>Ga0302175_10000120_pt1 | contig 31114 bp, 25 predicted proteins | sample I_Fen_N3_3_FD_198791 | JGI IMG/M metagenome (GOLD analysis project Ga0302175, IMG submission 198791) | Peat permafrost microbial communities from Stordalen Mire near Abisko, Sweden - I_Fen_N3_3 | ecosystem: Environmental > Terrestrial > Soil > Wetlands > Permafrost | place: Sweden: Abisko... | reverse complement strand
GTCCTGGGCTCAAAACCGTCGCGTCGAACTGCGTAAGTAATTCGTCATGCGAACGTGCCGTCGTGCTGTAACTATTTTGGCTCTCAGTCTCGCGCCGCTTGCGGCGTGGGCTGCGGTTCCTGTGGTCGATAACAACTCAGGCTATAACAATAGCGGGGGCAGTTATCCACCAGCGGGTTATGGTACGAACGGCGCCTATGCCGGGGGAGGGGTTTCGACCCCTGTCTCGGCACAGGGCGAGCTGTTCCAGCAACTGCAGCAAATGCAGGAGCAAATTGCACGGCAACAAGGTGTGATTGAAGTATTGCAAAATGATGTTTCGCGCATGAAGCAGGAAAACCTGGAGCGATACCAGGATCTTGATCGGCGCATTGGATCTGGTGCTGCACCTGCCGCCACTCCTGATAATTCTTCTGCCGGTGGCGCTAATGCCGCCGGTGCGGCTGCTGGGGCTGCAACGCAAGCGCCCGCGGCCAGCAGTGAGCCGGGTGATCCGGCCAAGGAAAAGCTGTACTACGATGCCGCTTTCGACCTGATCAAAGCCAAGGATTTCGACAAGGCCAGCCAGGCTTTTGGCGCTTTCCTGCGCAAATACCCAAACAGCCAATACGCGGGTAACGCCCAGTACTGGTTGGGCGAAGTAAACCTGGCCAAGGGCGACCTGCAAGGTGCGGGTCAGGCGTTTGCCAAGGTATCCCAGCTGTACCCTAAGCACGCCAAAGTGCCGGATTCGCTGTATAAGCTGGCTGATGTAGAGCGCCGACTGGGTCACACAGACCGGGTCAAAGGCATTTTGCAGCAGGTGGTTGCGCAATATCCGGGTACTTCGGCTGCTCAATTGGCACAGCGCGATTTGCAACGTATGTAGCCTGGCTTGATCGCTTTGAAGAAACCCGCGCTTGTCGCGGGTTTTTTCGTTAGAATCCATGCCCTTTTTATGAAACACGCTTCCCGGGGCTCACGCGTTGGCGGAGTTTCTTGAAGTGCCTGACGGAGGCGGACAGCCTGTTTAGCTGTTACGCCCGTGGCGACTATGCAAGACACATTGAGAATCACCGAAGTTTTCTACTCGTTGCAGGGTGAAACTCGGACCGCTGGGCTGCCCACTGTATTTGTGCGCCTGACTGGTTGTCCGTTGCGTTGCCAGTACTGTGACAGTGCCTATGCCTTCAGCGGCGGCACCCTGCGAACGCTGGACAGCATCCTTGAGCAGGTTGCCGAGTTCCGCCCGCGTTATGTCTGTGTCACCGGTGGTGAGCCGCTGGCGCAACCTAACGCCATTCCCTTGCTCAAGCAATTGTGCGACGCCGGTTACGAGGTCTCCCTCGAAACCAGCGGTGCGCTGGATATTTCTGCGGTCGATCCGCGAGTCAGTCGGGTGCTTGATCTGAAGACCCCCGGCTCGGAAGAGGTTCGGCGCAATCGCTACGAAAATATCGACCTGCTGACGTCCAACGATCAGGTCAAGTTTGTCATCTGCTCCCGTGAGGACTATGACTGGGCGGTGTCCAAACTGATCCAGTACGGCCTTGAGCGGCGCGCAGGGGAGGTGTTGTTCTCCCCTAGCCACCATGACCTGAACGCCCGCGAGCTGGCTGATTGGGTCGTGGCGGACAACCTGCCGGTGCGCCTCCAGTTGCAGTTGCACAAATACCTTTGGAACGACGAGCCGGGGCGCTGATATGACCGAGCAAGCAGGTAACACTCCATCCACGCAAAAGCGCGCGGTAATCCTCCTGTCCGGCGGTCTGGACTCGGCCACGGTGGTGGCCATGGCCCGTGCTGAGGGCTACAGCTGCTACACCATGAGCTTCGACTATGGCCAGCGGCATCGCGCCGAATTGCAGGCCGCCGAGCGTGTGGCTCGTGACTTGGGGGTGGTCGAACACAAGGTCATCGGTTTGAATCTGAATGGCATCGGTGGTTCGGCCTTGACCGACAGCGCAATCGCTGTACCGGAGGCTCCAAGCGAAGGCATTCCCATCACTTATGTACCTGCGCGTAACACCGTGTTTCTTTCCCTGGCGCTGGGTTGGGCGGAAGTATTGGGCGCGCGCGACATTTTCATCGGCGTCAACGCGGTGGATTATTCCGGTTATCCAGATTGCCGTCCCGAGTTCGTCGAAGCCTTCGAACGCATGGCCAACCTGGCGACCAAGGCCGGTGTAGAGGGGCAGGGCTTTCGCATCCTGGCTCCCTTACAGAGCCTGAGCAAGGCTGATATCGTCAAGGCTGGTGCCAGGATGGGGGTCGACTACGGGCTGACCGTTTCCTGCTATCAGGCCGACGATAGAGGCTACGCCTGCGGTAAATGTGACAGTTGCCGCCTGCGTGCAGAAGGCTTTCGCGCGGCCGGTATCAGCGACCCAACACCTTATTTCTGATTTATTTCAAATAAGGTGTTGAATTCCCGTTAGAAATCAGTATTATACGCGCCACCACACAGCGGGTCGTTAGCTCAGTTGGTAGAGCAGTTGGCTTTTAACCAATTGGTCGTAGGTTCGAATCCCACACGACCCACCATTTTTGGCGGTTTAGAAAATCCGGAAGGCCCACGCGAGTGAGGATTTCCGGGTTTTTTTTTGCCCGAAATTTTCCGCTTACTAGTCAGCTCATTCTGGGCATGGCGTTGTGGCCTGGATTCGAAGCAGTTCGTACCCGGTTGCGGCCATGTAGCACGCTGGGGCGTGCCCTAGGCTATCCCTGCTCCGATTGAAGAGCGGTCGTGGCAGGTGGGAGGCTGCACATTGTCCGAAGTTCGCGCTATCTGGGATGAATGGAAGCAATTTGATACTAGTCAAATCAAGGCAATTAATCGGATTCAATGATTGAGTTTGTTTGCTATTGATTAAGAATGTTTAATTATTTTTTTACATGTGCTGTTTTTTTGTGTGATTGTATTTGCCTATAATTTTACGATTTTTTACCGGGTTTAATCGTGTGATTTTTATGATGCTGGACCAGATATTGTTAAAGTCTAACAAATGAAAATGAGTTGCGTTCTCAAGCTTCGTGACTTTGATGAGTGTCGAAATACCCGGAGCGGTACTGTATTTATTGTCGCCTCGGGGGCTTCTGCCAAGGATTTCTATCCTGAGGATTTTGCTCACGTCCCGATGATTACCATGAATGGAGCGATTTCAAAGTTCATCGGTACTGGAGTCAAACCTTTCTTCTATACCTGCACCGATAAGGACTTTTCCAATCAGCAGCCGGAGTTATTTTCTCAGGCGATGTTAATTAGTGAGCGGGTTGCTTTGTGGGAGGAACACTTACGGGCTTCTTCCATTACGCCGCAGGGTGAAGTGTTTTTTCTAAGTAAGGCACCTAAACTTTCTTGGGCTGAGTTCGTGGGCGAAGATAAGGAGGTGATAAGGAATCGCAATCTCCTCAGTCGTCGTAATCGTCGAATTGGTTTTAGTAAAAACCTCCAGCGCGGCTTCTTTGATGCCCGCACAGTGGCCTATCTGGCTCTGCAAATTGCTTATCACGTTGGTTTCACTAGAGCCGTGATGGTGGGCGTTGATCTCAATCAGTCAACAAGACGGTTTTACGAAGACGGGGCTACTGATCTTTCCCCCTGTGGACTGGATCAACATTTTTTCACCCGAATTTTGCCTTCCTTCGAGATGGTTTCCGAGAGAGTGATGAGTGATCGCTTTCAGGTCTACAACTTATCCAATGTCTCACGCATACCGTCTGACGTAATACCTCAGATAAGCCTGGATGAACTTAGTCGGATTATCTAAGAGTGCTTCGAACCACGTGCGACAATCGGGCATTCAGTAATCATTAGTCGCAGATGTTACGTTGCTAACGTGCGCCAGCGGCCGTGGCGCTCTTAGGTGGGGCCAAGGCAATGCTCAGTGCCCAGGTCGTCGTGCGCCACCTCGCACAGCTCAGAATCATCTTTTACATCAAGGGGATATTCTGTAGCCTTGCCCGGCTTCACAGCTGTCCGTGCCTGATAAATACTCACTCTCCCGGCGGGACCCGAGTGGTCCGGAGCCGGGTGTATACTCGACTTTCGCGCGAATGCGCCTGCAGGTCTTGCGAACATGACGCAGATTTCCGAACGCCTTCTGGTTCAAGCCCACCTCGATGCCAAGCAGCCCAAGCCGCTCAGCGCCGACGAGGAGGCCCACTACCGTGCTGCTATCGCTGCCGAGCTCAAGGCTCAGGACGCGGTCCTGGTGGCGCATTTCTATTGTGATCCGGTGATTCAAGCCCTGGCTGAAGAAACCGGCGGCTGTGTTTCCGACTCCCTGGAGATGGCTCGCTTCGGCAATGCGCACCCGGCCAAGACTGTGGTGGTGGCCGGGGTCAAGTTCATGGGTGAGACCGCAAAGATCCTAAACCCGGAAAAGCGCGTGCTGATGCCGACCCTGGAGGCGACCTGCTCGTTGGACTTGGGCTGCCCGGTGGAAGAGTTCTCGGCGTTCTGCGATCAACACCCTGAGCGCACTGTGGTGGTGTATGCCAATACCTCGGCGGCGGTCAAAGCCCGTGCCGACTGGGTGGTGACTTCCAGTTGCGCCCTGGAAATCGTCGAAAGCCTGATGGATAACGGCGAGACCATTATCTGGGGCCCGGACAAACACCTGGGCACATACATCCAGCGTCAGACTGGGGCCGACATGCTGCTCTGGGATGGTGCATGCATCGTCCATGAAGAGTTCAAGTCCAAGCAACTCGAAGACATGAAGGCGTTGTATCCGGACGCGGCGATTTTGGTGCACCCGGAATCCCCGACCTCGGTGATCGAGCTGGCCGATGCGGTGGGTTCCACCAGTCAGTTGATTGCTGCGGCGCAACGCCTGCCGAACAAGACCCTGATCGTGGCCACCGATCGCGGCATTTTCTACAAAATGCAACAGCTGTGCCCGGATAAGGTTTTCATCGAGGCGCCCACGGCCGGTAACGGTGCGGCGTGCCGTAGTTGCGCGCACTGCCCTTGGATGGCCATGAACACCCTGGAGCGCACCCTGCAATGCCTGCGTACGGGCAGTAACGAGATCTTCGTCGATCCGGCCTTGATCCCCCAGGCGATTCGGCCGCTCAAGCGCATGCTGGACTTCACCCAGGCTGCGCGGATGAAGCTGGCGGGCAATGCCTGATTTGTATTAGCGGTAAACCAAAAACGCCCCGGACTGTCGGGGCGTTTTTATGTGTGACGAATTACTTTTTCTTTTTGGGAACGCGTACTAGCTGACTGTTGGAGTAGATGTCGTGCCAGCTGCGCTTTTGTTTGTCGATCAGCACCCAGAAGAATCCCAGGCCAAGGCACAGCCACGAAGCGATCGAGACGATAAAACGCAACAGCGCCTGCCACAGGCTAATGCTGCTGCCATCGGCGTTCTGTACACGAATGCCCCAGACTTGCATGCCCAGGGTCTGGCCGGAGTAGGTCCAGAACTTGGCGAAGAAGCTAAACAACACAAATAGCAACACAGTGGAGTACAGCGGGTCCCCGTCCAGAGCGCCGGCTTCGGTCAGGGCGCGCATTTTGGCTTCACCGATGATCTGCATCTGGATCATTTTGTAGATACCGCCGGTGACGATCATCAATGCAGTGCACAGCAGGAAATCATAGAACATCGCTGCCAGGCGGCGGCCCAGGCCGACGGCAGGGAAGTCGCCTTGGGGGCTTAGCAGGTGTTTCGACATGGCACGGCTCTCGTCTGGGCTGAAAAGAAGCCATTTTACGGAATTGCGCGCACAAAAAAGCCTCTGATGTCAGCATCAGAGGCTTTTTCGTTACAGACTATTAAGCTTCGGCTTGAACTTCGTCAGCCTGCATGCCTTTTTGGCCCTGCACGGCGATGAAGGTGACTTTCTGGCCTTCTTTCAAGCTCTTGAAGCCGTTGCCTTGAATGGCGCGGAAATGTACGAACAGATCCGGACCGCTTTCTGGAGTGATAAAACCAAAACCTTTCTCGTCGTTAAACCACTTGACGGTACCGCTCTGACGTTGGGACATTTCTTATTTCCTTTGACACAAAAATTAATGACAGTCTCTTTCTCGAGAAAGAGTACTGGGCTGGGTTGCAGGAAAGTAAGAGACGTCGAACGGGTTGTAGCTAACTTGTTGGCTACTGCCCAGGTCACGGTTCCAAGCGACCCATGCAAACACAGTGGAGAAACTCTACGCCAACTACGGGAGAAAAAACAAGCCCCGAGAAATCCCCCGGTTTTGCTCGGCATTGGCCTATTGGCTGGACCTGTCTGACCGTGCTTAGACGATAGAGTTGTTCAATTGTTATAAGCCAAGTTCAATATCGAAAACGTGCACTGTTTTATGGCGGTTGCGTTACAGATTAGTGCACTTCTAACGCAACCGCGTTACTTATAGAAACAGTCCTTCAGCCGCGATAGTAGCGTTGTGGGACAAATGGCATTTTGCTTACAAGCATATGCACCCTTTTCCCACGAACAATTGCCCAAACTGGCGTATCGAGTGCGTTGTAACGGGTGTCGATGTAACCCATGGCCAGGGGACTACCCAAGGTTGGACCGAAACCGCCACTGCAGACGCTACCGATGATGTCGCCTGCATCATTGACGATTTCCGCACCCTCACGCACGGGCGTGCGCTCTTGTGGCAGAAAGCCGACACGTTTGCGACTGACACCGTTCTGCTGCTGTGCGAACACCTGTTCGGCGCCTGGGAAGCCCCCTGCTCGGGCGCCATCGGCACGTCGTACCTTGGAGATGGCCCACAGCAGGCTCGCTTCGATCGGTGTGGTCTCGCTATTCATGTCGTGGCCATACAGGCACAGGCCGGCCTCCAGGCGCAGCGAGTCACGGGCACCGAGGCCGATGGCCGCCACTTCCGGCTCTGCCAGCAGCGCGCGGGCCAGGGCTTCGGCACGGGAGGCCGGGACCGAAATCTCGAATCCGTCTTCACCGGTGTAGCCGGAACGGCTGACAAAGCAGTCGATGCCGCTGACGGTCACTGGCTTGAACTGCATGAACGTCATCTGCGCGACTTCCGGGGCCAGGCGAGCCAGAACCGTGACCGCGGCCGGGCCTTGCAGGGCGAGCAGGGCACGTTCTTCGAACAACGGCTCGATGCTGCATTGGTCGCCGATATGCTGGCGCAGGTGGGCCAGGTCCTGGTCCTTGCAGGCAGCGTTGACCACCAGAAACAGTTGGTCATTACCGAGGTTGGCGACCATCAAGTCGTCGAGGATGCCGCCCTGATCATTGGTGAACATCGCGTAGCGCTGCATGCCGATCGGCAGGTCGATGATGTCGACCGGGACCAGGGTCTCCAACGCTTTCGCTGCACGGGCACCGCTCAGGCGGATCTGGCCCATGTGCGACACGTCGAACAACCCGGCCTGTTCCCGGGTGTGCTGGTGTTCCTTCATCACCCCCAGTGGGTATTGCACCGGCATGTCGTAGCCGGCGAAGGGCACCATGCGCGCGCCGAGTTCGAGGTGCAGCGCATGCAGCGGGGTGTGCAGCAGGTGTTCGGTGGACATATTCAGCTCCTGAAAAAACGGCGAAAGCGACCAAGGTCGCTTCAGCACTCGATAATGTTGACGGCCAAACCGCCGCGGGCGGTTTCCTTGTATTTGCTTTTCATATCGGCGCCGGTCTGGCGCATGGTGCGGATGACCTTGTCGAGGGACACAAAATGCTGGCCATCGCCGCGCAGCGCCATGCGTACGGCGTTGATGGCTTTCACCGAGCCCATGGCGTTGCGTTCGATGCACGGCACCTGCACCAGTCCGCCAATGGGGTCACAGGTCAGGCCCAGGTTGTGTTCCATGCCGATCTCGGCGGCGTTTTCGACCTGGGAAACCGTGCCGCCCAATACTTCGCACAGCGCACCGGCGGCCATCGAACAGGCCACGCCGACCTCACCCTGGCACCCCACTTCGGCACCGGAGATCGAGGCGTTTTCCTTGTACAAAATGCCGATGGCGGCGGCAGTAAGCAGAAAACGCACCACGCCGTCTTCGTTGGCGCCCGGGATAAAGCGCATGTAGTAATGCAGCACGGCCGGAATAATCCCGGCGGCGCCGTTGGTGGGCGCCGTCACGACGCGCCCGCCGTTGGCGTTTTCTTCGTTGACCGCCAGTGCATACAGGTTGACCCAGTCAAGCACCGACAGTGGGTCACGCAGCGCCGATTCAGGGTGCTTGCACAGTTGCCGGTGCAAGGCCGCCGCCCGTCGCTTGACCTTGAGCCCGCCAGGCAAAATCCCTTCGTTGCGGCAGCCGGCGTCCACGCAGTCCTGCATCACTTGCCAGATCTGCAACAGTCCGGCGCGGGTCTGTGCTTCCGGGCGCCAGGCACTTTCATTGGTCAGCATCACCGCGCTGATGGACAGCCCGTACGTGTTGCAATGGCTGAGCAGGTCCTTGGCGCTCTTGAAGGGGAAGGTCAAGGACGTGGCGTCTTCGACAATCCGGTCGGCACCGGCGGCGTCTTCATCCACTACGAAACCGCCACCGACCGAGTAGTACTCGCGGCTGCGGACCTGGATGCCGGCGGCATCGAAGGCGCGAAAAATCATGCCGTTGGGGTGGTAGGCCAGCGGCTTGCGGATCATGGCCAGGTGTTCTTTCTCATTGAAGGTAATGAGGTGTTCGCCCAGCAGGTTGAGGCGGCCACTGCTGCGAATGTCGTGCAGGCGCGCGGCGATGGCTTCGGTGTTCACAGTGTCCGGGTGTTCGCCTTCCAGTCCCAGCAGCACCGCCTTGTCGCTGCCATGGCCCTTGCCGGTGGCGCCGAGCGAGCCGTACAGCTCGACCTTGACGCCGGCGGTGGCCGCCAGCAGGTTGTCGCGGCGCAGCCCTTCGACGAAACGCGCAGCCGCGCGCATCGGGCCGACGGTGTGGGAGCTGGAGGGGCCGATGCCAATCTTGAACAGGTCAAACACGCTCAGGGACATGGCGGCTCTCCGGTTTCTTGTTATGGGTGGCAGAGGCAAGCTTCAAGCCGCAAGCTGCAAGAAAGAGCCAGCCGGCCTTTAACTTGCAGCTTGAAACTTGCCGCTTGCAACGGCTTTACGCGTAAAGCTCGATCGACGGGCAGGCGCACACCAGGTTGCGATCGCCAAATACGTTGTCGACCCGGCCTACCGGTGGCCAGTACTTGCTTTCGATCAGGGACGCGACCGGGTACACCGCCTGTTCGCGGCTGTAGGGGTGGGTCCATTCACCGACGATTTCCGCTGCGGTGTGCGGGGCGTTTTTCAGTGGGTTGTCGTCCTTGTCCAGGGTACCGTTTTCCACGGCACGGATTTCTTCGCGGATGCGGATCATGGCGTCGCAGAAGCGGTCCAGCTCTTCCTTGGATTCGCTTTCGGTTGGCTCGATCATCAAGGTGCCGGCCACCGGGAACGACATGGTCGGCGCGTGGAAGCCAAAGTCGATCAAGCGCTTGGCCACGTCATCCACGCTGATGCCGCTGCTGTCCTTAAGCGGACGCAGGTCGAGGATGCATTCGTGAGCCACCAGGCCATTGCTGCCGGTGTAGAGCACCGGGTAGTGCTCTTCCAGACGCCGGGAAATGTAGTTGGCATTCAGGATCGCCAACTGCGAGGCGCGCTTGAGGCCCGCGCCGCCCATCATGCGGATGTACATCCAGGTGATTGGCAGAATGCTTGCGCTGCCGAACGGTGCCGCGCACACCGCGCCTTCTTTGCGCTCCATGGACGCGTGCCCCGGCAGGAAGGGCACCAGGTGCGCTTTGACGCCGATCGGACCCACGCCCGGACCGCCACCACCGTGGGGGATGCAGAAGGTTTTGTGCAGGTTCAGGTGCGAGACGTCGCCGCCGAACTTGCCCGGGGCGCAGAGGCCGACCATGGCGTTCATGTTGGCGCCGTCGATGTACACCTGGCCGCCGTGGTCATGAATGATGCCGCAGATTTCGCGGATGCCTTCTTCGAACACGCCGTGGGTCGAAGGGTAGGTGATCATCAATGCCGCGAGGTGTTCGCGGTGCTCGATGGCCTTGGCCCGCAGGTCTTCAATATCGACGTTGCCCCGGGCGTCGCAGGCGGTGACCACCACGCGCATGCCGGCCATGTTGGCGGTGGCCGGGTTGGTGCCGTGGGCGGATGAAGGGATCAGGCAGATATCACGGCGCTCATCGCCACGGCTCTGGTGGTAGGCGCGAATGGCCAGCAGGCCCGCGTATTCGCCTTGTGAGCCGGCGTTCGGCTGCAGGGACACCGCGTCGTAGCCGGTGGCGGCGCAGAGCATGGCCTCAAGTTCTGTGGTCAGTTGCTGGTAGCCGGCGCTTTGCTCGGCCGGGGCGAACGGGTGCAGGGCGCCGAATTCGGCCCAGGTCACCGGGATCATTTCGCTGGCGGCGTTGAGTTTCATGGTGCACGAGCCCAGCGGGATCATGGTGCGGTCCAGTGCCAGGTCCTTGTCGGCCAACTTGCGCAGGTAGCGCATCAGCTCTGTTTCCGAGTGGTAACGGTTGAAGACCGGGTGGCTGAGGATGGGCGACTGGCGCACCAGGGTGGCCGGAATGGTGCTGACCACCGAGGCGGCGAGGGCGGCGAAATCCGGCAGCGCCCGGCCATCGGCCAGCAGGCTCCACAGGGTTTCAACGTCGGCCTGACTGGTGGTTTCGTCCAGGGACAGGCCCAGGCGTTGGCCATCCACGATCCGCAGGTTGATGCGCTGGGCGCGGGCCTTGTCGTGCAGGGCGGCGGTTTGCGCGCCGGTGGCCAGGGTCAGGGTGTCGAAGAAGTGGTGTTGCTCGACGGTCACCCCCAGCGCGCCCAGGCCCTGGGCCAGGATCGCGGTCAGGTGGTGGATGCGGTTGGCGATCTGGGTCAGGCCTTTGGGGCCGTGATACACGGCGTACATGCTGGCGATGTTGGCCAGCAGGACCTGGGCCGTGCAGATGTTGCTGGTGGCTTTCTCGCGGCGGATATGTTGCTCGCGGGTCTGCATGGCCAGGCGCAGGGCCGGCTTGCCGAAACGGTCCACCGAAACGCCCACCAGACGGCCGGGCATGTCGCGCTTGAACGCATCCTTGGTGGAGAAGTAGGCCGCGTGCGGGCCACCGAAGCCCAGCGGCACGCCAAAGCGCTGCGCGCTGCCGATGGCCACGTCGGCGCCGAACTCGCCCGGCGGGGTCAGGACGGTCAGGGCCAGCAGGTCGGCGGCCACGGCCACCAGGGCATTGGCGGTGTGGAAGCGTTCGGTCAGTTCGCGATAGTCGAACAAATCGCCATTGCTCGCCGGGTATTGCAGCAGGGCGCCGAAGAAGGCGCTGACATCGCTCAGTTCGCGCTCATCGCCCACCACCACGTCGATGCCCAGTGGTTCGGCACGGGTGCGCAGGACGTCAAGGGTTTGCGGATGGCAATGCACGGAGGCGAAGAAGGCATGGCTGCCTTTGTTTTTGCTCAGGCGTTTACAGAAGGTCATGGCTTCGGCGGCAGCCGTGGCTTCGTCGAGCAGGGAGGCGTTGGCGATCGGCAGCCCGGAGAGGTCGCTGATCAGGGTCTGGAAGTTCAGCAGCGCTTCCAGGCGACCCTGGGAGATTTCCGGCTGATAGGGCGTGTAGGCGGTGTACCAGGCCGGGTTTTCCAGGAGGTTGCGCAGGATCGGCGATGGCGTGTGGCAGCTGTAGTAGCCTTGGCCGATGTAAGTCTTGAACAGCTCGTTCCTGGCGGCGATGGCCTTGATCGAGGCCAGCGCATCGGCTTCGCTTTGCCCGGCGCCGAGTTCGAGCACGCTGGTGCCCTTGATGCTTTCGGGGATGACGCTGGCGCTCAGGGCTTCCAGGGAGTCGAAGCCCAGGCTGTTGAGCATGGCTTGCTCGTCACCCTGGCGCGGGCCGATATGACGGGCGATGAATTCGTTGGCGGTGCTGAGATTGATAGTCATGGCGGCTCCTCAGGCTTCGGCGTTGGCTTTGATCAGGCGGTCGTAGGCGTCCTGGTTCAGCAACTGGCCGACGGCGGCGGCATCTGCGGGAATAAAGCGGAAGAACCAGCCTGCGCCTTGCGGGTCTTCGTTGACCAGCTCCGGGCTGCTGTCCAGGGCCGGGTTGGTCTCGACCACTTCACCGTCCAGTGGCATGTACACGCCGCTGGCGGCTTTGACCGATTCGACGGTGGCGGCTTCGGCGCCTTTGTCGTAGCGCTGCAGCTCCGGCAGTTGCACGAATACCACATCGCCCAGGGCGTTTTGCGCGAAAGGCGTAATGCCTACGGTAACGCTGCCATCAGCTTCGGTACGCAGCCATTCGTGATCTTCAGTAAAACGCAACTCGCTCATGGAAACTCCTCAGGGGCCAGACTCGTCTGGTGGACGCGATTGAATGCTCATGCCATGCAGAGCGAATGGCTAAATCCATAGCAAAAACGCGGCCAATATTTTTTAATTGTTTAAAATCAATGAGTTGAATGGAGCTTGTGGAGTCTGATGCACCACCGCTGTAGCGAAATCGCTACAGCTAGGCGGACAGAAAAAACGCTTTGAGGATCAAAGCCTTGCGCAGCACTGATTGTAGGCGTGTGGAGCGAAATCGTTCCGCTGTAGCGCTTTCAGTACAGGTGGAGGTCGTTTTCGGGTGGTCGGCCTGAGGGCTCAGGCTTTGCCGGGGATGCCGTACTTGCGCAGGCGGTGGGCAATCGCCGTGTGGGAGGTCTGCAAGCGGTTGGCCAGTTGGCGGGTCGAGGGGTAGTTGATGTAGAGGCCTTCGAGCAGGCTCTTCTCGAACGCTTCGACCGCCTGTTCCAGGCTGCCGACCTCGGTGTCGCCCTGGCGCGCCACGGAGGTGCCGGCGATGTCTAGGTCGCCAATGTCCACCAGGTTACTGTCGCAGATGGCTGCGGCGCGGAAGATCACATTCTGCAACTGGCGCACATTGCCCGGCCAGCGGTTGCCCAGCAGGGCCGGGTAGGTGCCGGGAGCCAGGCGGCAGATCGGCCGCTGAATCTGCGCACAGGCCTGCTGCATGAAGTAGCGCGCCAGCAGCAGGATGTCCTGGCCGCGCTCGCGCAGCGGCGGGACCTCGACATTGAGCACGTTCAGGCGATAGAACAGGTCCTCGCGAAAGGTCCCTTCGCTGACCATTTTTTCCAGGTCACGGTGGGTGGCGCTGAGGATCCGCACATTGACCTTGACCTCGCGATCACCCCCGACCCGACGGAAACTGCCGTCGTTCAGGAAACGCAGCAACTTGGCCTGCAGGTAGGGCGACATTTCACCGATCTCGTCGAGAAACACCGTGCCCTGGTTGGCCAGCTCCATCAGCCCTGGCTTGCCGCCGCGCTGGGCCCCGGTGAACGCGCCGGGGGCATAGCCGAAGAGTTCGCTCTCGGCGAGGTTCTCCGGCAGCGCCGCGCAGTTCAGGGCTAGGAAGGGGGCCCCATGACGCGCGCTGATGGCATGGCAGGCGCGGGCCACCAGTTCCTTGCCGGTGCCGGTTTCGCCCTGGATCAGCAGCGGCGCATCCAGGGCTGCCACCCGCTGGGCCCGGGCCTTGAGGGTGCGGATGGCGGGCGATTCCCCGAGCAAGGCGTCAAAACCTTCGGCATGGTCGTGGTGCAGGGCCGACAGGCGTTCGCCGATCCGGTTCGGCTGATACAAGGTCAGCAGGGCACCGGCGTCGGTGATGGGTGTCGCGTCCAGCAGCAGGGTCTGGCCATTCAAGGTGATTTCCCGCAAGGGCAGGCGAAAGCCGTTTTCCAGCAGGCTGTCGAGCAGCGCCGGGTCGGCGAACAGCTCGGCGACGCTTTCGCCTGCCGGCTCACGACCATACAGGGCAATCAGCGCCGGGTTGGCCAGCAGCACCTTGCCCGCGCTGTCCAGGGCCAGCACCGGGTCGGTCATGGCCGCCAACAGGGCATCGAGCTGCAAGTGGCGACGCTGGCCGGGAAGGATGTCGACCACGGTCACCGCCTGCACCCCGTGCACGTTGAACAGTGCATCGCGCAGCTCTTCGAGTACCTGTGGGCTGAGGGTCGGGGCATCGATGTACACGTTGGGTGGAACCATCTCCACCGCATCCAGGTTGAGATTGCGCCCGCCGAGCAGGGCCAGGACTTCCTGGGTGATGCCGACGCGGTCGATAAAGCTGACGTGGATACGCATGGGGAGGCTGACGGTTCTGCGAAGCGGAGGGTGGCCAGTATGCCTTGGGGCGGGGCCAAGGTGAAATGTGCGCAGCGTGATCAGGGTGGCGAGGGCAGTGGTTCCCTCACCACAGGGAGGAGAGGGTTACGCCAGGTGTTCGGGTTTCACCGGGTCGCCGGGCTTGACCGCCAGTTGCTTGCGGACGTCTTCGAACATATCGTCGTAGTACTTGTGCAGTGAGCCGATGCTGGCGCTCTTGGGCATCCCGTATTGCTGGGCGATGCGGGTGGCATGGCGGGCAAAGTCGAAGGCCAGGTCCTTGGCCAGGAAGAACTGCTCCTTCAGGGACTTGTCCTCGATGGTGCCATGCAGGGTGAAGAGCATGCCCTTGCCTTCCTTGGGGTCTTGGGTGACCTCGTAGTCGATGCACAGGTTGTAGCTGTAGTCATCCTTATTCAGCGCGTGGCGCTCGATGTGCAGGTGACCGGGCTCGAACGTGGCCATGGGCGTCTCTCCTTCAAGGCATTGAAGTGGGGCGGGCACAGGGTCCACCCCGAAGTTCTTGTGGCAGGCGATTTACTGGTAACGGATACCCGGCGTGGCCGTGCTGATGCGGGTGCCGGCCTTGCCCTGGACGATCGCCTCGATGTCCGAGAGTGAACCGATCACCGCGACTTTTCCAGTGTTGCGGGCGAACTCGCAGGCAGCCTGGACCTTGGGTCCCATGGAGCCGGCGGCGAAGCCCAGCTTCTCGATTTCATCCGGGTGGGCCTGGGCGATGGCCTTCTGGGTCGGCTTGCCGAAGTCGACAAAGGCCGCCTTGACGTCGGTGGCAATCACCAGCAGATCGCTTTCCAACTGCTCGGCCAGCAGTGCCGAGCACAGGTCCTTGTCGATCACCGCCTCGATGCCCCGCAGCTTGCCATCCTCGCCGTACATGGTGGGGATCCCGCCGCCGCCGGCACAGATCACGATGCTGCTCTTTTCCAGCAGCCACTTGATCGGGCGAATCTCGAAGATGCGCTTGGGCTTCGGGCTGGCCACCACGCGGCGGAACTTGTCGCCGTCGGGGGCGATGGCCCAGCCTTTTTCGGCGGCCAGTTGCTCCGCTTCGGCTTTGCTGTAAACCGGGCCGATGGGCTTGCTCGGGTTCTGGAAGGCCGGGTCCTTGGGGTCGACTTCGACCTGGGTCAGCAAGGTGGCGAACGGTACTTCGAAGTCCAGCAGGTTGCCCAGTTCCTGTTCGATGATGTAGCCGATCATGCCTTCGGTTTCGGCACCGAGCACATCCAGCGGGTAGGGGGAAACCTGGGTGTAGGCCGCTGCCTGCAGCGACAGCAGGCCGACTTGCGGGCCATTGCCGTGGGCGATCACCAGCTGGTTGCCGGGGTGGATCTTGGCAATCTGTTCGGTGGCGATGCGGATGTTCGCGCGTTGATTGTCCGCGCTCAGGGGTTCACCACGGCGGAGCAGGGCGTTACCGCCCAGTGCAACGACGATACGCATAGTGCAGTCCTTCTGAAGTCTCTGCCGCAGCCGGTTAATCGGCGGCGGCAGAGAGGGAGGTTAGATATCCGCCAGTGCCGAGACCAGGATCGCCTTGATGGTGTGCATGCGGTTTTCCGCCTGCTCGAAGGCAATGTTGGCCGGGGACTCGAAGACGTCCTCCGTCACTTCCACACCATTGGCCAGGTTCGGATAACGCGCGGCGATGTCCTTGCCGACCTTGGTTTCACTGTTGTGGAACGCGGGCAGGCAGTGCATGAACTTCACGCGGGGGTTGCCCGAGGCTTTCATCATCTTGGCGTTGACCTGGTACGGCAGCAATTGCTCGATGCGCTCGTCCCAGGCTTCCACCGGCTCACCCATGGACACCCAGATATCGGTGTGGATGAAGTCCACGCCCTTGACCGCTTCTTTCGGGTCTTCGGTGATGGTGATCCGCGCTCCGCTTTCCTCGGCGAAGGCCTGGCACTGGTCGATGAAGTCCTGGTGCGGCCACAGCGCTTTTGGCGCGCCGATGCGCACATCCATGCCCAGCTTGGCGCCGATCATCAGCAACGAGTTGCCCATGTTGTAGCGGGCGTCGCCCAGGTAGGCATAGCTGATGTCGTGCAGCGGTTTGTCGCTGTGCTCACGCATGGTCAGGGTGTCAGCAATCATTTGCGTCGGGTGGAACTCGGCGGTCAGGCCGTTGAATACCGGTACGCCGGCGAACTTCGCCAGTTCTTCGACGATCTCTTGTTCAAAACCGCGGTACTCGATGGCATCGAACATCCGCCCCAGGACCCGGGCGGTGTCTTTCATGCTTTCCTTGTGACCGATCTGCGACGACACCGGGTCGATATAGGTGACGTGGGCGCCCTGGTCGTGGGCCGCCACTTCGAACGCGCAGCGGGTGCGGGTCGAGGTTTTTTCGAAGATCAGCGCGATGTTCTTGCCTTTGAGGTGCGGCTGCTCGGTGCCGGTGTACTTGGCGCGCTTGAGGTCGCGGGACAGGTCGAGCAGGTAATGCAGCTCACGATTGGTATGGTGCATCAGCGACAGCAAGCTGCGGTTGCGCATGTTGAAAGCCATGATGGATCTCCTTGGGTTTCGGTCGTCCACTTGCCGCGCCCTCGGTTCGGGCGGCGGCAAGCATGGAAGAGCAATCAATAGTCGATAGGGTCGCGGATGATCGGGCAGGTCATGCAGTGGCCGCCGCCACGGCCCCGGCCGAGTTCGCCGGCGCTGATGGTGATCACTTCGACACCGGCCTTGCGCAGCAAGGTATTGGTGTAGGTGTTGCGGTCGTAGCCGATCACCACGCCCGGTTCCAGGGCCACCACGTTGTTGCCGTCATCCCACTGCTCGCGTTCGGCGGCGAAGCTGTTGCCGCCGGTTTCCACCACGCGCAGGGCCTTGAGGTTGAGGGCTGCGGCCACGGTGTCGAGGAAGCTGGTTTTTTCCTGCTGGATATCGATGCCGCCCGGCTTGCTTTCATCAGGGCGCAGGGTGAAGGCGACGATCTGGTTCACCACTTCCGGGAAGATGGTCACCAGGTCGCGGTCGCAGAAGCTGAACACGGTGTCCAGGTGCATGGCCGCGCGGGATTTCGGCAGGCCGGCGACGATCACCCGCTCTACGGCCTTGTGCTTGAACAGGTTCAGTGCCAGTTGGCCGATGGCCTGGCGTGAGGAACGCTCACCCATGCCGATCAGGACCACGCCATTGCCAATCGGCATCACGTCGCCGCCTTCCAGGGTGGCGTTGCCGTGTTCCTGGTCCGGGTCGCCGTACCAGACCTGGAAGTCGGCGTTGACGAACTCGGGGTGGAATTTGTAGATGGCGCTGGCCAGCAGGGTTTCCTGGCGTCGCGCCGGCCAGTACATCGGGTTCAGGGTCACGCCACCGTAGATCCAGCAGGTGGTGTCACGGGTGAACTGGGTGTTGGGCAGCGGCGGCAGGATAAAGCTGGAGTGGCCGAGGAAGTCGCGGAACATTTCGATGGTCTTGCCGCCAAAGCTGTTCGGCAGGTCATCGGCGGAAACCCCGCCGATTAGGAACTCGGCCACCTTGCGCGGCTCCAGGCTGCGCAGCCAGGAACTGACTTCATTGACCAGGCCGAGGCCGACCTGGTTGGCGGTGATCTTGCGCTCCAGGATCCAGTCCAGGGCTTCGGGGATGGCGACGATATCGGTCAACAGGTTGTGCATTTCCAGCACGTCGATATCGCGCTCGCGCATCTTGGTCACGAAGTCGAAGTGGTCGCGCTTGGCTTGGGCGACCCACAGCACATCGTCAAACAGCAGTTCGTCGCAGTTGTTCGGGGTCAGCCGCTGATGGGCCAGGCCTGGGGAGCAAACCATGACTTTGCGCAGTTTGCCGGCTTCGGAATGTACGCCGTACTTAGCTTTTACCGTGGTCATTACAGAGTTCCTCCAGTGACAAAACGTCCAATGTTTCGAGCAGGTCTTACAGAGTCAGGAAGCCGTCGTAGAGTCCGTAGGCCGCCACCAGGGCGCCCAGGACCACCGCGGCGAAAATCAGCTTCTCGACGTTGGTGAAAATCGGTTTGCCCAGCTCCAGCTTGGCCTTGGCGAACAGGATCGCGCCGGGGGCATAGAGCAGGGCGGACAGCAGCAGGTATTTGACGCCGCCGGCGTAGAGCAGCCAGATCGCGTAGATCAGGGCGATGGCGCCGATGATCAGGTCTTTCTTGCGCTCGGCCAGGGCCTGTTCGTAGCTCTCGCCACGCACCGCCAGCAGCACCGCGTAGGCCGCCGACCACAGGTAGGGCACCAGGATCATCGAGGTCGCGAGGTAGATCAGCGACAGGTAGGTGCTGGCCGAAAACAGGGTGATGATCAGGAACACCTGGACCATGGCGTTGGTCAGCCACAGCGCATTGACCGGGACGTGGTTGGCGTTTTCCTTGCGCAGGAACTCCGGCATGGTGTGGTCCTTGGCGGCGGCAAACATGATCTCCGCACACAGCAGCACCCACGACAGCAACGCTCCCAGCAGCGAGATAATCAGGCCGACGCTGATCAGCACCGCGCCCCAGTGACCGACCACATGCTCCAGCACAGCGGCCATCGATGGGTTCTGCAGTTTGGCCAGTTCCGGTTGAGTCATGATCCCCAGGGACAACACATTCACCAGCACCAGAAACAGGAGCACGGTGATAAAGCCGATGACCGTGGCCTTGCCCACGTCCGAGCGTTTTTCCGCCCGCGACGAGAAGATGCTCGCGCCTTCGATGCCGATAAACACCCAGACGGTGACCAGCATCATGTTGCGCACCTGGTTCATCACGCTGCCCAGGTCCGGGTTCTTGAGGCCCCAGATGTCGGCGGTGAAGATGTCCAGTCGGAAAGCGAAGACTGCGATCAGCACGAACAGCAGCAACGGCACGACCTTGGCGACCGTGGTCACCAGGTTGATGAACGCCGCCTCCTTGATCCCGCGCAGTACCAAAAAGTGCACGGCCCACAGCAGTACCGAGGCGCCGATCACTGCCGCAGGCGTGTTGCCCTCGCCAAAGATCGGAAAGAAATACCCCAGGGTGCTGAACAGCAACACGAAGTAGCCGACGTTGCCCAGCCAGGCGCTGATCCAGTAGCCCCAGGCCGAAGAGAAGCCCATGTAATCGCCGAAACCGGCCTTGGCGTAGGCGTAGACCCCGCCGTCCAGGTCAGGCTTGCGGTTGGCCAGGGTCTGGAACACAAACGCCAGGGTCAACATACCCACCGCAGTAATGGCCCATCCAATAAGAACTGCACCGACATCGGCACTGGCCGCCATGTTTTGCGGTAATGAGAAGATCCCGCCGCCAATCATCGAGCCGACTACCAAGGCGACTAGCGCGCCTAATCGTAGTTTTCCGGGAGTGTCAGACATTGCATGACTCCAATGCAGGAGAAGAGAGTTGTCAGCGTAGGGCTGATATCATTCTGAATAGCTGATTTAGATCAGTTCATTGCGACATTCCATTGTTAATGAATGACTTAAGGAACATTTCCATATGATCATTAGGCGTCTGAAAGGCGCTTTCTAGAGCCTTTATGCAGCGGGAATAACTGGACTTCTCATCGGCGACGAGGGTTCAAGCTAGTTCGTTTTACCGAATGTGCAAATAATGTAATGGTCATGAAATAGGTCAAAATGATGGCACTTAGTATACGTCCTCGATAAAAGCGTCGGTTATTCAGCGTGTTCCACGAGTTGGGCTGCTGTTTATAGAAAAATCGATGGTTAATTGACTTACTGACTCATGCGTAAACCTGTAGAAGTTATTTAATCGCGTGTAGCGTAAATGCCGGATGGACTCATGAATGCAGGGGTAAAGATGACACAACCGGCGCAAAAGCTTCGACTCGGTGCGCTTATCGCCCTGGTGGTGGGATCGATGATCGGTGGAGGGATTTTCTCGTTGCCGCAGAACATGGCGGCTCGTGCCGATGCCGGGGCGATCCTGATCGGCTGGGCGATCACCGCCGTGGGCATGCTGACCCTGGCCTTTGTCTTTCAGACCCTGGCCAACCGCAAGCCGGAGCTGGATTCCGGGGTCTATGCCTATGCCAAGGCCGGGTTTGGCGATTACATGGGTTTCTCTTCGGCCTGGGGTTACTGGATCAGTGCCTGGATGGGCAACGTCGGCTATTTCGTGCTGCTGTTCAGCACCCTGGGCTATTTTTTTCCGGTATTCGGCCAGGGCAACACCCCCATCGCCATTGGCTGCGCCTCGGTGCTGCTGTGGGCGGTGCATTTTTTGGTGCTACGCGGGATCAAGGAGGCGGCGTTTATCAACCAATTGACCACCGTGGCCAAGATCCTGCCGATCCTGATGTTTATTGTGATCGCCGCCGTAGCCTTCAAGGCCGATGTATTCACCCGTGATATCTGGGGCCACAGCAACCCGAATTTCGGCAGTGTGATGGATCAGGTGCGCAGCATGATGCTGGTCACGGTGTTCGTGTTCATCGGTATCGAGGGCGCCAGCGTCTACTCGGCCAAGGCGCACAAACGCTCCGACGTCGGTCGGGCCACGGTGATTGGTTTTCTCGGGGTGCTGGCGTTGCTGGTGCTGGTCAATGTGCTGTCCCTGGGGATCATGACCCAGCCGGAACTGGCCAAGTTGCAGAATCCCTCCCTGGCCGCGGTGCTGGAGCATATCGTCGGGCCCTGGGGCGCGTTGCTGATCAGCATCGGCCTGGCGGTCTCGCTGTTGGGTGCGCTGCTGTCCTGGGCCTTGTTGTGCGCGGAAATCCTCTACGCCACCGCCCGCGACCGGACCATGCCGGCCTTCCTGAAAAAGGAAAATGCCAACCACGTTCCGGTCAATGCGCTGTGGCTGACCAACTGCATGATCCAGATTTTCTTGCTGATCACCCTGGTCTCCGCTGGCACCTACACCAGCCTGATCTACCTCGCCTCGTCGATGATCCTGGTGCCGTACCTGTGGTCGGCGGCCTATGCGGTGCTGCTCAGCGGACGGGGTGAAACCTACGAGCAGGCCTCGACGCAGCGCATGAAGGACCTGTTTATCGGGGTGGTGGCCCTGAGCTACGCGATCTGGCTGCTGTATGCCGGTGGCCTGAAGTACCTGCTGCTGTCGGCGTTGCTGTATGCGCCGGGGGTGGTGCTGTTCGCCAAGGCCAAGCGCGAGCAGGGCGAGCCGCTGTTCACCCATGTCGAGAAGCTGATTTTCGCCGCCGTGATTATGGGCGCGGCACTCGCGGCCTACGGCCTGTACAGCGGCCTGCTGAGGCTTTAACCCGCCAGGGCCCAGCTCGTGCGGGGCCGGCCGACACCCCTGAACTCAGCATTCGTGCTGCATCAGCCTTACCACAGGCACCGGGTTTGATAGCGCCACGCTACGACACCTCCTCACCATTTGGCCCGATGGGCGCCCAGTTCACTGGCCGGGAGTGCCCACTGCAAGGGCGAGCCGCTGATGTACAACGGCACCTGCAGGCGATGGGCCGGGCCCCAGGGTGTCTGTTCCACCAGCAAACCTTGGTCCTCGGCTGTTTCCGCGCGCAGCGGCTGCTCGTTTGGCGCTGAGCGGTGCTCCATCAATAATTGCGCGGTACGGGCCAGTGACAGGCGCGAGGTGCTGCCAGCGCCGGTCTGCAAGCGCTGGTCCAGGGCGCGGATCGCCCTGGCGGCCATCAGGTAGCCGGTGGCGTGGTCCAGGGCCTGCACCGGCAGGGGCATGGGCTGGTCGGCGCGTTTCCAGGTCATGCCGGCGTCGGCAATCCCGCAGCTCATTTGCACCAGGCTGTCGAAACCCCGGCGGTTCTGCCAGGGGCCGCTCCAACCGTAGGCGTTCAGGCTGACGTCGATCAGCCCCGGGGCCAGGGCCTGGCGTTGCGCCACACCATAACCGAGACGTTCCAGGGCGTCGGCACGGTAACCGTGGAGCAGGATATCGGCCTCGCCAAGCAGGCTTTCGAAGGTGCCGCGGTCGGCTGGGTCTTGGAGATTCAAGCGCGCGCAGCGCTTGCCCAGGGTGACTTCCGGGACTACCCCGGGCTCGTTCCAGTCCGGCGGGTCGATACGCAGCACATCGGCCCCCAGCCCGGCGAGAAAACGGCTGGCAATCGGCCCGGCCAGTACCCGGGTCAGGTCCAATACCTTGACCCCGGCCAGCGGCTGGGCCGGGGTTCCGATCCAGGTTCCGGGCACTGTCGGCTGATGCTCGATAGCGGCCACCAAGGGCTCGGCTTGTACCGCCTGTCCCTGGGGATGAGCCTGCCATTGCACCCAACTGCGCATCTGCGCCGCGCAACCTCCGGCATCGACCACCGCTCGCTCCAGTTCGGTTGTGCCCCACTGCGCCACCTTGGCCGCCATGGCGCTACGGTCGCTGACTTGCCCCAGCACCCGTTCGGCAGCCGCCCGGTGATGGGGCGCGTTGGTGTGCAGGCGGATCCAGCCGTCTTGGGTCGGGTAATCTCCGGCAATCGGGTCCCACAGTGGGGGCAGGTTCCAGCCAATCGGCCGCAGAGAAGTGGCAAACCAGAACGACGCCAGGCGCCGGTCGACCCGCAGCGACGGCAGGCGTCCGGTGTGCCGGAGCAGCAACTCAGCGACGGCCTGGCCGGCGCTGGCGATGCTGGCGCTGGCCAGGTCGGTCACGGCAAAGGCCGAGGGCAGGGCCCCGGTTTCACTGAAGTCGATGGAGGACTCGGGGAGCCCCAGCGCGGCTTGAATGGACGTGAGAATGGCGGTCATGGCAGGCCCTCCAGAGCAGGAGGGGCATTGCACCCCGAAACCGCCGCGGCTGTCGAGAACCTGCTATCAGTGTCCGGCAGCGCCCTCATCACCCACAGCGGTAGGTATTGCCTGGGACGGTTCACCGCCCGTCTGGTTACACCCGAAACTGATCCATCAGTTTCATCTGGTGCGTCGCCAACGCATTCAACTGGCTGCTGACCTTCGCCGATTCAGTGGCCTGCTCGGTCAGGGTTTCGGTCACGCTGCGAATCGCCGAGACATTGCGGTTCACCTCTTCGGCCACGGCGCTTTGCTGTTCGGCGGCGCTGGCGATTTGCAGGTTCATGTCGCTGATGACCGTCACCGCATCGCTGATCTTGCCCAGAGCCTGCACGGCCTGATGGATCTGGCCGGCATTGTTGTGGGCCTGGGTCTGGCTCGAATGCATGGTCGCCACCACGCCACGGGTGCCGCTCTGGATGCGTTCGATCACCTGGCGGATTTCTTCCACCGAGTCCTGGGTGCGCTTGGCCAGATTGCGCACTTCGTCGGCGACGACCGCGAACCCGCGTCCGCTTTCCCCGGCGCGGGCGGCTTCGATGGCGGCGTTGAGGGCCAGCAGGTTGGTCTGCTCGGCAATGCTGCGGATCACCTCCAGCACCGAGCCGATCTGCTCGCTGTTGACCGCCAGGGCTTCGACTTCGGTCACCGCCTTGCTCACTTCATCGGCCAGGGTGCTGATGTCACGGGTGCTGCGCTCGATGATGGTCATGCCTTCGCGTGCCGACTGGTCGGCACCGCGTGCCGCATTGGCCGCGTTGGAGGCGCTGTTGGCGACCTCGTGGGCGGTGGCGCTCATCTCATTGGAGGCGGTGGCCACCTGGTCGATTTCACGGAACTGCACCTGCATACCTTCGCTGGTCTGACGGGCGATAGCCGACGACTGATCGGCGGTACCACGGGCGTCAGTGATGCTCTGCTTGATCTGGGCAATGGTCGGTTGCAGCTTGTCGAGGAAGCGGTTGAACCAGCTCACCAGTTCGCCCAACTCGTCCTGTTTGCTGTAGTGCAGGCGTTGGGTCAGGTCGCCATCACCGCTGGCGATGGCCTTGAGCATCTGCGCCACGCTATTGATCGGCCGGGTCACGCCCGAGGCGCTGAGCCAGATCAGCAACAAGCCGAGCAGTCCGGCGCCAGTGGCCACCAGCAGGGCCTTGAGGGTACCGCTGGCCTGGGCGTCGTCGAGCACGGCCTGGAGTTTTATCGAGTCGGCCAGCAGCACCTGCTGCGGCAAGTCGATGGCCACGCCCCAAGGCTTGGCGTCGGTAATCGGGCTCACCGGGTACACGCTGCGGATCAGGTCGCCCTGTTGCAGGGTTTTCGGGCTGTTACCGCCCAGCAGTTGGAGTATGTCCTTGCCGTCCGCGCCGAGGGTGTCGCTGATGTTCTTGCCGACTTTGCTGGCGTCCGAGCTGTAGGCGGCCAGGACCCCGCTGCCGGAGACAATCAGCATATGCCCGGCACCGTTGAACAGTTCGCGCTGGGCGTCGCCGGCAGCGGCTTGCAAGGCGTCCAGGGCGATGTCGATGCCGATCACCCCCAGCACTTTGCCGTCGACGATCAACGGCAGGGAAATGGTGGTCATCAGCATCAGCTTGCCGCCGACGGTATCGGCGTAGGGGTCCAGCAGGCAGGTGCGCTTGCCGTCGCGCGGGCAGGTGTACCAGCTGTTGTAGGGCGTACCGCTGAGGCTGAGGGTGGTTTTGCTCAGGTCTTCGTCGGTCATCACCGTGTTCAGCCCGGTGCCGCCGGCGCGGCTCCAGTAGCTGGCGAAGCGCCCGTGCTCGTTGGAGCCCCGGGCCAGGTCGTTGGCGAACTCGCTGTCCTTGCCATCGAGGGCGTCCGGTTCGAAGGCCAGCCAGATACCCAGCACCTTGGTATTGCGCTCGAACGCGGTCTTCAGGCTCTGGTTCAATTCTTCACGCAGGGTCGAGGCGTCAAGGGCGCGTTTGCCGGCCATGGTTCGCAGATCCCTGACCTGATCGGCCAGGGCGGTCACCGCCAGCAGGCTGTCGCCGAAACTCCGTTGCAGCCTGACCGCCTGCTCGCCCGCCCTGGATTGCAGCAGGTTCTGCACGCTCCCCGTAAGCATCTGCGTGCTGGAGGTGCTGACCAACTGGTTGTTCTGGCGGGTCTGGTAGAGGTTCATGCCAACGATCAACCCGACCACGCCCAGCAGGCACAGTCCGGACAACAGCACGATTTTCAGGCGGATGGAGAGAGAGTCGAGCATGGGGCGATCTCGCGAAGGGACAGGTGATGAGCCTTGAGTCGGATGACTCACGGCGCCAACTCCCTTCAGCGCTATGCCCTGAACATCGGCTTGCGTGGCATTTGCGTGAGGCGTAGCCGACGAACGGTCGCCTGGTGCCTCAGGACACCTGGGGCAGGGCCTCTGGTCGCGACCAGATCCACAGGTTGCCCAGGCTCATGCCGCCGATGGCCAGGTACATCGTCCAGTGATGGTTGAGCAGGACCAGCATCAGCCCGGCACACAGCAGCATGCTCAGGGTGGCGCTGACCTTGGCCCGGCGGCTGACGATCTTGCCGTTGCGCCAGTTACTGAGGATGGGGCCGAACAGACGGTGGTTTTCCAGCCAGGCGCTGAGGCGTGGCGAGCTTTTGGTGGCGGCCCAGGCGGCCAGCAGGATGAATTCGGTGGTCGGCAGGCCGGGCACAACGATGGCGATCAGGCCGATGGCCAGGCTGGTGTAGGCCAGCAGGCCGAAGAGCAGGCGCGAGAGCTTCGAGGTGGGTCGGGGGGAGCGGGTCATGGGTTCGCAGGTGAGTGACGAGCAGATGCTAATCCTGGGTCGGTTCTCTGAAAAAAGCCATCGCCGGCAGGCCGGCGGCGGCTCAAGTCAGGTGCCCAAGTCGCGGAAAGGGGCAAGCCAACCCGTGTCGGGCCTGGCCTGCCCAGGTTGCGTCAGGCCAGTTCCGGGGCGCTGGCGTAAGCCTGTTCGAGCAGCACGGTGAAGCGGTTGAAGGCATCCAGGGCGCCTTTTTCCGCTGCGGCTTCTTCTTCGGCGCTGAAGGACAGGCCGTCGAGGGTCTTGACGAAGCTCTTCCAGCCTTCGGCGCGGCCGCCGGCCGGTTCGCCCAGGTGACGGGCACCGAAGGTCTCGCTCAGACCCAGGCCTACGGCGCGCTTGATCAGGAACGCGGCGCCGAGCTTGGAGCCTTCGGAAACGAAGATCCAGCCCAGGGCTTCGGCTTGGCTCGGGTTACGCACCGCGCCGGCGACTGCTGCCGGAACGTCAGTGTCGAGGTCGGCCAGGTCGGCCTTGGCCGCTTCGGCGCGGCAGCGGGCTGCGAGGTCAGGGACGATCTGGTTGAGTGCGGCGTCGTTGTACAGGTCCACCAGTTCCGACTGGAACAGGTACTGCGCGACCACGAAGCGAGCGAAGTTGCCCTGGGTTTCAAACGGCGCATGGGCCTTGACCAGGGTATCGAGCTTGGCGTGTGGCTCGTGGGTGATCTGGTTCAGGCGTTGCGAGCGCAGGTGATGAGGCTGGGTAGAATCCTGGGCGGTCATGAAGATGTCCTTGAGAATGAGATGCACTTAAGTGACTAGACGAACAAGAAGACGCGGCACAGTAAAAAAACCTCACTGCCCATGAGAAAAAAGGGCAGCGAGGCGCTGGTTGGATCAGATATCCCACACCAGATTGACCGAGACGTTGCGCCCGGGAGCGGTCAGGCGGTCGAGGTTGGCGGGGTTGAGCATGCCGGCTTCGCCGACTCCGTCGTAGCCGCGTACGTCGTCCCAGTTCCAGTATTTTTTGTCGGTCAGGTTGTACAGGCCGGCGTTGACGGTGACGTCGTTGGTGACCTTGTAGAAACCGGTCAGGTCGAGAATGCCGAAGCCCGGGGTCTTGAACTGGCTGCTGCTGGTCAGGCCGTCCGGTGCCTTGAACGCGTTGTCATCCACTCGATCCTTGCGCTTGACCAGGGTCCAGCTGAGCAGGGTGCCGTAGTTGTCCTGCTCGTAGCCCAGGCCGAACACGCCCTTGAGCGGGTTGACGCTGTTGAGCGGTTCGCCGTTGTCGGCGTTGCGTCCATAGGCGTACGCCACCGAGCCCTGGGTGTAGAGGCCGTGCGGGGCGCCCAGGGCGTCCAGGTTCAGGCGGCCTTTGACTTCCGCGCCCTTGATGGTGGCGTGCTTGATGTTGGCGCTGAGGAACTTGATTTCGTTGTAGCCCGGAGAAATGGCGTCTTCGTTGATGAAGTCGCGGTACTTGTTATAGAACACCGCCACATCGAAGTTGCCGTGCTCGAAGTTACCGCGCAGGCCGGTTTCCCAGCTCTGGCTCTTCTCCGGCTTCAGGTTCGGGTTGGGCGTGACCGAGTAGCCGATGCCCGGGTTCTCGAAGCGCCCGTACAAGGCCTTGGCGGTAGGGGTGCGGAAGCCTTCGGCGTACTGGCCGTACCAGGTGTATTGCTCGGTCAGGGCGTAGGTCAGGCCGAATTTGGGCGACACGCGATGCCAGGTTTTTTCACTGGCGTCGATCTCGGCGGCCGAGCCACCGGCGGCGATGATGGTATTGATGAACTGGTCGGTCACGTGGGGTTTGAGCTGGGTGTAGTCGTAGCGCAGGCTCGGCAGGAAGGTCCAGTCGTTCCAGTGGATCTGGTCTTGGACGAACAGGCCGTAGGTGTTGATGGTCGGGTCCGGGAAGTCGCTGGATTTGACCAGGCTGTCCGACGGCATCAGGCTCGGCCCGCCAATCACCGGGCAGTTGTTGGCCACGTTGAGGCAGACGGCGGTGCCGGAGCGGTGACCGGTGACTTTCTGTTGTTTGATGTGTGTGCCGTAGGTCAGCAGGTGCTCGGTATCGGCAATGCTGAAGGCCTTGTCCAACTGAGCGTCGAAGACCCACTGTTTTTCCTGGTACAGGGTGTCGCGGGTGCGGGCCACGCGGCGCCCGGATTGGTAGATCTCATCGGCATGCTGGTCGGTCTTGGCGATCTGGTAGTTGAGGCTCCACTTGATCTTGTCCACCAGCAGGCGGTCGAGGACAACGCTGTGTTCCAGGCCGAAACGCTCGCGGGTGATGGTGTCGTTGGCGGTACGGGCGCGGTACAGGTTGCTGCCGGTGCCATTGAAGAACAAGCCGCCGACCACGCTGCGCTGGTTACTGTCCCGGTCGTCCTTGTACTTCTCGTAGGTCAGGCCCAGGCGCGAATCGTCGTTGTAGTTCCAGCCCAGCTTGGCCAGCACGTTGGTGGTGCGCACGGTTTCCGGGTTGGCTTCGGTGCGTTTCAGGCCGGTGCCGCCGGTGGTGCCGTAGGACTCGGTTTCACGGCCGTTGCGTTGGCTCAGGTGCAGCAAACCGTCGAACTCAGCGCTGCGCCCGGCGAAGGTGCCGGAGGTCAGCCAGCTGTTGTCGGAGGAGCTGTAGCCGGTTTTCAGGCGGGCGCCCATGTCCTGGCCCGGCTTGATGATGTCGTCCGGGTCGAGGGTGAAATAGCTCACCGCGCCGCCGATGGCATTGCTGCCGTAGAGCGCGGAAGCCGGGCCGCGCAGGATTTCCACGCGCTTGATGATTTCCGGGTCGACGTAGTTGCGCTGGGTTTCGGCGTAGGGGCCGTTGAAGAAACTGCTGGGCACTTCGACCCCATCCACCTGGGTCAGGATCCGGTCGCCGTCGATGCCGCGGATGTTGTAGCCGTTGATACCGCCGCCGCGCTTGCCTGCACCGCCGACCGACACGCCGGGTTCGTAGCGCGTCAGTTCCTTGATGTTATTCACGTTCTGCCGGTCGAGCTGGGTGCGGTCCTGCACCGTCACCGTGCTCGGCACCGAATTGACCTCCTGTTCCTGGCGGGTCGCGCTGATGGTCATCTGCTGCAGGTTGACCACGTCGGCGCTGCTGCGCTTTTCCAGGACGATGGTGTTGTTCCCCAGTTTGCGGTAGCTCAGGTTGGTGCCGGCCAGCAGTCGCTCCAGGGCTTTTTCAGGCGGCAACGAGCCGCGCACACCGGGGGAAGCCACGCCGGCGCCCAGCTCGGCGGGCAGCCCCACTTGCCAGCCGGTGACTGCGGTAAAGGCATTGAGTGCCGAGACCAGGGGCTGTTGGGCAATGGCGAAGTGGTAATTGCCCAGGCTCGGGCTGGACTGCACCGGTGCATCGGCGGCCATGACCGGCGTGGCCTGGGTGCCGGCCAGCAGGATCGCGGCGGTCAGCAACGACAGGGTGCAGTTTTGCAGGCGCGCACAGTGAATAGGGGATCGGCTGTTGAGGCGAGAGGACATCGAAAGCGCTCCGGGTCGCACGAATCTTATAGGTGCAGATCAGCATTAAAAATACGAATCAATTGCATTGGCTATAACGAGACGTACGACCCCTGGCTATCGCGTAAAAATAATTATTCTCAGTTGATGATCACCAGCGCCGGGAACTCCGAGAGCCGCGCCGAGGTGATGTGGGCCAGAGAGCGCACCACATTCAGGGGTTGATCGAGGCGGTAATTGCCGGTCACGGCCACATCGGCCAAGCGTGGGTTGTTATTGACGATCCAGCCCGGGTAGTAGCGCCGCAGTTCGGCCAGGACCTGGTTCAGGGGGCAGTTCTCGAACACCAGGCGGCCCTGGACCCAGGCCAGTTCTTTGTCAGCGTCGAGCTTGGCCGGGGGCTCGAAGCCCTGGGGACCGACACGCACGCTTTCCCCGGCGGACAGGCGAAGGCGCTGGTCGGCATGGGTCGCCCGCAAGTCGATAGCGCCGCGCTGCACCTGGACCTGAGCAACGCCGTCCAGGTAGCGCACGGCAAAGGTGGTATCGCGCACGCTGGCCCGGACTGGGCCGGCCTCCAGCTCCAGGGGCAGGCCGCGATTGGCCGGGATCTCGAAATAGGCTTCGCCCTGGAACAGCCGGGCCACACGCTGCTGATCGTCGATGGTGCTGGAAAACGCCGAGTTGGTATTGAGCAGCACCTTGGAGCCGTCTTCCAGTTGCAGGCGCTGGCGTTCGCCGACTTGGGTCAGGTGGTCGGCCTGCAGGCGCAGGGGCAGATTGCTGAAGCTGAACAGCCCAAGCACCAGCACCGCGGCCGTGGCCAGGGGTTTCCAATGGGGCCGCAGGCGCGCCAGGCGTGACACCTTGGGCGGTGCGCGGTCGAGGGCGAGGGCCGATTGCGCCACGTGCGGACCGTTCCAGATCGCCTGGGCTTTCTCGAAGGCCTGGGCATTGAGCGGGGAGACCGCCAGCCATTGCTGGAATTGTCGGGTTTGCTCCGCACTGGCAGGGTCCAGCACGATCAGCCAATCCAGCGCCTGATCCATGGCCTGCTCCTGTGGAGAGGCGCCCGAGGGGGTAGGCGGCTCGGCGCGGTGAATATCCGTCACGGGTGTTCCTCGGCTGTGTCTGTGCACAGCTGTTTTTTCAAGAGAGAGCGAAAGCCGGGCAAGGTTAGCAGCTCAGAACCTGTGCTCGCTGGATCGTGAACAGGTCCTCAGACTCACTGAGCGTCCAAGCGTTCGGCAACACCGATGCAGATGGCCATGATCAGTTTCAGTTCCTTTTGCACCGTACTCAGGGACACCCGCAGCTCTTCGGCGATCTCCTGATAACTGTGACCGTGCAGGCGGCTGAGAATGAAAATCCGCTGCTGGCGCGGGCTGAGCTGATTGAGGCTGAGGTTCAGGCGCTCCAGCAGTTGTTCGGCATGGGCCGCATCTTCAGCGCTGCTGGTGGGGGCGGCGACGTTCTCCACCACCGCCATTGGCACGTCTTCGAGCAGAGTCCTGCCCTGGATGCGGCGCGCGCGCAGGTGGTCCAGGGCCAGGTTGCGCGCGGTCTGAAACACAAAGGGTTCGAGGTGATCGATGGGCCGTTCGCTAAGGGCTCGGGTTACACGAAGGTAGGTTTCCTGCAGCAGGTCCTCGGCGGTGCTGTGGTTATCGACCATCCGCTCCAGCGTGCGCAGCAGAGAAATTCGTTGGGTGAGGAAGACATTATTGAAGCGCGATTGACTCACAGCAGGGCCTGATCCATTTTTTGCAGTTGATGATAATGCTTATCATCTGCGTGCTTGGTCAAGCCTTGGGTGAATTCTCCACGGCCGGCCAGATTGGGCTTAATGCAGTACTTACAGATATTTGCGCTGCTTCTGTTCATTGCGGAACTTGGCCAGAAAAGAACACTCCGGGCACCGAGGCTTTTAATCGGTGGTTCGGTCATGGCGTCGTGGGAGTTGAGCGGATCCGGAGTTTAAACACCCTTGCTGCTCACAGAGACCCCATTCTGAAATAAAGAAAAGTCTTCTGAATTTAAGGAATTCTCC
>Ga0302175_10000119_pt1 | contig 31139 bp, 28 predicted proteins | sample I_Fen_N3_3_FD_198791 | JGI IMG/M metagenome (GOLD analysis project Ga0302175, IMG submission 198791) | Peat permafrost microbial communities from Stordalen Mire near Abisko, Sweden - I_Fen_N3_3 | ecosystem: Environmental > Terrestrial > Soil > Wetlands > Permafrost | place: Sweden: Abisko... | reverse complement strand
TCCGCTACTTTCGACCGAGAAGATCGAACCGTTTATAGAGCCAAACAACACTGCTCTATCAACTCCTTCTGGGCTTCGATGAACTGAAGCAACTCGCTGCCGAAACCTGCATAACTCTTTGTTTACCAAGGAGTTTTCCGTTTCGACTGCGCCGGAAGTGGGGCGAATTATAGACTTCCAGGATCTGCCGTCAACACCTAATTTCACAATTCTGTCATATAGGTCAAAAAACCCCAGAAACACAGAGGCCGGCTCCAAGGAGCCGGCCTCTGCGCCTTCTACTTACAGGCTAGGAAAAGCGAATTGCGACGCTTCATGGCTCGCCCGTTGCGGCCAGCGCTGTGTAATCGCCTTGCGGCGGGTGTAAAACCGCACGCCATCCGGGCCATACGCATGCAGGTCGCCGAACAACGAACGCTTCCAGCCACCAAAGCTGTGATAAGCCACGGGCACCGGCAACGGCACGTTAACGCCAACCATCCCGACTTCAATCTCATCGCAGAACAACCGCGCCGCTTCCCCGTCACGGGTAAAGATGCAGGTACCGTTGCCATACTCATGATCGTTGATCAGTTGCATCGCCTCTTCCAGGCTGTTCACCCGAACGACACACAGCACCGGCCCGAAGATCTCTTCTTTATAGATGCGCATCTCAGGCGTGACGTTATCGAACAGGCAGCCCCCCAGGAAGAACCCTTCCTCATGCCCGGCCACACTCAGACCACGGCCATCCACCACCAGACTCGCCCCCGAAGAAACGCCGTCTTCTATATAGCCACTGACTTTGTCGCGAGCCTGACCGGAAACCAGCGGCCCCATGTCCAATCCACACGAAGTGCCCGCACCAATCTTCAGTGCCTTGATTTGCGGCACCAACTTGGCCACCAGCGCATCCGCCACCTGGTCACCGACGCACACGGCCACCGAAATCGCCATGCAACGCTCGCCGCAAGAACCGTACGCCGCGCCCATCAGTGCGCTAACGGCATTGTCCAGATCCGCATCCGGCATCAGTACCGCATGGTTCTTCGCGCCGCCCAGTGCCTGGACGCGCTTGCCGCGCTTGGTGCCTTCGGCGTAGATGTACTCGGCAATCGGCGTCGAACCGACAAAGCTCAGCGCTTTGATTTCCGGCGCTTCGATCAGCGCGTCCACCGCAGCCTTGTCACCGTGCACCACACTCAACACGCCTTTAGGCAGACCGGCTTCGATCAACAACTGAGCGATCAGCAGCGTCGAGCTCGGATCACGCTCGGACGGCTTGAGGATGAAGCAGTTGCCGCAGACGATCGCCAGCGGATACATCCACAGCGGCACCATCGCCGGGAAGTTGAACGGGGTGATACCCGCCACCACGCCCAATGGCTGGAAGTCCGACCACGCATCGATGTTCGGGCCGACGTTGCGGCTGTACTCGCCCTTGAGGATTTCCGGCGCGGCACAGGCGAACTCGACGTTCTCAATCCCGCGCTTCAACTCACCGGCCGCATCTTCCAGGGTCTTGCCGTGCTCTTCGCTGATCAACTGAGCGATGCGCGCTTCGTTCTGTTCCAGCAATTGCTTGAAACGAAACATCACCTGGGCCCGTTTGGCCGGCGGCGTGTTGCGCCAGGCCGGGAACGCAGCCTTGGCCGCATCGATGGCTTTCTGAATGGTTTCGCGGCTGGCCAATGGCAGCTTGTGGATGGCTTTGCCGGTCGAGGGGTTGAACACGTCAGCCGTGCGACCTTCTTCGGTCACCAGTTCGCCATTGATCAAATGCGGGATGAGGCTCATGCGGTACTCCTGAATTTTTGTTCACCGGCGCCCATCAAGGGACGCCCGCTTAGCTTTTGTAGGAGCAGAGCTTGCTCGCGAAGGCGGCCTCAAGGACCCCATCGCAGGCAAGCCTTGCTCCTACAGGTCATGTCGAATCAGTCGATCTTGTTCAGCACTTCGCCGACCGCGTCGAACAGACGATCCAGGTCCTGCGGCTTGCTGTTGAAGGTTGGGCCGAACTGCAGGGTGTCGCCGCCGAAGCGCACGTAGAACCCGGCTTTCCACAGCGCCATCCCCGCTTCGAACGGACGCACAATCGCGTCGCCGTCACGCGGGGCAATCTGGATCGCACCGGCCAAGCCGTAGTTACGAATATCAATAACGCTCTTCGAACCTTTCAGACCGTGCAGCGCATTTTCGAAATGCGGTGCGACGTCGGCCACGCTCTGCACCAGGTTTTCCTTTTGCAGCAGGTCGAGTGCCGCCAAGCCAGCGGCACAGGCCACCGGGTGTGCCGAATAGGTGTAGCCGTGGGGAAATTCCACCGCGTATTCCGGCGTCGCCTGGTTCATGAACGTGTGATAGATCTCGGAGCTGGCAATCACCGCGCCCATCGGGATCGCGCCGTTGGTGACTTGCTTGGCGATGCACATCAGGTCCGGGGTCACGCCGAAGCTGTCGGCGCCGAACATCGAGCCGGTACGGCCGAAACCGGTGATCACTTCGTCGAACACCAGCAGGATGTTGTGCTGATCGCAGATGTCGCGCAGACGCTTGAGGTAACCCTCAGGCGGAACCAGCACGCCAGCAGAACCGGCCATCGGCTCAACGAACACAGCGGCGATGTTCGACGCGTCGTGCAACTCGATCAGTTTGAGCAGTTCATCCGCCAGGGCGATACCACCCTCCTTCGGCATGCCACGGGAGTAAGCATTGCTGGCCAGCAAGGTGTGCGGCAGGTGATCGACGTCCATCAGGCCTTGGCCGAACAGTTTACGGTTGCCATTCACGCCGCCAAGACTGGTGCCGGCGATGTTCACACCGTGATAACCACGGGCACGGCCAATCATTTTGGTCTTGGTCGCCTGGCCTTTCAGGCGCCAGTAGGCACGGACCATCTTCACTGCGGTGTCCGCACACTCGGAACCCGAGTCGGTGAAAAACACATGGTTCAGATTGCCCGGCGTCAGGTCAGTGATTTTCTCGGCCAACTGGAACGACAACGGATGGCCGTACTGGAAACCTGGCGAGTAATCGAGAGTGCCCAATTGCTTGGCGACCGCTTCCTGAATTTCCTTGCGCGTGTGCCCGGCACCACAGGTCCACAGGCCCGAGAGCGAATCGTAGACCTTGCGGCCCTTGTCGTCCGTCAGCCAACTGCCTTCGGCGGCAACGATCAGTCGCGGATCGCGCTGGAAATTGCGGTTGGCGGTGTAGGGCATCCAGTGCGCATCCAGTTTGAGCTGGCTGGCCAGGGAAGACGGGGCGTTTTCGGGCAAGTTCATGAGCAAAACCTCGCAGGGCAATAAGCAACGTAGAGATCAAAAGCGTTCTTGCAGCTAAATTGCCACGGGGATAGAGTCGGTGAAACCCAACTCTTCTAACGTTCAGTCAGGCCAGCACTAAACTTATGAGTACTCGACGCCCCGACCCTCTGGCCCAAGTCAGCGACTTTGATATTCGTTTATTGCGGATCTTCCGCAGCGTGGTGGAGTGCGGCGGCTTCTCTGCGGCGGAATCGGTGCTGGGCATCGGCCGCTCGGCCATCAGCCAGCAAATGAGCGACCTGGAACAACGCCTCGGCCTGCGTCTGTGCCAACGGGGTCGCGCCGGGTTTTCCCTGACCGAAGAGGGCCGCGAGGTTTACCAATCGGCCTTGCAGCTATTAAGTGCGCTGGAAAGTTTCCGCACCGAGGTCAACGGCCTGCACCAACACTTGCGCGGCGAGCTGACCATCGGCCTGACCGACAACCTGGTCACCCTGCCCCACATGCGCATCACCCACGCGTTGGCGCAATTGAAGGAACGCGGGCCGGACGTGCAGATCCAGATTCGCATGATCGCCCCCAACGAAGTCGAACAAGGCGTGCTCGACGGGCGCCTGCATGTGGGCGTGGTGCCGCAAGCCAGCGCGCTATCGGGCCTGGAATATCAACCGCTCTACAGCGAACGTTCGCTGCTGTATTGCGCAGTCGGGCATCCGTTGTTTTACGTCGACGACAAGCAACTGGACGACGAACGCCTCAACAGTCAGGACGCCATCGCCCCGACCTTCCGCCTGCCCGCCGACATCCAGGCCCATTACCAGGCGCTCAATTGCACCGCCAGCGCTTCGGACCGCGAAGGCATGGCGTTCCTGATTCTGACCGGACGCTACATCGGTTACCTGCCCGATCACTACGCCAGCCTCTGGGTTCAGCAGGGCCGGTTGCGCGCACTCAAACCGACCGTGAGGTTTTATGACCTGAGCCTCGCATCGGTCACGCGCAAGGGCCGCCGCCCCCATTTGGTGCTGGAAAGCTTTCTGGAGAGCCTGGCGGCGACACGCTGAAAAAACGTTGAAGCCCGGCCACGCTGGACCAAACATCAAAAACAGAGCAATAACCTGAGTACTTGGACAGCTTTTTGCAATGGATCAGAAACCTCGATCCGTCAGCAATGAGTTCCTACGCCCATGCAGCCAGAATCCTCAACCCCAAGCGATCTGATCTACGGCCTCAACGATCGCCCAAAACCCCTCGCCGCGATCCTCGCCGCCCTGCAACACGTGCTCGCCAGTTTCGTCGGCATCATCACCCCACCGCTGGTGATCGGCTCGGCGCTGGGGCTGACCGCGCATTTGCCGTACCTGATCAGCATGGCGCTGATGGTTTCCGGCGTAGGAACCTTCATCCAGGCCCGTAGGCCATTCGGCATCGGCGCCGGGATGATTTGCCTGCAAGGCACCAGTTTTGCGTTTTTGGGCGCGGTGCTGTCGGCGGGTTTCCTGGTCAAGCAACGGGGCGGCAGCCCGGAAGACATTCTGGCGATGATCTTCGGCGTGTGTTTTTTCGGCGCCGTGGTGCAGATCGTCTTGAGCCGATTCATCGGCCAGTTGCGCCGGGTGATCACGCCGCTGGTGACCGGGATTGTCATTACGCTGATCGGCATCAGCCTGATCAAGGTCGGTATCACTGATTTGGGCGGGGGTTTCAACGCGGCGGATTTCGGCGCACCGGGGAATCTGGCGCTGGGTCTGTTTGTGCTGGTGACAATTGTTTTGCTCAATCGCTCGAACACGCCGTGGGTTCGTCTTTCGGCGATCATCATCGGCCTGGTGCTCGGCAGCCTCGCCGCCTGGTTCAGCGGCAAACTCGTCCCGCAGCCATTGCCTGACGTGCCCCTGATCAGTCTTCCGATCCCGTTCCGGTTCGGTTTCAGCTTCGACTGGGCAGCTTTCCTACCGGTCGCGCTGATTTACCTGATCAGCACCATCGAAACCGTCGGCGATCTCACGGCCAATTGCATGCTCGCGCGCCAACCCATCAGCGGCCCTTCTTATATAAGCCGACTCAAGGGCGGCGTGCTCGGTGACGGTTTCAGTTGCCTGATCGCCGCGACGTTCAGTGCCTTCCCCAACACTACGTTTGCGCAGAACAACGGGGTAATCCAGTTGACCGGCGTGGCCAGCCGTTACGTCGGTTTGTACATCGGCGCCGTGCTGTTTTGCCTCGGGATGTTTCCGCTGATTGGCGCTGTGTTGCAGCAGATTCCCAAACCGGTTTTGGGCGGTGCAACCCTGGTGATGTTCGGCAGTGTCGCGGCCGCCGGTGTACGCATCCTCGCCCAGGCGCCGCTGGACCGGCGCAGCATGTTGATCATCGCCACATCATTCGGCGTCGGCCTGGGGATTGCCGCACAACCGAGCCTGTTGCACCTGCTGCCGAAACTGGTGCAAAACCTGTTCGACTCGGCGATCACCAGCGGCGGTATCACCGCGATTTTGATGTGCCTATTGCTGCCCGAATCGAAAACCCAAATGCTTGACGCCAATACCCCGTTAAAAAACGCGCCGATCGAGCAGCCATAGGGGTTTTATTGCCTCAGGACTTGTCTGAAACCTGTGGGTGCGCTATCAACGCACTGGTTGCACCCACAGACTATTTCGGAAGTGCCTATGACCTTTGAAGTCCCCGCCCACGGCGGCAAACCTGCCAGCCGCATTCGTCAGAAGAACGAAGAGACGATCCTCAAAGCCGCCGAAGATGAATTCGCCCGACACGGGTTCAAAGGCACCAGCATGAACACCATCGCCCAGAATGCCGGGTTGCCCAAAGCGAACCTGCATTACTACTTCACCAACAAGCTTGGGTTGTACGTGGCGGTACTGAGCAACATCATCGAGTTGTGGGACAGCACCTTCAACACCCTGACCGCCGAGGACGATCCGGCCGAAGCACTGACCCGTTACATCCGCGCCAAAATGGAATTCTCCCGACGCCAACCTCAAGCCTCGCGGATTTTCGCGATGGAAGTGATCAGCGGCGGCGAATGCCTGACCGAATATTTCAACCAGGACTATCGCGCCTGGTTCCAGGGCCGGGCGGCTGTATTCCAGGCCTGGATCGACGCCGAAAAAATGGACCCGGTCGACCCGGTGAACCTGATCTTCCTGTTGTGGGGCAGCACGCAGCACTATGCCGATTTCGCCACGCAAATCTGTCGTGTCAGCGGTCGCACCAAGCTGACCAAGCAAGACATGGAAGACGCCGGCGACAACCTGATCCGCATCATCCTCAAGGGCTGCGGCCTGACACCGACGCTCTAAGTTCTTTATGCCTTTTACCCTCAGCGGTTTTTGCGAATACCGCGAAGAAATTCGCAAAAGCCGCTTCATCACCTTCGCCGGGCCAATCAGCAGCCCGGCCGAAGCCCAGGCGTTCATCGAGCAGCACAGCGACTTGAACGCCTCGCACAATTGCTGGGCCTGGAAGCTAGGCGACCAGTACCGCAGCAATGACGATGGCGAACCTGGCGGCACGGCGGGCCGGCCGATTCTGGCGGCGATTGAAGCCCAGGATTGTGATCAGGTCGCGGTGCTGGTGATTCGTTGGTACGGCGGCATTCAACTCGGCACCGGTGGTTTGGCCCGTGCCTATGGCGGCGGCGCGAACAAATGCCTGCAAGGGGCGCCGAAGGTTGAGCTTATCAGCCGCGTGCCGGTGAGTTGTGCCTGTGGGTTTGGGGAGTTGGCGCTGGTGAAGTTGCGGGTGGCGGAGTTAGGTGGGTTGGTGGTGGACGAAGCGTTTACCGCTAACGGCGTAGATCTGAAATTGGCGATAGGCGAAGCACAGATCGAAACCCTGCAATTGCACCTGGCGGACTTGAGTCGCGGGCGGATTTTGTTGGAGCGTTAGAAGATCAAAAGATCGCAGCCTTCGGCAGCTCCTACAGGAGCTGCCGAAGGCTGCGATCTTTTAGGGCATCCACCATTTCCCGTGCATTCCACACTTGCCCACATCTGCTGTGCACCCGGCTGTGGATAACCTGAGTACATTCCGCTGTAACCCTTCTGTCATGCGGCTTTGCGGGCTTTGTTCACTTTTCGTCCAAAGTGCTATCAAAAAACCTAAATCCACGAAAAAACAATCAGTTAGCTCGGTTTATCACCTTTAGAAGATAGCCACACAGTGCTTATGCCCGAGCGTTGAGCTTGCGCACAAATACTGTGGAGCAATCTGTGGATAACCCGTTCATGGCTGGCGCTGCCCCATGTCCGGCATAGCTTGCAGCCCACTGCTCATTTTTTGATCAAATTGAGATGGGCAAAACCGGAGCCTGATCAACAACCTTGCCCTCTCGTGGTGCCTGATTCATCAGCGAAACAGTTCCAGCCGCCCCCGCGAAACCCTTGCCGGCAAGGCTTTGCGAAAATTCCTGACTCAATGGCCAGAAAATTGCTTTATCCACAGGCATAACTCCAATCGACCCGAGTCAGTCATGCCCAACCCCGTGCCGATCCCCAATAAAGCCCCACGCCTGCAATTGCGCAACATCACCAAGCGCTACCCCGGTTGCCTGGCCAATGACGCCATCGACCTGAGCATTGCTCCCGGCGAAATCCACGCGCTGTTGGGCGAAAACGGTGCGGGCAAAAGCACACTGATGAAGATCATCTACGGCGTCACCCACGCCGATGCCGGGGAGATGATCTGGCAAGGGCAGCGCATCAGCATGCGCAACCCGGCCCAGGCGCGGGGCCTGGGGATCGGCATGGTGTTCCAGCACTTCTCGCTGTTCGAAACCTTGAGCGTGGCGCAGAACATTGCGCTGGCCATGGGCGCGGCGGCCGGGACGCCGAAACAACTCGAACCGAAAATTCGCGAGGTGTCCCAGCGCTACGGCATGGCGCTGGAACCGGAGCGACTTGTCCACAGCCTGTCGATCGGCGAACGCCAGCGGGTGGAAATCATTCGCTGCCTGATGCAGGACATTCGCTTGCTGATTCTCGATGAGCCAACTTCGGTGCTGACCCCGCAAGAGGCCGACGAGTTGTTCATCACCCTGCGTCGATTGGCCGCCGAGGGCTGCAGCATTTTGTTTATCAGCCACAAACTCGGCGAAGTCCGCGCGTTGTGCCATAGCGCCACGGTGCTGCGCGGCGGACGTGTGGCCGGGCATTGCGTGCCGGCCGAGTGCACGGATCAGCAACTGGCGCGATTGATGGTCGGGGAAGCCGCCGAGTTGATCACCGACTACCCGAAGGTCATCGGCGGCAATACATTTTTAAACGTAAGTGGATTGTCCTGGCACAACCCGGACCCGTTCGGGTGCTCGCTCAAAGACATCAACCTGCAAGTGCGCAGCGGTGAAATCGTCGGCATCGCCGGGGTCGCGGGCAACGGGCAGGATGAGTTGCTGGCGTTGCTCAGCGGAGAAGAGCGATTGAGCCGCAACGACGATTCGATCATCAAATTCGGTGAAACAGCCGTCGCTCATTTGCGCCCCGATGCCCGGCGCAAACTGGGCCTGGCGTTCGTCCCCGCCGAACGCCTGGGCCACGGCGCAGTGCCGGAGCTGAGCCTGGCAGACAACGCCTTGCTTACGGCATTTCAACAAGGGCTGGTAAGTAACGGCTTGATTCAACGCAGCAACGTCGAGGCGCTGGCCGAAGCGATTATCCACCGCTTCGGCGTGAAGACACCCGACAGCAAAACCCCGGCCCGCAGCCTGTCCGGTGGCAACCTGCAGAAATTCATCCTTGGCCGGGAAATCCTTCAGCGCCCGAAACTGCTGGTGGCCGCGCACCCGACCTGGGGCGTGGACGTCGGCGCCGCCGCGACCATTCACCGCGCACTGATCGCCCTGCGCGACGCCGGCGCGGCGATCCTGGTGATCTCTGAAGACCTCGACGAACTGTTCCAGATTGGCGATCGCCTCGGCGCGTTGTGCAGCGGTCGATTGTCTCCGCTCCAGGCCACCGTCGACACCCGGCTGATCGACGTCGGCGGCTGGATGGCCGGCCAGTTCGACGTCCCTCATTCACCTGTATCCGCAACGGTTTAACGGAGTTTCACATGCTGCTTTCTCTCGAACCCCGTGGCCAGCAATCACGCCTGATGTTGTGGTGCTCGCCGTTGCTGGCGGCGGCGTTGACCCTGGGCTGCGGCTCACTGCTGTTTATTGCCCTGGGCCATGATCCGTTGCTGACCTTGCATACGTTGCTGATTGCACCGATCAGCGACTTGTATGGCATCTCCGAGTTGCTGGTCAAAGCCTTGCCGATTTTGCTCTGCGCCTTGGGCCTGGCGGTGGCGTATCAGGCGCGGATCTGGAACATCGGCGCCGAAGGCCAGTTGCTGCTCGGCGCCCTGGCCGGCAGCGCGTTGGCGGTGAACATCATCGACATGCAAAGTCGCTGGGCGCTGGTGTTCATTTTGCTGGTCGGCACGCTGGCCGGTGCCGCGTGGGCCGGGCTGACCGCGTGGTTGCGCACGCGCTTCAACGCCAACGAAATCCTCACCAGCATCATGCTCAATTACATCGCCCTGAACCTGCTGCTGTTTTGCGTGCACGGGCCGCTGAAAGACCCGGCCGGATTCAACTTTCCGGAATCGGCGATGTTTGGCGATGCCAGCCGTTTGCCGCTGCTGATAGAGGATGGCCGGGTTCACGCCGGGGTGTATTTCGCACTGCTGGCACTGGTTGCGGTGTGGGTGCTGTTGCAGAAAAGCTTTGTCGGCTTCCAGATCAAAGTGCTTGGGCTGGACAAGCGCGCCGCCGGTTTTGTCGGCTTTCGCGAGAAGCGGCTGATCTGGCTGGCGCTGTTGATCAGCGGCGGTTTGGCGGGCCTGGCCGGGGTTTGCGAAGTCACCGGGCCGATCGGCCAATTGGTGCCGCAGGTCTCACCGGGTTACGGCTATGCGGCGATCACCGTGGCGTTTCTCGGGCGGCTCAATCCCATCGGCATTCTGTTTTCCAGCCTGTTGATGGCGCTGCTGTACATCGGTGGCGAGAGCGCGCAGATGAGCATGAACCTGCCGCAAGCGATCACCCAATTGTTCCAGGGAATGATGCTGTTTTTCCTGCTGGCCAGTGATGTGCTGATTCTCTATCGACCGCGTTTGAACCTGCGCTGGGCTCGCCGCGCACCCGCCGCCGTAACCGCAGGAGCGCTGTGATGGATATCGATCTGCTGAGCAATATTTTCTACGCCATGGTCCGTTGCGGGACGCCGTTGCTGCTGGTGGCCCTGGGCGAATTGATCTGCGAGAAGAGCGGCGTCCTCAACCTGGGCCAGGAAGGCATGATGCTGTTTGGCGCGGTGATCGGTTTTATCGTCGCGCTCAACAGCGGCAACCTGTGGCTCGGCGTGTTGCTGGCGATGTTGGCCGGGATGCTGCTGTCATCGCTGTTTGCCCTGGTGGCGCTGGTGTTCAACGCCAATCAGGTGGCTACCGGGTTGGCGCTGACGATCTTCGGTGTGGGGCTGTCGACCTTTGTCGGCGCGGCGTGGGTCGGTAAACCGCTGGCGGGTTTTGAGCCGGTGGCGATTCCGTATTTGAGTGAGATTCCGCTGATCGGACGGATGCTGTTTGCCCAGGATCTGTTGGTGTATGTGTCGTTCGCGCTGTTTGCGCTGGTGGCGTGGGTGATTCTGAAAAGTCGCGTGGGTTTGATCATTCAAGCGGTCGGGGAAAACCCGGACGCGGCCAGTGCCATGGGCTTGCCGGTGTTGGGCGTGCGCACGCTGGCGGTGTTGTTTGGCGGGGCGATGGCTGGGTTGGCCGGGGCTTATTTGTCCCTGGCTTATACGCCGATGTGGGCCGAAAACATGAGCGCCGGGCGTGGCTGGATTGCGTTGGCGCTGGTGGTGTTTGCCAGTTGGCGGGTGTGGCGATTGTTGCTGGGGGCGTACCTGTTCGGGCTCGCCAGCATCCTGCATTTGGTGGCGCAGGGGTTGGGGCTGGCGATTCCGTCGAGTCTGCTGGCGATGCTGCCGTATGTTGCGACGATTGTGGTGTTGGTGTTGTTGTCACGGGATGCGCTGCGCACGCGGTTGTATGCGCCGGTGTCGTTGGGGCAGCCGTGGCAGGCAGGACATTAGCGGTTTGCAGGTCCGGCCTCTTCGCGAGCAAGCCCGCTCCCACCATGGATCGGGTTTACACAACCCCCTGTGGGAGCGGGCTTGCTCGCGAAGGCGTCCGCACCGGCAACACCTGAGCCACGCCCCACGCCAATTCAAAGACCAGGAAAACCACCAATAACGAACTGGCCCCGTGGGCCAGGGCATACGCCTGCCAAGCGGCAAACAGAAATCGGCCCACGGCGTCATAGCGACCGTAAATTAGCTGCGGATCACGAATCCGCAACACCGCCCACACGCACACAATCGAGCCCAACAGATTCGCCATCAGCATGTGCATCGGCTCGAATGCCGGCAGCGCCCCGGGCAGATTCAACGCCTGACTCAATCCCGACAACGCGCCATGTAACAAAGCAAAACTCCACGGCGTGGCAAACGCCGCGGTGACGATCAAGTCATACCAGGCACTGCCGCGCACCACCCGGCGATATTGCGTTGAAGTCCACATTGGCGTTGCTCCATAAATTGAAGGAGCAACAAGGCTAAAGCCTGGAGTATGCTCCAGGGTCAAGCCCCTTTGAGACACCACGATGCGCATCGGTGAATTAGCCCAGGCCAGCGCCGTCAGCCGCGACACGCTGCGCTTCTACGAGCAGCGCGGGTTGATCGCCGCGCAACGCAGCGCCAACGGTTATCGCGATTACCCGGCCGACATGGTGCAACTGGTGCTGTATATCAAGACCGCTCAACGGCTGGGGTTTACCCTCGGCGAGATCGGCAACAGCGTCGCCGCGTTGTGGCACTCGCCCGACCCGGACAGCGCCGTCACGCAATTGCTGCACGACAAACTCAAACTGATCGAAACCCGCATGGCCGAACTCGGCGCACTGCGCAGTGAGTTGCAGCAACGGCTCGGTCAACGTTGTCCATTGAATCCATGATCCTCACTTATCAAGGAAGCTAGTCATGTCCACGGCAAAAACCGCACTCATCATCGGCGCCTCCCGGGGCCTGGGCCTCGGGCTGGTGAAAACCCTGCTGGCCGACGGCTGGCAAGTCACCGCCACCGTGCGCAATCCGCAGAACGCCGAGGCGCTGCAAGCGCTGGGCAAGGTGCGGATCGAAAAACTCGACATGGATGATCAGCAGGCCGTCATAGCCCTGAGCCAGCAGCTCAAGGGCGAAGTGTTTGACCTGTTGTTCGTGAATGCCGGGGTCAAGGGCCCGGCCGTTCAAACGCCCGGTGGCGGTGCGACACTGGCCGAAGTCGGACAATTGTTTTTCACCAACGCCGTGGCGCCGATCAACCTGGCCCAGCGTTTCGTCGGGCAGATTCGCGACGGCAGCGGCGTACTGGCGTTCATGAGTTCGGGGCTGGGTAGCGTCACCGTGCCGGACGCCCCGGAACTGGCGTTGTACAAGGCGAGCAAAGCGGCGCTGAACTCGATGACCAACAGCTTCGTGACGCAATTGGGCGAGCAGAAACTCACCGTGCTGTCGCTGCATCCGGGCTGGGTGAAAACCGACATGGGCGGCGAAGGCGCGGACCTGGATGTGCAAACCAGCACCCGTGGCTTGGTGGATCAAGTGAACGCGTACACCGGCAAGGGCGGGCATCACTTCTTGAACTACAAAGGTGAAACCATTCCCTGGTAACCCCGCAATCCCCCGTAGGAGCTGCCGCAGGCTGCGATCTTTTGATCTTGATCTTTCCTCTGGATCGCTGAAAAACAAGATCAAAAGATCGCAGCCTGCGGCAGCTCCTACGGAGTTTTGCGTCGTCTGGTCGGGCCGGGCTTGCCCGCAACGCGGTTTTGTTTGAAACTCCGCACCTCGTCCCCGCGACGACCCTGGATCAGCAGACAGGGTAATCACTGAGCTGGCTAACCTGAACCCCACTTTCAGAGGAGCCGGCCACCATGCCTGCGACCCGTACCTGGTTAAAAAATCCCCTTTCGATCTTCACTGCCAATGGCCTCGATGCCCGTGGCGGCCTGGTGTTGCAAGACGGTTTGATCGTCGAACTGCTCGCCGCCGGCCAGCAACCGTCCGCGCCCTGTGGACAAGTATTTGATGCCCGCGAGCATGTGATCCTGCCCGGCCTGATCAACACCCATCACCATTTCTACCAAACCCTGACCCGCGCCTGGGCGCCGGTGGTCAATCAGCCGTTGTTCCCGTGGCTGAAAACCCTGTACCCGGTCTGGGCGCGCCTCACCCCGGAAAAACTCGCCCTCGCCACCAAAGTCGCGCTGGCCGAATTGCTGCTGTCGGGCTGCACCACCGCCGCCGATCACCACTATCTGTTCCCGGAAGGCCTGGAAAACGCGATCGACGTGCAAGTCGAAAGCGTTCGCGAACTGGGCATGCGCGCCATGCTGACGCGTGGTTCCATGAGCCTGGGCGAAAAGGACGGTGGCCTGCCGCCGCAGCAAACCGTGCAGGAAGGCGAAGTGATTCTCGCCGACAGCCAGCGTTTGATCGCCGAGTACCACGAACGTGGCGATGGCGCGCAAATCCAGATCGCCCTGGCGCCATGCTCGCCGTTCTCGGTGACTCCGCAAATCATGTCTGCCAGCGCTGAACTGGCGAATAAACTCGATGTGCGTCTGCACACGCACCTGGCGGAAACCCTCGACGAGGAAGATTTCTGCCTGCAACGCTTCGGCCTGCGCACCGTGGATTACCTGGACAGCGTCGGCTGGCTCGGCCCGCGCACCTGGCTGGCCCACGGCATCCATTTCAACCCGGACGAAATCGCCCGCCTTGGCGCCGCCGGTACCGGTATTTGCCATTGCCCGAGCTCGAACATGCGTCTGGCGTCCGGTATCTGTCCGACCCTGGACCTGACTGCCGCCGGTGCGTTGCTGGGCTTGGGCGTGGACGGTTCGGCGTCCAACGATGCGTCGAACATGATGCTCGAAACCCGTCAGGCGCTGTACATCCAGCGCCTGCGTTACGGCGCCGAGAAGATCACCCCGGAACTGGTTTTGGGCTGGGCCACCCAGGGTTCGGCAAGTTTGCTCGGGCGCACCGATATCGGTGAACTGGCGGTGGGCAAGCAAGCGGACCTGGCGTTGTTCAAACTCGATGAACTGCGTTTTTCCGGCAGCCATGACCCGGTGTCGGCGTTGCTGCTGTGCGGCGCGGATCGTGCGGACCGGGTGATGATTGGCGGCAAGTGGCGGGTGATTGATGGGCAGGTTGAAGGGCTGGACCTGAAAGGCTTGATTGCTGATCACAGCCAGGCGGCTCGGCAGTTGATTGCTGGCGTCTGATAGGACGCCTTCGCGGGCAAGCCTCGCTCCTACAGGGTTTTCGCCAGACATGGGAACGGCGCTATACCTGTAGGAGCGAGGCTTGCCCGCGAAGCTCTTAAAGACCGAGCAACGACAACATGATGAACGTCGCAAACAACACAAAGTGCGTCATGCCTTCGATGGCATTGGTTTCTCCGTCGTTGAGGTTGATCGCACTGACAATCAACGTCAGGAAAATCATCACCGTCTGCACTGGGGTCATCGCCATCTGAAACGGCTGGCCGGTGTACAGAGCCATCGCCTCCATCACCGGCACCGTCAGGATCACCGTCGACAGCGACGCACCCATGGCGATGTTCACCACCGATTGCATGCGGTTGGCCAATGCCGCGCGCAACGCGGTCAAAATCTCCGGCGCAGCGGAAATCGCCGCCACCAGGATCGCCGTGATCACTGGCGGTGCGCCCGTGCCTTCCAGGCCCAGATCAAGGGTCTTGGACATCACCTCGGCCAGTGCGCCGATCACCACCACACCGAAAACCAGGGTCGCGATACTCAGCGGCACGTTGACCGATTCCGACGCGTCTTCCGGGACTTTCTTGCGGCGTTTTTCCGGGTAGCTGTAGCTGAAGAAATAACTGTGCGGCCCGACCTGCATCCGCAGGAACAAGGTGTAGAGCACGACCATCGCGCCGATGGTGAACGCCGAATAAACCTTCCAGTTCGCTTCGGGGATGAATTCCGGCACCACCATGGAAACGCCCATGGCGGTGAGGATCATCACGCTGTAGCTACGCGCCGAATCGTCGTTGTAGGACTGTTCGCCATGCTTGATCCCGCCCATCAGCGCGGCGAGCCCGAGGATGCCGTTGATGTCGAGCATCACCGCCGAGTAAATCGTGTCGCGCACCAGGGTTGGCGAAGCTTCGTTGCTCATCATGATCGCCAGGATCACCACTTCCACCAGCACGGCGGCCAAGGTCAGGATCATCGTCCCATAGGGGTCGCCGACTTTTTCCGCCAGCAGTTCGGCGTGATGGGCCACGCGCATCGAGGCGGCGACGATGAAGGCAATCAGCACCAGCCCGGCGCCCAGTGCGACGGGCTGGCCGCTGTGCAGCATCCAGTGCTCCAGCGGATACGCAACGACGGCAGCGAGCACGGCCAGCAACAGAAAGCTTTCTTGCTTGAGGAGTGTGAGCATTGCGGGCCTTTTGCACAGGGGAGCGAAATCGGATTGATGAGCTACTGACTGCGGGGCGGCGCTAACGTTTCGTTACACCTTAGCGCACCAGTGGATGGCGTGAGTCCGGTCAGTTGCACTGGGTTGGTTCTGATATTGAAAAGATCGCAGCCTTCGGCAGCTCCTACAGGGGCACGCGAACTCATGTAGGAGCTGCCGAAGGTTGCGATCTTTTGATTTTGTTGTCCTGTTGGTCAGCAATTTGCATTGAGCTCGCCATCCTCAAAACAAAATGGAGTTCGAGTTCATGCATAAACGTCCGTTGAAGAAGCTGCTGTGCGCCGTTGCTGCGGCCATCGGTCTGAGCGCCAGCCTGAGCGCCAGTGCCGCCGACCCGCTGAAAGTCGGCTTCGTCTATATCGGCCCGATCGGTGACCACGGCTGGACGTATCAGCATGAACAGGGGCGCAAGGCGCTGGCCGAGAAATTCGGTTCGCAGATCACCACCAACTACGTGGAGAACGTCGCCGAAGGCGCTGACGCCGAGCGGGTGATCCGCAACATGGCCAAGGACAATTACGACCTGATTTTCACCACGTCTTTCGGCTACATGAACCCGACGCTGAAAGTCGCCAAGCAATTCCCCAAAGTGACGTTCGAACACGCCACCGGCTACAAACAGGACAAGAACCTCGGCACTTACCTGGCGCGCACCTATGAAGGTCGCTACGTCGGCGGTTTCCTCGCGGCGAAGATGACCAAGACCAAGAAGATCGGCTACGTCGCCTCGTTCCCGATTCCGGAAGTGATCCGCGACATCAACGCCATTCAACTGGCCCTGAACAAATACAACCCGGGCACCGAGATCAAAGTGGTGTGGGTCAACTCGTGGTTCGATCCGGGCAAAGAGGCGGACGCCGCCAACGCGCTGATCGACCAGGGCGTGGACGTGGTGTTCCAGCACACCGACAGCCCGGCGCCGATCCAGGCCGCCGAACGTCGCGGTGTGTATGCCGTGGGCTACGCTTCGGACATGGCGCACTTCGGGCCGAAAGCGGTGCTGACCTCGATCGTCAACGACTGGGCCCCGCACTACATTCAGGCGACCCAGAGCGTGCTCGACCACACCTGGAAATCCCAGGATTACTGGGGCGGCTTGAAGGAAGGCACGGTTGAACTGCCGATCAGCGACCTGGTGCCGGCACCGGTGAAAGCCGAAGCCGAGCAGATCATCGCCGACATCAAGAGCGGTGCGCTGCATCCGTTTACCGGACCGATCAAGGATCAGGCCGGCAGCGTGAAAATCCCGGCGGGCGCGACGGCGAGCAATGCGGAACTGGCGTCGATGAATTACTACGTGGAAGGCATGAAGGCCGACATACCGAAGTAATTTCAGCTCAATACACAATCCCCCTTGTGGGAGCGGGCTTGCTCGCGAAGGCGTCGTACCAGTCGACATTGATGTTGCTGACACACCGCTTTCGCGAGCAAGCCCGCTCCCACAATTGGATCTTCAGCGTTTATAGGGACTGCGCATGAACCAACTCCCGATCATCGACATCGCCCCGCTCTACACCGACGACGCCCACGCCTGGCAAACCGTCGCCACAAAAATCGACCGCGCCTGCCGCGACTGGGGCTTTTTCTACATCAAGGGTCACCCGATCAGCGCCGCACGCATCGACGCCGTGCTCGATCACGCCCAACGCTTCTTCGCCCTGCCCGCCGCCGAAAAACTCAAGATCGACATTACCCAGACCCGCCACCATCGCGGCTACGGTGCTATCGCCACCGAACAACTGGACCCGAGCAAACCCAGCGACTTGAAAGAAACCTTCGACATGGGCCTGCACCTGCCAGCCGATCACCCCGAGGTGCTGGCGGAAAAGCCCTTGCGCGGCCCCAACCGCCATCCGTCGATGCCTGGCTGGGAAGCGCTGATGGAACAGCATTACCTCGACATGCAGGCCCTCGCCCAAACCCTGCTGCGGGCGATGACGATGGCGCTGGGCATCGAGCGCGACTTCTTCGACAGTCGCTTCAATGAACCCGTCAGCGTGTTGCGGATGATCCACTACCCGCCACGCCACACCGCCAGTTCCGAAGAGCAACAAGGCGCCGGGGCCCATACCGATTACGGTTGCATCACCCTGCTCTACCAGGACGCCGCCGGTGGCCTGCAGGTGCGCAATGTCAAAGGTGAATGGATCGACGCGCCGCCCATCGACGGCACGTTTGTGGTCAACCTCGGCGACATGATGGCGCGCTGGAGCAACGACCGTTACCTGTCGACGCCGCACCGGGTCATCAGCCCATTGGGCGTGGACCGCTACTCGATGCCGTTCTTCGCCGAACCCCATCCGGACACGATCATCGAATGCCTGCCCGGTTGCCAGGACGAAAGGCACCCGGCGAAATATCCGACGACCACGTGCGCCGAATTCCTGCTGTCACGCTTCGCCGATACCTACGCCTATCGACGGGAACCGGAAGCGGTTTGATCAACCGTCTGGTCAGGTTTTACCAATTGTTGCAGCGAGCATCTGTAGAATGCCGTCATTGCACCTGATGAGAATTCGCACATGTACGACTGGCTGAACGCCCTGCCCAAGGCAGAACTGCACTTGCACCTGGAAGGCTCGCTGGAGCCCGAGTTGCTGTTCGCCCTGGCCGACCGCAACAAAATCGCCCTGCCGTGGGACGACGTCGAAACCCTGCGCAAGGCGTACGCCTTCAACAACTTGCAGGAGTTTCTCGATCTCTACTACAAGGGCGCCGACGTGCTGCGCACCTCCCAGGATTTCTACGACCTGACCTGGGCCTACCTGTTGCGTTGCAAGGCGCAGAACGTGATTCACACCGAACCGTTCTTCGACCCGCAAACCCACACCGACCGTGGCGTGCCGTTCGAAGTGGTACTCAACGGCATCGCCGCCGCACTGAAGGATGGCGAGCAGCAACTGGGCATCACCAGCGGTTTGATCCTGAGCTTCCTGCGCCACTTGAGCGAAGACGAGGCGCAGAAAACCCTCGATCAGGCGCTACCGTTCCGCGATACGTTTGTGGCTGTCGGCCTGGACAGTTCGGAAATGGGTCACCCGCCGAGCAAGTTCCAGCGGGTGTTTGATCGTGCCCGTCACGAAGGTTTCCTGACCGTTGCCCACGCCGGTGAAGAAGGCCCGCCGGAGTACATCTGGGAAGCCCTCGACCTGCTGAAAATCCAGCGCATCGACCATGGCGTGCGCGCCATCGAAGACGAGCGTTTGATGCAGCGGATCATCGACGAGCAAATCCCGTTGACCGTGTGCCCGTTGTCCAACACCAAGCTTTGCGTGTTCGATCACATGTCCCAGCACAACATCCTCGACATGCTGGAGCGTGGGGTGAAAGTCACGGTGAACTCCGACGACCCGGCGTACTTCGGCGGTTATGTCACCGAGAACTTCCATGCGCTGTACACCGACCTGGGCATGACCCAGGATCAGGCCAAACGCCTGGCGCAGAACAGCCTGGATGCGCGGTTGGTGAAACCTTAAAAGCAAAAGATCGCAGCCTGCGGCAGCTCCTACAGGTGTACACATAACCTTGTAGGAGCTGCCGCAGGCTGCGATCTTTTCAGGCCTATCCCGCCACTGGCTCAGTCAGCTCTTCAAGCGTCTTGCCCCGCGTCTCCATCCCGAACACCCACACCACCCCCGCTGCAATCGCAAAGCACATCGCCCCCAAGGCGAACACTCCGCCCTGCCCGGTTATCGGGAACACCAGCCCGGTCACCAATGGCCCGAGCAGCGAACCGACGCGCCCGATCGCCGAGGCAAACCCCGAGCCCGTGGCCCGCGCCGAGGTCGGGTACAACTCCGGGGTGTAGGTGTAGAGCACCGCCCACATGCCGAACAGGAAAAACTGCATCAGCAGGCCCGAGCTGATCAACAACCCGACGTTGCCGCCAAACACCGCGCTCTGGCCGTAAAGAAACGCCATCACCCCGCCGCCCAGCAACGTCACGATGCACACCGGTTTACGGCCCCAACGCTCCACCAGCCACGCGGCCATGAGGAAACCGGGAATCCCGCCGAGGGAAATCAGCACCGTGTAATACACCGATTGCGTCACGGCAAAACCCGACTGTTGCAGCAAGGCGCTGAGCCACGAGGTCAAGCCGTAGAAACCCAGCAAGGCGAAAAACCACACACTCCAGATCATCATCGTGCGCTGGCGATACAGCGGCGACCAGATCTGCCGCAGCGCCGAAAAAAAGTTGCCCGGTGTACTCGCCACACGCGGCAAGCGCATCGGCTGCGGCAGTTCCGAACGGCCCAGGGATTTACGCACCCGGTCTTCGATCCCCAGCAACACCGTGTCCGCCGCATCATGCCGCCCGGCCTGTTCCAGCCAGCGCGGCGACTCAGGAATGAAAAAACGAATCGCCAGGACAAACACTGCCGGCACCGCCAACACCAGGAAGATGTCGCGCCAGCCAATCACCGGCAACAGGAAGTACGACAATACCCCGGCCGCGACGAAGCCCAGCGGCCAGAAGCCATCCATCAACGCGATGTAACGTCCACGCTTTCTGGCCGGAATCAGTTCCGAGAGCATCGATTGAGCGATGGGAAACTCCATGCCCATGCCGATCCCCAGCAGGATGCGGAACAAGGTCAGGGTTTCGACGTTCTGCGCCGTCGAGCACAAGTAACTGGCGATGCCCCACAACACGATGCTCCACTGGAACACCGGTTTGCGCCCGAAGCGATCGGCCAGCATCCCGGACAACGACGCCCCCAGCACCATGCCGAAGAAACTCGAACTGGCCAGCAACCCGGCCTGGGCACTGCTCAGGCCGAACTCGGTTTTGATCGAACCGAGCAGGAAGGTCATCATCGCCAGGTCCATGGAGTCGAAAAAAAACGCCAGGGCGATGATGATGAAAATGATGCGGTGATAGCCGCTGATGGGCAGCCGTTCCAAGCGTTCTGCCGCGCTGAAGCCTGTTGATTCCATGCCGCATTCCCCCAATCCCGAAGTCCCGGGATCGAGTGTGCGCGATAGCGGCGTGGGGTTATTGCTGGATGCGACCTGCCCGCAACCCTGAACGACGCCCGAGGCCTCAGACGTCGGTCTCGAAGCGTCTACAACGCCATTTCCAGCTCGGTTTCCTTGGCGAATCGATGAACCTCACGCTGCCCGGTCGCGGTGATCTGCAAGGCGCGGGAGTCGTTGGGCAAGGTCAACCAGCCCGACTGCATGAACAACTGCAACAACGCCGCCCCCAACGAGCCCCCCAGGTGCGGACGGCGTTCACTCCAGTCGGGGCAGGCGCAGGCGATTTGTGCGTTGCGATGGGCCAGGGCCTGGATGAACACCCCGCGCTTGGCCAGTTGCTGGGCGCCCTTATGGGTGACGACGACTCGATGGTCGAACTGTTCGATCCAGCGGGCATCCAGCAAACGCTGGAACAGGTCGGCCGCCAGCGTGCCGCCCAGGTGATCGTCACAGAGCCGCGCCTGTAACAGCGACGAGGGGGCGTGCTGGCGTTTGCCCATGGGCGAGCCGCGCTTGATCGTCTCCGGAATCTCCCGGGGGGTGCTGGCCAGGGTGGCACTGGCCAGCGCTTCCACGGCAGCGCCAACTTCGGGCGCGGCCAGGCGGAAGAAGCGTTTGCGCCCGCGCTCTTCGACTTTCAACAGACCTCCGGCGGACAGGCGCCCCAGGTGTGCACTGGCCGACGACGGCGACAGGCCGGCCAGCAAGGCCAACTCTTCGGCTTGCCGCGCCGTGCCATCCATCAAGGCCCACATCATTGCGCTGCGCTTGGGGTCAGCCAGCAACGTGGCGATCTGGCTGATGCAAGGTGCATGTTCCATGTATTCACTCCCTGTTGAATCGTTTCGTCTACTGCTCAGAGACATCTTGACCAGTAATGTGTCGTCGGCCAAGACGCGAAAACCGTCATAAGCCGGGTCAGCCATGCCGCCCACTTAACGCGTTCCGTCCAACAATCCAGACCGCCCTGGTGCCTGGACGATGACAGCGTGAACGCGTCCGGGCCGGTTCGACGGTGCAGGCATGAGGCGGGCGCTAGTATAAGCGGGTTGAACGTCCGTTCCTGCCCTTGGGAGGCCGCGGGTGGTGATAGTTCCTGACAGAAATTTCGCTATTTGCCTGCGACTATTGATCAACTCCCGGTAACGCAGGAAATTGACTACTCAATTTCGCGCATCGGCTGGCGAGCATTTCCCGCAAAAGGTTCACCGGCTTACTCAATTGTGCGCGATGGGCGCACAGCAAATTCAGCGGTGCGCGCTCACACAGCAGCTCCGGCATCAGCACTTTCAAGCGACCGGCCAGCACGTCGGCGGCTACATCGAGCCAGGATTTGTAGGCAATCCCGGCCCCCGCCAGCGCCCACAGGCGCACCACGTCGGCGTCATCGCTGAAACGGTCGCCACTGACCGTCAGCCCGACTTCGCGCTTGCCATCGTGAAAACTCCAATGGTCGTGAACCCGGCTGCCGAGCATGAACAGCAAGCAATTGTGTTGCGCCAGTTGCTCCAGTTGCCGGGGTTCACCGTGACGGGCCAGATAATCGGGCGATGCGCAGAGTACGCGACGGTTCTGCGGGGCGATGGGCAATGCCACCAAACTGGAATCTTCCGGCTCGCCGTAACGCAGGGCGATGTCCACCGGTTGGCGGAACAGGTCGGCGATGCGATCCCCCAACAATAAACGCACGGTCAATTTCGGGTGCTCGCGCTGGAATTCATCCAGCCATGGCAGCAGCAGGTTGCGACCAAAATCCGACGGTGCCGACAGTTGCAACACGCCGCTGACCTGATCCTGACCGCTGGCCAGCAAGCGCCGGCCCTCATCCAGATTGCTCAGGGCCGCCCGGGCATATTCCAGAAAGCCTTCGCCTTCGGCGGTCAGGCGCAAACTGCGGGTGGAGCGCGCCAACAATCGCGCGCCGAGTTGCTGTTCGATGCGTTTCAACGCCGCGCTGGCCACGGCCGCCGACATGTCCATGACCCGCGCCGCCGCCGACAAACTGCCCAAGTCCGCAGCCCGGACAAACAACTGCAAGTCATCGAAACGCAGCATCTTCAGCCCCGATTATCAAAAAAATATTGAAAGAGACTGCTCTTTTAGCGGGTTTTATCTTGCCGGGAAATAGCCAATCATCTGCCCCATCGAAATCACTCAGTGTCAGGAGTCGAACATGTCCCAGCCGTTTACCGCCATTGCCACCCTCATCGCCAAACCTGGCCAGCAGGACGCCCTCGAACAACACCTGCGGGCCCTGCTGGAGCCGACCCGCGCCGAGGCCGGTTGTGGCCAATACGACCTGCACCAGGACCTGGCCAACCCATTGGCGTTCTACATGATCGAACAGTGGAGCAGCGACGAAGCCCTGCAAGCCCACGACGACAGCGCTCACATCCAGCACTTTCGCGCCAGGGCCGGCGACTTTCTCGAACACTTCGAGCTCAAGCGCCTGCGCACCCTGGCCTGATTTCTTCCTTTATTACTTTTTTCGGAGCCCGCCATGAAAGCCATTGCCTACTACAACGCCCTGCCGATCAGCGACGCCAACGCCCTGCAAGACATCGAACTGCCAGAACCGGTGGCCGGCCCGCGTGACCTGCTGGTGGAAGTCAAAGCCATTTCGGTCAACCCGGTGGACACCAAAGTCCGACAGAACGTCCAGCCTGAAGGCGGCGCGGCGAAAGTGCTGGGCTGGGACGTGGCCGGTGTGGTCAAGGCCGTTGGCAGCGACGTGACGCTGTTCAAGGCGGGCGACAAGGTGTTTTACGCCGGCTCCATCGCCCGTGCCGGCGGCAACAGCGAACTGCATGTGGTGGACGAGCGCATCGTCGGCCATATGCCGAAAACCCTCGGCTTTGCCGAAGCCGCCGCGCTGCCGCTGACCGCAATCACGGCGTGGGAATTGTTGTTCGAACGCCTGCAAGTGCGTGAAGGCAAAACCGATGAAGGTCAGAGTTTGCTGATCGTCGGGGCGGCGGGTGGGGTGGGTTCGATCCTGACGCAACTGGCCAGCCAGCTTACCGGGCTGAAGGTGATCGGCACCGCATCTCGTCCGCAAACCCAGAGTTGGGTGCGGGAGTTGGGCGCTGATCTGGTGATCGATCACAGCCAACCGCTGAGCGAAGCACTCAAGCGGGCGGGCGTTGAGCAAGTGACTCACGTCGCCAGCCTGACCCAGACCGACGGGCATCTGGATCAACTGGTCGAAGCCTTGGCGCCTCAGGGCAAACTGGCGTTGATCGATGATCCGAAAGCGCTCGACGTGACCAAGCTCAAGCGCAAGAGCATTTCGCTGCACTGGGAATTCATGTACACCCGCTCGCTGTTCGAGACCGCCGACATGATTGAGCAGCACAACCTGCTTAACCGTGTGGCCGGGTTGATCGATGCCGGGACGCTGAAAACCACGGTGGGCGAACACTTCGGCACCATCAACGCCACCAACCTGCGCCGCGCCCATGAGTTGCTGGAAAGCGGCAAGGCTAAGGGCAAGATTGTGCTCGAAGGGTTCTAAGCGCTCAGATGCAAAACCTGTAGGCGTAACCGCAGGCTGCGAGCTTTTCAGGAGACAAAAGCAAGATCAAAAGATCGCAGGCTACGCGCCTGTGGGCGCTGGCGCAGGCTGCGAGCTTTTGCCGTTACACCGTCAGTCAGAAGGTTGACCGTTGTCACAATTGCGATCGTATTCGGGTCTACAATCGGAACCTCTGCGACACAATCTTTTACTGAAGGAGGTCAGCAATGAAGATCCTGATAAAAGAAGTGGCAACATCCCTGTGGCAGGTCCGCCTGGACCAACACGCCGTCACGTTCCGCAGCGAAGCGGAAGCCCGAGCCTTCACCCGCACCCTGGAAGCGCGGCTCCATGCCCCTCATCAAATCCCCGACCGCCAGCAACGTGCCGCTGGCTAAGTCCGTCTTCAAGCTTCGGCTTGGGCCAGCGCCCGGGCATTTTGTAAACGTCGGGTGAGCATCGCCACGCTCACCACCAGAATTCCGCACAGGCTGATGACCATGGCCATCGGCATGGCGCTGCCATCGTGTAAAACCCCCACCAGCGCTGACGCCCCGGCGGCGATGCTGAATTGCAGGCACCCGAGCAGCGCCGACGCGCTACCGGCACGAGCGCCCTGCCCGTTCATGGCACACGCCGAAGCGTTGGGGAGGATGCAGCCGAGGCTGGCGATGCAGACAAACAGTGGAATCAGCAGCGGCCATAACTGTTCGGTGTGCAGCGAGCTGACCGCCAGCAACGTCAGGCCCGCGCCCAGGTAAATCCAGACCGTGCGGGCCAGCAGGAACGCCGGGCCACGCTTGGCCAGCAGTCGTGCGTTGACCTGCGCCACCAGAATGAAACCCGCCGCGTTCGTACCGAACAGCCAGCCGAAATGCTCGGCGGGCACGCCATAAAGCTTGATGAAAACAAACGGTGAACCGGAGATGTAGGCAAACATCCCTGCGACGGCGAGACCGCCAGTCAGGGCATGGCCGAGGTAGACCGGATCGGCCAACAACCGACCGTACTGACGCAATGCCCCCTTCAACGGTTGGCGCGGCACGTAATCCGGCAGGCTTTCTGGCAACCCGAGGGCCACGGCCAGCGCGGCCAGGGCGCTGAACCCGGTCAGCACCAGGAAGATCGACTGCCAGCCACTGGTGTTGACCAACAGCCCGCCGAGCATCGGTGCCAGGATCGGCGCCAAGCCCATCACCAGCATCAGCTGTGAAAAGACCTTGGCCGACCCCACCGCGTCGCATTTATCACTGACCACCGCCCGGGCGATCACCATCCCCGCGCAACCGCCCAGGGCCTGGATGAATCGCGCGCCCATCAACCATTCCAGGTTCGGCGCGAAGGCGCAGGCCAGGGACGCCACCGTGAACAAGCCGACGCCAGTAAGCAACGGAATACGCCGCCCGAACCGATCCGCCACCGGACCGTAGAGCAACTGACCAATGGACAAGCCGAGGAAGTACGCGGCAAGGGTCATTTGCACGTGTTTTTCGTCGGTGCCGAACGCCAGCGCCATGGCCGGGAACGCGGGGAGGTAGAAATCGATCGCCAGCGGACCGAAGGCGGTCAAGGCGCCAAGAATCAGAATGGTACGGAAGTTCATCAGGCATCCAGTTGGGCGTGGGTCGGCAGCTCGACAGTCTAGCCGCGCGAGGACGCCTTGAACATTCCGATAGGTCGCTAACTATTAAAAACCTTGGATAAATGTGCTTCCGCCTCCGTAGGAGCGAAGCTTGCTCGCGAAGAGGCCGGCACCTCCAACATCGATGTCGCCTGGCAAAGCGCTATCGCGAGCAAGCTCTGCTCCTACAGAAGCAAAAGCAGGTGTGTCAGGCGACTTTGGCTTCGTAGCCTTCTTCGGTGATCGCCGCGATCACCTGCTCGGCGGTCAGTGCGCTTTCGACGCCGACTTCTTTCGTCGCCAGATCCACCCGCACGCTGGCCGCCGGGTCCTTGGCTTGCAGGGCTTGAGTAATGGCCTTGACGCAGTGACCGCAGGACATGCCTTGAACGTTGAACACTTGCATGGTGAGACTCCTTTAGTGAGGTTGCCGGCAGTCTCGACCTTGCCATCATGGCAAGGTCAAGTTCTGAAACAATCTGCCGGGCTGGCAATCGGCGTCGCGCTCGGCCAAGCTGCGTTCATCAATGACTTCACCTCAGGAGATTCAGCCATGCGCTGGTCAGCTCTCAGCCTGTTTGGCTTCCTCAGCCTTTTCGCCGCCCTGCCTTCGGCCAACGCCGCCGGGGAGGATTACGGTGTATTGATCATCTCCCGCGAACGGCTGGAAGTATCGACCAACTGCGAGATCGGCGTGTACATCCAGGATCAACTGTCCGCGCGGCTGTTCCAGGAGCAAAGCACCTCATTCAACCTGCCGCCGGGCAATGTCTCCCTGCGCCTGAAGTTATTGCCGGGCGGGACGTCGGGCTGTAACCCGGGAATGCTGGCACCGGGTTCGCAGATCATCACGCTCAAGGCCGGGGATGTGCTGAAGTTCCGGATTGCGATGACGCAGGAAGGGATGTACCTCAAGCCTGCGGCTCTGGAATATTGAGTCGCCTGTAAAAAAGATCGCAGCCTTCGGCAGCTCCTACGGGATCGGGTTAACACGCGCTCAATGTAGGAGCTGCCGAAGGCTGCGATCTTTTGATCTGCGACATGGCGCTTGACCTTGCCCGCATGGCAAGGTTGATCCTGTAGGCACTTTCTACAGGGAGCGTGACCGATGTCCGAATCCACCACTTTCGATCTGCCGATTGCCGGCATGACCTGCGCCAGTTGCGCCGGGCGTGTCGAGCGTGCCTTGAGCAAAGTCATCGGCGCCACGGCGGTCAGCGTCAACCTGGCCACCGAGCAGGCGCGCATTCAAGCCCCCCGCGACAGCCTGCCCGCCTTGATGGACGCCGTGCGGCAGGCCGGCTACAGCGTGCCGCAACAAAGTCTGGAGTTGAGCATCGACGGCATGACCTGCGCGTCCTGCGTCGGTCGGGTCGAACGGGCCTTGAGCAAGGTGCCGGGGGTGAAAAGCGTCAGCGTCAACCTGGCCAATGAACGCGCCCATCTCGAATTGCTCGGCCACATTGATCCGCAAACCCTGATCGCCGCCGTGACCAAGGCTGGCTACAACGCCAGCGTCTGGGAAGTCGAACACCCGACCGACAATCAACAAATCCGCCTGCAACGTGAGCGCTGGATCTTGCTCGCGGCCATCGCCCTTGCCTTGCCGCTGGTGTTGCCGATGCTGCTGCAACCGTTCGGCGTGCACTGGATGCTCCCGGCCTGGGTGCAGTTCGCGTTGGCCACGCCAGTGCAATTCATCTTCGGCGCACGGTTTTACGTGGCCGCGTGGAAAGCCGTGCGCGCCGGGGCCGGCAATATGGATTTGCTCGTCGCATTGGGCACCAGCGCCGGTTATGGCTTGAGCCTGTACGAATGGGCGACTGCCGCCGGGCGCATGCCGCACCTGTATTTCGAAGCCTCGGCCGTGGTGATCGCACTGGTGCTGCTGGGCAAATACCTGGAAAGCCGCGCCAAACGCCAGACCGCCAGCGCCATTCGCGCACTGGAAGCCTTGCGTCCGGAACGAGCGATTCAGGTGATCGATGGCCGTGAGCAAGACGTCGCCATCAGTGCCTTGCGCCTCAATGACCTGGTCATGGTCAAACCCGGCGAACGCTTCCCGGTGGATGGCGAAGTGGTGGAAGGCCAAAGCCATGCCGACGAGGCACTGATCAGCGGCGAAAGCCTGCCGGTGCCGAAACAACCCGGCGACAAGGTCACCGGCGGCGCAATCAATGGCGAAGGCCGGTTGCTGGTGCGCACCTTGGCCCTTGGCGCGGAAACCGTGTTGGCGCGGATCATTCGCTTGGTCGAAGACGCTCAAGCGGCGAAAGCGCCGATCCAGAAACTGGTGGATAAAGTCAGCCAGGTATTCGTGCCGACGGTTTTGGTTTTGGCCCTGGCGACGCTGATCGGTTGGTGGCTGTACGGCGCGCCGATTGAAACCGCGCTGATCAACGCCGTCGCCGTGCTGGTGATCGCCTGCCCTTGCGCCTTGGGCCTGGCCACGCCGACCGCGATCATGGCCGGCACGGGCGTGGCGGCGCGCTACGGGATTCTGATCAAAGACGCCGAAGCACTGGAGCGCGCCCACGAAGTCAGCGCCGTGGTCTTCGACAAGACCGGCACCCTGACCTCCGGCGCACCGCGTATCGCACATTTGAGTGCGCTCGACGGTGACGAAGCCGCCCTGCTGCAAATGGCCGGCGCCCTGCAACGGGGCAGCGAACACCCACTGGCCAAGGCTGTGCTGGACGCCTGCGCCGAGCGCGGATTGGCGGTGGCCGATGTCACCGACAGCCAGTCGCTGACCGGGCGCGGCATTGCCGGCACCCTCGACGGACGCCGGTTGGCGCTGGGCAATCGGCGCCTGCTGGAAGAAAGCGCGTTGAGCGCGGGGTCCCTGGCCGATTCCGCGACAGCCTGGGAAACCGAAGGCCGGACCTTGTCCTGGCTGATCGAGCAAAACCCCGAACCCCGGGTCCTCGGCCTGTTCGCGTTTGGCGACACCCTCAAGCCCGGCGCCCTGCAAGCCATCCAGCAACTCAATGCGCGAAACATCAGCAGCCACCTGCTGACCGGCGATAACCGGGGCAGTGCCAAAGTCGTTGCTGAAGCCTTGGGCATCACCGATGTTCACGCTGAAGTGCTCCCGGCGGACAAAGCCGCCACCGTCGCCGAGCTGAAGAAAACCGGCGTGGTGGCGATGGTCGGCGACGGCATCAACGACGCCCCGGCGTTAGCGGCGGCGGACATCGGCATCGCCATGGGCGGCGGCACCGACGTGGCGATGCATGCCGCCGGAATCACCCTGATGCGCGGCGATCCACGGCTGGTGCCGGCGGCGCTGGAGATCAGTCGCAAGACCTACGCGAAGATCCGCCAGAACCTGTTCTGGGCCTTCGTCTATAACCTGATCGGTATTCCGCTGGCGGCGTTCGGCTTCCTCAACCCGGTGCTGGCCGGCGCGGCGATGGCGCTGTCGAGCGTCAGCGTGGTGAGCAATGCGTTACTGTTGAAAACCTGGAAACCCAAGGACCTGGAGGACAACCGATGAACATCGGCCAAGCGGCCCGCCATAGCGGCCTGAGCGCGAAGATGATCCGTTATTACGAGTCCATCGGTTTGCTCAAGGCTGCCCATCGCACCGACAGCGGCTACCGCGTCTATGGCGATGACGACCTGCACACCCTGGCCTTTATCAAGCGTTCCCGGGACTTGGGGTTTTCCCTGGAAGAGGTCGGCAAACTGCTGACCCTCTGGCAGGACCGCCAGCGGGCCAGCGCCGATGTGAAGGCTCTGGCCCGTCAGCACATCGACGAGTTGAACCAGAAGATCCGCGAACTCGGCCAGTTGCGCGATACCTTGCAAGACCTGGTCGAGCATTGCCAGGGCGACCACCGCCCGGACTGCCCGATCCTCAAGGAGCTGGCGTCGGGCTGCTGCGCCGAACCGGCCCGCGCCTGAGGGACAACAGCTTCACCACCAGCAACGTGCTGAGGGGAATTCCGTGGAACAACAGCACCACCATGCCCGGCGTCCACCAGGCGTAGAACGGCGCGGCGAGCAGCATGCCGACGCCGAACCCGGTCATTTGCAGCAAGGTCAGGAAACTGAAGATCGGCAGGCGCAGGTGATCCGGTTCCCGTTGCAGGCGCGACATCAGGCCGACTTCGGAAAAACCGTCGCCCAGCCCGGCGGGCAATGAAAACAGCAGCAAACCGTACAGCGTCTGCTGCTGGAACATCAGGATGAAACCGCAGGACATCAGCAGCACGCCGTAGAAAAATCGCCGTTCCAGGTTGATGTTGTCCGAGCCCTTGAGGCGACTGGCGATCCGCGCGCCGATGAGTTTTCCGCTGGCCCAGACCGCCAGCATCAGGCCCAACGTGGTGCTGGCCGATTCCGGGGTCAGCAGCCGCGAGATGATCGGGAACCCGACGTTGTGGGCGGCACTGCCCAAGGTGTCCGCCATGGACACGGCAAGCATCGCCGCCAACACCGGAGCGCTGCGCAAACCCTGGAGCAATGCCGACCACTGCCCTCGCTCAGAATCGGGTTCAGCACCGGTTGTTGCCGCACTGAAACGCAACGGCACAATCAACAGTGCCGCCAGCAGGTAAGTGACCACGTTCAGCGCAAACACCGCTTCAAAGCCAAACGCCGCCACCACCAACCCCGCCACCAGACTGCCGCCGACCATCGCAATCGACGCCGCCGAGGTGATCCAGGCATTGGTCTTGAGCAGGTGTTCGCGTTCGATCAGGTTCGGCAACTGGCTGTTGAGGCCGATGGCGAACATCGAATTGCCAAACCCCAGGCCAAAGGCAATCACCGGCAGCAGCAAGACTTGTTGGGTCACTGGCAGAATCAGCAGCAAACCGAGCACCCCGGCGCGCAACAGATCGAAGGCCATCAGCGGCAGGCGCCCGGCAAAGCGGCGATAGAACGTGGTGCCGATCAGGCTGGCAAAGATTCCACCGGCCACGCGGCTGGCGAGGAAAATCGCCACGCTCATGGCGCTGTTGCTCAGCACATAAACGTAAGTGGCCAGGGCGACCATGTTGAGGAACGCGCCGAAATCGGAGATCAGGCGGGCAGTGATGATCAACTGAGCATTGCGGGTGGAGTTCACATTCAATCCTTGAGTGTGGGGGGCGTAGGAGCTGCCGAAGGCTGCGATCTTTTGATCTTGATCTTGATCTTAAAAAACAAGAACAAAAGATCGCAGCCTTCGGCAGCTCCTACGGGGT
>Ga0302175_10000118_pt1 | contig 31516 bp, 35 predicted proteins | sample I_Fen_N3_3_FD_198791 | JGI IMG/M metagenome (GOLD analysis project Ga0302175, IMG submission 198791) | Peat permafrost microbial communities from Stordalen Mire near Abisko, Sweden - I_Fen_N3_3 | ecosystem: Environmental > Terrestrial > Soil > Wetlands > Permafrost | place: Sweden: Abisko... | reverse complement strand
CCCGGCGCCATATTCACAGTCCAGGCGGCTTGCGCCTGGCTGAAAATCGACCACAACAGGAGGCCCATCCAGACATGTGGATGTCGCATCATTGCGGGTTCCCCTTATCGTTCTTGTTATCCCGCCGGCTTTCACCAGCGGCAAGGGAGCGGCTTTTTCAGACTACGAACTTGAATCGCCGAGCCTTGCTGCTTATGCAGTCGGGCGTCATCAGCTAACTCCATTCAGAACCGAGTATAGACAGCGACTGCGACCTCGCAACGCGATGGCGTAAATCAGCTGAAACAGCTTCTACTTGCGTTGCAGGGCACGAATGGAGAAGGATGCAGACGAGTGGTGGCAAATCGATATAACTGTGATGTCTCAAGGATGAAATAATTATGACAAAACCGTCTTAGGAAATTTCCTAAGCCAGCTAAGTTATGTCTTCCCTATTTCACAGCCTTTGTTTCCTGGAGTTTTCATGAACACCGCCGCATTGCGCGAGCAGATCCAAAAAGCCCAACAACACGAGGCCGAGACCGGCCTGTTAACTCGTCAACTGGAAACCCAACTGCCGCACCTGCACGCCGCCATCCAATTGCCGGATGTCGATGCCAAGGGCGTGATGACCCGTTTTGTGGCCGCTTACATCGAGCAAGTGCCAGACCTGCTGGACGCCGCCAATGACGTCGCGCGGGAAGCGGGCATCGAATCACAGATCAAACCGGTGCTGAAAATCGCCGAGCAGTTCTTCCTCCAGCCACCGGCAATCATGACCGGGCACATTGGTCTGGACGGTTTGCTGGACGAAGCGTATCTGGCGCATCGGTTGGTCGAAGAGGTCAATGACCTGTACATCAAGCATTTTGGCCAGCCACTGATCCCCTTGGACATGACTGTCGCCAACCTGATTGCCCACCAATTGATCGGCGAAGCCTTCGCCAACCAACTGGATGAGGCGGTGCATCACGCCGTGGACGAGATGCTCAACGAAGAAAGTTTCGCGCTGGAGTCGGTAGAAGCCTACCGCGAGAAACTCAACAGCCCGGACACCGGCGCCGCGTGGAAACGCTGGCCGTGCCTGTCGCGTCAGTTGGGCGTGGGCCTGGAGCTGGATCAGCCCGCCGCGTAACGCGACACCCCTGTAGGAGCGAGGCTTGCCCGCGAAGGCGTCCTCAAGTACGCCAAAAGCTTCGCGGGCGAGCCTCGCTCCTACAGGTTGTTTTTTATCCCGTGGAACCTACGCCGCTGGTTGTGCGCAACCGCCCTTCCAACCTGCGCTTCAACCCCCGCGCTTCAATCAATAACGTCGACCCCTTGGCCGCATTCGCCCGGCCCCACTCTTCCAGCAATTCCAGACACGAATGGTCGATGTAGCTCAGGTTATTGAGCGGCACATGCACCGTCGAACCCGCAGGAATCGTCCCCAGCACCTGAGTCAGCGCCGGCACCTTGAGAAAGGTCGCGGCCCCGATCAAACGCAGCTCCATTTCGCCGTCCTTGGGCAGATCGATCAGGCTGATCTTCAACCGCGACGCCTTCCAGGCCAGTTTGGCCAGGGTCAGGCCGAAGCCGATCAACACGCCGGTCAGCAGGTCGGTGAAGATGATTGACAGAGCGGTCGCCGCATAAGTGAACATTGGCATCCGGCCATAACGGCCCAGGCCGCGAAAGGCCTTGAGGTCCACCAGTTTGAAACCGGTATAGACCAGCACGCCCGCGAGGCTCGCCACCGGAATGCTTTGCAGCACACTGGACAGTAACAGCACGAACCCCAGCAGCCACAGACCGTGAAAGATCGTCGAGTAGCGCGTGGTCGCACCGGCCTGAACGTTGGCCGAACTGCGCACGATCACCCCGGTCATCGGCAACGCACCGAGCAAGCCGCAGAGCATGTTGCCTACACCTTGCGCCGACAATTCCCGATCAAAGTCCGAACGCTGGCCGTTGTGCATGCGGTCCACGGCAGCGGCCGAAAGCAGGGTTTCGGCGCTGGCGATGAAGGCCACCGCAAACGCGGCGATCAGCAGCGTCGGGTCGGCCAGGTTGAGCAAGTCCGCCGGTTTGAGCCAGTCGATGGCTTGCGCCAGGTTGGCCGGGACTTCCACGCGTTTGACCTGCAAGGCGAGCATCAGGCTGGCCACCGTCGCCAGGCCCACGCCGAGCAAGGCGCCGGGGATGAATCGCAGGGAGTGCGGGCGGAATTTTTCCCACAGCCACATCACCGCAATCGTCGCCAGCCCAAGCAATCCGGCCTGCCAGCCAAGGGACGGCAAGGCCTTAGCCACGGCGCTCGGGAAGGCTGCGAGGTTATCCAGCCCTGAGGGTTTGGGCACCGCATCGAGCATCACGTGTACCTGTGACAGCACGATCAACACGCCAATGCCGGCGAGCATGCCGTAGACCACCGCTGGCGCGGTTACCCGGAACCAGCAGCCCAACTTGAAGCGCCCGGCCAGCAATTGCAGAAAACCCGCCAGCAGCAGAATCGGCCCGAGCATGGCGATACCGTGCTGGCGCACCAACTCGAACACCAGCACCGCCAGACCCGCCGCCGGGCCGCTGACTTGCAGCGGTGAACCGGCAATCCAGCCCACCACCAAGCCACCGATGATCCCGGTGATCAGGCCTTTGGCCGGCGGCAACCCCGAGGCGATGGCGATGCCCATGCACAAGGGCAGGGCCACCAGAAACACAACCACCGAAGCCAGTAGCTCCCGTGGCAGAACAGCTTTCAATTGCGCAGCACGCATGGGGATTCTCCCGACGTTTTTTTCAGGCATGGCAAAGCCAGGCTGCCTGATCGGCAGCCTCGGCTAAACCACACTTAGGAGTTTTTAGAAGCGCGCTTTGGGCGTCGCCACCGGAATCGGATGGCTGCCATCCAGCGGCAGGAAACAACCCTGATCCGCGTCATACGCTTTGATTTCACTGGTTTCGATGCTGTACACCCAGCCATGGATAAACAGCTGACCGTTGGCCATGCGCGAGGCCACCGAAGGATGTGTGCGCAAATGCTGCAACTGGGCGATCACATTCTCTTCGGTGAGGATGTGCATGCTTTCGCTTTCGTTTGCGCAGTGACAGTTGTCCTGGACCATGGTTTTCGCCACTTCGGCGTGCCGCAACCAGGCTTTGACCGTGGGCATTTTTTCCAGGCTCTGGGGGTTGAGGACCGCGCGCATGGCGCCGCAATCGGAGTGCCCGCAAATGATGATGTGTTGCACGCCCAGGGCCAGCACCGCGTATTCGATGGCGGTGGAAACGCCGCCGTTCATTTGCCCATAAGGTGGCACGACGTTGCCGACGTTACGGGTCACGAACAGGTCGCCGGGGGCACTCTGGGTGATCAGTTCCGGCACGATGCGCGAATCGGCGCAGGCGATGAACATCGCTCTCGGGCTTTGGGCCGTGGCGAGTTTCTTGAAGAGCTCTTCCTGCTGCGGGAAGACCTCGTGATGAAAATGCAAAAAGCCGTCAACGATATGCTTCAGCGCTGCATCGGCGGATTCCGCCTCGGGAAGCGCTTGCGCCGACGCAGCCAGCGGCTGTTTATCCTTGTCACTCATAATTCATCCTCTTTGACGGAGTTGGGGGAAGTGTCCCGTTTTGTCCGATATGAAGCCAGTGGCTGTTTAAAAAACATCCAGGTCGAAAATCCAGACCCGTCAGTCACTCGATGAACAAGGTAACGGCCGAAACTTAACTCAAACTGAATCAAGCGCTCTAGAACGTGTGTTCCAGCTCACAAAAAACGTGACTGGGTGTTTGCCGCTCTTCAACCATAGGCCAATTATCTTCAGATCAACGACATTTGCCGCCCCGGCGGACAGAAGGCGTCGCAGTCCAGATTAAACCCTTCACGACGATTGAGCCCCAGGCGTTTGATGGTTCTGGCAAAACGCTGCGCCAACAGGTCGGCGAACGGCCCTTCACCGCGCATCCGTGCACCAAAGCGACTGTCGTAGAGTTCGCCGCCGCGACTTTGCCGGATCAGGCTCAGCACATGGGCCGCGCGCTGCGGATAGTGCGCCGCCAGCCATTCTTCGAACAACGGCGCCACCTCCAGCGGCAGGCGTAACATCATATAGGCCGCGCTCTGAGCCCCGGCGGCATGCGCCTCGGTGAGCAGGCTTTCGAGTTCGCTGTCATTGATCATCGGAATCATCGGCGAACACAGGACCCCCACCGGGATTCCGGCCTCGCGCATCACCCGGATCGCCCGCAGCCTAGCCTTGGGCGCGGCGGCCCGGGGTTCGAGAATGCGCTTGAGTTCGTCGTCCAGGCTGGTGAGGCTGATCATCACCGCCACCAGGTTTTGCTGGGCGAGTTCAACCAACAGGTCCAGATCGCGAAGAATCAGCGAACCCTTGGTGATGATGGTCACCGGATGCCGGTAGCGCAGCAGCACTTCCAGGGTCTGGCGGGTGATTTTATGTTCGCGCTCGATGGGCTGATACGGATCGGTGTTGGACCCCAGATTGATCGGCGCGCATTGATAACCACGTTTGGAGAGTTGTTCCTCCAGTACATCGGCGGCGTTGGTCTTGGCGATCAGCTTGGTTTCGAAATCCAGACCCGGCGACATATCCCAATACGCGTGGCTGGGCCGGGCGTAGCAATAGATGCAGCCGTGCTCGCAACCGCGATAGGGATTGATCGAGCGGTCGAAGGGCAAGTCCGGTGAGTTATTGCGGGTGATGATGGTTTTCGCCGTCTCGATCCGCACCTCGGTGCCTTGGGTGACCGGCGCTTCCTGATACCAACCGTCATCCTCGACCACCGAACGGCTCGGTGCGAAGCGGTTGTGCGGGTTGGCGGCGGTGCCGCGGCCGCGAGGTGGGAGAGGAGTGGACATGGATGGGGGCTCGTTAGCTGTATGTGCATACAGTATATTGCGTTCAATGCCCGCGCCAGAACCGTTCGGCGTTTCGCCACTTTTGCTTGCGCAGGTTATGCCAGCAAATTCCTAATGGATGCCATGCCAGTCTCTTACATACGTTAGGACTATTTGTCAGAGGCGGAGTCAACCTGTGACGCTATGCCACAACACCAATAAATAAATCGAGGTCATAGGGTAGTTATTCTTTAATGACAGAGGCAATTTGCCTAGTTTGCTCATTAGTCAGCGGTAACTCACCATCGGCTTCAGCGGCAACACTCTCCCATCCCAGTATATCCATTACTGTTTTTTCAAACTCAGGCTTTATATCAAGCTCATCGAGCTGTCTTCAAAGTGGTCGGACAGGAATCCTGTGATAAACAGGTTCATAGCTGCGGCCTCCAAATTTTATGCTAAGACGCTAATACAGATATCAAACTCACTCGGTATGGGTTTTCCGAGCATATCTTGAATTTTCCGGGCTTGCGCTGCTGTAAGTTCAATAACGCCATGTCTCACGCCATCTTGAAGGGATTCCCAGCCAACCAAATCAAGTACGATCTGATTGAATTCTGGTGCTACGTCCAAGTCAAATTGCACAAATTCATTTTCGTGACCTTCTGGGAAAAAACCTTCGATGCATAAAAAAATAAATGACTCCTAATACTCACTGATTTCGTTGAAAGAGATGCTGTTTTTATGTTCTCTTCAAATAACAGTAGCTGCTCGCCTTATTGGGCTTTATCGCCCCCATTCGGGTGATCAGAGGTCCTCAATATTGTGTTGTAGACTCTCGCCTGGGATTACCACGATATCGACTCCTGTTAGGTTTGCGATTGGCAGGTAGTGCTACGTCTCAACGCCAATAAATAGCTTAAGGTCAACTGGAATTGACTGATTGACCAATAAAGCAATCTGCTGAGCCTCCTCAGTTGTTAGCAGCCACTCTCCGCTGGCCATTTCGTTGAGACTTTTATGTCCGAGAAGTTTAACTATCTGGTCATTAAAAGAAACATTCAGATCAAGTTCAAACTTAAGTGAATCATCTTCGGTACTGTCACGCAGGAATCCGCTAATACAAAGGTACATAAAAACTCCTATTTTTCTACTTTTCGACCGGGTTTGGCTGGCTTTGTTTGTTCGCCCGTGACAGGGTCAAACTCTCCTAAGTGCTTTCCTTGTTTATCGTACATTTCAATAGCCCCGTGCTGACTATCCCACTCGTAAATACGACCCTTACCATCCTTCCAACGTCTGCGAGCCCCACCGCCACCTCGGACTCTTGTTTTAAAGTCGACTTTCACCGCATCAGGAAAGGCTGTTAGCCCTTTAGGCGGCGAATGATACCCATGGTCACCTGAAACACTCAGCGAAATGTAAATCGGCTGAATACCGGCGTCACTAAACTTGATGATTGCGTCGTGGTAGTCGGGTGGGTGCTTCGGGTTGACGAGTATCTTATTGGCCTGTTCGGTCGGCGGATAAACCCACACAGGCGGCAACTGCGGCGCGCCTTCCAGTGCAGGAATACCTAACACCCCGTCGGGGCTTGCCGCTGGCGTCCAAGTGAGCCCAATTCCGTTACCGATATCAGCAACGAATTTGTCACCGTCTTTCTTGCCCTCGATGACCGGGACCGTTTCCCAGTCCTTTTTGCCACCCGTGTAAAACCCGTAAACGTTGACCGAGCCATTCGGCAAGGTCTTGGCATTGACACGGACACGCGTACGGCCTGCATCAAGGGTTGCGTATTGATCGTTCGTGTAGAAGGCACTGTCTGGTGAAATGCGGGTGTTCGGCATCAGTAACGCAACGGTGCCCAATGCGGCGCCAGCGGCAACAACGGGCGCTCCTTGCAGCAAAGTGAGGGCAAGTGTGCCGCCCAGACGCTGAGCAATTGCACTGCCAGGAGCAGACCCACCCATCAGTCGCAGTGGCGTGCCTTGGGCGGTGATGGCTGCCCCGGTCCCAAGCACAGCCCACATTCCGTAGTCGGCCAGTTTCTCGACGGGCACAAATCCGGCGGGGTTGTTGTGATTGATGACGCCGTCCGGGAGGTTGCAACTCTTGGCGAACACACAGCCGAAAGTTGGAGTATTCGCCGCAGGTGTTGTTGAGGCTAGGTTCCGTCTGGCCTCATCACGAGCCAATCCTTGTTCATACCGAAAGGTGTCTGCCTGTTGACGACGGATATCCTCCTGGGTGGGTTTTCGGGCTCTACAAATGGGGCAGCCACACATGCAACGTGTCCATTCTTCGATGAAAAAAACACCCTAACGGAGGGTTCAAAGACTGGCTGTAGGAAGGCTCCCTAAAACAATAAGGAATATTCCCTAAGTTCCTTTTCATTACGGGGGAAGGATGACGGGTTGGTGTCGGTGCTGTGAGGTGGAAGAGGAGTGGATATAGAAACGCCTCGATACTGGTTTTATATGCAGTAGCGAGGCGTTATTCATGTGGCTATTGCTGGTGGGTGATCAGTTCTTTTGAGTGACCTGGCCCAGATCATTGCCCGAGGTGGTTTTCATATCATCCTTGCGCAGATCGGCCACGGTACTCGCCTTCACAGGCTCGCCCTTATTGCCCCAACTGCTGCGAATAAAACTGACCACATCCGCCACTTCCTGATCCGACAAGCGCCAGGCAAAGCCCGGCATCGTGAACGTGGACGGTGCCGTGTGAGTGGCGGGCAAGGTGCCGCCCTTCAACACAATGTGAATCAGCGACGTCGGGTCCTGCGACTGCAACACTGGGTTGCCCGCCAGCGCCGGGAACACCCGCGTATAGCCATGCCCGTCGGTGCGGTGGCAGGCCGCGCAGTTGTCGATGTACACCGACGCCCCCGGCTGGCTGTCGTCACCCTTCCACAGCGCCTGGGCGACTTGCTTGTCGTACTGGTGCGGCTGGTCGTTGGGGTCATTGGCCGGCAGGGATTTGAGGTAACGGGCAATCGCCGTCAGGTCGGCGTCGGTCATGTACTGCAGGCTGTGGGTGACGACATCGCTCATGCCGCCGAACACCGCACTGCGGTCGCTGCGTCCGGTCTTGAGGAATTGCACCAGTTGTTCCTCGCTCCAGCTGCCGAGGCCGTCCTTGTGGTCGCTGCGCAGGCTTTTCGCGATCCAGCCTTCCAGCGGCGCGCTGCCTGACAGAAAAGTGCTGCCTTCGCCGGCATTCAGGGATTTTTCCTGCATGGTCAGGGCACGGGGCGTATGGCACGCGCCGCAATGTCCGAGGCCTTCCACCAGATAAGCCCCACGGCTGACGACCGCATCGGCGCCGGGCGCCGCTTGGTAGTCCGCCACGGCGGGGGCAAACAGCCAGCGCCAGCCCATGAGCGGCCAGCGCATGCTCAGCGGCCAGGGAATGTCGCTGGCCTTGTTCTCTTGGGCGACCGGCGCCACGCCGTGCATGAAGTAGGCGTACAAGGCCTGCATGTCCGGTTCGGTGACGCTGGCGTAGGACGGATACGGCATCGCCGGGTACAACGTACTACCGTTTTTGGCGACACCGTGGCGTACGGCTTTGTCGAAGTCTTCGAAGCTGTAGTCGCCGAGGCCGGTTTTATCCGGGGTGATGTTGGTGGAGTAGATCGTCCCGATCGGCGTTTCCATCGGCAGGCCGCCAGCGAACGGCTTGCCGTCCTTGGCGGTATGGCAAGCGACACAGTCCCCGGCACGGGCCAGGTATTCGCCTTGTTTGATCAGGTTTTGATCAACCTCGGCGGCATTGATCGAGGCGCTGCCGAGCAGGGCGAACGTTGCGATAACGAGTGCTTTCATGGTCATCGCTCCTTAAGCCTGAACCAGCGGGCCGGGGTTTTTCAGGTATTGCTCGCGGATCGCCCGGGCCGACCAGTAGGTCAATGCCGCCACCAGGCCTGTAGGGTTGTAGCCCAAGCCTTGTGGGAAAGCGGAAGCGCCAGGCACGAAGACGTTGTGCACATCCCAGCTCTGCAAGTAACGGTTGAGAGCACTGGTTTTCGGGTCGGTGCCCATGATCGCGCCACCGTTGAGGTGGGTGGTCTGGTACGACGCGGTATTGAAGTGGTCGCCGACCTTCTTGCCGATCACGGCGATGGCTTTGGGGCTCATCGCTTCGGCGATCTTGCCCATTTTTTCGACCATGAAGCGGTTCATCTTGATGTCGTTTTCCTGCCAGTCGAACGTCATCCGCAGCAGCGGCAAGCCGTAGGAATCGCGGTACACCGGGTCGAGATCCAGGTAGTTGCCACGGTAGGACTGATGCGCGCCGTGGGCGTCCATCGACACCTGGTGGGTGTAGTAATCGGCGGTGGCGAGTTTCCAGGCACTGCCCCAGGCCGGAGTGCCCGGCGGGTTGGACGTCCCGGCAATCGGTCGGCTGCCGGCCTGGTTGACCCACATCGGCGAGCCGCCGACGAAGCCATGGGGCCCGTGGTCGAAGTTGTCGGCGTTGAAGTCATCGATCGCCACGCCGTTGCCGCCAGCACCGATGAAGTTGTTGGTGTGGGTGTCCTTGTCGAAGAACGCCTTGATGGTGGCCATGTTCTGGTAGGCGAAATTCTTGCCGACCACCCCTTCACCGCTGATCGGGTCGTAAGGCTTGCCGATACCCGAGAGCAGCATCAATCGCACGTTATGGAACTGGAACGCGCCGAGGATCACCAGATCCGCCGGTTGCTCGATTTCCCGGCCCTGGCCATCGATGTAGGTCACGCCGGTGGCTTTGGTCTTGGTGCTGTCGAGGTTGACCCGCAGCACATGGGAATTGGCCCGCAACTCGAAGTTCGGCAGCGGTTTGAGCGCCGGCAGAATGTTCACGTTGGGCGAGGCCTTGGAATACATGTAGCAGACATAGCCGCTGCAAAAACCGCAGAAGTTGCACGGACCCATCTGCGCGCCGTAGGGATTGGTGTACGGGCCTGAGGTATTGGCCGACGGCAGGTTGTAGGGTTTGTAACCCACGGCGGTGGCCGCTTTCTGAAACAGCTGTGCGGAAACCGTGTTTTTCTGGGATTCCAGTGGGAAGTGGCTGGAGCGATCCGGCGCATAAGGGTTGCCACCCTTGCCTTCACCGACCAACTGACCGTTCACCGTCCAGGCCTGGCCCGACGTGCCGAACACCTTCTCGGCGTAATCGAAAAACGGTTCCAGCTCTTCATAGCTGACGCCGAAGTCCTGGATGGTCATGTCCTTGGGAATAAAGCTTTTGCCGTAGCGTTCTTCGTAATGGCTGCGCATCCGCAACTCGATCGGATCGACCCGAAAGTGCACGCCGGACCAATGCAGCCCCGCGCCGCCCACGCCGTTACCGGGCAGGAACGCGCCGAGTTGGCGGTTCGGCAGGGCGATGTCATTCACGCTATGGCGAATGGTCACGGTCTCTTTGGAGATGTCCTGAAAGAGTTTTTTACGCACGCTGTAGGTGAGTTCGTCGATCACCTGGGGATAGTTGCCGTCAGGGTAAGTGTCCTGCATCGGTCCGCGCTCTAGCGCCAACACGTTCAGGCCCGCTTCTGTCAGCTCTTTGGCCATGATTGCGCCGGTCCAGCCAAAACCGACGATCACTGCGTCGACCTTCTTCATCACTGTTGCCATGTTTATGCCCTCTCGCCGCGAATCGACACTGCCGGGAAGGGGTATTGCTCGTTGCGTTCCACCCAATCCATGAAATCGGCGCGGGCGCCGGGGAAGCCGATCATGGTCCAGCCGACCAGGCCTTTGTTGCCACCGTGGATCGGGTCGCAGAAGAACCCTTCCTTGGTGTTTTGCAGCAGCAGGTTGAAGAAAATTTTCGCTGGGACGCTGTCAAATTCAGGCTTTCCGGCTTCGAGCTGCTTCAGTAAGTCGTCTCGGGTAGCGCTGTCTTGGTCGGCAAATACTTTACCGTTGACGGTTTTCGACCAGGCATCCGTGGCGGCAATGCCCAGGCGATAGATCTCTTTGGGCACCAGTTTGCTCTGCCAGCCCATTTCCGCCGGGGCGTCGGCGTTGAACGGTCCTTGCATGAACCACAAGGCGCCAGCGGCGTACGGGGTGTTCATTTGGCGGTCGATGTATTCCGGCACGCCGGCTTCGAGTGCGCCGGGCCCTTGGGCGTCGTTCGGGATCAACTGCGCGACGGCAGCCTTGATGAACGTCCATTCTTCGGCGGTGAAGTAGGTCGGTTCATAGAGGCTGGTGCTGACGGGGGTTTTGCCGGGCGCGGACGGTGCCGGTTCCGGTGCGGCGAGCAGGACGGAGCTGCCCAGCGCGGTGCTGGCGACGGTGACCACCGGGATCAAGGTCAGGGATTTGCGCAAAAACTCACGCCGCGGGTTGTCTCGATCTTGATCAGACATGGGGGGCACCTCATCAGGCATTGATGGTTTTTTAGCCATTTCGGCGAACGGCTTTTCGTTTTGGCAGGAATACAGGCGTTTGGCGCTGAGTGAGATCGCTGCACATCTGCAAACTTTGGTAACAAATGGTAGCAGGCTAAGTATCAGCATGAACCGATTCAGCTCAAATAAACCGCGCTTTTGCGACGAAAGAAGCCCTAAGCGCCGGGATTCACGATTCTTTGACAGTCGGCTCACAGGCCTTTGACTGCTCAAGGTTGAAGCTGGCGCTATTAATCCGCTTCTTCCGGTACGGTCGCCCAGCATGTTTAAAACCCGTCTTGTCCCTGCGATATGTCTGTCGTTGGTAGCCTTTTTCAATGTGTCGCTGGCCATGGCTGACGACGCGGCACCCGCACGGCCCGCAGAATGGGCGCAGTCGGTGGAGGCCAAATACAACCTTTACCAAATGTCCCCAACGCTTTACCGCAGCGCATTGCCGGACAGCGGAGCTGTACCGCTGCTGGAAAAACTCAAGGTCGGCACCGTCATCAACTTCCTGCCTGAGTCGGACAAGAGCTGGTTGTCCACGCCGGGTATCAACCAGGTCCAGTTGCCCTACCGCACCAATCACGTGGATGACGCACAGGTACTCACCGCCCTTCGCGCCATTCAGACCGCCGAGGCCAAAGGCCCGGTGCTGATGCACTGCAAACACGGCTCTGACCGCACCGGCCTGATGGCGGCGATGTATCGGGTGGTGGTGCAGGGTTGGAGCAAGGAAGACGCCTTGAATGAAATGACCCAGGGCGGTTTTGGCGACAGTACCCACTTTAAAGACGGCGTTCGCTACATGATGCAGGCGGATGTCGACAAGTTGCGCACTGCATTGGCTGCCGGTGATTGCAGCACGAGCCCGTTTGCCATGTGCTCGATGAAGAGCTGGTTCAAGTCGGCCAACGTCGAGAAATAGTCAATTGGAGTGCCGCAATCCTTGTGGGAGCGAGCCCGCTCGCGATAGCGGTATCCCATTCAACATTTGATGCTGACTGTTAAAACGCTATCGCGAGCAAGCTCGCTCCCACAGGAGGCGTACCACCTTCCACACCGTTGCGGCATGGAAGGTGGTGATGACTCAGTGCTGCTCGTCAGGCTTTTTCTTCAACTTCGGGTTCGGGAAGAATTGCACGGCCTGAACCTTGGCGTCCGGCACTTTCAGCGCCGAAACGTTGACCCGCGTACCCAATTCCTTGGGCACTGACAGACCCTGTTCATTGAGCGTGTCGGAATAACCGCAAGCCACGCACTCTCGGTGCGGGACCTCGTCTTCGTTCCACATCATCAATTTGTCCGGTTCGCTGCACGCCGGGCAGACCGCCCCGGCGATAAAGCGTCGTTTAGTAATCACAGTTCCCTCACTCATGCTGCTGCGTCCTCACTCAGGCCGCTGTGGCGCAAGAGTGCGTCAATCGATGGCTCGCGGCCACGGAAGTCGACGAACAACACCATCGGCTCCTGAGAACCGCCGCGTGCCAGGATGGCTTCGCGGAAGGCGCGGCCGGTCTCGGCATTGAGCACGCCGTCTTCTTCGAACTTGGAGAAGGCATCGGCAGACAGCACTTCAGCCCACTTGTAGCTGTAGTAACCCGCCGCGTAACCGCCAGCGAAGATGTGGGCGAAGCTGTTCGGGAAGCGGTTGTAGGCGGGCGGACGCATGACCGACACCTCGTCGCGCACGCCTTCAAGCACCTGCGCCACGCTGCGACCGTCACCGTGGGTGGCGTGCAGTTCGAAGTCGAACAGCGAGAACTCCAGTTGGCGCACCATCATCAGGCCGGACTGGAAGTTTTTCGCCGCGAGCATTTTGCCCAGCAGATCTTGCGGCAGCGGTTCGCCCGTTTCGTAGTGACCGGAAATCAGCGCCAGACCTTCCGGCTCCCAGCACCAGTTTTCCATGAACTGGCTCGGTAACTCGACCGCATCCCAGGCCACGCCGTTGATGCCGGACACGCCGGCATGCTCGACGCGGGTCAGCAGATGATGCAGGCCATGGCCGAATTCGTGGAACAGGGTGGTGACTTCGTCGTGGGTCAGCAGCGCAGGCTTGCCGCTGTCAGCCGGGGTGAAGTTGCACACCAGGTTGGCCACCGGGCTTTGCAACACGCCGTCAATGGTGCGACGACGGTCGCGGGCGCCGTCCATCCAGGCACCGCCGCGCTTGTTGGCGCGGGCGTAGAGGTCGAAGAAGAAACGGCCGACGTGCTGGCCGTTTTCCTTGATTTCGAACAGGCGAACATCCGGGTGCCAGGTGTCGAAGCCTTTCTGCTCGGCGATTTCGATGCCGTACAGACGCTGGACGATGGCGAACAGGCCGCCGAGCACTTTGTCGATCGGGAAGTAGGCGCGCAGAGCTTCCTGGGCAACGCTGTAACGCTGCTCGCGAAGTTTTTCGCCGTAGAAACCGCTGTCCCAGCTTTGCAGGTCCGGGCAGCCTTGTTCGGCGGCGTAGGCCTTGAGCTGTTCCAGGTCCTGGGCGGCGAACGGTTTGCTGCGCTTGGCCAGGTCACGCAGGAAGCTGAGTACCTGATCGCTGGATTCGGCCATTTTGGTGGCCAGGCTCAGTTCCGAGAAACTGGCGAAACCCAAGAGTTTTGCAAGCTCCTGACGCAGGTCGAGGATTTCTTCCATCACCGGGCCGTTATCGTTCTGACCGGCATTCGGGCCCTGGTCCGACGCACGGGTGCAGTAGGCGGCGTAGACTTCTTCGCGCAGCGCACGGTCGTGGGCGTAGGTCATCACCGCGTAGTAGCTCGGGAATTCCAGGGTGATCAGGAAGCCGTCCAGGCCTTTGGCCTGTGCAGCGGCGGCCATTTGCGCCTTGGCCGAATCGGTCAGGCCGGCGAGGGTGGCTTCGTCGGTGACGTGCTTGGTCCAGGCCTGGGTCGCGTCGAGCAATTGATTGGAAAAGCGGCTGCCCAGTTCCGACAGCTTGCTTTGCACTTCGGCGTAGCGCTGCTGTTCGGCTTCCGGCAGGTCGATACCCGACAGGCGGAAGTCACGCAGCGAATGTTCGAGGATGGTTTTTTGCGCGACGTCGAAACCGGCGGCTTCCGGGCTGTTGGCCAAGGCTTCGAAGGCCTGGAACAGTTCGCGGTTCTGGCCCATTTCGGTGGAGTAGGCGCTCAACGCCGGCAGGCAGGACTCGTAGGCTTCACGAAATTCGGCGCTGTTGCACACGGCATTCAGGTGGCTGACCGGGCTCCAGGCTGCGCCCAGGCGATCGTTGAGTTCGTCCATCGCCAGCACCAGGCCGGCCCAGGTCGGTTGTTTGCCCTGGGTTTTGAGGATCTCGATAATGGCGGCGCGGTTGTCAGCCAGGATCTGTTCAATGGCCGGTTGCACGTGTTCGGCACGGATCGCCGAGAACGGCGGCAGGTCGTAGGACTGCAAAAGTGGATTGTTCACGCTCACGGTTGGCACCTTGGCTGGAAGAAACATGCGGCCATCTTAATTACAATCGACGCTCACCGCAGCTATCAGCGACAGAGAGAGAACCTATCGTGACCCTTCGCAAGTATCTGAACCACACGCCGCTACTGGGCAAAGGCGCTTTTGTCGACGGCTCGGCGGTGGTGATCGGCGACGTTGAAATCGGCGATGACAGCTCCGTCTGGCCGCTGACGGTGATCCGCGGCGACATGCACCGCATCCGCATCGGTGCGCGCACCAGCGTCCAGGATGGCTGTGTGCTGCACATCACCCACGCCGGCCCGTTCAATCCCGATGGTTTTCCGTGCCTGATTGGCGACGACGTAACCATCGCGCACAAAGTCATGCTCCACGGTTGCTCGGTGGGCAGCCGGGTGTTGATCGGCATGGGCAGCATTGTCATGGACGGTGCGGTGGTCGAGGACGACGTGATCATCGGCGCCGGCAGCCTGGTACCGCCGGGCAAGCGATTGGAGAGCGGTTTTCTCTATGTCGGCAGCCCGGTGAAGCAGATCCGGCCGCTGACTGACAAGGAAAACGCCTTTTTCACCTACAGCGCAGCGAACTACGTGAAGCTCAAGGACCTGCATCTGGCCGAAGGCTACGACCAGCTCTGAACCGTCCTACCACTGCCCAGGAATTTTCATGCATTACCAAACCGTACTGTTCGACCTCGATGGCACCCTGACCGACCCGCGTGAGGGGATTACCCGCTCGATCCAGTTCGCCCTGGCCAAACTGGGCATCGATGAACCCGACCTGACCAAGCTCGAACACTTCATCGGCCCGCCGTTGTTGCAGGCCTTCATGCAGTTCTACGACTTCGACGAGCCCAAGGCCTGGGAAGCGGTGAATTTCTATCGCGAGCGTTTCAAAGTCACCGGGTTGTATGAAAACCGTGTGTTCGATGGCGTGACGCCTCTGCTGGAAACCCTGAGTGGGCAAGGACGGCAGCTGTACATCGCCACCTCCAAGCCCTGGGTGTTCGCCCGTGAAATCGCCCGCCACTTTGACTTCGCCAAGCACTTCAAAGTGATTTATGGCAGTGAACTGGATGGTACGCGGACCAATAAAGTGGAGCTGATTGCTCATCTGATCGCCGAAGAAGGTCTCGATCCAGCCAACACCCTGATGATCGGCGACCGCAAACACGATCTGATCGGTGCGCGCAGCAACGGACTGGATGCCGCCGCAGTGGGTTACGGGTTTGGTAGTCACGAAGAGCTGAGCGCCGAAGCGCCGGCGTATCACTTTGAGACGCTGGAAGAGATGCATCAGGCGTTTTTGCGGCGTTGATTCAATCGCTATCGCGAGCAAGCTTTGCTCCTACAGGATGTGCGATCTGTAGGAGCAAGGCTTGCCCGCGATGGCGTCAGTGCGGAAACATCCTGAGTAACTGTTGCACCACCGATCCTCTTTTGTCGTTCTAGCCTCTATGACTAAGGCCACGATCAAGGAGGATCACCAATGCCAAGCCCTCATCACGCTCATCGTCTACGCACTGGGCGTTATTCAGAAACTGGACAAATCTACTTGGTGACGGCGGTCGTTCGAAACCGCCAGCCTGTTTTTTCAGGTTTTAAAACAGGGCGATTGGTCGTCGATGCATTTCGAAAGGCGCAACAAGAGCAGCTCGCCAACTCATTGGCCTGGGTCGTCATGCCAGATCACTTTCATTGGTTGATCGAGCTCCGGAATATCTCGCTGTCGAAGCTGATAGCCCGAACCAAATCGCGCACGACCGTGGCATTGAATCGTGCGATTCAGCGTGAAGGTCCGCTTTGGCAGGCGGGGTTTCACGATCGGGCCATCCGCAAGGAAGAGGATTTGCAGGCGGTTGCTCGATATATCGTTCGCAACCCAATACGCGCGGGATTGGTCTTGAAAGCTGGGGACTATCCGCTGTGGGACGCGATTTGGTTATGAGACAGTTTTGATGTGCACTGGCGGGCCTCATCGCGGGCAAGCCATGCTCCTACAAAGTCGTGCGTCTCGACGACAACCTGTAGGAGCATGGCTTGCCCGCGATGGCGTACGCGGAGCCGCCTCCGTCATCTCGTTATGGCCAGAGCCTTTAATGCCGCCTTACGCTCCTGAACCGGCAACCCACCCAGCTTCTCCACCGCCGCATAAAACCTCACCCAATCCCCACCTTCCTGCTTGAACAGCGTCGCAAACGCCGGCACCCATTGGTCATACAAACCAAACGGCAGCAGCTTCGCGTTGTTCATCGGTGCATTGATCCACGCGTCATAACGTTTATCCCCGGCCCAGGCGCTGTCGCGCATCTTCCGATAATCGCTGCGCAGCCGTTCGAATTCTGCGGCTTTGCGTTGACGCATTTGCTCGGCGGGCAGGGGTTGGGCGTAGAGCCGTTCCAGTCGCGTGCGGGTGTTCAGAACCAGTTGAGTGAACTGGTCGCGCTGCTGCATCAGCGTGCCGTTGTCCGGCGCGAGCCCACGGCTGGCGCGCCATTGGCGGGTGCCTTCCTGCTCGACAAACGTGGCGAAGGATTCGTTGAACTCGGTGTCGTCCTTTACATAAAAGCGTTGATGGGCCAGTTCATGAAAGATCAGCGTGGCCAGCCGTTCGTCGCCCCAGTTCATCATCGAGCTGATGATCGGGTCGTTGAACCAGCCCAAGGTCGAGTAGGCCTCGACGCCGCCAATCGACACGTCCATGCCATTAAGGCGCTGCACGGCCGCTTCGCCCCGCGCCGCACCCTGGCTGTAGTAGCCGCGATAGGCGACGCAACCGGCGATGGGGAAGCAATGGTTGTGCGGCTTCAGGGAAAACTCCGGCGTGGCGAAGACATTCCACACGACATAGGGCCGGCCAATGTCGGCGTACAGGCGATAGCTCTGGTTATTCGGCAGGTGCAGTTGTTGGCTGGCGAACAGCCGGGCCTTTTGTGACTGGGCCAGGTGCGCCCGCAATTGCGCATCACGCGCCGGGTCGGCAATCACTTGGGCAACCGGCTCCCGGGCACGCAGCAATTGCAGCTGACCACTGGCCAATTGGCTGTAGTAGCTGACGCCGGCGCAACCGTTGAGCAACAAAAACAACACACCCGGAAACAAAACGCGCAAAACGCGATCAAGTAACCCAAGGCTTGGACGCGGCCTGATCACAATAAAAACATCCCTGGAGAGTCTGCCCACAAGACTATCCCGCCAGACTGGAGCTCCGCTATGCGCAAGTTGATGCTGACAGGAGGCCTGCTGACGCTGGCCGGTTGTGCCGGGTTTGGAATGCCCGACCCGGACCCGTCACAAGCCTGGATCGACCTGGCTTCGAAACAGCAAGACAGTGCCCTGCAAGCACTGAAAGTCGATGACAAGGCCGCCACCGACAAACGATTCTTTGAAGTGCAGCCCGGCAGCCATGAATTGAAGGTGCGCTACCAGTTTGCGGTGCAGCCCACCAACATCGGCCCGGACAGTGAGCCGCTATGGCGCGATTGCCAGTTGAGTGTGAAATTCAAGGATTTCAACGCCGGTGAGCGCTATCAACTGCAGGCAGGGAATATCGGTTTCCGGCCGTGGGCCAAACTCTATGATCAGCAGCGAAAAGTCATTGGCCACGGCACACCGGCAGGCTGCCAACGCACGTGATCGGCGTTATGCTGAATGACCAATCATCGGGACATTCATCATGCGCAGGTTGTTGCTGTTGCTCACCGCAAGCGCCATTTCCGGTTGCCTGAGCCCGCTGCCGGCAGTGGACCCACAGATGGCCTGGGTCGACATGTCGACGCCGACCCCCGGTGGCAAATTAATGATGGCTGAACGCCTGGATAACCAGCGATTGAGGGACGGGCGCTTCTTTCAAGTCACCCCAGGCAGTCATGAGTTACGAGTGCGTTTCGACTTTGAGGTGTTCAGCGGCGGTTTTGGAATGATGAACGATCCCGCCGAGCGCCTCTGCTACCTGACCATCCGTTACGACCATTTCGAGGCTGGCCAGCGTTATACGCTTGAAGGGCGTTCCCTGGCGTTCACCCCCAGCGCCCGGCTGTATAACGCCAAGCGCGAGATCGTGGCCGAAGACCGGGAGGTCAACTGCATTATCTGAAGCCAATCAACGATCGTTTTTTTGATAGATGACCGCTTTGGTGCCGTTCTCGCAGGTACCAACGACCATTGCGGCGTCGTGCTGGGCTGCTTCTTCCTTGGTGACTATCTCCAAGGTGTAGGAGGGCACCGCGTTGGCCTGGATTTTTATTTCAATCTCTTTCTTGAGTTCTTCGCAGTCTTTGGTCGCGGCCAGGGCCGAAGTCGCCAACGCACCACAGATAACCGCCAAGACAAAACGTTTCATATTGAAGCTCCCTTGAGGCAGCGCGCATGTCTATGCGCTGAAGCTGCTGTGGTAGATTCGACCACAGTTTGACCCGCGGGGTTTTGTGCTGAGACAAAAAAGATCGCAGGCTACGTCAGCTCCTACAGGAATCGAATAAACCCGTAGGAGCTGCCGAAGGCTGCGATCTTTTCGCTTCGACGCCGATTTAGCTGACCAGCGTGGCCTCCAGGCTGATCTTGGCATTCAGCACCTTGGAAACCGGGCAGCCTTCTTTGGCTTTGTTACTCAGCTCTTCAAACTGCGCCTGAGTGGCCCCGGGGATTTTTGCCTTGAGGATCAGTTTCACCGCCGTGATCGCAAACCCGCCATCCACCTGATCCAGGGTCACCTCGGCGTTGGTGTCGATGCTCTCGGCCGTGAGGCCGGCATCGCCGAGGATCATCGAAAACGCCATGGAGAAACATCCCGCGTGGGCCGCGCCGATCAGTTCCTCCGGATTGGTGCCTTTACCGCCCTCGAAACGGGCCTTGAAGCTGTAGGGCGCTTCTCTGAGTACGCCGGTTTCCGTGGAAATCGAACCGATGCCGGTTTTCAGATCGCCTGCCCAATGAGCCGATGCTTTCTTCGTGATAGCCATGTCTGCCTCCTCAAGATCCGGCGCGAACCGTCGCGCCTTCGTGGTTTTCGCTTGGTAAGGGTTCTGAGGATAGAAGACTTGGCAAAGTTCACCCTGTCGGATCAAACCGCTTATCTGGTAGGCAAATTCACCGCTGCTATTGAAACTCGGGTATATGCCCTCATTGCATAGGGAACGCTTTTAGACTCGGCAGGTTTTCGTTCGTGAGAAAAACCTGCGCCCCCATTGGAGAAGCAGGTTTATGAAACGACTGTCCGATATCAAGTTCTCGACCCTCGACCTGGTGCCCGTGCGCGAGAACGGCAGCGCGGCCCAGTCGCTGCGTAATTCCCTGGACCTGGCGCAGCACGTCGAAAAATTCGGCTACAACCGCTTTTGGGTCGCCGAACACCACAACATGGACGGTATCGCCAGTTCCGCGACTTCGGTGTTACTCGGTTATCTGGCTGGGGGCACCTCGACCATCCGCGTCGGTTCCGGCGGTGTCATGCTGCCCAACCACGCGCCGTTGGTGATCGCCGAGCAGTTCGGCACCCTCGAAAGTCTGTACCCCGGCCGTATCGACCTGGGCCTGGGGCGCGCGCCGGGTTCCGATCAAATGACCGCCCGCGCACTGCGCCGTGAACGCTCGGGCAGCGCCGATGATTTCCCGGAAGACGTTGCAGAACTGATGCGCTATCTCGGCCCACGCACGCCGGACCAGCGGATTATCGCAATGCCGGGAACGGGCACCAATGTCCCGGTCTGGTTACTCGGTTCCAGTCTGTTCAGCGCCCAACTGGCCGGTGAACGCGGTTTGCCCTACGCCTTCGCCTCGCATTTCGCACCGCGTTTCATGCACGAGGCGATTCGCGTCTACCGCAATCACTTCAAGCCTTCGGCGGTGTTGGATAAGCCTTACGTGATGCTCGGCGTGCCCCTGGTGGCCGCTGATACCGACGAACAGGCCGATTACCTGGCGACGTCGGTGTACCAGCGAATTCTCGCGCTGATGCGTGGGCAGAGCCTGGTGCAGCGTCCGCCGGTGAAAACCATGGACGGCTTGTGGCTGCCCCATGAGAAAGAAGCGGTGGGCGATTTCCTTGGCCTGGCCATGGTCGGCAGCCCGCAGAAAATCCGCGCCAAACTGGAAGTGTTGATCGAGCAGACTCAGGCCGATGAGCTGATTTTTACCAGCGACCTGTACGAACACGCTGATCGCGTGCGTTCCTACGAGTTGCTGGCGCAGGTCATGAAGGGCTGATGCTGGAAAGACGCGCATAAAAAAGCCGACGCCATTGCGTCGGCTTTTTCATTCTTGAGGACAATCAGCCTCTTTTGTAAACGATTTCCTTGGAGCCTTTCTCACAGGTTCCGACGACTTTTCCGCCTGCGCCTTTATCGGCGATTTCCAGTGAGTAACCAGCAACGCCTTTGGCATCCAGTTTCGCGGCGATTTCGGCTTTCAGCTCTTCGCACGACTTGCCGTCAGCAAAGGCTGTTCCTGCAAGGCTCAACAAACCTACTGCCAAAATAAACTTCTTCATCGGTCGCATTCCCTGGTCGGATCAATAGGGGCACCCGGCAATCAGCCAAGTGCACACATGTAGCGCTTTGCCATTCCCTATGGCACTCGGCCAGCGCGCAAGTTCAGAAGACTAGCTCAAACTCAGCTACTGGCAATCCGGAACCCGACTTTGAGTGTCACCTGGAAGTGGGCAGCCTTGCCGTCCTTGATGTGGCCGCGGGTCTCGGTCACTTCGAACCATTCCAGGTGCTTGAGGCTTTTGCTGGCTTCGGCCAGCGCGTTGTTGATGGCATCTTCGATGCTGGTGGGGGACGAGCCGACCAGCTCGACTTTCTTGTAGGTGTGATGGTCAGACATGGCGTTCTCCTTGGGGTATGAAATACAGCCTAGCAGTGATTTTTCGTATTACTTCTGTCGACCAATCCGACACCGAAGTTCAGATTTTCTGCACTTTCTCAAACCCGTGAAGTCCCAACCAACACACGCTACTCATCATCAATGAAGGAGAGCCACCATGGCCAACACCTCTTTACGCAAAGCCTCATTGCAAAGCATGGAAGCCGAGATCGAGAGTCTTCTCAAGTCGCTGGAAAACCTGAAGGACGACGCCTCGGACGAGTCGCGTAAAACCCTCAAGGCCCTCAAAAGCAACGCCGAGAGCGCGCTGAAACATTCGCGTCACCTGCTCGCCGATGCGTATGAAGAAGTAAAAGTGAAAACCCGCGAAACCGGGATCGCGACCCGGGACTACGCCCAGGAACACCCTTGGACTACCGCCGGTGTGGCTGTGGGTGCGCTGGGTTTGCTCGCGGCGTACCTGTTGTGCAAACGCGGCGACTAATCCGCTTGGCGCAGCTCGTTCTTGAGCCACTGCGCCAATTGCCGAGCGCGTCCGTCTGCGGCGCGCTTGGGTAGCCACAACGCCAGTTGCGCCGGGGTTTCACTGAAACCCCAGGGCGCAACCAGGCGACCGGCCTTCAAGTCCTCGGCCACCAGCGGCTCGGGGGCAATCGCCACACCCAGCCCCGCCACTGCCGCTTCCAGCAAATAATACAAATGCTCGAAACCCTGTCCGTACTTCAACGCCTTGGCGTCGAGGCCGCTTTGCTGTGCCCAGCTCGGCCAGGCCTGCGGACGCGAGGTGGTGTGCAATAGCGGTTCGTTCAACAGTTCACTGGCCGGCGCTTGTTGCAGTCGTTCGTAGCCGGCAAAGCGAGGGCTTATGACCGGGCCGATGCGTTCGCTGGCCAGTTCGTAGACTTGCATGTCCGCCGGCCATGGCGGCTCGGCAAACACCAGCAACGCGTCGAGTCCCGGGCGGCGCGGATCGAGATCACCTTCACCGGCCGACAGATGCAGGCGCAGGTCCGGCAGGTCCGCATTCAGCCGTCCCAGGCGCGGAATGAACCAGCGCGCGAGCAAGCTGCCGGAGCAGCCGAGCACGAACGGCGCATCGGCGGTGCTTTGGGTCAGTTCGGCGCAGACCGTGCGCAATCGCTCAAACGCTTCAGTGCTGGCATCGCGCAAACGAACGCCGGCATCTGTGAGTTTAAGGCCACGTCCATCCTTGACGAACAGGCTGACGCCAAGGTGTTCTTCAAGGGCCTTGAGCTGACGGCTGACCGCGCCGTGAGTGACGTGCAGCTGTTCGGCAGCCTGACTGACGCTGTTCAGACGGGCGGTGGCTTCGAAGGCGCGAAGGGCGTTCAGCGGGGGGAGGTCGTGGCTCATGGGATCTGTGAGTTTTCCTGACAGGTTGCGGCGATCTTATCGGTTTTCAGCGCGCAACGTCAGGGGTAGAGTGAGCGTCATTGTCATCTCACGAATCCAACTGGAGCGACCCATGACCCAGACTAATTTGCGCAACGGCCCCGATGCCAACGGCCTGTTTGGCTCGTTCGGCGGCCGTTACGTCGCTGAAACCCTGATGCCGTTGATTCTCGACCTGGCCCGTGAATATGAACTGGCGAAGGAAGATCCTGCATTCAAAGAAGAATTGGCCTACTTCCAGCGCGACTATGTCGGTCGTCCAAGTCCGCTGTATTACGCCGAACGCCTGACCGAATTCTGCGGCGGCGCGAAGATTTACCTCAAGCGCGAAGAGCTGAACCACACTGGCGCGCACAAGATCAACAACTGCATTGGCCAGATTCTGCTGGCGCGGCGCATGGGTAAAAAACGCATCATCGCCGAGACCGGCGCTGGCATGCACGGTGTGGCGACTGCCACCGTGGCCGCGCGTTTTGGCCTGGACTGCGTGATCTACATGGGCACCACCGACATCGAGCGTCAGCAGGCCAACGTGTTCCGCATGAAGTTGCTGGGCGCCGAAGTGATCCCGGTGGTGGCCGGCACCGGCACCCTGAAAGACGCGATGAACGAAGCCCTGCGTGACTGGGTGACCAACGTTGAAGACACCTTCTACCTGATCGGCACCGTGGCCGGTCCGCACCCTTACCCGGCCATGGTGCGTGACTTCCAATCCGTGATCGGCAAGGAAACCCGCACTCAATTGCAAGACCAGGAAGGCCGCCTGCCGGACAGCCTGGTGGCGTGCATCGGTGGTGGTTCCAACGCCATGGGCCTGTTCCACCCGTTCCTTGACGACAAGAGCGTCGAGATCATCGGCGTCGAAGCCGCCGGTTACGGTATCGAAACCGGCAAGCACGCGGCCAGCCTGAACGGCGGCGTACCGGGTGTGTTGCACGGCAACCGTACCTTCCTGTTGCAGGACGACGACGGCCAGATCATCGACGCGCACTCGATTTCCGCTGGCCTCGACTATCCGGGCATCGGCCCTGAACACGCCTGGTTGCATGACATCGGCCGCGTCCAGTACACCTCGGTGACCGACGACGAAGCCCTTGATGCGTTCCACAAATGCTGCCGCCTCGAAGGAATTATTCCTGCGCTGGAAAGTGCCCACGCCTTGGCCGAAGTGTTCAAACGCGCACCAAACCTGCCGAAAGATCACTTGATGGTGGTCAACCTGTCCGGCCGTGGCGACAAAGACATGCAAACCGTGATGCACCACATGGAACAATCCAAGCAGGAGAAACACTGATGAGCCGCCTGCAAACGCGTTTTGCCGAACTCAAGGAACAGAATCGCGCCGCCCTGGTGACCTTCGTCACCGCTGGCGACCCGAGCTATGACACTTCCCTGGCGATCCTCAAAGGCTTGCCCGGCGCTGGCGCCGACGTGATCGAGTTGGGCATGCCCTTCACCGACCCGATGGCCGATGGCCCGGCGATCCAGTTGGCCAACATCCGCGCCCTGGGCGCCAAGCAGAACCTGGCGAAAACCCTGCAAATGGTCCGCGAGTTCCGTGAAGGCAACACCGAGACGCCGCTGGTGCTGATGGGTTACTTCAATCCGATCCACATGTACGGCGTACCGCGTTTCATCGCCGATGCGAAAGAGGCCGGCGTTGATGGTCTGATCGTTGTCGATTTGCCGCCGGAACATAACGGCGAACTGTGCGACCCGGCGCAGGCTGCGGGCCTGGACTTCATTCGTCTGACCACGCCGACCACTGACGATGTGCGCCTGCCAACCGTTTTGAACGGCAGCTCGGGTTTCGTCTATTACGTATCCGTGGCCGGTGTGACCGGTGCGGGCGCGGCGACGCTGGAGCACGTTGAAGAAGCGGTTGCGCGTCTGCGTCGTCACACCGACCTGCCGATCAGCATCGGTTTTGGCATCCGTACACCGGAGCAAGCGGCGGCCATCGCGCGTCTGGCGGACGGTGTGGTGGTGGGGTCGGCACTGATCGATCACATTGCCAACGCTTCGACGCCGGAGCAGGCGATCGATGGTGTGCTCAGTCTTTGCGCCGCGTTGGCCGAAGGCGTGCGTCAGGCACGGGTCAGCTGAAGGTAAAGTTCTTGATACAGAGGAATTAGCGCCTCGCCGCACAGACTAAATAGCAAGACCGAGGGCTTCAGGACTACGTTCTGAGGCCCTTTTTGCTGTATGTGCAGTGAGGAAACCCCCGATGAAAATGCCGAAACGTCTGATTGCCAGCCTGGGCGTGTTGATGCTGAGCGCGACCCCGTTGCTGCACGCCAGCGCCGATCAGCGCGACGATCACGACCACGGCGGCCCGCAGCAGGGCCAATACGATAACCATGGCGACAATCGTGGCGATGATCACCGTGGCCCGCAGGACAACCATCGCGGCGGCCCGCCACGGGACTTTGGCCCGGTGCGCCAGACCATTCATGACAATCACGGTTATTTCGTGCGCGGTGCACCACCACCTCCAGGTATTCATCTGGAGCGTGGCCGGCCGCTGCCGCACGGTTATTACGGCGAGCGCCTGGATAACCGCGCCTTGGGCCGGTTGCCGCAGTATCAGGGTTACGAATGGCGCCGGGCCGGTGGCGACATTGTGCTGATCGCGGTGGGGACCGGGATCGTTTATGAGATTTTGGATAACGTGTTGAATTAAGGGGTTTGCCGGCACGCGCGCATTGCGTGCTGTGCCTTAAAAGATCGCAGCCTTCGGCAGCTCCTACAGAGTACGCAATCCCCCGTAGGAGCTGCCGAAGGCTGCGATCTTTTGCTTTTATATCAGGGCAATTCAAGCCCGCCTGCCGCTTTGTGCAACGCCCTCAAATGCTCGCCGACCTGCTTGAGGTTGGCTTCATTGGCCGCAATCTCCGCCGCTCGACTCGGCTCCAGCAACGCCCGCACTTCCTTGTCCAGATCCCCGGTCAGCGACTGCAGCTGTTTCTGGCGCAGGCTGCTTTCCGATTCCAGGCGTGCCGCCTCGCTCGGCTGTGGCAAACCATAACCACCCGTGCCGAGCAGTTCGGCAGGACGGCTGAGGAAGCCGCTGTTGGCGAGAATCTCTTTCAGGGTCGCGTTGGCCTTGTCCATGCCGCCGTTCTTCAGTTCCCGGGCACCGAGGTAGCGCTGCTTGACTTCATCCTGGGCCAGTTGCAACTGGCGACGGAAACTCGCTTGTTCCAACAACAGCAACGCGGCGCTGGTGCGCAAGTCTGCCTGATCGATCCATTGCCGACGCTCTTCTGCACTCAACGACAACCAGTCTTCGACCGTGGCTTGCTTGATCGGCAGGTGTTTTTTCAACACGTCGAACATCGCTTGATAGCGATCGCGGAAGGAATCGAAGCGATAACCCAGGCGCAAGGCTTCCCGTGGATCATCCAGCACGCTGGTGTCCGCCAGCCCGCGACCCTTGAGCACTTCCAGCAAGCCGTTGGGCATGATGCTGTCGAGCCCGGCCAGTTGCGCGTTGTTGCTACCGCTGCGCAGCAGTTTCAGGCTTTCCACCGCGCAATTGTTGGACAGGAAGAAATAGTTGCCGTCGTAGCTCCAGTGCATCTCGGCGGCGTGTTCCACCACTTCCTCGATTTCCGTCCGCGAGAGGTTCAGCGGCACCGAGGCGAGGCTGCGCAGTTCGGTCTTGGTGTATTCGTCGATGACTTGAGCCAGGGGCAGGACAAACAGGCGTGACGGGTATTTGCCGACCAAGCCGTCCCAACTCGACAGCTGCACGTCACCGACGAAGGCGCGGTAGGACAGCACCAAGTGCTGATCCAGGTCCAGTCGACAGTCCGGCCCGCGTGGCCGGCCCGGTGCGCAAATGACCAGACGCAACATGCTGTGGCCCCAGCGGCTGACCCAATTCTGATTGGCTTCGGCGAGCAGATAGTCCACTGCGTAAACCCGTTCCGGATCGACCTGGCCCAGCGGCGTCTTGGCGAAATCGTTGCCGGCATTCAGAAAGGCGAAGGATTTGGCGCAGGTGTCTTTGGCGGTGGGTGCCCAGCCGAAATGGTCTTTGTAATAGCGGTACAGCGCGGGACGGCGGCAGGCGTAGCTCGGGTCGAGTAGGAAATACTCCATGTTGACCGCGACGAACTCCTTGGGATTGGTCGTTTCATAGATGTCCGGGCTGCGCACGATTTGCCGGTTGTGCTGCTCGCGCTCGCCACGCCGGCCGACGTATTGCGGCCAACCGGCGAGGTCCAGCAGGCGCGGGTCGTCACTGAGGGTAAAGCGTCGCGCCGTCTGGCCACGGCATTGATCGGGGATGCCGACCAGCCCGGAGCTGTTGTTGCGCTGGTTGCAACGCTGGATCAGCGTGCGCTCGGGGTCTGGCCACAGGCGCGCGCGGTCGTAAATATGGGTGAGTTCGTGCAGGACCGTGGCGAGCATTTCCCGGCGCACGGTGCCGTGGGGGCGATAAGTCTTTTTGGTCGCGGCGCTGCCGTCGGTGAGGCTGGCGAGCAGGTTGCGGTTCAGATCGAGTTCCGAGACCAGCGATGCCTCGCCGTAGGCGTTGTCGGGCATTTCGTCGGTCCAGCCGACATCGATGCGCCGATCCAGTTGCTCGATGAAACGCGGCGGCAACGCCTGCATGGCTTCATCCAGCAGCGCCTGGCTGGCCTGCACTTGCGCGGGGCTCAGACCGTCGGTCTTGAGCCGTAATTGCAGACTGGCCTGGGCGGTGTTGCCAAGCAGCAACACCATCCCGGCCAGTAGCCAGGCGCTCAGCGACCTCACAATGCGAGGATGGCTTCGGCGAGCACCTGATCACTGGCGTCGCGGGCTTCCGGCACGCGGGTGCGCAACGTATTGATGGCCGCTTCGAGGTGCGCGCCACGAATATCGCCATCGCTGGCGACGAAACTGGCCGCATCGTCGTGGGCTTCGCGGACGATTTTCGAGTCACGGATGGAAGTGGTGGTATCAGACGTGAAATCAAGCGTGCGCTGGGTGGCTCGAATGATCATGTTACTGGTGGCTACCAGGGTGTGCGCCTGGGCCACGTCGGCCAACAACAGCAAGCCAAGGGTGGCAGCAATCAACGGGCTACGCATGGAACGACTCCGGAGGAACGATGATAACTATTGGACGAGAATTGCCTGTGCCAGTTCAAGGTCGCTGGCATGAAGTTTTGGCTGGGTCCGGCGCAGGTAAACCAGGGCGGATTCCAGTTGCGCTCCTCGCAGTTGGCCGTCACTGGCAATGAACGCCGCAGCGTCATCCTGAGCGGCGATCAGCAGTTTATGGTCGAAGGGCGCGGAGGTCACCATGCTTGTGGCGTAACCACTGACCACGGTGCCTTGTGTAGACAGGTTGAAGGCGTCGAAGGCACAGGCCGAACCTGGCCAAAGGCCTGCAAGAACAACCGCAATGAACAACCGATTTGAAAGAAAACGCATGAGGCTCGACAGCTGAAAGCGAGGCCCAAGGCTAGCGCAATGCCCGGACTAGAGCCAGCGGCGAAACATCGGGACACGATGGGGTGTCCCGATTGGGAGCTGATGCTTAGATTGCCAGAATGGCTTGGGCCAACTGTGCGTCGGTCGCGTTCAACTGAGGTGCCTGGCGGTGGATCTCGTCGAAAGCGCTTTCCAGTTTCACGCCACGGATATCGCCATTGCTGGCGACGAAGCTGGCGGCGTCATCACGGGCGGCACGCACGATTTTGTTGTCGCGCAGCGAAGAGGAAACGTCGGAGGTGGCGTCGGAGCTGGATTTGAGCGCGCCGACGACGGCGTCGGTGGTCACGATAAAGCTGGAGGCGTGGGCGTTGGCAGCTACGGCGAACAGGGCTGCAGCGCTCAGCAGGCGAAGACGGGACATGGGGGAGCTCCTTTGGATAAACCGATTGAGAGGTGGCGCAGTGTCTTGAGGATCAGACGCTGGTCATACCGTGTTCGCCACGTTCTGGTTGGATATTAGGCCGGTGTGGATGAATTCGAACAGCCCATATAGATGAAACGATATGTAGGAGCTGCCGAAGGCTGCGATCTTTTGATCTTCATCTTCAAAAGCAAAAGATCGCAGCCTTCGGCAGCTCCTACAAAGTGTACCGTAATATATTAATTTCAATAGAACTGTACTTGTTCGGTTTTTGAGACCCTGAAACGACAAAACCCGTCGTGGTTTCCCACGACGGGTCTTGTTTGTTCAATTCGGGTTGCTGGCGGTGGACCCTGCAGGTCAGAGCCAGCGACGCTAACTTAGCGCCAGAACGGCTTGCTCAGCTCTTCGTAGCGTTGTGCTTCGCTAATCCCGGCGTCAGCCAGCAGACGCGAATCCAGACGAGCCAGTTGATGGCGGCTGGTAATGCGGCGCTGCCACAACATCAGGTTGGCAATAACGCGAAGAGGCATCGAAGCCTGGGTTTTTGCAACGGTATCTTCGAAGAACAGTTCGGAACTGAGTGTACGTTCCATGGTTGACATCCTTCCGCTTGTGGCGGGATTAGGTAGTGGTTTAACTGATGCCAATGATCCTCCTGTTTGGCCAGTCCCTCTAGATACAGTTCACTTGTATTGTGAGGGATCAATTAACTGTTTATAGGCGGTGTACTGGTCTAAATTGAGGCAACTGTACCTGTCTGCGCTAATACAGTGCATTTTTGACGATTCGGCGAGGAAGTGTAGGGAAATTCGGTAGGAAACGACCGGTACAGCAGTACAGTTTTTGACAGAAGAGGGTGTTGCAACCGCCAGCTGACGCAACTGTGTGTGCGTCAGCTGTATTTGGCTTCGATCAGACCGGCAGCATTCGCCCGGTTTCTTCCAGGTTAATGTGCCAGCTCAGGGCATCGCGCAGGATGTGCGGGGTGTGTCCACCGATTGCACAGGCCGCCGTGAAGTAGTTATTCAAGGCTTCGCGATAGTCCGGGTGCACACAATTGTCGATCACCACCCGTGCCCGCTCACGCGGCGCCAGGCCACGCAGGTCGGCCAGGCCGATCTCGGTCACCAGAATGTCGACGTCATGCTCGGTGTGGTCGACGTGACTGACCATCGGCACCACGCTGGAAATCGCGCCACCCTTGGCGATCGACTTGGTGACGAAGATCGACAGGTGCGCATTGCGCGCAAAGTCCCCCGAGCCGCCGATACCATTCATCATCCGCGTACCGCAGACGTGGGTGGAGTTGACGTTGCCATACAGGTCGAATTCCAGCGCCGTGTTGACGGCGATGATGCCCAGGCGCCGAACCACTTCCGGGTGATTGGAAATCTCCTGAGGCCGCAGCACCAGTTTGTCCTTGTAATGCTCCAGGTTGCCGAACACATCGGCATTGCGCCGGGCCGACAAGGTGATCGAACTGCCCGACGCGAAACTCAGCTTGCCGGCGTCGATCAGGTCGAACGTCGAGTCCTGCAACACTTCCGAATACATCGTCAGGTCTTCAAACGGCGAGTCGATCAAGCCGCACATCACCGAGTTGGCGATGGTGCCGATCCCGGCCTGCAGCGGCCCGAGTTTGTTGGTCATGCGCCCGGCCGCCACTTCCTGCTTGAAGAAGTCGATCAAGTGATTGGCGATGGCCTGGGTGTCGGCGTCCGGTGGCAGCACGGTGGACGGCGAGTCGGACTGGTTGGTGATCACGATCGCGACGATTTTTTCCGGCGGGATCGGGATGGCGGTGCTGCCAATCCGGTCATCGACCTTCACCAGTGGGATCGGCGTGCGGGTCGGGCGGTAAGTCGGGATATAGATGTCATGCAACCCTTCGAGGTTCGGGTTGTGCGCCATGTTGATCTCGACGATGACGTGTTTGGCGAAGATCGCGAAGCTGGCCGAGTTGCCCACCGACGTAGTCGGCACGATATGGCCCTGCTCGGTGATCGCCACGGCTTCAATCACCGCGATGTCCGGCAGCTTGAGTTGCTGGTTGCGCAGCATCTCCACGGTTTCCGACAGGTGCTGGTCGATGAACATGACTTCGCCAGCGTTGATGGCTTTGCGCAGTGTGCTATCGACCTGGAACGGCATGCGTCGCGACAGCACGCCGGCTTCGGTCAACTGCTTGTCGAGGTCGTTGCCCAGGCTGGCGCCGGTCATCAAGGTGATTTTCAACGGTGTGGTCTTGGCGCGTTCGGCCAGCGCGTGCGGCACAGCCTTGGCTTCGCCGGCGCGGGTGAAACCGCTCATGCCGACGGTCATGCCGTCCTCAATCAGAGCGGCAGCGTCAGCGGCGCTCATCACCTTATCCAACAACGAAGGCAAGCGAATACGATCACGGTACATGGATTATTATCTCGGGCAACGGAAGCAAGGTACGCAGTCTAGTGATTTGGAAAAAATCCGTCCCGCTACCATGGTCGAATGCCGAGCCCTGATTTAGAGCCTTTGGTCGGGTTTCACGGGGAATAAAAAAACCCCAGCCTACTAAAGGCTGAGGTTTTGGGTATTGCGCTGAAGCAGGTTTTACTCGACAGCTTTCACCATGTCTTCGATGACCTTCTTCGCGTCGCCAAAGACCATCATGGTTTTGTCGAGGTAGAACAGTTCGTTGTCCAGACCGGCATAGCCGCTGGCCATCGAGCGCTTGTTGACGATGATGGTCTTGGCCTTGAACGCTTCCAGAATCGGCATGCCGGCAATCGGCGATTTCGGATCGTTCTTGGCGGC
>Ga0302175_10000117_pt1 | contig 31777 bp, 24 predicted proteins | sample I_Fen_N3_3_FD_198791 | JGI IMG/M metagenome (GOLD analysis project Ga0302175, IMG submission 198791) | Peat permafrost microbial communities from Stordalen Mire near Abisko, Sweden - I_Fen_N3_3 | ecosystem: Environmental > Terrestrial > Soil > Wetlands > Permafrost | place: Sweden: Abisko... | reverse complement strand
CCGTCAGCCTGATGGCCACCTCGTTCACCGCTGCCGGTACCCTGGGCCTGGCCCCGGCGCTGGCGGTGATGCTCGGTGCCAACATCGGTTCGACCCTGGTGGTGCAGTTGCTCAGCGCTGATATTTCGATCCTTACGCCCATGGTTTTACTGACCGGATTGATTGTCTTTCGGGCGCGGGATGACTCGCGTTTCGAAAGCGTCGGCTGTGCGCTGATTGGCCTGGGGCTGATGCTGATGGCCCTGCACATGCTCGGTTCGACCCTGGCCGAAGTCGAAGGCACCCCGGTGTTCCAACTGATCATGCAAAGCCTCGACGGCGATTTGCTGATTGCGTTGCTGGTGGCGCTGATCCTCACTTGGGTGTGCCACTCCAGTGTGGCCGTGGTACTGCTGATTGTCTCTCTCGCCGCGACCGGCATGCTCTCGGCCACCACGATTGTTGCTTTGGTGCTCGGAGTGAACATTGGCGGCGCCTTACCGTCAGTGATCAATGCCGGATCGAACGTCGGCCGACGCTTGCCTCTGGGCAATCTGCTGGTGCGGGCGCTTGGCGCAGCGGTGGTGTTGCCGTTAGCCGGATGGCTGGCATCGTTGAATTTCAATCCCGCAGCACTGGTGGTTTACCTGCACACCGGTTTCAACCTGCTGCTGGCCTTGGTGTTCATCGGTTTCACCGAGCCGATGGCCAAGCTGCTGACGCGCCTGCTGCCGGAGCCGGTTCGGGATGTCGATCCGGGCATGCCGCGTTACCTCGACGAAGCAGGCCTGGAAGTGGCCAACATTGGCCTGTCCAACGCCGTCCGCGAAGCGCTGCGCATCGCCGATATGCTCTCGGCCATGCTCGAACGCACGCTGGCGCTGTTCCACACCTCGGCGCCGGTCTGTGCCGATGAAGTGCGACGCATCGATCAATCCCTGGACCTGCTCAGCGCGGCAATTCGCGCCTACCTGGCGGACATCGGCCAGGAAGGCATCAGCGACAGCGATGCCGATCGCGCCCAGGAAATTCTCACCTTCGTGATCAACCTCGAACACGCGGCGGACATTCTTTGCAGCAGTCTCACGCAACTGGCCATGCGCCGCTTGCGCCGTGGCGAGCACTTTTCGGTGTTCGAGCTACGTAACATCGCGCCGCTGCACGAAGCATTGCTGGAAAGCCTGAGCCTGGCGATCACCGTATTCCTGCGCGAAGACATCGCCACCGCGCACCAACTGGTCGAGCGCAAAGAGACCGTCAGAAGGCTCGAAGCCAGCGCCAGCCGCGAGCACTTTCGCCAATTGCGGGAGGACAAAAACACCTGGGCCGAGTCCGGCGACATCTTTCAGCGACTGCTGCGTGATTACCGCCGGGTGCATCACCACATTGCGGCCCTCGCCTACCCGTTGCTGGAGCGGGCCGGCGGCGACGAACCGATAGCCCGGGCCCGGGCGTCCGGTTTGCAACCTTTAACGGTTGAGGATCAGGGCTGAAAAGTCAGAACGCGAAACCGGTGGGAGCGGGCTTGCTCGCGAAGGCGTTGGGTCAATCAACTTCTGCATTAACTGACACACCGCTTTCGCAAGCAAGCCCGCTCCCACAGGAGATTGGGCTGGTTTGTTTAGCCCGGTCGTCTTTCTGAGCCGACTGAGGTGCGCGCCCAGCCCGCCACCAATTGCGCGGTGATACTGACCCCGCCACAGACAATGATCACCACGTCATGCGCCTCGGCAATCGCCGGGTGATCCAGATACGCGACCGCCAGTGATACCCCGCACGCCGGCTCGACCAACTGGCGCAAATCGCTGGCGTAGCGGACTACGCCCATGATCGCTTCGTCGTCGCTGAGCACCACGCACTCGTGAGGGAAATCGCGCAGGTGCTCGACCGGCCAGGCGGCCACTTGGGTCGCGCCGAGGGATGTGGCGACGGTGCTGATCCGCGCCAACCTGACGGGGTGGCCCGCCTGCATCGCCGCCGCAAACGACGCCGCACCTTCGGTTTCGCAGGCGACGATCCGGCAGTCCATCCGCTGGTGGCGAATCAGTCCGGTGAGAATCCCCGCCAGCAAACCACCGCCGCCGACCGACGTCACGATCACGCCAGCCTCAGGGCAATCCTCGAGGATTTCATCGATCATTGTGCTATGTCCTTCCCAGAGCACCGGGTGATCGAAGGCGGGTACGTACTCAGTGTGCGCGCCTCGGGCGAGTTCCTTGGCCCGTTGGTTGGCTTCGTCCCAGACCTTGCCGTGAACGATCACCTCGGCCCCGGTTTTGCTGATCCGGATGCGGGTGCTTTCAGGGGTGGTGTTGGGGACGACGATGCAGGCTTTCAGGCCCAGACTGGCAGCGGCCACAGCCGTGGCGAACCCGGCGTTACCCCCGGAGGGGCAGACCACTTTGCGTTTACCCTGGGCGGCAGCCTGGCTGCACAACAGCCCCATGCCGCGCAGTTTGAACGAACCGCTGGGTTGCAGGTTTTCCAGCTTGAGCCAGATTCGCCGGGTCGGGGTGGACAGGCCCGGATGCAGAATCAGCGGGGTTCGGATGTGCAGCATTGCGGAGTTCCTTGTGCCACCCCTGACAGGTCGAACTCGCTCGACCCGTCAGGGATGAAGTGGTGAACGTGCTTTATCCAAGCTTAGTTCACCCTGCCCCGCCGCCACGGTTTCAGCGATAACGCGGTGCGGCGGCGGAGTGGCCGAACAGCCCGGACAGCTCCAGACGCCGGGTTTCGTAGGCGTCCCATTTTTCGCCTTCGTGCAGGCTCGGAATGGTCACCACTTCACCCTTTGCCAAGCCTGCCAGCGCCGCATCGACCATGTCCTGGGCCGACATCACGATCTCTTGCGGCAGGTTTTCCACCGGGTTGCCGGCCTCGCTCCAGAAGTCGGTGGCCGTGGCCCCAGGCAGCACGGCCTGGATGCGCACGCCTTTGTCGGCCAGTTCGTGCTGCATGGACTGGCTCAACGCCAACACAAAGGCCTTGGTCGCGCCGTACACACCGTTGAGCATTTGCGGGGCGATGGCGACGACCGAGGCAATGTTGATCACAGTCCCGGTGCCCCGAGCGACAAACCCCGGCACCGTTGCGTAGGCCAGACGCATCAGCGCGGTGACGTTGAGGCTGATCATCTCTTCCATGTCATCCACCGGGCTGCCCAGCAGCGGCATAACCCCGCCGACCCCGGCATTGTTGACCAGCAGGGTGATGCTGGCGTCGTTACGCAGGATGGTTTCGACTCGCAACAGGTCGGCCTTGTCCTTCAGGTCGGCGGCGACCACTTCCACGGCGCGCCCGGTTTCATTGCTCAAGTGATTGGCCAAGGTGTGCAATTTGCTTTGGCTGCGGGCGACCAGGATCAGGTCGTAGCCTTGACGGGCGAGACGGTCGGCATAGACCGCGCCGATGCCGGAAGAAGCGCCTGTGATCAGGGCCGTGCCTTTGGAGGAGAGTGCCATATCGAATGTCCTTCACAGTGAGGCGATAAGCTCGCCGGGTGTGAACAGTTATAAAGGGACTGCCACAAGTCTCAAATGACGTTTAACCTACGTTTTTAGGACATGACCTTTTTGAGGACCTGACGATGACTTCCGTGGCATTTGTGGTGTTCGAACGATTCCAGTCCATGGCGCTGGCGGCAATGCCAGTGTTCGAGTACGCCAATTACAGTGCAGGCGAAACCTTGTATGAAGTCAGCGTGTTGTCCGAGGATGGCCGCACGTTATGCGCTTCCGGCGGTTTAAGCGTCGGCACTGAGGCGTTTGATGAGCGGGTGTTCGACACGGTGATCGTGGTCGGTGGCGATGCCATCCTCGAACAGGCACCCGCCGCCGTGCTGGCGTACCTGCGCAACAGCGTGAACACCGCACGGCGCACGGCCTCGATCTGTTCCGGCGCCTTTGTATTGGCCCAGGCCGGTTTGCTCGACGGTCGGCGCGCCACCACCCACTGGGCCTACGCCCGGGAGCTGCAAGCGCGGTTCCCGGCGATCAAGGTCGAAGAGGACCGGATCTTTGTGGTCGACGGTTCGATCTGGACCTCGGCGGGCATGACCGCCGGTATCGACCTGGCGCTGGCGATGGTCGAAAAGGACCACGGCGCCGAGCTGGCCCGAGCCGTGGCGCAAAAACTGGTGATGTACCACCGCCGTGCGGGGGGTCAGTCGCAGCATTCGGCGTTGCTGGAGCTGGAGCCGAAATCCGACCGCATCCAGACGGTGCTGGGCTACGCACGGGAAAACCTGACGTCGACGCTGTCGGTGGACCAATTGGCGGAAGTCGCGCGGCTGAGTCCACGGCAGTTCAGCCGGGCGTTTCGCGCCGAGACCGGGCAATCGCCGGCCAAGGCGATCGAGAATCTGCGCCTGGAAGCGGCGCGGCAGCGGCTGGAACGGGGGCGGCTGACGCTGGACCAGATTGCCGAGGAAACCGGCTTCAGCGACCGGCGGCGGATGCGCGAAGCATTTCTGCGCGCGTTCGGCCAGCCGCCCCAAGTCATCCGCCGCAACGCAAGATCAGACATGACCCCGTAGGAGCTGCCGCAGGCTGCGATCTTTTGATCTTGATCTTTTTCGAGGCCGCTGAAAATCAAGATCAAAAGATCGCAGCCTGCGGCAGCTCCTACACTGGATGTAGGTTCTGTGGAGGTTGTCATGAACATCTCGCCCAAACTGGCGTTTTTCGCCATCGTTTCCACCCTCGCCTACATCGGCCTGGCTATAGGGGGGTTGGGCGGGTTTTTCGCGTTCTTTTCTCATGGGGCACTGGTGGCGATCGCGCTGGCCACTGTGGTGATGGCGGTGGCTTCGCTGTTTACCGAGGTCAATTTGAGTTCCGGCGAACGGGAAGACCGCGCCAATCGCTGGGTGATCCCGGCGTTCGCGGTGATTGGCGTGGTCAGCGGGTTTCTGCCGGCCTACACCGACCGTATCGACTTCTGGACGTTGGGTGGCGAGGCGCTGCGCTGGTGGGGTGCGCTGTTGTTCATCATTGGCGGTGTGCTGCGGATGTGGCCGGTGTTTGTGCTGGGCAAACGGTTCAGCGGATTGGTGGCGATTCAGCCAGGGCATCGGCTGGTGACTGAAGGGATTTACCGCACGTTGCGCAACCCCAGTTACCTGGGGCTGGTGATCAACGCCGTGGGTTGGGCGCTGGCGTTTCGTTCAGTGGTCGGTCTGTTGCTGGCAGCAGTGACGCTGATCCCGCTGATTGCCCGGATTCACTCCGAAGAAGCACTGCTGCGGGCGCAGTTTGGCAGTGAATACGAGGCGTATTGCAGCAGGAGTTGGCGGTTGATTCCAGGCGTGTACTGACATCACTTGCAACATCAATCAAATGTGAGCGGGCTTGCTCGCGAAAGCGGTGTGCCAATCGAAATAATGTCTCCTGAAAGGACGCCTTCGCGAGCAAGCCCGCTCCCACAAGGGGTTGGTGGTGCTTATGAGCAATACAGGTGAATCCGGCCATCGGCGTTCGTGCGGACTTCGACCGAGGTGTAATCAACCAAGGTCGCGTGCGGGGTCTGGAGCGGGTGATCGTGGGTCGAGGTGATGACCAGCAAGTCGGCACCGGCCGCTTCGGCCGCTTGAATCCCCACCGTGGCGTCTTCGAAAATCAGGCATTCAGTGACGTCCACACCTAACCGCTGCGCAGCCAGTCGATAACCGGCGGGATCAGGTTTACCGGCCTTCACGTCTTCGGCCGTGACCATCACCCCGGGCTCGGGAATCCCCGCCGCCGCCATCCGCCGCAGCGCCAATGCCCTTGGCGCCGAGGTGACAATCGCCCACTGATCCGCCGGCAGCGTGTTCAGAAAACCCGCCGCGCCCGCCACCTCGACAATCCCCTCCACGTCTTCGATTTCCGCCTCGGTAATAAACGCGGCTTCAGCTTCGGCATCGACGCCAGGCAATGCCTGGCGATTGACCGTGTCGATGGCGCGAGCACCGTGGATGGTTGGCAGGAACGTCGCGACATCGACACCATGGCGCACGGCCCAAGCCGTCCAGATCCGCTCGGCGGCGGCGATGGAGTTGAGGACGGTGCCGTCCATGTCGAACAGAAAGGCGCGGTATGGCGTATTGAAAACGCAGGGTTGAGCAGGCAAGGGACAGCTTCCTATCGCAAGGGCCGGGCGGGCAATGTAACACCACTGGGTGCCCACGATCGACGTAACACCACGGGTCGCCCGCAACAGATGCAACACAACTGATCGCCCGCAATCGACGCAACACCACGGGTCGCCCGCAACAGATGCAACACCACTGATCGCCCGCAATCGACGCAACACCACCGATCGCCCGCAACAGATGTAACACCACTGGGTGCCCGCAATCGACGCAACACCACCGGTCGCCCGCAATCGACGTAGGAGCTGCCGAAGGCTGCGATCTTTTGATCTTGATCTTCAGCGGCCTCGAAAAAGATCAAGATCAAGATCAAGATCAAAAGATCGCAGCCTTCGGCAGCTCCTACATTGATTGTTGGTGACCTTATCTTCGGCGGCGCCTACAGGGGGCGGTGGGATTTCAGGGCACCTTCTACGCAATCCAGTAGTTGCCCCAGCGCCCAAGGCTTCTTGATAAACGAAACCTCGTGCCGCACCCCGGAGCTCTCCGGGGTTTCAAAACCGGACATGATCATGATCGGCTTGTCCGGCCAGCGATCACCGAACTCATTGGCCAGGTCGGCGCCATTGCGCTTGCCGGGCATGGTGATGTCGGTCAGCAACAGCCGGACCTCGTTCGCATGGTGTTCCAGGTATTGCGCGGCGGCGTCGGCACTGGTTTGCGGCTGCACGACAAAGCCTTCTTCCTGAAGAATTTCACAGAGGAACTCAAGAATCAGCGGGTCGTCCTCCACCACCAGAATCAAGCCGCCGGGAAGCGACTCGCCCGCTCTGTTTATTGGATTCATGACCTGACACTCCCTGATTGCACCAATGATTTCGCAGCTCAAATCCGCCACCTACAGGTATGAGCGGCTTACTGGGCGGAAATTCATTTTTGATACAACCCGAGTTGAAATCAGGCGTCCTGCAAGATCAGATCAGCGCCCTTCTCCGCCACCATCAGCACGGCAGCGTGGGTATTACCGCTGGTCACATTGGGGAAAATCGACGCATCAACGATGCGCAAACCGTCAAGACCATGGACCTTGAGCCGTTTGTCGACCACCGACTTCTGTTCGTCGGCGCCCATCGCGCACGAACCGCACAGGTGATAGATCGAACCACTGTTCTCGCGGAAGTACTGCAACATCTGCTCGTCGCTTTCGACCACCGGCCCCGGCAGCACTTCCGCCACGGTAATACCCTTGAGCGCCGGCGCCTGCATGATTTTGCGCATCAGCCGACTGCCCTGGATCACCTCGTCGATGTCCTTTTGCGTACTGAGGTAATTGGGGTCGATCAGCGCCGCCTCCCGTGGGTTCTTCGACTTGATCTCGATATGCCCGCGGCTGGTCGGCCGGCACGGGTTGAAGCACAGCAGGAAGCCTGAATACGGCTCGGGCTTGAGGCTGGCCTTGTTGTTCTTCGGGATCTGGTACGACAGCGGGTTGAAATACAGTTGCAGGTTCGGATTGGCCTGGGTCTCATCACCCCGGAAGAAGCCGCCGGCCTGGTTGACGCTCATCGCCAGTGCGCCCTTGCGGGTCAGCAGGTACTTGAGGCCAAGCTTGAACTGACCGAACAGCGAACTGAGCTGATCATTCAGCGTCGGGATATTGGCCTTGTAGTAATAGCTGGCGCACAGGTGATCCTGCAGGTTCTGCCCTACTGCTGGCAGGTGCTTGACCAGCGGGATCTGATGCTTGGCCAGCAGCGCCTGGTCCGCAACGCCGGACAATTGCAGAATCTTCGGCGTGTCCACGGCACCGGCACACAGGATCACTTCCTTGCGCGCAGTGAAGGTCCGAACCACACCATGTTGGGTCACGGAAATCCCGGTCGCCCGCTCGCCCTCGAACAACACCCGATCCACCAACGCGTAATGCTCGACCTTCAGGTTCGGCCGGCTCAGTGCCGGGTGTAAATGCGCGAAGCTGCTGGAGCTGCGCTGACCGTCCTTGGTGTTGACGTCGTAGATGCCCGAGCCTTCGAATTTCGGCCCGTTGAAGTCATCACTGTGGGGGTAGCCGAGTTCATCGCAACCCTTGAGGAACACATCGCAGATCGGATGGGTCTGGCCCTTCATCGGGGTGATGCTGATCGGGCCGCTGCCACCGTGGTATTCGCTGTCGCCCAGCGGGTGGTTTTCCAGTTTGCGGAAGTACGGCAGCACGTCCTTGAAGCCCCAGCCATCGTTGCCGTTGGCCGCCCAGTCATCGAAGTCATGGGCCTGGCCACGGACGTAGACCATCGCATTGATCGAGCCCGAACCGCCCTGGACCTTGCCGCGCGGGGCGTAGATTTCCCGGTTGTTGAGCTGCTTTTGCGGCTGGCTGTAGTACATCCAGTTGAAAGTCGGGTTGTAATACATTTTGGCGAAGCCGACCGGGATCTTGAACCACAAGGAACTGTCCTTGCCGCCCGCTTCCAGCAGCAACACCGTGTATTTCCCCGACGCCGAGAGCCGGTTGGCGAGTATGCAGCCAGCGGCGCCTGCGCCAGCGATGATGTAGTCGTATGTCATGCACGATTACCGCGTAAGTCGTTATACAAAAAACCCGCGCCTCCCCCCGTAGGAGCTGTCGAGTGCAACGAGGCTGCGATCTTTTGATTTTTTAAAAGCAAGATCAAAAGATCGCAGCCTCGTTGCACTCGACAGCTCCTACGGGAGGACTGCGCCCTCTCTCGTCAGCCTCTGGCCGGCGAGGTGTCTTTGACGTCTGCCGGGGTCGGCGCCATTTGCAGGTGCAAACGCTCGCCGGTGTACGGCGAATGCTTGCGCACCACGTCCATGTTCAGCTCCACCCCCAGGCCTGGCTCGGTGGACGGAATGATGTAGCCGTCCTCCCATTGCAACGGCTTGGTCAGGACTTCGGCATGGAAACCGCCCCAGGTCATGATGCTTTCCTGGATCAGGAAGTTCGGCGTGCAGGTCGCCAACTGAAAACTCGCCGCCGCGCCAATCGGCCCGTTATAAAGGTGCGGCGCGATTTGCGCGTAATAGGCCTCGGCCATGCTCGCGATCTTCTTGGCTTCCAGCAGACCGCCACAGCGCGCCACGTTCATCTGCAAAATCGACGCACCGCCAGCCTGCAACAGCTTGAAGAATTCGTACTTGGTGGTCAGCCGTTCGCCGGTGGCAATCGGGATGGTGGTCTTGGCCGCGACTTGCGCCATCGCGTCTTCCTGACCCGGCGGCACCGGCTCTTCGAACCACAGCGGATCGTATTTCTCCAGGCGCTTGGCCAGGCGAATCGCCGAGGACGGCACCATTTGCCCGTGGGTGCCGAACAGCAAGTCGCACTTGTCGCCCACCGCTTCGCGGATCTTGCGGCAGAAGGTTTCGCAGCGTTCCAGCACTTCCAGGGAGATCTGGTGCCCGGAGTACGCGGTGTACGGTCCGGCCGGGTCGAATTTCACGGCGGTGAAGCCTTTGTTCATGTTCTCGATGGCGCATTCGGCGGCCAGGTCCGGATCGTCGTAGTCGTACTCACCCTTGCTGTTGACCGGGTAAAGGTAGGTGTAGGAACGCAGGCGTTCGTTGACCTTGCCACCCAACAGTTCATAAACGGGTTTGTTCGCCGCTTTGCCGATGATGTCCCAGCAGGCCATCTCCAAACCGCTGACCACACCCATCATGGTCAAGTCCGGGCGCTGGGTGAAACCGCTGGAATAGGCCTGGCGGAAAAAGCGCTCGATGTGGTGCGGGTCGTGGTTGAGCAGGTAGCGTTCGAACACGTCTTCGATGATCGGCAGCATGGCTTTGGGGCCGAAGGTCGCGGCGTAGATTTCGCCCACGCCTTCGATGCCGCAATCAGTCTTGAGCTTGACGAACAGCCAGTACATGCCACCGATGTGCGGGGGCGGTACGGCAACGATATGGGTTTCAAGGGCGACGATTTTCATCTCAGGCACCTGTTTTGTTCAAAGATTGACGATTGATACGCGCGCGCAGGGTCAGGGCCGCGAGGGTCCCGAGCAGGCCGACGAAAGCGATGTAGCCGAAATACAGCTTGTAACCAACGGCACCGGGGAAATGTTCGGTGAGGTAGCCGTTGATCAACGGAATAAAGGCATCCGGCAGGTAACCGACCACCGAAACAATGCCGATGGCCAGACCGGTGATGCGCAGCGGAATGTTGCAGGTGTCGAGGATCGCCCAGTACAAGCCGCGAATCGCATAGGTCATCAGACCGATGAAGATCACCGTGCCGATCAGCAAGCCCATGCTGTTAAGCGCCGGGAACACGATCAGGCCGACCATCGCCAACGTCGCGAAAAACAACGCCACGATCAGCACCGAGATGTTCGAGAACTTGTCACCGAGCCAGCCACCGCCGATCCCGCCAATCGGGCGCATCCACAACTTGATGGTGGTGATGGTGCCGGCCATGACAGCGGTCATGCCGCCGCCCTGCAAGTAATCGGAGAAGCTGTAGGTGGCCCAGAAGATGTGGTAACCGCAGAACACGATGGCGGTCACCAGCCACAACTCCGGAATTTTCACCAGCGTCGTCAGGTCGCTGAGCAGGTTGTACTTGCCCTTCTCCACCGCTGCCGTGTCTTCCATCGACTTCGGGTCCTTGATCAGCACCAGCACACAGCCGATGGCGATACAGGTGAAGGCGTACAGGTAGACCACGTGCTTGAAACCTTCAGCAGCGGACTCGCCACGGGTTTCGGTGGCGAAGGCGAACAGGCCCAGGGCGACGGTTGCCAACAACGCTTCGACCAAACCGCGACCGCCATCGAGGATGCCGAAGAACCGGCCCTGCTCCGTGTGATGGGCAATCATCTTCACGCGCTTGAGCACCGAGGCCCAGAACGTCAGGCCGGTGGTCAGGCCCCAGCAGCCGAAGATGATCATCAACCCGGTCATCGACGGCGCTGTGGAGTACCAAAGCCCCAGGGCGCCGGTGGCCACCAGCGAAAAGAAAATCAGGAACCGTGGCGCGATGCGGTCCGCCAGCCAGCCGCTCGGCAAGTAGCTGAGCAGGAAAATCGTCCCGAGCATCGAGTACAGATAACCCAACTCGCTGTGGTTGATCTGGAACACTTCGAGCATGGTGGTCTGGTAGACCTGACGCAGGTACAGGATCGGGTAGATCGCCCCGGCGGCGAGCACCAATAGCATCAACTGGACGTAGCGACTTCCCTTGTCACTGTGGCTTTTTTCACCCGCGTTCGAACCCTGAACAGCGGCAACAGTGGTTGCAGGCTTGGACATCTGTGAGACCTCTGGCGCCCAGTAGTCTGGGCGCTCCAATAATTATTTTTATATATCTCGGGTGTACTCAGGCCTTTGTGGGAGCGGGCTTGCTCGCGAAAGCGGTGGATCAGGCTATTGATGTATCTACTGACACACCGCCTTCGCGAGCAAGCCCGCTCCCACATAAGCGAGAGAGGTGCTGCACGTGGATCAATAGTTCATGACGACCAATCGCGTCTGGGTGAATTCGAGCATGCCGTGCTTGCCGTCATCGCCGCCCAGACCGGAACGTTTCCACCCGGCGTGGAAGCCCTGGTACGGGTCGGCCGGGGTGCGATTGACGTACAACTCGCCCGCCTCGATGGCGTTGGCGACTTTCATGGTGGTGCGGTAGTTCTCGGTGTACAGCACCGACGACAGGCCGAACTGGTGATCGTTGGCCATGGCCAGCGCTTCGTCGATGTCGCGGTACTTGAGCACCGGCAGCACCGGGCCGAAGATTTCTTCCTGGATGATTTCCATGTCCTGGCGGCAGTTGCTCAGCAACGTCGGCGGGTAGAAATGACCGTTGCCCTGGGGGATAAAACCGCCTGTCTCCAGTACAGCACCGTCGGCGACGGCGCGCTCGACCATGGCGTGAATGTTCTGCCGGGAACTGGCGTTGACCAACGGGCCCATCAGGCTGGCGTCGGTGGCGCGGTCGCCGAATTTCACGGCGCTGATCTTGGCTTTGAGCAGCGCGAGGAACTGGTCGTAGACACTTTCCTGCACGTAGACCCGCTCCACCGCCGTGCACAACTGGCCGCAATGCGTGGTCTTGGAGGCGACGATGGCGCTGGCGGCGGCTTCAAGATCGGCGTCGGCTTCGATGATCGCCGGGGTTTTGCCCCCCAGTTCCAGGGATGGCTTGGCGATGTTGGCCTTGCAATAGTCGAGCACGATGCGCCCGGCGTTGACGCTGCCGGTCAGGGTGATCAAACCGACGGCTTTGTGGGTGCACACCGCTGCGGCAGTGGCGTGATCCATGGTCAAGATGTTGACGACACCGGCCGGCAAACCGGATTGCTGCACAGCCTTGGCGATTTCAAACGCCGAGGTCGGGGTGTTGTTGCTCGGGCGCACCACCACGGTGTTGCCGGCAATCAGCGCCGGGGCGATTTTGCGCAGCAAGGTGTAGACCGGGTAGTTGAACGGAATCAGGCACGCGACCACGCCAATCGGCTCGCGGTGCAGGAAGAGATTTTCGTTCGGGGTGTCGCTGGGAATGATCTCGCCTTCGATCCGTCGTGCCCACTCGGCGTGGTAACGGGTGATCTGCGCGGCGTAACGGGCTTCGTTGCTCGCGTCTTCTACGCTCTTGCCGGATTCGGCGGCCAGGGCTGCACCAATGTGTTCGGCGCAAGCTTCAAGGGCGTCGGCGAAAGAGCGCAAGTGTTCGGCGCGTTCGATGCTGGTGAGCTTGCCCCAGGTTTTCTGGGCAGTCGCTGCGGCGTCGACGGCGGCGGTGGCTTCAGCGGTAGTGGCCGCCGAGACTTGGCCGACCAAGGCTTCGGTCGCCGGGTTGTAGACCGCAATCAGCGCATCGCTGGCAGGCTCAATAAAGTGACCGTTTACAAAGTTTCGCTCGAGTCGCATGTGCATCGCCCATCGTTGTTTTTATCCAGTTCTCGCAGTCTTGGCATCCTGGCGGGGTTGAACAAACGATTTATTGAGCGGGGGAACATTCGAAAAAAGCAGGTTACCCCCAAGCACCGCACGATCCCCTGTAGGAGCTGCCGCAGGCTGCGATCTTTTGACGTTGCTTTTAAAAAATCAAAAGATCGCAGCCTCGTTGCACTCGACAGCTCCTACAGGGGGTTTGGGGTGTTCAGGTGGCGGCGGTGGAGGGTTCGAGTTGACGTTGCGCCAACCAGATTTCCTCCTGCAACCACTGGCTGAACACTTGCAATTGCGGCATTTCAGTCTGCTCCGGCCGGGTCACCAGCCAGTAGGATTGATGCCCTTCGACATGCACGTTCAGCACTTGGGTCAACTGCCCGCTGGCCAGTTCCGGGGCGACCATGTGCCAGTCGGCAATGGTGATGCCCAACCCATCGGTGGCGGCGCGGATCGCCAGGTCCAGCAGGTCGAATTCATAACCGCCCTGGGTGTCGACACCGCTGATCTTCGCGGCGTCGAGCCAGTGTTTCCAGGTCAGGTAGCGCTGGTCTTCCCGGGCCAGCACGTGCAGCAGCGTCAGGCGATTGAGGTCGATGCCGCCCTCGCTCCATTCCCGCGAATATAACGATGGCGCGCAGACCGCGATGTGCCGTTCCTGAATCAGCAGCGAGGCGTCCAGGCCATCCCATTCGCCATCGCCAAAACGAATCGCACAGTCCAGGGTGCTGGTTTCCGCCAGGCTGTCTTGCAGGCGCGTGGTGATGCTCAATTCCAGCTCCGGGTGCATCTCGCGCAGGCGTCCCAGGCGTGGCATCAGCCAGCGACTGGTGAAGGTCGGCGGTGCGTTGATGTGCAGGCGATTGGCGTGGGATTTCTGCTGGATACTGCGCACCGTCAGCTCGATTTTGTCGAACGACTGGTGCAACGCCCGCAGCAACACCCGGCCGGCGCTGGTCAATTCGAGGTAATGGTGCCGGCGCTCCAGCAGGTTCTCGCCGAGCTGTTCCTCCAACTGGCGCACCTGGCGGCTGACCGCGCTTTGCGTGACATTGAGCAACTCCGCCGCCCGGGTAAAGCTGCCGGTGCTGCCGGCCACTTCGAAGGCTTTGAGCGCATTGAGCGCGGGCATTTTGCGTTTCATGAAGGTTACTCGCGCAAGGTCTGACGAGCGCCAAGCATCCCACGGCTTGTGGGAAATTTCCTGAGTAACATGCATTTTTGTGTTGTGCAGGACGATTTAGACGCCATCACCGACCCCTGTAGGAGCGAGGCTTGCCCGCGAAGGCGTCAGTCCATTCAACATTGATGTTGGCTGACACGCCGCCTTCGCGGGCAAGCCTCGCTCCTACGGGGTCGTTTTTTGATTAGGGAACTGTCGCTAACGCATAAATAGCATGAGTATTTCGCCGCACACTCATGACTATTAAGCACTGGCTGTTTTCTTTATATAAACGCTAGTCTGATTTTAATTAAACATTGCAATACACCACCGCACTTACATAGGGCGAATCTTTCAACTTCGCCCCATCCTGTTGCAATTAACCCGAGCCGAATACATGCCAACCATTGTTCACTCACCCGCAAGAAGTATTGGCCTATTGGCACTCATCTTTACCGCCTGTAACGCCACCACCCACGGTTTCAGCATTTTTCTGTATTCGGCGTTATTACCCGAGATCCGTCAGGTATTTGAACTGAGCTACAGCCAGGCCGCATTCATCGCGGCGCTGCTACAACTGTTCTACATGGGAGCGTCGATTGTCAGCGGCATCGCGGCGGCGTGGATCAGCCCGCGCAACATGGTACGGCTGACGATGGCCTTGAGCCCGGCGCTGCTGGCCCTGGCGGTCGCCACACCGTGGGTGCTGCCGTTCGCGCTGTGCCTGGCGCTGGTTTCGGCCTGTGCGGTGTCGAACTGGAACGCCATCGCCGCGCTGGCCAGCGAAGTGATCCCCGCCTCTCACCGCAGCCGCGTGCTGGGGCTGGCGTCGTCCGGGGCGGCGTTTGCGATTTGCCTCAACGGTGTGTTGATCGCCTTGTTGCACGGCATCTCGTTGATGCACTTCTGGCTGATTTGCGCCGGCCTGACGCTGATCGTCACCCTGCTGACGTTCTGGGCTCTGGCCCCACTGGCCAAAGACCAGCGCATCAAGCCCGGCAATGCGCCGTCGTTGCGCCGGGTACTCAGACAATGGCTGAACCTGTGCCTGGAGCACCCGGTGGCGCTGCACATTTTGCTGCTTAGCGGGTTTATCGGCGCGATCAGCGGACCGTTTCTGAACTTTCTCTCGGCATTTGCCAGTGAACGGTTGGGCGCCAACGCGCAGATTACCGGGGCGCTATGGACACTGATCGGTATCGGCGGGGTTGTCGGCGGTTTGTTGCTGGGTTCACTGGCCGATCGTTGGGGCGCATTAAGGGTGATGGCGTCAAGCATCAGCGCCTTCGGCATCGCCATGCTCGCCCTGCTCTGGCAACCGAGTTTGAGCCTGACCTGGCTGGCCGCCGCACTGTTCGCGCTGTTCTATTTCCCGGTCTGGGGCCTGATGGCCGCCTACCTCAGCGCACGACTGAGCCCGGTGCAAAGCCTGCAAGTGGTGAGCCTGAGCATGGTCGGTTATGGCCTGGGCAGCGCCACCGCCAATTGGCTGTGCGGCTGGCTGCTGCAAGCCACCGGACAGTTTGCCCTGGTGCATGGCTGGATCGCCTGCTGGGTGGCGGCCAGTCTGTTATTGCTGGGGCTGATGGCCCGCCGCCAACGCCGTGAGCCCGCGCTCGGCCAGCCACTCTGAACCGCTCAACTGCTGCGAAAGCATGCCCACTAAGGCCTCGACCACTGGGGCCTGGCATTGAGTCGAACGCCAGAACATCAACCGCGCCGGCTCAATCGGCGGAAAGCCCTGCGCCTCATCGAGCACCTGCCACCCGGCAGGCACCAGGCGTCGCGCGGTAACGCCCACCGATTGCCCCTGCTCGATGGCAATCCCGATGCCTCGCGGGCTCTGGCTGGTATAAACCACATGCCACGGCCGCCCGGCCTCGGCCAGCGCCCGCACCGCGTTGGCCCGAAACGCGCAGCCCTCGGCGTACACCGCCAGCGGCACCGATGCGCCCTCGCCTGCGCGCCATCCCTCAGCCGCCACCCACACCAGCGGCTCGTCGCACAGGTACTCACCCGGCGCCTGATTGGCGTGCTGCACGCCCACCACCAGATCCAGCTCGCCGCGCTGTAAACGGCTGACCAGCGCCGTGGACATCTCGCAACAAATGTCCGGCCGAACCTGGGGGAACTGCGCTTGAAAGTCGCGCAGCACCCCGGCCAGGCAGAACTGGGCGTAGTCCTCGGGCATGCCGACGTGAATGCACACCTGTTCATCGGGCAGGTGCACGGAATTGATGGCGTCCGCGTGCAGCTTGAGGATCTGCCGCGCGTAAATCAGAAACGTCTCGCCGCCGGGCGTCAGGCTTATCGAGCGACTGGTGCGCTGCACCAACGGCGTGCCAACAATCTCTTCCAGGCGCTGCAAACTCTGGCTGACGGTCGATTGGGTTTTATGCAGGCGTTCGGCTGCCGCGGAAAATCCGCGGCACTCGATAATCGCGACAAAGACTTTAAGTAAGCTCCCATCCAGTTCGCCCGACATAACTATCGCCCCTGCCGATGGATTCGATCACAACTTGTAATTTCCACTTCGCACCTCTTTAAGCAACTATCGATTCAACGCCAAACACTGTTCATTGATAGTTCCAGGAGACTTGCATGAGCCTTCAACTTGCCGACGCCGAAGTGGGCGATATCAGCGACATCATTAATACCGAGTTGTACCCCATACATGATTCGGGCCATGTCCAATTGCAGGCGCTGATCGAACACGCTCGCGCCGAACTGGCCGAGGACGGTTGCTGCCTGTTGAAGAACTTCCTGCGGCCCGAGGCGCTGGAACAGGCCCGCGCCGAAGGTCAGGCACTGTCGGGCAAGACGTTTTTCTCGGTGCGCAAGGTCAACGCCTATTTCACCGAAGACGACCCTGCCCTGCCCCAGGATGATCCGCGCCGCACATTCATGGAGCGCACCAGCGGCTTCGTCACCCGCGACATGATCGCCCCGGACGCGATCATTCATCGGCTGTACGTCTCGCCGATGATGAAACGCTTCATCGGCGCCTGCCTCAACGAACCGGAGATTTTCGAATACGCCGACCCGTTCGCCGGCCTGGTGATCAACGTGATGCCCGAAGGCACCGAGCAGCCCTGGCACTTCGACACCAACGAATTCATCGTCAGCATGATGACCCAGAAGCCCGAGGCCGGCGGTCTGTTCGAATACGCGCCGATGATCCGCACCCGCACCCAGGAAAACCTCGGCGCCGTCGGCAAAGTCGTACGCGGCGATGACCGTAGCCCCGTGCAGGAACTGGAACTCAACCCCGGCGACTTGCAGATTTTCAAGGGCCGCTTCTCGGTGCACCGGGTGACCCGCGTCGAGGGCGCCACCGAACGCAACACCGCGATTTTCGCCTACTCGGAAAAACCCGGAATCATCGGCCGCGCCCAGCGCACCAAACAGCTTTACGGACGCCTGTCCGAAGCCCATCTGCAAGCCGAACGCAACATGGTGCGCAGCGACCAGTTGCTCGACTGATTCGCCCCAAAAAAATTCCTAGAAAAACCAACCGTATTTGCCCTGCGAGGAACACCCCATGAGTCTGTCCGGCCCTAACCGCAACCCCGCCGACTGCGAACCGACGTACGACGAGATCCAGCAGATCCAACTCGACCGTTTGCAACGAGTACGTAATGAACTGAAAAAACGCGACTACGCCGCCTGCGTGCTGTTCGACCCGACCCACATGCGCTACGCCACCGGCTCGCGCAACATGCAGGTGTATTCGGCGCGCAACCCGGCGCGTTACGCCTTCATCCCGGCGGAAGGCCCGGTGGTGGTCTTCGAATTCGGCGGCTGCCTGCACCTGGCGGAAAAGCTCAACACCGTCGATGAAGTGCGCCCGGCCAAAGCCATTTCCTATTACTTCTGCGACAGCTTCCTCAATAACGTCACCGCCGAATGGGCTGCCGAGATCGATGAACTGGTGCGCAAGCACGGTGGCGGCAACAAACGCATCGCCATCGAAAGCGCGACCTCGGCCGCCGCGTTCGAACTGCAAAAACTCGGCTACCAGATTTTCGATGCCCAGGAACCGCTGGAACGGGCGCGCTGCATCAAGGTGCCAAACGAGCTGAAGATGATCCGTGCCAGCCTGCGCGCCACCGAGGCCGGCGTGCGTTTGATGGAAAGCAAACTGGTGCCCGGCATCAGCGAAAACGAACTGTGGTCGCACCTGCACCAACACGTGATTGCCACCGACGGCGACTACGTGGAAACCCGCCTGCTGTCCTCCGGCCCGCGCACCAACCCGTGGTTCCAGGAATGCAGCACCCGGCCGATCGAGGCCGGTGATCTGGTGGCGCTGGACACCGACGTGGTCGGGCGTTTCGGCTACTACGCCGACTTCTCGCGAACCTTCCTCTGCGGCGAACAAGCCGCCACCGCCAAGCAACAGGAACTGTACAAACTGGCTTACGAGCAAGTGCAGACCAACATGGAAATGCTCAAGGCCGGGCGCAGCTTCAAGGAGTACGCCGAGCTGGCGTGGAGGATTCCGGACAACTACAAGGCCAACCGTTACTTCGCCCTTGCCCATGGCGTAGGCATGACCGGTGAGTACCCCTACGTGGTGCACCGCGAAGACATCGATGCGCTGGGCTACGACGGCGTGTTCGAAGCCGGCATGACCATCTGCGTCGAAAGCTACATCGGCCACGATGAGGGCGGCGAAGGGGTCAAGCTCGAAGAGCAGATCTACATCCACGAAAACGGTATCGAATTGCTCTCCGATTACCCGTTCGATCCGCGCCTGATGCCGCGTTGAGTTGCCCCGGACGGCGCCGTCACCTCCTTCGACGCCGTCCGTTTTTCCCCTTGTTCCGGTTCGGAACGAGGGGCGTTTGTGGCCTCAACGCCCCGCGCCTTCATCAGTCCGGCCTGTCTAGCTCAAGCGGCAGCCCTCCTTACGGTCAGTAACATGCATTTATCGAACGTTTCACCGTTGAATTTATCGTTTGTCGATCTTTGCCCAGATGACAAAACTGCGGGCATCTCAAATAAAAACAACATGAGAGCAGCCCTATGTCCTATCCCGCCTCCGTCCTCCTGATTCCGTTGCGCCTTGTTCTACTGCCGGCTTCACGCCTGTCTTGCCTGCGCCTTCGCGGCGCCTGCCACTGACAGTTTCGGTTTATCGAAAACCGACCGCGTCTGCCGCTCGCCCTGCCTGCGGCCAGTCGAAAAACGCACTTTTGCACGTTATCGGAGAGGCCTATGAAAGACTTAATGACACTGGACGGCGCCCTGCCGCATCCAGCGGTAAACAACCTGTGCACCCAAGTCAAAAGTGGCGAGATCAATCGTCGCCAGTTCCTGCGCACCGCCGCGCTGCTGGGCATCACCGCCGCCAGCGCCAGCACGTTTCTCGGTTCTGCGCTGCTCGGTAATTCGGCCCGCGCCGCCGATGCGGTCCCGCCGAGCCAGGGCGGCAGCCTGCGGTTTGCCTGTGCCATCCAGGAAATCCAGGACCCGATGCTGATCACCTGGATCGAAGCCTCGAACCTGCTGCGCAACTCCCTGGAATTCCTGACCTGGGTCGACGCCGACAACATCACCCACCCGTACCTGGCCGAGAGCTGGAGCCCGTCCGAAGACCTCAAGACCTGGACCTTCAACCTGCGCCAGGACGTGAAGTGGAGCAACGGCGACACCTTCAACGTCGAGGACGTGCAGCACAACATCCGGCGCTGGATTGCCGCCGACTCCAAGTCGGTCAACCGCACCGCATTCCAGGACATCACAGCCTTCGAAAAAGTCAGCGACTTCCAGTTCCGCCTGGTGCTGAAGCGGCCGATGCTGGCGATCCCGGAAATGCTCAACGCCTTCACCTGCGCCATCGTCCACCGCAGCTTCAAGGCCGGTGACGACTGGGCGAAAAACCCGCTGGGCACCGGGCCGTTCAAACTGATTTCCTTCGCCGTCAACAAGCAGGCGACCTTCGCCAAGCGCGCCGATTACTGGCGCAAACCGGCCAACCTCGACGAGTTGCGTTACGTCGATATGGGCACTGACATTTCCACCCATCTCGCGGCGTTGCAGGCCGGACAAGTGGACGTGTTGTACCGGGTGACCGTGGCCGAACTGGACCTGGCCAAACGCTTGCCGGGCGCGCAATTGCTGACCTGCAAATCGGCGCAAACCGTCGTCATGCGCATGGCCTGCGACCAGAAACCGTTCGACGACGTGCGGATTCGCAAAGCCGTGGTGCTCTGCGCCGACAACGCGCAGATGCTCAAGATTGCCTATCGCGGCATGGGCACCCTGGGCGAAGACCACCATGTCGCGCCGTCCCACCCGGAATACTTCCCGCTGCCCAAGCGTGCCCGTGATGTGGCTGGCGCCAAAAAACTGCTCGCTGAAGCGGGGCATCCGAACGGCATCGACATCGACTTGATCGTCGGCAACACCCAGGGTCGCTACGAACAGGACTGCGCGCAGATCCTGCAGCAGAACTGTGCCGAGGCCGGCATCCGTATCAACCTGAAAGTGATCCCCGCCACCCAGTACTGGCCGATCTGGGACAAAGCCGCGTTCAGCCTCACCTACTGGGCCCATCGCCCGCTCGGCGTGATGTCTTTGGAACTGGCTTATCGCAGCGGCGCCGCCTGGAACGAAAGCCATTACAGCGACCCGGCGTTCGACGCCGCGCTGGACAAGGCCATGGGCATCATCGACCCGAAACAACGGGCCGCCGCGATGCAAAACGTCGAGCAAATCCTGCAAGACGCCTGCGTCATGGTGCAGCCGTTCTGGGGCGACAAGTTCACCGCCGCGAGCAAAAAGGTCCAGGGCTTCCAGGTTCACCCGTCGGACTTCTACCCAATGGATGAAGTCTGGTTGAGCGCCTGATTCAAGCGCCCCTCACGCGGCTCGCCCACCTCGGTGGGTTGGGCCGCCATCCCTTGATTAGCCGGAGCGTGCGAGCATGGCTGAATTTCTATTGCGCAAGTTACTGGCGCTGGCGGCAACCCTGCTGTCGGTGTCAGTGATCGTGTTCCTGGCCCTGGAACTGAACATCGAGGACGTCGCGATCAACGTCCTCGGCCCCTACTCCGCCGCCGACCAACGCGCCGCGTGGCTGGTGGAACACGGTTACAACCAACCCTTTGTCTGGCGTTACCTGATCTGGCTGAAGGATTTTCTCAGTGGCGACTGGGGCACCTCGGTGCACTTTCGTGAACCGGTGATTGACCTGTTGCTGCCGAATCTCGGGCAAACCCTGATCCTCGCGGGCCTGGCTCTGGCGGTGATGGTGCCGGTGGCGTTGACCCTCGGCATTCTGGCCGGGATTCGCCAGGGCTCGGCGGTGGATCGGCTGGTGTCGTTTCTGTCGATCGTCACCACCTCGATTCCGGACTTCGCCAGCGCGGTGTTTGTCTCGGCGATTTTCGTGTTCTGGCTCAACTGGCTGCCGGGCGTGAGCAGCATGAGCGACGGTTTCAACCCGGTGGAACTGGCGTTGCCGCTGATGGTGCTGTGCCTGTTCGGCATCGGTTACCTGGCGCGGATCACCCGGGCCTCGATGGTCGAAGTGATGCAAGCGCCGTACATCCGCACTGCCCGCCTCAAAGGCGCGTCCACGTCGCGGATCGTGCTGCGCCATGCGTTGCGCAACGTGCTGATAGCACCGATCACCGTGATCATGTTGTACATCCCGTGGCTGCTGTCGAACGTGATCGTGGTCGAGGTGTTCTTCGCCTACAAAGGCTTCGGTTCGCTGCTCTACACCGCGTCGCTGAACCATGACGTCTACTTGATCGAAGCCTGCGCGATGATCAGCGGCATCGTGGTCGGCGCGACCAAAATCTTCTCGGACCTGGCCTACACCTGGCTCAACCCGCGCATCACCCTGCGCAGTCTTGGCGGAGGTGGCCAATGAACTTCCTCAATTCGTTCAAACATCCTTTGGCGTTGCTCGGTTTGCTGCTGGTCGGCGGCTGGGTGCTGATGGCGCTGTTCGCGCCGTGGCTGGCGCCCCACGATCCGCTGGAAAGCTTCACCCCGCTGCTGACGCCGATGACCCCGGACGGCAACGGCCTGAGCTTCCTGCTGGGCACCGACATGATTGGCCGGGACATTCTGTCGCGACTGATCTGGGGCACCCGCACCGTGTTGTTCTGGTCGATCCTCGCGACCCTGACCGCGTTCGCCGTCGGCATCGCCATGGGCCTGTGCGCCGGTTACTTCAATGGCTGGGTCGATGCACTGTTGTCATACGTTGCCGACACCGTGCTGTCGTTCCCGGTGCTGGTGTTGTACATCGTGATCATCATCGCCCTCGGCGCGTCGGCGCTGAACATCCTGATTGCGGTGACGTTCACCAGCGCCCCGGCGATCTTCCGGATCATGCGCGCACTGACCATCGACATTCGTTCCAGGGACTACGTGCTCAGCGCCATCACCCAGGGCGAAGGCTCGCTGCGCATCATGCTGGTAGAGATCTTGCCGAACTGCGGCGGCCCGTTGATCGTCGATTTCTGCCTGCGCATCGGCTACACCGCGATCATGATCGGCGCCCTCGGTTTCCTCGGCCTCGGCTTGCCGCCACCGACCCCGGACTGGGGCGGCATGATCAACGAAGGCCGCAGCATGGCCATCGCCTTCCCGCACCTGGTGATCTTCCCGTGCATTGCCATCTCCACCCTGATGCTGGGCCTGAGCCTGCTGGCGGACGGTCTGGACGAACACGCCCAGAAAGGCACAAGGAGTTGAGCATGAGTCTTCAACAAGTGTTGAGAGTAGAAAATCTTTCCATCGAACTGCCCGCCGGCGCTGACCGTAGTCATGCCGTCAAAGGCATCAGCCTCGACGTGCGCAAGGGTGAAATCCTCTGCGTGATCGGCGAATCCGGCTCCGGCAAATCGGTGCTCTCGGCAGCGATCATGGGCGACTACGCCAAAGGCCTGCGGCACAGCGAAGGGGTGATCGATTTTCTCGGCCATGACATCTGCCGCATGGACGAACCCGCCCTGCGCCAGTTGCGCGGCAACCGCATCGCGATGATTTTCCAGGAGCCGATGGCGGCGCTGAACCCGGCGATTCGCATTGGTCAGCAGGTCGAAGAAATATTCGACATTCACGCGCCGACCATGCCCGCCGCCGAGCGCCGCGAACGCATGCTCGCCCTGCTCGACTCCACGCAATTGCCCGACCCGCCACGGATCGCCAACAGCTTCCCGCATCAACTCTCCGGCGGCCAATGCCAACGGGTGGTGATTGCCATGGCGCTGGCGATGAACCCGGATTTGTTGATTGCCGACGAGCCAACCACGGCGCTGGATGTGACCACTCAGGCCCAGGTGCTGAAACTGGTGCGCGACCTGCGCGGTCGCGGCCAGCACGGCATTTTGTTCATCACCCACGACTTCGGCGTGGTGGCGGAAATCGCTGACCGCATCGCCGTGATGGAGGGCGGTGTGCTGGTGGAAATCGGTGAGCGCGATCAAGTGCTCAATGCGCCGAACCACCCGTACACCCGCAAGTTGATCGCGGCCGTACCGGCGCTGCATCCGGAGTTGCACGCACCGTGCGCCGACGGCGAGTTGGCGCTGCGCATCGAACACCTGACCAAAACCTACAACGTCGGCGGTCGCTTGGTCCCGGCGCTCAAGGACGTGTCGCTGCAATTGCCTCGGGGCAAGACCCTGGCGATTGTCGGCGAGTCCGGCTCGGGCAAGAGCACGCTGGTCAAAGCCGCGATTAGGCTGGTGGAAAGCGACAGCGGCCACGTCTGGGTCGGTGACACGGATTTTCTCGCGTTGCGCGGTTCGGCCCTGGCGGCCAATCGGCGGCGTATCCAGATGATTTTCCAGGACCCTTACGGCTCGCTGAACCCACGGCATCGGGTCGGCGACATCATCGCCCGCGCCGCGCAAATGCGCGGGTTGTCGGCCAAGGATGCGTGGACCGAGGCCGGCGATTTGCTGGAGCAGGTCGGGCTCAAGCGTGACGCCCTCAAGCGCAAGCCTCGGCAGTTCTCCGGCGGCCAGCGTCAGCGCATCGGCATCGCCCGGGCCCTGGCAATGCGCCCGGAAGTGCTGATTGCCGATGAAAGCGTTTCGGCGCTGGATGTCTCGGTGCAAAAACAGGTGCTGGAGCTGCTCGCCGAGCTGCAACAGCGCCTCAACCTGAGCATTTTGTTCATCACCCATGACCTGCGCGTGGCGGCGCAGATCAGCGATTACATCGCGGTGATGCGCCAGGGCGAAGTGGTGGAGTACGGCACGGCGGAACAGGTGTTGCTGCGCCCGCAAAACACCTACACCCAGACGTTGCTGGCGGCGGCCCCCGGTGCATCGGCGATCCCGGTGGTGCCAGTCGCCGAACCCACGCTGAGGCTGATCCGCCCCCAGGCCAACTGAGTCAATAACCCTTTTCCCGGGTCGCAGCGTTCGCTGCGGCATGGGCTGCTGTTGCCAACGATAACTAAAAAATCAGGAGTATGACTGTGCGCACAACTACCCCACTTGCGGTCCGTTCCATCGCTCTCATTCCACTGCTCGGCGCCTTCGCGGCGCCGGCCATGGCGGTACAGGTCACCGACAACCTCGACCTTGGCGGCGCCGTCCGGGCACGCTGGGACTACGACCCGGATCGCGATATCCAGAAGTTTGGCCTCGACACCGTGTTCCTCAGCGCCAAATACAACTCCGACACCTGGATCGGTGAGGCCCAATACCGTTTCTACGGACGTTCCTACCCGTACCAGTACACCAAGAACTACGGCGATATCCAGTTCGCCAAATTCGCCTGGGCCGGCTACAAGTTCAACCCCGACCAGCAAGTGCAGGTCGGCCTGAACACCATACCGTTCGGCTTGCAGCCGTACTTCGGCAGCACCTTCTACGAAACCCTGGGCAACGTCATCGGTCTGGAAGATGTGCAACAGGTCGGCGCCAAGTACATTCAGCAAAGCGGCGACTGGAACATCCAGGCCGGCTACTACCTGCGCCCGGCGTGGCAAGGCAAAGGCACCAGCAAAGGCGTGACCTACTCCAGCGTGGTGTCCGGGGCGGACAGCTACGTGGGCGACGGCAGCGACAACCAGGAGCGCAACACGGTGGTGCTGCGGGTGGCCAAGGCCCTGGACCTGGGCCCGTGGAAATCCGAAGTCGGCATCTCCGGCCTGACCTCGACCCTGGAGAACAAGGACACCGACAACGACGGCCGGCGCAACGCCGTGGCCGTGCACTACCTGGGCAAGAACGGCCCGTGGGGCGTGCAACTGCAAGCGGCGCGGCAACAGATGTCGCCACGCAATGCCGGTACCGATGAACTGGTCACCCTCGGCGGTTATGACGGTACGTTCAACGTCGCCAGTCGCGGCAATTTGTACGTGGCGGACCTGAGCTATGACGTCGGCGGCAAGTACCTGTTCGATCAGATCAGCGGTGTGAAGTTGTACGCCAACTACAGCGCCTTCGATAAAGATGCCAGCGAGTTCAAGACTTCGCAGCGGATGATCCTGGGCACCTCGTTTTCCTTCAGCAAACTGTGGATCGCGACCGAGTGGTTGTATGGCAAGAATGACCCGTACATCGGTGGCAGCAGCTATACCCAGAGTCTGGGGGCTGGCGGGAGTAACCAGTGGGAGAATCAGTTGTACATGAACATTGGGTATTACTTCTAAAAGCTGAAAAGATCGCAGCCTTCGGCAGCTCCTACAGGGTCCACCCATTCCAAAGTAGGAGCTGCCGCAGGCTGAGATCTTTTTGCTTCACCCCCTCTATCAAACCCTTGCATCAACCCATGCCAGAGGAGTCAGATACGCCCTACAGAATATTCACCAAAAAACAATAAACCTGCCCCACATCGGCGTCAGGTGCGGAGTCACCCTTTCATGCGTCAACTGCCCTCGCTCAACATGCTGCGCGTCTTTGAAGAAGTCGCGCGGCATCGCAGTTTCAGCCAGGCGGCCCTGGGACTCAACGTCACCCAAGGCGCGGTGAGTCGTCAGATCAAGCAGCTCGAAGACTACCTCGGTGTGGCGCTGTTCATCCGCACGCCCCAAGGCCTGTCCCTCACCGAAACCGGCCTCGCCCTCTCCCCGCAACTGAGCGACGCCTTCGACCATGTCGAACGCGCCCTGCAAGCGGTGCGCGTGCCCAACCTGCGCCAACGCCTGCGTATCGTCGCGCCACCGACCTGGGCCACGCGCTGGTTATCAGCGCACCTGCGTGCGTTCTGCCAGCGCTACCCGGACATCAGCCTGAGCGTGACCCACCAAAGCGGCCACGACAACCTCGCGGAAATCGATTGCCACATCCGCTTCGGCCTCGAAGCGGCTACACAGTGCAGCAGCCAGTTGCTGGTGATGGAACGGCACATGGCGGTGGCCAGTCCGGAGTTGTTCGTCAACGGGCAACCGCCGGACCTGCGGCAGTTTCCACTGCTGCACATCCTGCACGATGGCAAGCGGTTGAAGGTCTGGGAAAACTGGTTGGCGGCGATGGGCCGCGAGGATGTCGATGCCGGGCAAGGGCTGGAATTCAGCACCCTGGACCAAGTGATCCACACGGCGCTGGCCGGTGGCGGGTTGGCGGTGATTGATCGACAGATGATTGAGAAGGAGCTGGCCAATGGCAGCCTGTTGCCGATCACACCGTTGGAAGTGCTCGGGCCCTATGGCTATTGGCTGGATGTGGCGAACGACAAACAGGGATTGTCGAAAGTGCGATTGTTTACGGATTGGTTGGGGTTGGTCAGCAATCCTTAAGACACTGATGTTCCCTGTGGGAGCGAGCGTGCTCGCGATGGCGGAGTATCAGTCAACATCCCTGCTGAATGTGATGGCCTCATCGCGAGCACGTTCGCTCCCACAGGGGACATAGTGTTTTTTTAGATCGGTGCCGCGACTTTGACGGCCACCGGCGCCCCACTTTCCACGGGGCTCTGCGCCTTGCACGCCTGGCTCAATGTCAGTGATTTGGTTTCCGGTGCCCAGGCCCAGGAAATCATCGCCCCCAGCGCCAGAATCGCAGCCAGAATGCCCATGGTCGGGCTCAATCCAATCCCCGCCACGCTCACCGGCAACAGAAAGGTGCTGACCGCCGAGCCCAAGCGGCTCACCGCCGTCGCCAGGCCAATCCCGCTGGCACGCACTTCGGTCGGGAAGCTTTCGGCCGGGAACACGCCCACCAGGTTACTCACCGCCGACAACACCAGCGTGAACACGCCGAACACCAGCACCATCAGGAACGCCGCACTGCCCGGCAGCGCCGCCAACAGGAACAACGCCACCGCGAGGATGATGAACGAGTTGATCAGGAAGCCTCGGCGCGAGAACTTCACCGTGCACCAGATCCCGATCAACGCACCAAGGATCAGCAGCATGTTCAGCATCAGTTCGGTGCCAAAGCCTTCGGCCAAACCCATCTTCTGCAGAATCGACGGCAGGAAGGTGTAGATCGCAAAGTACGGCATCACGATGCAGACGAAGAACAGGCAGTTGAACGCCGTGCGCTTGCGGTATTCGCGGCTGAACAGCACTGCATAGCCGGAACGGGTCTCGGTGGAGCGGATTTCGTCGAGTTCAACGTTATCGCCCAGGTGTTTCTTGACGATGGCTCGGGCCTCGGCAATCCGCCCCTGATTGACCAACCAGCGCGGTGACTCGGGCGTGCCGATCCGCGCGATCAAAATCAACGCCGCCGGGATCGCCGACGAAGCCAGCATCCAGCGCCAGGCGTCGTCACCGAGGTTGAGCATCGCCGTGCCGACGAACGTTGCGGCGACGTAGCCGAAGGTCCAGATCACACTGAATGAACCGAGCAACACGCCCCGGTGTTTCTTCGGTGAGAACTCAGCGAGCATCGCGTGGCCGACGCTGAAGTCGCCGCCCAGGCCGATGCCGATCAGCACCCGGCAGAGGAACAACTGCATCGCGGTTTCGGCGTAGAACTGCATCACCGAGGCAATGGTGATCAGGACAAAACTGACCAGGAAGATTTTCTGCCGGCCGACTTTGTCGGAGATCCAGCCGAAGAACAGGCTGCCGAGGAACAGGCCAATCAACGCCGAGGCGCCGATCAGGCCCTGCCAGAAGGCATCGAGGTGCATCTGCGGGCTCAGCAGGGTGAAGGCGATGCCGATCAGGCCGAGGATGTAGCCGTCGGTGAAGTGCGCGCCGAAGGTAAGGCCGGCGATTTTGATATGGAAGCGCCCGATGGGCAGGTCATCGATCTTTATCGATTGAGCGGACATGTTCGTCTCCAGTTGTTGTTATTGACGGAGAAATGAAACCGATAGCTCGCCCCTTGTAGGAGCATGGCTTGCCCGCGATGGAGATCTCGAGGGCACGATCGCGGGCAAGCCTTGCTCCTACCGGGGGATGTGGTGTGTTAGAGACCGCCCATCAACAGGTATTTGATTTCCAGGTAGTCTTCCAGACCGTACTTGGAACCTTCGCGGCCCAGGCCCGACTCCTTGATGCCGCCGAACGGCGCAACTTCGGTGGAAATGATTCCTTCGTTGATCCCGACCATGCCGGCTTCCAGGCCTTCGGCCATGCGCCACACACGACCGATGTCGCGGCTGTAGAAGTACGCCGACAACCCGTACGGCGTGTCGTTGGCCCGTTGCAGCACCTCGGCTTCGTCCTTGAAACGGAAGCACGCGGCCACCGGGCCAAAGGTTTCGTCCTGGGCGATCAGCATGTCGCTGTTGGCTTCGGTGAGGATGGTCGGCTCATAGAAGGTGCCGCCGAGGGCATGCCGACGACCGCCGCACAATAACTGAGCGCCCTTCTCCAAGGCATCGCCGACATGCAGTTCAACCTTGGCCAGGGCGGCGGCGTTGATCAGCGGGCCTTGCTCGGTTTCGCCGTCCAGCGCACTGCCGACGCGCATCGCGGCGACCGCTTCGGCGAGTTTGCCGGTGAAGGCTTCGTAGACGCCGTCCTGGATAAAGAAGCGGTTCACGCAGACGCAGGTTTGACCGGTGTTACGGAATTTGGAGGCCATGGCGCCTTTGACGGCGGCGTCCAGATCGGCATCGTCGAACACAATAAACGGCGCGTTGCCGCCCAGTTCCAGCGAGACCTTTTTCAGCGTGTCTGCCGCTTGGCGCATCAGCAGTTTGCCGGTGCGGGTCGAACCGGTGAACGACAATTTGCGAACGATACCGGACGCTTGCAGCGCCCCGCCAATCGCCACCGCGTCACCCGAAACCACGTTGAACACGCCAGCCGGAATGCCAGCCTGCTCGGCCAGCACCGCCAGGGCGAACGCCGACAATGGCGTCTCTTCCGAAGGCTTGAGAATCATCGTGCAACCCGCCGCCAGCGCCGGGCCGACCTTGCGGGTGACCATCGCCAACGGGAAGTTCCACGGCGTGATCGCCGCGACCACGCCGATGGCTTCCTTGACCACGATGATCCGCGCATCAGCCTTGTGGCTCGGGATTACGTCGCCGTAAGCGCGCTTGGCTTCTTCGGCGAACCACTCCAGAAAGCTTGCGGCGTAGACCACTTCGCCCATGGCTTCAGCCAAGGGTTTGCCCTGCTCTCGGCTGAGCAACGTGGCCAGGTCCTTCTGGTTACTCAGCATCAGCTCGCTCCAGCGCTTGAGCTTCTGGCTGCGTTCCTTGGCGGTCAGTTTGCGCCAGGCCGGCAAGGCGCGATTGGCGGCGGCGATGGCCAGGTTGGTTTCTTCGGCACCAGCCTTTTGCACGTCGGCGATCAGCTCGCCGTTGGCCGGGTTCAACACCGGATAGGTCGGGCCACCGCTGGACCATTGGCCATCGATGAAATTGCCGTTACGGATCAGCGCGCTCATGCCACAGCCTCGGTCAGATTGAAGCGTTCCAGCCCCGGACGGGCCGAGCGCAGGATGCGTTTGCCGGCGGTGTAATCGTTGATCACGTCGCACGGGGTGTAGTTGCGTTCCAGTTCCTGCAGTTCTTCGGCATCAAGCTTGGTTTCCAAGGCTGCCAAAGCACTGTCGAACTGCGCGGTGGTGTCGGCGCCCACCAGCATGCAATCGACACCCGGATGATTGGCGACCCAGGCCTGGGCAATCTGCGCGTTCGACACACCACGGGCACGGGCCACGCGCTGCACCGAATGGGCGATTTCGAAGGAGGCTTCATCGCTGTACATCTGTTGGGTGAAAAAGTCGGTCTGGTTGCGGGTTGACTGCACGTCGCCGGTCAGCAAGCCACGGGCGAGCGGGCTGAACACCGACACACCAAGGCCCTGATCGCGGCAGAACGGGATCATCTCGCGCTCTTCTTCGCGGTAGGCGCAGTTCAGTTGCAGTTGCATGTTGATCGGCTTGACCCAGCCGTTGCGCTCGCAGGCCATGAGGATTTTCGCCAGTTGCCCGGTGAGCATGGTCGACACGCCGATGTAACGGGCCTTGCCGGAGCGCACGATGTCGTTCATCGCGCTCATGGTCTCTTCAACCGGGGTGTTCACGTCGAAGTAGTGCAGCATGAACACATCCACGTAATCCATGTTCAGACGCTTCAGCGAAGCGTCGATGCTGTCCATGATGTGCTTACGCGAATGGCCGCTGGCATTGATGCCGGTGCGGGTGCCGTAGCCGACCTTGGTGGTGATCACCAGGTCTTCGCGACGGGCCAGGCGTTTGACGATGCGCCCCACCACTTCTTCGCCGACGCCAGCGGAATAGAAGTCTGCGAGGTCGATGAAATTCACCCCGTTATCCAGGGCGTGGGCGACGATTGGCTCGCTTTGCTTTTCATCGAAAATCCATGGTTTCCAGTCCGGGGTGCCCATGTTCATGGTGCCCAGGCACAGGCGGGAGACTTCAAGGCCGGAGTTGCCCAAACGAATGTATTGCATGGCGCGGACCTCAGGCTTTTGGCGTGTAGAAAGGGTTGCTGATGTGATCGACCACATCCGCCAGTTGCGCGGTTTCCGGTTTGCCGGTCAGGGCGGCGCGGATCGCGGTGCGGCAAGCGTTGTAGTTGTTCAGGTACACCGCATCGAGGTCATCGCAGGCCGGGTTGACCCAGTTGGCGGTAACGATGGCCCACTCGTCTTCGGCTTCCGGCGGCAAGGTGCCGTCGAGCAAGGCTTCCAGGACAGCCTTGGCGATCCCGGCCTGGGACGCGCCCCACGTGGCGTTGCCGTGCAGGTCGCTGCTGATCGCGGCTTTGTTGACGTAAAGGGTCATTGGCTTGACCGGGATGTTCGGCTGGGCGATCACCATGAACGGGCAATGCCCTTGGCTCGGCGAAGCCAGGCTGTTGGCAAACGCCTGCCCCGACGGACCGTTGCGCGGGCCAATCAGAATGTTGATGTGCGCGGCGTTCACGCCAGGGCCTTCGAAACCTTCACCGATGTACAGGTCGAGTTCTTTCATGAGTCGTTACTCTTTTTGGATTTTTTGGGTGATCAGAAGCGCACGCGGATCGTGAAGATCGCGGGGCAAATATCGGGGATCGAAGAGCGCAGCACAGGGCTGGCGAGGACGCGGCAGTGAGGATCAGTCATGGTTGCAAACGCTCTTTTTTGTTGTTGATGAGCTGTGTTTGCGATTTTTTAACACTGGGGGTTGGCGGGGCTGTAACCATTAAAAGTCATGGGGGTATGAGCTGAGGTCATACCCGATGCAAGCGGTAGAAAAACCTGTGGGAGCGGGCTTGCTCGCGAGGGCATTGTGTCAGTCAACATTGATGTCGACTGG
>Ga0302175_10000115_pt1 | contig 32051 bp, 25 predicted proteins | sample I_Fen_N3_3_FD_198791 | JGI IMG/M metagenome (GOLD analysis project Ga0302175, IMG submission 198791) | Peat permafrost microbial communities from Stordalen Mire near Abisko, Sweden - I_Fen_N3_3 | ecosystem: Environmental > Terrestrial > Soil > Wetlands > Permafrost | place: Sweden: Abisko... | reverse complement strand
TGAAGACTGCCTAGAACACGTGGAAAACCGCTTTGAGCTGGTCATGCTCTCTACCAAGCGTGCCCGTCAACTGGCCACCGGCGGCAAAGAGCCCCTGGTTCAGTGGGAAAACGACAAGCCTACCGTTGTAGCCCTGCGCGAAATTGCCGAAGGCCTGATGAGCTACGAGTTCATTGCCAACGCTGAGATCGTTGAAGACGAACCGCTGTTCGCAGCGTTCGAGGACGAGTCCAACGAGGCCGTCTAAGCCTATGCCTGGTCGACGTAGCACGGCGCGGGAATACAGCTTACGGCAGGAGTCAGCATGCCGAGCATAGACGCCCTCGCCGATCGCTTATCGACCTATCTCGGCACAGACCAGGTCAACCTGGTCCGCCGAGCGTATTTCTACGCCGAACAAGCCCACGACGGCCAGCGCCGCCGCAGCGGCGAGCCGTACGTCACGCACCCGTTAGCGGTGGCGAATATTCTTGCCGACATGCATATGGACCATCAGAGCCTGATGGCGGCCATGCTGCATGACGTGATTGAAGACACCGGTATTGCCAAGGAAGCGCTTTCGGCGCAATTCGGCGAAACCGTGGCCGAACTGGTCGACGGGGTCAGCAAACTGACCCAGATGAACTTCGAGACCAAGGCCGAAGCCCAGGCTGAAAACTTCCAGAAAATGGCCATGGCCATGGCCCGCGATATTCGCGTGATCCTGGTCAAGCTGGCCGACCGCCTGCACAACATGCGGACCCTGGAAGTGCTGTCCGGCGAAAAACGCCGGCGCATCGCCAAGGAAACCCTGGAAATCTATGCCCCCATCGCCAATCGGCTGGGCATGCATGCCATCCGCATCGAATTCGAAGACCTTGGTTTCAAGGCCATGCACCCGATGCGTTCCGCGCGGATCTACCAGGCGGTCAAGCGCGCCCGGGGCAACCGCAAGGAAATCGTCAACAAGATCGAAGAGTCCCTCAGCCACTGCCTGGCTATCGACGGCATCCAGGGCGAGGTCAGCGGTCGGCAGAAACACCTCTACGGCATCTACAAGAAGATGCGCGGCAAGCGTCGGGCCTTCAACGAGATCATGGACGTCTACGCGTTCCGCATCATCGTCGACAAGGTAGACACCTGCTATCGCGTGCTCGGTGCTGTACACAATTTGTACAAACCGCTGCCGGGGCGCTTCAAGGACTACATCGCCATTCCCAAGGCCAACGGCTACCAATCCCTGCATACCACCTTGTTCGGTATGCACGGCGTGCCGATCGAAATCCAGATCCGCACCCGTGAAATGGAAGAGATGGCCAACAACGGCATCGCCGCACACTGGCTTTACAAATCCAGTGGCGACGAGCAGCCAAAAGGCACCCACGCCCGCGCCCGGCAGTGGGTCAAGGGTGTACTGGAGATGCAGCAACGCGCTGGCAACTCCCTGGAATTCATCGAAAGCGTGAAGATCGACCTGTTCCCGGACGAGGTCTACGTGTTCACGCCCAAAGGCCGGATCATGGAGCTGCCCAAAGGCTCCACGGCCGTCGACTTTGCCTACGCGGTGCACACCGATGTCGGCAACAGCTGCATTGCCTGCCGCATCAACCGTCGTCTCGCACCGCTGTCCGAACCGCTGCAAAGCGGCTCCACGGTGGAGATCGTCAGCGCCCCGGGTGCCCGGCCGAACCCGGCCTGGCTCAACTTCGTGGTCACCGGCAAGGCCCGCACCCACATTCGCCATGCCCTGAAACTGCAGCGCCGCTCCGAATCCATCAGCCTCGGCGAACGCCTGCTGAACAAGGTGCTCAATGGTTTCGACAGTTCGCTGGAAAAGATCCCGGCCGAACGCATCCAGGCGATGCTCCACGAATACCGCCTGGAACTGATCGAAGACCTGCTCGAAGACATCGGCCTGGGCAATCGCATGGCCTATGTGGTGGCCCGCCGCCTGCTCGGCGAGGGCGAACAGCTGCCAAGCCCGGAAGGTCCGCTGGCGATTCGCGGCACCGAGGGCCTGGTGCTGAGCTACGCCAAGTGCTGCACGCCGATCCCGGGCGACCCGATCGTCGGCCACCTGTCCGCCGGTAAAGGGATGGTGGTGCACCTGGACAACTGCCGCAATATCAGCGAAATCCGCCACAACCCGGAAAAATGCATCCAGCTCTCGTGGGCCAAGGATGTGACCGGCGAATTCAACGTCGAACTGCGGGTCGAGCTGGAACACCAGCGTGGCCTGATCGCGCTGCTGGCCAGTAGCGTCAACGCCGCCGACGGCAACATCGAGAAAATCAGCATGGACGAACGCGATGGTCGCATCAGCGTGGTCCAACTGGTGGTCAGCGTGCACGACCGCGTGCACCTGGCCCGCGTGATCAAGAAACTGCGTGCCCTGACCGGGGTGATCCGCATCACCCGCATGCGCGCGTAGCCCTTCAAACAAGCCATCGTCACTTACAAGGAGTCATAAATGACCAAGACTGTTATCACCAGCGACAAAGCCCCTGCGGCCATCGGCACCTACTCCCAGGCGATCAAGGCGGGTAACACCGTGTACATGTCCGGCCAGATCCCCCTCGACCCAAAAACCATGGAACTGGTCGAAGGCTTCGAAGCCCAGACCGTCCAGGTGTTCGAGAACCTCAAGTCGGTTGCCGAAGCCGCCGGTGGTTCGTTCAAGGACATCGTCAAGCTGAACATCTTCCTCACCGATCTGAGCCACTTCGCCAAGGTCAACGAGATCATGGGCAAGTACTTCGAACAGCCTTACCCTGCCCGCGCCGCCATCGGTGTTGCCGCCCTGCCAAAGGGTGCGCAGGTTGAGATGGATGCCATTCTGGTCATCGAGTGATACCCGCGGCGCAGCGTCTCAGGCTGCGCCGATTTTGCTTTGAAAGGATTTCATCATGCGCAAAGCGCTAGCTTTCTCGCTGCTCGCCGCCATGCTCGGCGGTTGCGCCAGCGACCCCGCCAAAACTGACGTCAACGGCACCTGGATCAACCAGGTTGCGATCGACGCGGCCTCCAAGGGCGGCCCTTTGCGTGAAGCGCTGCAAGCCTATGGCCCGAACCTAGAGTGGGAGGTCAACACCCGCGCCGGCCAGGCCCGCTACACCAACGGTTTCGAGATTGCCGAAGGCAAGGTCATTGGCGACCCCGCCGGCAGCTGGAAAGTCGACTTCTACGGCAGCTCCGCGACCGAACTGAAGCGTGACGGCAAACAACTGCTGCAAGCGGCAAACGATAACGAACCGGAACAGCTCTTCGACCGTCCCAAGGACCCAGCGCCAGAAGGTGCGCCCCTGGGCGCCAACTTCGAGCGGGCCCTCTATACGGCCTATATGGGCGGCTCCTGGAAAATACTCAGCGGCCCAGGCGAAGGCTCTGCCGTGCAGTTCCAGGCCGACGGCGCAGTCCAAGGCCTGCCAGGGGCTGATCGTTACGCCCTGTGCCTGGCCGGAGACTGTGCCTCCATGAGTGGCGGCAACGACAATCTCTGGCTCCAGCACAATGGCCAGGGCAACGCCTGGATCTTCGTGCGCAAGGACAAGCAGCTGGAAATCTTCCAGACGCTCAATACCGCCCAGGCGGATGAAGTGCCATCGCTGGCCCCCGGCACTCGTCAGTGGTTGCTGGAAAAGCAGTAACGTCTACAGCCGCGCGCTGAGCCTCTGCGGAAATAGCGCTGTCGCGCAGAACCAGCGCAGCCTCGGCAGCGGCGACAGGGTTACTCCTGTCCTTCCAGTATCGCCGCATAACCTTCGCGGTAACTCAAGTAACGCGGCACCCAGCCCAGCGCCCGAGCCCGGGCGTTGCTGCAGCGTTTGCTGCCGGCCCGCCGCACACTGGCATCGTCGGCCCATTCAGTGACGCCCAGGTATTCGCGCAGCCAACCCACGACCTCCGCCAATGGCGCCGGTGCATCGTCGACGCCGATATAGCAGTCCTCCAGGGCCACCCCGCGCTGATCGGCCTGCATCAGGAACGCCAGCAAGCCTGCAGCGTCATCGGCATGAATCCGGTTGCCATATAAAGGTGGGTCGACCGCTACGCGATAGCCTTGGCGAACCTGGGTCAGCAGCCATTCGCGGCCGGGACCGTAAATGCCGGTCAGGCGCACCAAGCTGGCCGGAATGCCGCTGTTGAGCGCCACTTGCTCCGCCTCCAGCATCAGCCGCCCGGAATAACCGCTGGCTTCGGTGGCCGAAGTTTCATCGACCCATTCGCCATTCTTCTGCCCAAACACGCTGCTGCTGGAAACGAACAGCAGGCGCTTGGGTTGCTGGCCGTGCTGCTTGAGCCAGCTCAACACATGTTGCAGCCCCTCGACATAGGCTGCGCGATAGCCCGCCTCGTCATGCTCGGTGGCGGCGGCGCAGTACACCAGGTAATCCAGGGGCGCGCTCGGCCAGGTGGCTGGGCACTGGGCGCTGAACAGGTCGCCGGCAACGCCAATGACCCCGTCCGGCAAGCGTGAAACGTTGCGGCGCAAGCCATGAACCTGCCAACCCTCGACAAGCAATTGAGTAGCCAGGCGGCTGCCGACATCACCACAACCGGCGATCAAAACAGAAAGGGCGGGCATCACTAAACTCCGTTCGCAAAGCTCAAGACTAGCCGCGACAATGGACGAGCGGCTAGTAATCAAGGAAAAAAAGATACTCTATTACTTTTGTTAACAAGAATTACTTGCAATAATAAGCGCCCAAATTGTTCTCGGCCCCGCGAGGCCTAGAAGGACATTTACCTCTTTCCTTTCTCAGGTCCGGCCAGCATGACACCCAATCAACTCTCCGCTTCGCCAACCAAACGCCCAAGCCCGCTGCGCGCCATGAGCGCGGTCGCAGCGTTGTTGTTCAGCCTGGTACTGGCACCGAGCGCAGCCTTCGCCGACGCACAGGCACCCGCCACCGCGCCCGCCGCGAACACCACCCATGCGCCGGCCGAGCCCGCTGCACCGGTCGTGACTCCGGTCGCTACCGACCCGGCCCAGGCCCAAGGCGAAGCCGCAGAGAACGCCCCGGAAATGCTCGAAGCCGACAACACCCTGGGTATGGCCCACGATCTGTCGCCTTGGGGCATGTACCAGAACGCCGACATCATTGTGAAGATCGTGATGATCGGCCTGGCCATCGCCTCGATCATCACCTGGACCATCTGGATCGCCAAAGGCTTCGAGCTGATGGGCGCCAAGCGTCGTCTGCGCAGTGAAATCCTCAGCCTGAAAAAAGCCACCACCCTCAAGGAAGCCAGCGCCACCGCGACCAAGGAAGGCACCCTGGCCAACCTGTTGGTCCACGATGCCCTTGAAGAAATGCGCTTGTCGGCCAACAGCCGGGAGAAAGAAGGCATCAAGGAACGCGTCAGCTTCCGCCTTGAGCGTCTGGTAGCCGCCTGCGGTCGCAACATGAGCAGCGGCACCGGCGTGCTGGCGACCATCGGTTCCACCGCTCCCTTCGTCGGCCTGTTCGGCACCGTGTGGGGCATCATGAACAGCTTCATCGGCATCGCCAAAACCCAGACCACCAACCTTGCGGTGGTTGCACCGGGTATCGCCGAAGCCCTGCTGGCTACGGCCCTGGGCCTGGTTGCAGCAATCCCGGCCGTAGTGATCTACAACGTCTTCGCCCGCTCCATCGCCGGTTACAAGGCGCAGGTATCGGACGCGTCTGCTGAAGTCCTGTTGCTGGTCAGCCGTGATCTCGATCACCTGCCGACCACTGAGCGCCTCACACAACCCCACGTGGTCAAAGTAGGGTAATCAGCCATGGGCTTGCATTTGAAAGAAGGCGCTGACGACGATCTCGCCGAGAACCATGAAATCAACGTCACGCCGTTTATCGACGTGATGCTGGTGCTGCTGATCATCTTCATGGTCGCAGCGCCCCTGGCCACCGTGGACATCAAGGTCGACCTCCCAGCCTCCACCGCCAAGCCTGAACCGCGCCCTGAAAAGCCGGTATTCCTTAGCGTCAAGGCCGGCCAGCGCCTGTTCCTGGGCGAAGAAGAAGTGAAAGCCGAGACCCTTGGCGGCGCCCTCGATGCCAAGACTCAAGGCAAAAAGGACACCACGATCTTCTTCCAGGCCGATAAAGGCGTGGACTACGGCGACCTGATGAGCGTGATGGATACCCTGCGGTCCGCCGGATACTTGAAGGTCGGCCTGGTAGGACTTGAGACGGCAGCCAAGAAATGATCACGACGCGCCAAAAGCTGACGCGTTATAGCGGTAGCCTGGCAGTGGTGCTGGGCGTCCATGCGGTGGCGGTTCTGCTCGCCCTCAATTGGTCGTCGCCACAACCGGTCGAACTGCCTCCCCAGGCAATGATGATCGAGCTGGCACCGGTTCCGGCACCGCCTCCTCCGGCACCGCCCAAGGTCATAACGCCACCGCAGCCCCCGGCTCCGGTTGAAGAACTGCCGCTGCCGAAACTGGCCGAAGCGCCCAAGCCGACGATCTCGGTGCCCAAGCCGGTCAAGCCCAAGCCCAAGCCGCAACCTCCCAAGCCGGTGGAAAAGCCGCCTGAGCCGGCCAAGGAAAAGCCCAGCGAGGAAAAACCCAGCGACGCACCGCCGACCAACACCAAGACTGAAAAGTCCGCGCAACCGGCACCGGGTCCTTCGCCTGCGCAAATGGCCGCCAAGGAAAGCTGGCAAGGCACCCTGCTGGCGCACCTGGCCAAGTACAAGAAGTACCCGCCAGGCGCACAGTCCCGGGGCAAGGAAGGCCTGAACCGCCTGCGGTTCGTGGTCGACGCCGAAGGTAATGTGCTGTCTTACGAGCTGGTAGGACGCTCGGGCAACGCCGATCTGGACCGGGCCACCCTGGAAATGATCCGCAAGGCCCAGCCGCTGCCCAAACCACCGTCGGACATGCTCAACAACGGCTCGATCGAGATCGTGGCACCCTTCGTTTACTCCCTGGAGAAACGTCGCCGCTGATCCCTTCAGCCGGCGCCCCCCCTCTGCAAAGGCACCGAAAGGTGCCTTTTGCATATCCGCCGGCGACGAACATGCATTAGTCGGTGTCGCACTGCGCCCTGTGTCTGATAACGTGTGTCTATCGATTGCAGCCGGTATGCTTGGCCCGCACCTCATGGACGCCCGCTATGACCCTCACTGAATTACGCTACATCGTCACCCTCGCCCAAGAGCAACACTTCGGCCACGCGGCCGAGCGTTGCCACGTCAGCCAGCCGACCCTGTCGGTGGGCGTGAAAAAACTTGAAGACGAGCTCGGTGTACTGATTTTCGAGCGCAGCAAAAGCGCGGTGCGCCTGACTCCGGTCGGCGAAGGCATCGTGGCCCAGGCGCAAAAGGTCCTCGAGCAGGCCCAGGGCATTCGCGAACTGGCCCAGGCTGGCAAGAACCAACTGACCGCCCCACTGAAAGTCGGCGCGATCTACACCGTAGGCCCCTACCTGTTCCCGCACCTGATTCCGCAACTGCACCGGGTCGCACCACAGATGCCGTTGTACATCGAGGAAAACTTCACCCACGTCCTGCGCGACAAGCTGCGCAACGGCGAGCTGGACGCGATCATCATCGCCCTGCCGTTCAATGAGGCCGACGTCCTCACGCTGCCGCTGTACGACGAACCCTTCTATGTGCTGATGCCCACCGGCCACCCATGGACCCAGAAGGACACCATCGACGCCAGCCTGCTCAACGACAAGAGCCTGCTGCTGCTCGGTGAAGGCCACTGTTTCCGGGACCAGGTGCTCGAAGCCTGCCCCACACTGACCAAGGGCAACGACGGCGCCAAGCACACCACGGTGGAATCCAGCTCCCTGGAAACCATTCGCCACATGGTCGCCTCCGGCCTGGGCATCTCGATCCTGCCGCTGTCGGCGGTGGACAGCCATCACTACGCCCCCGGCGTGATCGAAGTGCGTCCGCTGACCCCTCCGGTGCCCTTTCGCACCGTGGCCATCGCTTGGCGCGCCAGCTTCCCACGGCCCAAGGCGATCGAGATCCTCGCCGACTCGATCCGCCTGTGCTCGGTGGCCAAGCCGCCTGCCGCGAGCTAAGCCGTCGCGATGACTGAGCTGTCGAAAGTGCCGGTCACGGCACTCAAGGGCGTCGGCGAAGCCATGGCCGAGAAGCTGGCCAAGGTCGGCCTGGAAAACCTCCAGGACGTGCTGTTCCACCTGCCCCTGCGTTACCAGGACCGCACCCGCGTGGTGCCCATCGGCGCCCTGCGCCCGGGCCAGGACGCGGTGATCGAAGGCACCGTCAGCGGCGCCGACGTGGTCATGGGCAAGCGCCGCAGCCTGCTGGTACGCCTGCAGGACGGTACTGGGGGGCTGAGCCTGCGCTTCTACCACTTCAGCAATGCGCAGAAAGACGGCCTGAAACGCGGCACCCGTGTGCGCTGCTACGGTGAAGCCCGGCCCGGCGCTTCCGGGCTGGAAATTTATCACCCGGAATACCGCGCCATCAGCGGCGACGAGCCACCTCCGGTGGACCAGACCCTGACCCCGATCTACCCGCTCACCGAAGGCCTGACCCAGCAACGCCTGCGCCAGCTGTGCCAGCAGAGCCTGGCCCTGCTCGGCCCGAGCAGCCTGCCCGACTGGCTGCCACTGGAGCTGGCGCGCGATTACCAACTGGCGCCCTTGGACGATGCGATTCGCTATCTGCATCACCCACCCGCCGACGCCGATGTCGACGAACTCGCCCTTGGCCATCACTGGGCCCAGCATCGCCTGGCGTTCGAAGAACTGCTGACCCACCAACTGTCCCAACAACGCCTACGCGAAAGCATGCGTTCGCTGCGCGCACCGGCCATGCCCCCGGCGAAAAAACTGCCGGCCCACTACCTGCGCAACCTGGGCTTTGCGCCCACCGGGGCGCAACAGCGGGTGGGCAAGGAAATCGCCTACGACCTGAGCCAGCCCGAGCCGATGCTGCGCCTGATCCAGGGTGACGTCGGCGCCGGCAAGACCGTGGTCGCCGCCCTCGCCGCCCTGCAGGCCCTGGAAGCCGGTTATCAGGTGGCATTGATGGCGCCGACCGAGATCCTCGCCGAGCAGCACTTCGTGACCTTCAAGCGCTGGCTTGAGCCCCTGGGCCTGGAAGTCGCCTGGCTGGCCGGCAAGCTCAAGGGCAAGAACCGCAGCGCCGCCCTGGAACAGATCGCCGCCGGCGCGCCGATGGTGGTCGGCACCCATGCGCTGTTCCAGGACGAAGTGCGGTTCAAGAACCTGGCCCTGGTGATCATCGACGAACAGCACCGCTTCGGCGTGCAGCAGCGCCTGGCCCTGCGCCAGAAAGGCGTTGGCGGGCGCATGTGCCCGCACCAGTTGATCATGACCGCCACGCCAATTCCCCGGACCCTGGCCATGAGCGCCTACGCCGACCTCGACACCTCGATCCTCGACGAACTGCCACCCGGGCGCACCCCGGTCAACACCGTGCTGGTGACCGACAGCCGCCGCGTCGAAGTCATCGAGCGAGTGCGTGCCGCCTGCGCCGAGGGGCGACAGGCGTATTGGGTCTGCACCCTGATCGAAGAATCCGAAGAGTTGACCTGCCAGGCCGCCGAAACCACTTACGAAGACCTGACCGCAGCCCTTGGCGAATTGCGCGTCGGCTTGATCCACGGGCGCATGAAGCCTGCGGAAAAAGCCGAAGTCATGGCCCAGTTCAAGGCCGGCGCGTTGCAGTTGCTGGTAGCGACCACGGTGATCGAGGTCGGGGTCGACGTGCCCAACGCCAGCCTGATGATCATTGAGAACCCCGAGCGCCTTGGTCTGGCCCAGTTGCACCAGTTGCGCGGCCGGGTCGGACGCGGCAGCGCTGCCAGCCACTGCGTGCTGCTCTATCACCCGCCGCTGTCACAGATCGGTCGCCAGCGCCTGGGGATCATGCGGGAAACCAACGACGGCTTCGTCATCGCCGAAAAGGACCTGGAGCTGCGCGGCCCCGGCGAAATGCTCGGCACCCGCCAGACCGGACTGTTGCAATTCAAGGTCGCCGACCTTATGCGCGACGCCGACCTGTTGCCCGCCGTGCGCGACGCGGCTCAGGCCCTGCTGGAGCGCTGGCCGCACCACGTGAGTCCGCTGCTGGATCGCTGGCTGCATCACGGCCAGCAATACGGCCAAGTGTGAAACACCTCTCAGTTAATGGAACGCGGGTGTAACCAAGCTGGTTATACTGGTCCAATTGTGGAGAAAACGGATACAGACCATGACCGAAGTTGCCCTCGCCGACCAAGCCCCGCACGCTCCGTCTGTAATCCGGTTGCTGCTGGGCAAGCTGGCCATCAGCTATAACGAAGTCCTCGACCGCCCCGGTCTTCCGACCGAGCGCAAAGTGCAGGCAGTTCTGCTGGACGACGCCGTCGGCGCGCTCATGGTTCTGTTCCCGCAGAGCCAGTTGCTGGACCTCAATCGCCTGGCCGAACTCACGGGCCGGCGCCTGACCGCAGTGCCCACCGAACGCCTGGAGCGCATGCTCGGCAAACACAGCCTGAGCCTGTTGCCCGGCCTGCCGGCGCTCACCAGTTCACCGTGCCTGTATGAAGAAAGCCTGCTGCGCGAACCCAGTTTATTGATCAACTCCGGCGAGCCAGGGTTGCTCCTGGAAATCACCCGCGAAGACTTCAAGACCATGCTCAACAAGGCCAGCGCCGGCAATTTCGGCGAAGCCCTGAGCCAGATCCGGCCAAACCTTGACCGCCCCGATGACGACCGCGAGGAAATCACCCAGGCGATGCAGGCGTTCACCGCCCGCCGGATCCAGCAGCGCCTGGAAGCCACCATCGAGATTCCGCCATTGGCGGAGACTGCACAAAAAATCATCAAGCTGCGGGTCGACCCCAACGCCACCATCGACGACATCACCGGCGTGGTCGAGACCGACCCGTCCCTGGCCGCCCAAGTGGTGAGCTGGGCCGCCTCGCCGTACTACGCCTCGCCAGGCAAGATCCGCTCGGTGGAAGATGCCATCGTCCGCGTGCTGGGCTTTGACCTGGTGATCAACCTGGCGCTGGGCCTGGCCCTGGGCAAGACCCTGAGCCTGCCCAAGGATCAGCCGCAGCATTCGACGCCGTACTGGCAGCAGTCGATCTACACCGCCGCCGTGATCGAAGGCCTGACCCGCGCCATGCCCCGCGCCCAGCGCCCGGAAGCCGGCCTGACTTACCTGGCCGGCTTGCTGCACAACTTCGGTTACCTGCTGCTGGCCCATGTGTTCCCGCCGCACTTCTCGCTGATCTGCCGGCACCTGGAGGTCAACCCGCACCTGTGCCACAGCTATGTCGAGCAGCACCTGCTGGGCATCAGCCGCGAGCAGATCGGCGCCTGGCTGATGCGCTACTGGGATATGCCAGACGAGTTGTCCACGGCCCTTCGCTTCCAGCACGACCCGGGCTACGACGGCGCCTACGCCGAATACCCGAACCTGGTGTGCCTGGCGGTCCGCCTGCTGCGTAGCCGTGGCATTGGTTCCGGCCCCGATGAAGACATCCCCGACGCCCTGCTCGAACGCGTCGGCCTGAGCCGCGACAAGGCCGAGGATGTGGTCAGCAAAGTCCTGGAAGCCGAAGTGCTGCTGCGGGAGCTGGCGTCGCAATTCAGCCAGGCCTGAACCACCGGCGACAAAACGCCCCGCACGGCAGCCCGTGCGGGGCGTTTTTTTTTGCCGTTGGCTCAGGCCTTGGGCTTGGACTTTTTCGGTTTCAGGTATTTGGTCAAACCCTGGAACCAGATCACCAGCGCCGGGTTGCCCTTGATCTGGATCGATTTGTCCTGAATCCCGGTCATGAAGGCCAGTTGCTTGTTCTTGGCCTGCATCGTCGCGAAGCCGTAGGCGGCGTCTTTGAAGGCGATGGCGAAGGCAGGATCGGGATAGGTGCCGGAACGGCTGGTAATGCGCTGGTTCTTGACGAAGAAGTGACGGGCGACTTTGCCGTCGAGGGTCTGTAACTGGAACACCAGCTCCTTGTCGCCCAGCTGTTGCTGGAAGGCGGCGTTGTTACGGCTGGCTTTGCCCATCAACAGGCCAAGCATCCACAGAAGAAAACGAAATTTCATGCACCGCGCCTCGGGTAGTTATTAGATGGCCCGGGCAGTTTAACCGTTCAGTAAAAGAGCGCCAGCGATCTCCGTGATTACCCGGAGATCGACTGGCGTTTAGCACTTATAGCTTCATCTTGTCAGACAATCGCAGACTCAGACGTTAGGGCAAGGCACCGGTGCCCAGTCACCCAGGTCCGGGCTTTTGCACATGCTGTTGACTTGGGTCTGGCCGGTGCTGGCGACCTTGGCGCTTTCGTCCTGCTTGACCTTGGCGTCACGCAGGGTCTTCTCGGTCGCGACCGCTTCCTGAGGCACCTTCGGCAGTGGTGGCTTCTTGGTCACTTTCGGCGGCTGCTTGGTCTTGGTCTTGCCGGTGGTGACCAGCGTCGTGGTATCGGCGGCGACCACAGTGGCCACGTCGGTACGTTGCACGCCCACTTGCTGCAGGTCTTGCTCGTAGGCCTGGGTGTAGTTGTTCAGGTCTTCGCCGGCCTTGCCGTTAACCGCGGCGATCAGGTCGTTGGACTCTTTGAGGCCGGCAACGATTTCCGCCAGGCGCTTGCGGCCTTCGCTGTCGTTGATGGTCTTGGCCTTGCGACCCGAGATCAGGTTGTCGAACTCGCGCTGGTAGCAGCTCTGCGAAGCCTTGGCGTACGCGGTGCTGCGGTCGATGTCGGCCGCGCTCTTGTTGACGTCGGTGGCATAGGAGCCGATGCGCTGGTTGTCATCGCTGATCTGCTTCTGACGCTCGGTGTAGTAACCCGCTGCGCCGCCGGCCAGGGCACCGCCCGCAGCACCGATGGCAGCATTGCGACCGCGTTTTTCCGAGTCGCCGGTCAGGGCGCCCAGCAGAGCACCGCCGGCTGCGCCCAGGGCGGCACCGGTGACGACCGACTTGGTCATGTCCGAGTCAGTGGCACGCAGGTGCTGGACCGGCTCGTAGCAGCTCGGGTAGTACTCGACCTTGGTCGTCGAGGCGACCTTGGACACCGGTGAAGTGGCACAGCCGGTCAACACGGTGCTGAATCCGGCGGCAACCAACAGCAGGTGACGCTTGGACGTTGAAGCAAATGGTTTGCGGGAAAAAAGCATGTTTGTCTTCTCGTTTTAAGTTTGACCAGCTCGGTACGGCGCCATGCCGTCCGAGACCCTTCAAGCTCGCCAGACAGCGGCCACTCACGGTTTCTGAGCGGTCGATGCGAGCAGTTCTTTCAAAATCGTCGCCGGATCGGCTCGCCGTTGCTGGCGATAATTCCCGACATGACGAACGAATAGCGTTGCGCGCGTCACCAGGCTCTTACCGAGCACCGGCTTGCGATTCAGTTCTTCCTTGATCCGTTGAAACTGCGCCTGGATCACCGCGTCGGTGTAACGGGTGCCTGTGGCCAGGTTATCGATGTAGATCGCCACCGCGCCGTCGAGCGCACTGCGGCCGTTGTCGATGGCTTCGGCGAACAGCTTGGCGCTGGGTTCGTCCTTGGCATCGATGGCCTGCTGCTGGCTCTTCTTCAGGTTGGTCAGGCGGATGTTGTAGTTGTTGATGGTTTCGGCCACCAGCGCCGAGGACTGGATCAGGTTGCCGGCCGCCTCTTCGCGCTGCTGGGCGATCAGCGAGACATTGCGCTTGAGCTCTTCGTTGACCAGCCCCAACTCGGCCTGCAGGCGCGGGTCGACGCTGGCGGCGATGATGCTGTCCAGGCGCTTGGTGGGGTCCTGGGCGTCATCGATGGCATCGGTCAGGGAGGCCAGGCGCCCCTCTTTCTGCCACTGGGCGAACAGCTCCTTGTAGCGCGAGCGCGGTGCCGCCAGGGCCCCCAGGGCCACGCGGAAACCGGTGGTCTCGTTGCTCTGCTCGGTGCCATCGGCGGCAAACAGCGGGTATTCGCGGCGCATGCCGGTGAACAGCGTGCCCTCGCCTTCAAGGTAGTTGCCGCCCTTGACCACAAAGCCGCCATAGGTGCCCTGGCGGCGCCCGGAATGCACCAGCTGGAAGGATTCCTGAACCATCTCGGCGGCGTTGCCGATCACGTCGAACATGCCGATGGGGTTGGCCAGCTTGGTGCCGATCGGCATCAGCCGCGCGGCTTGCCCGGTGCCGCCGGCCACCTGGTTGAACACTGCCCAGTCCGCCAACGGGCCGTCGCTGTCGCTGCCCTCCAGGCGCCGGGGGAAGAGCCGTCCTTCCAGGTCCTGGCGACTCACGGCCTGGCCGCCACGGGCGGCGTATTCCCACTCGACTTCGGTCGGCAACCGCACAAAGCCCAGGCCGCCGTCTTCGCTGGCGGTGCCGCGGCCGCTGATCGGCAGCAGGTCACGGTGGTACTTCATCAACCAGGCGCTGTACACCGCTGCAAAACGTTCGGCCTCAAAGCGCGAGAGCTTGACCTTGGGCAAGCGCCCCTGCATGCCTTCGGGCGCTTCGCAGGCCGGGGCCGGTTCGCCGCTGGCCAGGGATTGAGCCTGGGCCATGACTTGCGCGTACTGGCGCGCCGTCACTTCGTATTTGCCGATGAAATACAGCATCGGCTTGAGCGGGATCCCGGCCCCGGATTTTGGCAGCCCCGGGGCGATGCTTTTGCTCCAGCTCGCAGGCAGGTCCTTGACGGTGAACTGGCCATTGATGAAGTCGCGGCGGTAGCCGGAAATAAACGACTGCTGATACCCCGCCTCGCCTTCGCTGAAGGGGTAGCCGAGGCTGATCTCGCGGTCGTCGAGGGTGCCCTGGGCCAGCACGTACACGTAACGGAACACCATCTCGCCGTCGCACGGCAGCGGCAGGCTGACGTCGTCCGGCAACGGCTTGGGGTTGTCCAGCTTGTTGACCTCGTCGGCCCACACGGCGCCGGTCAGGGTCAGGGCCAGCGCGGCACTCAGCAACTTATACATCTCGAATTCCTTCACAGGCTTCAATGCGCGATACGCGCCAGCCACCCAGGGCTGCCGCCACGGTGCTGACGCCCAGCGTCGCGAACAGGGCCAGCGCGTAGTGCGCCGGTAACAGGTGGCTGGCGTATTCGCCCGGCACCTGCATAAACAAATGGTTCAGGCCGGCAGCGGCCAGGGCGTACAGCAGCCCGCTCAACAGCGCAGCAAACCCGGCGCTGTACAACGCCTGGGCCACCACGAACAGCAGCAGCGCGGCGGTGGAAAACCCCAACAGGCGCAGCACCGACAACTCGCGACGCTTGCGCGCGACCGCCGCCAGGGCCCCGGCGAAAATCGCCGCAAAGGCGCCCGCCAGGGCCAGCCCGGCTATGACCCAGAAAACGATCGATAGGTTGCGGCTCAGTGACTGCACCTGAGCGATCGTCTGCGCCTGGGTCGACACCAGCAGCCCGTGCTCGGCGAAGTGGCGCCGCAGCGGCTCGACGTCATCCAGGCTGCGGGCATACAGACGAAACCCCGGATACACCCGCTGCGCAGCGGCGCCCGGCGCCTCGCCGGCCCAGCCCAGCGCGGCCACGGCGCGGCCATCGCGGTAATCCTCGGCGGCTTCCAGCAGCGCCAGCGGTGCAAACAAGGCATCGCGCTGGAAGGCTTCCAACGGCAATACCCCCTGCACCTGCACCTGGGTTCGCTGCGATTCGATGCGCCCGGCCACCTGCCGGCCAAAGCTGGCCTGGAGCCAATCGCCGGCCCGCACCCCGAGCTTCTCGGCGGCGGTTTGGCTGAGCAGCACGCCGCTCAGGCCCTCAGGCGCCTTGAGGCTGCCGAGCAAGGGGTCGTCGGGCGCGCTGGGGATCATTTCCACGGTCAGCCCAGGACCACTGGCGGGCAGCGCCAGATCGGCCGTGGCAGCGATCTGCCGGGTGCGCGGCAAGGCAAAGGCCACGTCCACCCGCTGCCCCAGGCGCTCGATAAATTCGTGACTGAAACGCCCGCCACCCAAGGGGATGATCTCGCGCACCGCCGGGTCATTCTGCAAGCGCTCGGTGAGGCTGCTCACCAGGCCGAACTTGAGCCCGAACAGCACCATCAACGGCGCGACCACCGCCACCAGGGCCAGCACCGAACAGACCGAGAGCCAGGTGTCGGCGCGGTAATCCTGCCAGGCCAGGGACGCCACCAGGGAGCTGCGCATCAGCAGGCCTCCCCGAGGGTCGCGGTGACCCCGCCATCGGCGTCGCGCTGACAGGCGATGCGACGGATCTGCAAGCCGCTGTTGCGCGCCAGGGTTTCGTCATGGGTGGTGATCACGCAGCAGGCGCCCTGGTCCCGGACCCGGCTCAGCAACAGCTGCATCACCCGCGCCGCGTTCAGCGGATCGAGGGCAGCAGTCGGTTCATCGGCCAACAGCAACTGCGGCCCGTGGGCCAGGGCCCGGGCGCAACTGACCCGTTGGCGCTGCCCCACGGACAAGGCCGACGGTTTCTTGTGCAACTGATCGGCGATTTCCAGCTGCTCGGCCAGGCGCCGCACCACACCGTCGTCGGCCAGCCCCAGCAGGCTGCGGGACAGGCCGATGTTCGCCCGCACATCGAGAAATCCCAGCAGCCCGCCGGTTTGCAGCACATACCCCAAGTGCCGGCTGCGCAGCGCAGCCAGCGGGTTCTGCCCCGAGGCGCGCCAGATGGCGGCGATGTCCAGGGCCTCGCGACCCGGCGCGAACTCGAAACGCTGCGCCCGGTCCGGCGCCAGCACCAGGGCCAGCAGGTCGAGCAAGGTGCTTTTGCCGCAGCCGCTGGGCCCGACCACCGCCAACTGCTCGCCGGCGTGCAAGTGCAGGCGCGGGATCACCAGGCTGTAGCGCTGGCTACCCGTGCCACGGCTTTTACGCACATCGCCGAGGTTGAGCATCATGGCAACGTCGACAACGGAACGCGGTACAAGGCATCACCCGGCTCGGCATCACCGAAGCGCACCCAATTGGCCAGGTCGTTGTGGAAGGTTTCGTAGAGGCGGATTTTCGAGTCCAGCTCATCGATGAAATCTTCCTGCTCGGCCACGCTCAGGGACAGCCACAGGTCCTGGGTCATGCTCAGCGACTTGCTACGATAAGGCAGGCCTTCCAGGTACTCACCCAGCACGCCGCCGTCGGCCAGGTTGCCGCCTTTTTTCAGGGCCGCCGGGTCGCGACTCATGTAGGCACTGGCGCTGGCGATTTCCTGGAAGAAGTTCTTCGGCGAGGTCTGGGTCTTGCGCGCCGCGTCGACGATCAGCTTCAGCGACTGTTGCAGCTCATTGAGCTGCAACTTGGTGAGCATCACGCACACCTGGAACGCCGGCAGCGCCGGGTTGGTCAGGTCACGGTCGGCGGTCCAGGCGCTGACCAGTTGGGGCGCCTGGCTCGCGGCCTTGCGCCCGAGGAAGTCCATGTGCATGGCATAGCCGATGGCCGCCGACTTCTCGCTGAGGCTCGGCGCCGCGGCCAATACCGGCACGGCTTGCGGCTGGTTGCTGCGCACCTGGTGCACCAGGTTGGCGAACACCGAGCCGATCTCGTCGACCCGCTCGCCGAATTTGCGCACATCGCCACCGGGTACCGGGATGTACAGGTCGCCGATCTGCGGGTTGGCGTCGGCGGTCAGGGTCCGGTACTGGGTCTCGGCACCGCTGTGGGTTTTCTTGCCGGCGTCGGAGCGCAGGTGCAGGGCGTAGATCTTGATCTGCTTGCCCAGGGCCGCCTGACGCACTTCGGCCTCGTTCATCTGGGTCGCAGCGAACGGGTCGTTCTTGCGCAGGGCACCGGCGTCGGTCACCAGCAGGATCAGGCGCCCGCCGTAGCCGGACCAGTCCATGCCTTCGACCGCCTGCATCACCCCGGCAAACGCGTCTTCGTTGAACGAATGACTCGACACCTGGGACGCCTTGACCTGCCCGGCCAACGCCATGAAACGCTTGGGGTCGCGCCCCTGGTCGAGGGTGATCAGGGTCTTGGACACGTACTCCAGCCCCGGAGTCTTCTTGGTGCTGTTGCGAAAGCCCACCAGGCCGAAGCTGACGCTGTCCAGCTCGCCGCGCTCGGCGATCCGGGTTTGCAGCTCGTGCACCACATCGCGTACCTGGTCGATATAGGGCTGCATCGACACCGTGGTGTCCACCACCAGCACCACCGCCGTGCGGAAGGCATCGGCCGGCGCTTGCTGGGCCGCGACCGGCTGCTGCTTGCTGAGCGCAGACGAACTGCTGCCAGGATCAATCGAGGCGATGTTGAGCAACTGCACCGGCTGGCCGTTTTCGTCGAAGCTCTCGCGGGACTCGAAAATCGGCAGCAGGTAGAACTGCTCCTGAGGCACCGCACTCGCGCCCGGTTCCAGGGCCAGTACCTGCTGCTCGTCACCCGGGTTTTTCTGCGCCCGCAGCAGCAGGTTTTTCGCCGCGGATGGATCGGCCAGCAAGCGTTCCAGTTCGCTGGCCTGGCGCACGAACATCACCGGCGCGCGGCCGGAGCGTTCGGTGAACTTGAGCACCAGGCTCTGCTTCCAGTCGCTGACCTGGTTCTCCGGCAACCAGCCAGCGCTGCGCCCGTCAGTGGCGGCGCCGACCCGCAGCCAGGGACTGCCGTCCACGGTTTTGCGCTGGTAGACATAAAGCACGGAAAACGCCGGCAACGCCTTTCCCGGCGCCGCGCCCGGGGCACTGGAAAAACTCGCCCCCGGTTTGCTCAGCACCCGCTGGAACAAGGTCTTCTTGCCCGGCATCAACAGCGGCCGCTGGCCGCCATCGACATCGGCAGCAGGGGCTTGTGGCTGCACCTGGTTCGCCGGCTGCGCGCTGCCTTGGCTCGAACTGCCCAGGCTCGGGCTGCCTGAGCGTTGGCCGACGGCGGTCGAAGCCTGGGGCTTGCTCACCGGGTCCTTGCTGTCGCCGCTCAGCCACCAGTAACCGGCGCCGGCCACTGCCAGGGCAACGGCCACCGCCACTCCCGCCAGGGCCAACCGTGGGCCACGGGACTGCGGCGCAACAGCGACCTTGGGCGCTGGAGTCGGCGCGCGCGGCGGCTCGGATGGCGAGTCGGACGGCGGCTCGGGTCTCAACGCCGGCGGCTCCGGCGTGGGCTTGGACGGCGGGGCCTGCTGCGGGATCTCGATCGACACTGGGGTCAGCCCGGCCAGGTCGTTACCCGGCAGCGACTCCAGCGGCGGCAGTTGCAGGGGCTGGATCAGCGTCGCCTCGACCTCTTCGACCCGCGGCGGCAGGTTGTCGAGGGCGGTGAGCAAAGCGGCGGCGTCCGGGTAACGCTCGTTCGGGTCCTTGGCCAGCAGCTTGCTCAGGATGTGTTGATAGCGGCCGTGGTGCAGGGGCAATTCCGGCAGCGGTTCGGTCAGGTGGGCCAGGGCCGTGGACAGCGCATCGTTGCCGTTATAGGGCAATTTGCCCACCAGGATTTCATACAGCACCACCCCCAGCGCATAGAGGTCGGCGCGGCCGTCGATCTCCTGGCCACGGGCCTGTTCCGGGCTCATGTAACTCGGGGTGCCCACGGCAAAGCCGGCCTGGGTGAACTGGGTGCGATCGTCCAGGGACTTGGCGATGCCAAAGTCCGAGAGCACGGCCGTACCGTCGGCGCGAAACAGGATGTTCGCCGGCTTCACATCGCGGTGCACCAGCCCCTGGGCGTGGGCATAACCCAGGGCCGAGGCGATCTGGCGGATGTAGACCAGGCCCTGCTCCGGGGTCAGGCCGGCGGCGATACGCTCCTTGAGCGTGCCGTTGGGCAGGTACTCCATGGCCATGTAGTACAGGGCGTCGACATTGCCGATGTCATGGATGGTCACGGTATTGGGGTGCGACAGGCGCGCCAGGGTCTTGCCCTCACGCAGGAAGCGCTCGCAGAAACTCGGGTCGGCCGCCAGCGCGGCAGCCATGACCTTGAGCGCCACCTTGCGTTCCAGGGAACGCTGGGTCGCCAGGTACACCGTGGCCATCGCGCCTTCGCCGATTTCGCCCTGGATGTCGTAGCCGGGAATCAGTAGTTCCATGGTTAGTGTCCTGCGGCCTTGACCACAATGGCGGTGATGTTGTCCGGGGCACCCCGGGTCAGGCCCAGGTGGATCAGGCTACGCACCACGTCATGGGGGTCGGTGTGGCACAGCACATCGCGCAACTCATGGTCTTCGGCGGTTTTATTCAGGCCGTCGCTGCACAGCAGGAAACTGTCGCCGGCCTGCACCTGCAGGTCGACCTGAGACAGCTCCAGGTGCGCCTCGACGCCCACCGCGCGGGTGACGATATTGGCCCGTGGATGGACCCGCGCCTCGGCCTCGCTGAGCAGGCCGCTGTCCTGCAGGTCCTGGACGTAGCTGTGATCGCGGGAGATGGCGTCGAGCTGGCCGTCGCGCAGGCGATACAGGCGGCTGTCACCGGCCCACAGGCACACGGCGCGGGCACCGCGCACGGCAAGCAGGACCACGGTGCTGCCCATCATGTTCACCCCGCGGTTGGCGGTTTCTTCGCGCACGGCGGCGTTGACTGCGGCCAGACCGTTGCGCAGGGCCGCGACGTAAGCCTCGAGGCTGTCGCCGGCCGGAATCCGGCGCAGGCTGTCGACAATCAGGCTACTGACGTAATCGCCAGCGGCGTGCCCACCCATGCCGTCGGCCACCAGCCAGAGGCCGGTTTCCGGCGCTTCGAGAAAAGCGTCTTCGTTGATTTTGCGGACCATGCCCACGTGGCTATAGCTCGCGGACGGGTAGGACAGTTGAGGCGCTGAGCGCATGTTAGACGGCACCTTCTTGTCCGAGCAGAAACTGCGCGAAATCATTGGCTGGCGGCAAGCCCGGGCAACGTAACAGCATCGGGCTGATGCTCTGCGACCCACGGCCCCACCAGAAACTCATGCCCTCGCAAGCCTGGGCTGCGAGCACGGCGCCGCGCTCCCGAGGCTCGCTGACGGCAAATTGCTGCAACCCGGCAAAGCGGCTGCCCGGCACTTTCGGCGCCACAGCCGGGGCTGGCAGGTCCTGCATCCCCTGCTCCAGGGCTTCGAAACTGGCGTCTTCATCCAGGGTGCCCAACAGCAGCTCCTCGACGTGCTCGAACCACAGGTCCGGGCCCGCCACCAGGGACGCCAGGTCGCTGTCGTGATCGAGCAAGGCCGCGATGGTCAGCGGAAAATAGCGCCCGACCCGGTCGATGCTCGGCATCACCACGCCCACCGCCGCCTGGGCCCCACAGACTCCCGGCGCCAGGGCGAAGCGCCACAGCGGGCTGACCAGATAAGCGTTGAGCCACTCGCTGCCCAGAGTCTGCTGGCTGGCCAGCAACCCGGCCGCCAGCCAGCTGTCCCAGGGACCGATAAAACCCTGGGGCAAACCGCGACTGACAAAGTCGCCCCGACTGGCCAACTTGCCGTAGAAACCCTGGGTCGTCATAGCCGCTCCGGCAGGCTGAAGCCACTGAGCACACGGCTCTTGAACGGGTTGAAGGCGCTGTTGGCGCGCAACTCGTAGGAGATGCTCGCGCCATCGATGCGCAGCCGCAGGTTGAAGCGGTCCGGCGAGTTGCCCGCGGTCAGGTCCGATTGCTCCAGCAGGCGGAACCAGGCCCAAGGGCCGTCCAGGGTCACGCCGGAACGACCGTTGGCCGATGGCGGCATGATCGACAGGCGCACCACACCGATGCTGCCCGGGTTCGGCCACTGCATGGCCACCGGCCGGCTCGGGCCGTGGTCATAGCTCAATTGCTGGCCGTCGAGGTCGAGCAGGAACTGGCTGATGCTGGCGTCCATCGCCACCGGTTTGAGTTCGAAACGCACGGCCGGCGAGGTGCCGCCGGAGCGGAAGAACGCATCGCGAATGCTCGCCGCGCGCTGGAAGGTTTGCAGCACTCCCGGAGCGATCCCCAGCTTCTGCGCCGAACCCGGCTGCCAGCGCCAGGTGGCCGCCGAGGTGTCGACGTAGGGTTGCAGGTATTTGCGGAAGTAGTTGTCCATCACCCCGCCCACCCCGAAGAACTGGCCGAAGTCATCCAGGGTGGCGTCCCGCGCACTGCCGGGCGACATCGGATAACGCCCGCTCAGGGACTGGCGATAAACGTTCACCACCTCACTGACCCAGGCGGCGTTCAACTGGTTGCGCACACCGCCCATCACCGTATTGGTGGTGGAGGTGACCACCGATTTGACCAGCCCCTGGACCAGCGGCGGCTGGCGCTCGGCGGTCAGGCTGACGCGGTTGGCCGCGGCGCTGGCCTGGTTCTTGGCCTCGCCCAGCAATGCGTCGCCGCTGGCGCCGACCATGGCACTGACCTGCACATACAGCGCGTTCATGTCCGCCAGCAGGCCGTCGATGGCCGCCGGTTCACCTTCGCCCTTGGTCACCAGGCTGTTGAGGTCGGCAAAGTGCGCACTCACCGGGTCCTCAGCGGCCACCGCAGGCTGGGTGCCGGCCGCCTGCTCCTGACCCAGCAGCGAACCCAGGCGTTGCTTGAGCTGGTCGACGCCACCGTCGACCTTCTGGCCCTGGGCGGCGATCAGGCGTTCTTCCTGCTGCAGATCGGTTTCCTTGGCCACCGCCACCAGCAGTTTTTTCAACGGTGAGGTCGGCCCGGAGATGATCCGCAGCACGTCGGCGGCCTGGGCCACGCTGGTGATCGGAACAAAATCGATGTCCGCCAGCAAGGCATCCCACTGACGCAGGTAGTCCTGGAAATACAGGCGCCGCACATCCGCCGCGAGGCTGGCGACGTTCTGCTGGTCGGCCTGGTCACGGCCCAGCACCCACTGCTCTTCCGCCAGGGTTCCGGCCTGATTGAGGCTGGCCAGGAGGAAGCCTTCGCGGTAACCCTTGGCCGTGAACAGACCGCTCAGGGGTTCGCCCAGGGGCTTGCCGCTCTTGCGGGTGAACACCAGCGCGGCATCGCGCCCGGCAGCTTCGCTGAGGCGGAAGTCCGGCACCGTGGCCGGCAGCTTCTGACGCTTGACCCGGTCATACACCCGCTGGGCCACCGGCAGCTGTTGCAACTGGCGGCGCAGGTCGTCGATCAGGCGCTGATCCAGGCGCGCATTCGGTGGGTGCTTATCGAACAGAGCCTTGAGGTGATCGGTCAGGGCCAGGCGCTGCTCGGCCGGCAAGTCGCGCGGCAGGCTGCGATCCCAGTCCAGGGTGATCCAGGCCTTGATGAAATCCGGGTCGTAGTGCTCGTTGTCGGCCAGCATCAGGTAAGCCTTGAGGCCTTCGTAGAGGAAGTCCGAATTGCCGCCGCTGTGCAGTTGCTCTTCGATCCGGGTCAGCAGGCGCGGGGCGAATACGGCGATCAACAGCTTGCGATAGACGCTGCCGGACTCGGCTTCCAGCATGTCGCCCTGATACAGGCCCAGGCCTTCGGCCCAGCCTGGCGCATCGTCGGACAGGTGCTTGACCGCATTGAGCAGCGGCAGCACCGCCAGCACATCGCGCTGGGCCGGGCTGAGGTTCTGCACCACCGGGCCCAGCGGTGCCAGGCGCTGGTCGACCTGGGCGATGTAGGCCTGATTGGCGCGGTAGCTGATCCACCACAGGGTGCTGACCACCAGCACCAGGGCCACGGTCGCCGCCAGCACGCCACGGGCGATCCACTTGCGTCGGCGCTCGACCTTGGGGTTGACCCCAACCAGGCCACGCTCGGCAAAGGCCACGGCGGTGAACAGTTTTTCGATGAAGTAGCTGCGGCCGGTGCCGGTCTGGCGCGCCAACTGCTGGCGGTCCAGGTTCATGCTCTGGGCCATGCTGCCGATCAGGCGGTCGATAGGGCTGCCTTCCTGGGTGCCGCTGGTGAAATACACCCCGCGCAGCAGGACCCGCTCTTCGAAGGCATTGGGCTTGAACACCCCTTCGAGAAAGCTTTGCAGACAATCCTTGAGCGCCCCGAACTGCTGCGGAAAGCCGTAGATCAGGTCACGCCGCGCCGGGTCGCGCTCCTGTTGCAGACGCTCGACCAACCGCTCGTTGAGGCGCTGTTCGAGGCCGGCGAACTCACTTTGCAGGTGCGTCAGCGGGCTGTCGCCACTCTTGCCGTCATCCAGCTCGAAGGTCATGCCCCAGACCTGGGCCCGCTCTTCCTTGCTCAGGGAGTCGAAGAACTCCATGAACCCGGGCACCAGATCGAGCTTGGTCAGCATCAGGTAGATCGGGAACCGCACGCCCAGCTCGGTGTACAGCTCCTGGATCCGCAAACGGATCGCCGCCGCGTGGGCCGCCCGTTCGGCGTCGCTGCCCAGCAGCAGGTCGGACAGGCTGATGGCGACAAAAGCGCCATCGATCGGCCGCCGCGAACGCTGGGTTTTCAGCAGGTTGAGAAAGCCCAGCCAGGCCGCCTTGTCCACCGTGGCGTGGCTGTCCTGGGTGGTGTAGCGCCCGGCGGTATCGAGCAGCACGGCCTGGTCGGTGAACCACCAGTCGCAGTTGCGGGTGCCGCCGACGCCGCGCACGGCACCGGCCCCCAGCTGCGCAGCCAGGGGAAAGTGCAGCCCGGAGTTGACCAGCGCGGTGGTCTTGCCCGAGCCCGGTGGGCCGATGATCACGTACCACGGCAGCTCATACAGGTTGCGCCGCTCGTCGCCGCCAAGCTTGGCCTTTTTCAACAGGGCCAGGGCTTCGTCCATGCGCTGACGCAGGGTGGCCAGTTCTTCGGCGGTGGCCACGCTGTCCGGGTCCGGCGGGGTGTCGGCAGCCAGGCTTTGCAAGACCTTGGCCGCGTGGCGCCGGGCCTGGATGATGCGAAACACCCGATAGGCGATCCACACCGCAAAGATGAAAATGATCAACCCCCAGCGCCGACCTTCCGGCACCAGGGCTTCGAGCAGCGGCCCGATAAACCAGATGATCAGGCTCAAGGCGATCAGGCCCAGCAGCGGGATCACCCAGCGAATCACAAAACTGAAAAACGCCTTCACTCGACCCCCTCCGCCAACACAGTGATTTCAACCCGACGATTGCGCGCACGCCCTTCCGGGGTGGCGTTGGACGCCAATGGCTCGGTGTCGCTGCGACCCTCGGCGCTGAAGCGCTCCGGTTGCCCGGTCTTGGCCGCCAGGATTTGCAGCACCGACTCGGCACGGGCCTGGGACAGCTTCCAGTTGGACGGGAAGCGCAAGGTGGCGATCGGTCGGTTGTCACTGTGGCCGGTGACCCGCACCTGGCCCTTGACCTTGCGAATGGCGTCGGCGATGCGCAGCATCAGCGGCTGGTAGTCATCGACGATGCCGGCACTGGCCGAGGCGAACAGCTCGTCGCCACGGATGGTCACGATCGAACGGTCGACGGCGTCTTCCACCGCCACCCGCCCGGCCTTGATCTCATCGGCGAGGAAACCCGCCAGGCGCGGACGTTCCACCAGCTTGGGCTGAATCACTGGCCGGTCGATGGCCTGCACCGGGATCTCGCCCAGGGCATGAATGTTCTTGAACACGGGTTCGGCATCCGAGGCCAGTTTCAGGCGCAGGCCGAACAGCAGCGCCAGCAGCAACGCCAGGCCGATGGCCACGCCCACCCAGGGCGGCATGAATTGCGCCAGGCGATCACGGGCCACGCTGACCCCACGCCAATGGGGCGACAGCTCGCGCTCGTGTTCGCCACGGGCGCTGCGAATGGTCGCGGCCGTGCGCTCGCGCAGGGCTTCGAGCTGGCTGCGGCCGTCGTTCATCACCCGGTAGCGCCCTTCAAAACCCAGGCACATGCACAGGTACAACAGCTCCAGCAGGTACAGGCGTTCGCGCGGGCTTTGCAGGCAGTGCTCCAGCAACTGGAAGACCTTCTCGCCGCCCCAGGCTTCGTTGTGCACGGTAATCAGCAGGCTCTGCTTGCCCCAGTCGCTGGTGCTGCCCCACGGCGTGCTCAACACCGCCTCATCAAGGGCGGTACACAGCGCATAACGCGCCAGCAGCACATCGTTGCGCGCTACGCCGGCGGCCTCGGCACGCTCTTCGAACTGGCGCAGGTAGGCCAACAACTGCGCGCGCAGGCTGGCCGGCGCCGGGTGGGCAATGGTGCTGCGCAACCGGGTCAACAGCGCCAGCAACGGGCCGGCGGCGCTTTCCAGCGGGTTCAGGCCCTGGGCCTGGCCGGTCAACGGCGGCGCGGCCGGCATCGACAAGGGCTGGGCGGCCGCCGCAGCCGGCCGTGGGCTGTCCGGGCCACGGCCACCGGGACGCGGCATGAACTGGGTGCGGTCGTTGGCGGCAGACGGCTGCCCTGGCGAATCATCGTTGGGATGCATCGCGGTTTATCCTCGGATAGCCCAGAAGGCCAGGTTCAAGCCCGGAAACTCACCGGCAACGTGGAACGCAAAACCGCCGGAATGGATCAGCTGTTTCCAGTGCTCGCTGCCCCGGTCGAGTTCGTAATAGGTCGAGCCCGCGTGGTACGGCAACTGGCGCGGCGCCACTGGCAGCGGCAGCAGGCCGATGCCAGGCAGTTGCAGGTTGACCAGGTCGCGGATGTGCTCCACCGAGCCCACCTTGCTCTGCTGGGCGAAGCGCGCGCGCAAGGTTTCCCCCGGCACATCGGCGCGCACCACCAGGATGAAGCTGGCGCTGTCGATCAGGGTCTTGTCCGCCAGCATTGCCACGTGCACGCCGTAGGCTTTCTCGACAATCGGGATCGGCGTCGCCTTGCTGTCGATCAGCATCGACAAGGCTTCGCGCAGCGCCTGCATCAACGGGGCGAAGCTCGCCGCCAGCTCGTCGTGCTGGTACTGCGGGTACTCGGCCGGACGCCGGCCAGCGCTGGAGAAGGTGGAAAATTCGCCGGCCAGGCCCACCAGTTCGCTGTACAGGCGCTCGGGGTGCAGCGGGCTGAGCTGGGCCAGGTGCGCCACCAGCGGCTGGGCCCGGTTGACCAGTTGCAGCAGCATGAAGTCGGCAATCTCCGAAGCACCGCCCGCACCCGACGCCACCACGCGCCCAGCCAGGGCCTCGCCACGCTGATGGAGCAAGCCCAGCAGTTCGCTGCGAAACGCGGCCAGCGGTTTCGACGCGGCCACATCCAGCACTGGCGGGATGTAGCTGTCATCGAGGATCAGCGCACGGTCGGCGCGTTTTTCCTTGACCCGCACCAGGCCAATGGCGGCGTAATCGCTCAGGCCGTCCTGCACCGTCAACAGGCGCAAGGCCCGGGAACCGACGGCCACCGGCGCCCGGTTTTCGAACGGCGCGTTGTCATCACGCACCTCGCGCACCTGGCTCAGGTAGCGCGCGCCGCCCAGCTCTTCGCCTTCGTCGACGGTGTCGCGGGCGCCGGCGCGCTTGAGCGGCAAGGCCAGGTACACCAGGCCATCACGCAGGCTGTCGTCGATGCTCAGCGGGCTGGGCGCCAGGTCGTCATGGGGGATGTTGAACGGCGTGCCGTCGGGCAACAGGCCGCGCGCCGAGACAATCGCCAACTTGCCCTGGGCCAGCAGCCCCTGGTCGATCAGCAGCTCGGAGAAGCCCCAGGCACCTGCCGACAACGGCCGGCTACGGGCATCGATTAGGTTTTCCAGGTAACGGTCATGCTGCTGGAAGTGCTGGGTTCCAATGAACATGCCTTCCGACCAGACCACGCGATTGTTCCAGGACATGGGTGCTCCGATTGCCTATTGGGCAGGGCTGGATGGGGATGCCGCGACCACACCGCGAATCGCGCGGGCATCGAGGCTGATCTGATAGTCGCTGCGCTGCCGTGGCGGCACATTCATCACCGCGCGCCATTGCGCCCGGTCCACGTCGCGATAGCCCACCAGCAGGCCGATCTGGCGCGTGGCCGGGTCCAGGGTGCGCTCCAGGTTCAACTGGTCGCCGGGCTGGATCAGCACTTCGTCCTGATCGATCAGGTCGGCGCCCAGGGTCGCCTGGGCCCGCTCGGCCAGGGCGAAGTAGTCGGAACGGGCGAAGGTCGCCGGGTTTTTCAGCTCGAACAGCCGCACCCGCACCGGGGCGGGCACCCCGTCGGGACCAGGGTTGAGCCCGGGAGAGGCGGCAAAATGCAGTTCGATGGTGGCCGTGGTGAGCGCATCCGGCGCCGCCTCGGCTGGGGCCGGGGCCTCATCCTTGGCACATGCCGCGAGCAGCAGCATGGCGACCAATGTCAGAAATCGTTGAATCATCCTGCGTCCTCAATGACGTATCAGCTGTCCGTGAATCCGTGTTTGCTGGGGTTGGGTCGCGCTCAGGAGCGGCGTACCCGGCTGGTGTGTTCTTCGTAGGCGCGGCTGAACTCGCGACCGAACAGGTCCTGGAAATCATCCTGGGCCTCGCGGGAAATCTGGCTGTAGAGCGCGGTGAACTGCTGCCAGTACTGGGCCTGGCGCGAGCCGCTGAACAGGTTGCCGAGGCCGCCGGGCTTGCCCATGCGCGCCTCCAGTTCGGTCGGTTCGAAACGCTGCAACAGGTGCTTGATCGCCGCTTCCACCCCGGCCATCACCGCCAGTTGGTGGGCGCGCAAATCGTCGAAGCTGTCCTGCACCGCCTGGTCCGGGGCCATGAACGCCTGCTTGCTGTGGCGCAGCATCAGCAGCAGGGCTTCATCGACATTCGGCGCGAATTTGAGCGGGTTGTTTTCCACCGGGCGGATCATGGTCTGCTGCATGCGGAACTCGCCCTTGAGGCTGCTGCGGGCACGCAATACATCGATCAGGCCCTCGACCATCAACCGGTAGCTGCGGCCAATGCTTTCCATCTGCGCCTCGGCCTGATCCTTGTCGATACGCAGTTGGTCCAGGCCGGCGCCGCGCAAAAAGGCTTGCAGCAGATCGGCCTGGGGGCTGGCGGCAACGGCTGCGGGCTGCGGTTCAGGCACGGCTGGCGGCGTGCTGACGGGCGGTGCGGGTTGCACCAACGGCGCCACAGCCACCGGAACAGCGTGCAGCTGGGATTGGGGCGGCGCAACCGGCGGTTGGGCGGGCGTATGGATCTGTGGCGGTGGCGGCACGCTGCCCAGCACCGGCGCGATCGGCTCCAGGGGCGGCCATTGCACCGGCGTTTCACGGCGCGGCAATGGCGTATCGGCGAACAGGTCCCAGTCTTCCGGAATCACCGAAGCCGCCACCGGCGGTGCAGGCGGGGCTTCGACGACGGGTGCCGGGATGCTGGTGGGGTTGGGCGGACGGAAATCATGCTGCTCGGCCGGCACATGGTCAGGCTGGGTGGCAGGCGGCGTGGCCGTGGGGGTCAGGAAATCGAACAGGTCGGGCATGGTGTCCAGCGCCGACCCACCCTGGAACTGCGCCACCGGCGCGCTCGGAATAATCGGCGCGGCACTGGGCAGCGGCTGTTGCCGTCCCATCAGGGCTTCAAAACTGTTCGACGAATCCACCGCGAACGGCTGGGCCTGGGCGCTGTTCAGGTTGAAGTCGATACGCGCGCTGATCTCGTAATCGCCAATGCGAATGACCTCGCCATCCTGCAAGGGCTCGCTATTACCACGACGCAAACGAATACCGGCGTTGAGCAACTCCACGCCATTAGTGCTGTTATCGGTTAAATAATAACGGCCGTTCTTGTATTGAATAGAGCAATGTCGCGCCGAAACTAAACGCTCAGGATCGGGAAGTACCCAGTCATTATCCGAGGCACGGCCAATTGATATCACGCCACGATCCATTACTTTCTCGGGGCATTGACCTGGGGTGATCTTGTGATAACTAGTGATAGTCAAACACAGCGACATCTCGCCTCCTTGCTGGGTGTTTCGCCTGCGAACCGGGTACGGGGAAAAAGTTCCGTAAAAAACCGGCAAACTTCGAAAAAATCCTTTCAATGCCGGATTTACCAGCACGTTTACCTATTTTGTCCGCCCAAGGTGACAGAACGCCGCTCACCACCTCTCGCACTGACCGAATAGTCAGGTCGGGATATTGGAGACTTATCACTGTCATGCGGGGCGAATAGCTTACCTTGACAAGCCACAAGTACTACACCAAAAATGCACAACTTCTTGAATACGGATGATGGCTTACTAATATCAGTGAGTCCATATAAGCAAGAAATGTGCGGCAGTTCACAAAGAACTTTCACGCTAATTGCCTGACTGTCCAACAGGCTGATATGGAGATCGAAACACGTGGATGTGCCCCTGCTGCTCGCCGCCATTTCCGAAGCTTCGCCCTGTGGCGAAGATCTGGAATATGACGCCGCTTTTTTGCTCCTTGAGCGCAGCGCGCAAGGCCAGCCCGAGCGCAGCATGGGCACCTCGGTGCTGCCTGCCGAAGCACCCGACTGGCGCAGCGTGCAGCAGCAAAGCCTGGACTTGCTGGCGCGCAGCAAAGACCTGCGCATCGCCCTCCTGCTTCTGCAAAGCAGCCTGGCCCTCGAAGGCCTGCCAGGCCTGGCCACGTCCCTGACCCTGATCAGCGAGCTGCTCCAGCAGTACTGGCCGCAGTTGCACCCGCTTCTGGACGCGGACGATGACAACGACCCCACGGTGCGCATCAACGCCCTGGCCGGCCTGACCTCGGACGCCACCATCCGCCTGCTGCGCGAAAGCATCCTGACCCGCTCCCGCGCCTTTGGCCCGGTCAGCCTGCGGGCAGCATTCAACGCCAGCGGATTGCAGAGCTTCTCCGGCGAGACCCTGGGTGCCGATCACTTGGTCGGGGCCCTGCGCGACAGCGACCCCGAGCAGCTCGAGCAGGTGCGCGCGGCCTTGAACCAGGCCCGCAGCGCCGCCGAAGCCATCGAACAACAGGTCAACGAGCAGGTCGGTTCGGCCAGCGGCGTCGACCTTTCGGCGCTCAAGCAGCCACTTAAAATGGCCCTGCAGGTGCTCGGCCAACACGCCCCGCAAGGCGCCGAGAGCGCCCCGGCGGCCAGCGCCGATGAGGCGGTCGCCGACGCCCCCGAGCAACCGGTAGCGGCGACCGTGGTCCGGGTCTCGGGCGAGATCGGCAACCGTGACGACGTGCTGCGCAGCCTCGACCGGCTCCTGGCCTACTACAGCCGCCACGAGCCCTCGAGCCCATTGCCGGTGCTGTTGAACCGGGCCAAGAACCTGGTGCACGCCGACTTCGAGTCGATCGTGCGCAACCTGATTCCCGATGGCATGTCCCAATTTGAAAACCTGCGCGGCCCCGAAAGCGACTAACCACGCCCGGAGCAAGCAGTCCCGTTAACGGCAACCACCGATGACGCCAACACCGTCGCAGTAGCGACCAGGAGCAGCAACGTGGCGAAGCAAAGTTCTCAGAAGTTCATCGCGCGCAACCGTGCGCCCCGCGTGCAGATCGAATACGACGTCGAACTCTACGGCGCCGAGAAAAAGGTCCAGCTGCCCTTCGTCATGGGCGTGATGGCCGATCTCGCGGGCAAGCCGGCCGAGCCCCTGGCGGCGGTTGAAGATCGCAAGTTCCTGGAAGTCGACGTCGACAACTTCGACTCGCGCCTCAAGGCCATGCAGCCGCGCGTCGCGTTCCATGTCCCCAACGAGCTGACCGGCGAAGGCAACCTGAGCCTGGATATCACCTTCGAAAGCATGGACGACTTCAGCCCGGCCGCCGTGGCGCGCAAGGTCGACTCGCTGAACCAGTTGCTCGAAGCCCGTACCCAGTTGGCCAACCTGCTGACCTACATGGACGGCAAGACCGGTGCCGAAGAAATCATCATGAAAGCCATCAAGGATCCGGCGCTGCTCCAGGCCCTGGCCAGCGCGCCAAAGCCAGCGGACTCCGAGCCGAACGCTTAATCAGGACTTACGATCATGACCGAATCGATGCGTGACAATCAGTCCCAGCCCGCCGGGACCGAGCAGGCCAGCGAATTTGCCTCGCTGCTGCTGCAAGAATTCAAACCCAAGACCGAACGTGCCCGCGAAGCCGTCGAAACCGCCGTCCGCACCCTGGCCGAACAAGCCCTGGCACAGACTGACCTGGTGTCCAACGATGCGATCAAGTCGATCGAATCGATCATTGCCGCCATCGACGCCAAGCTCACCGCCCAGGTCAACCAGGTGATCCACCACCCGGACTTCCAGAAACTGGAAAGCGCCTGGCGTGGCCTGCACTACCTGGTGAACAACACCGAGAGCGACGAGCAACTGAAGATTCGCGTGCTCAACATCTCCAAGCCGGAGCTGCACAAGACCCTGAAGAAATTCAAGGGCACGGCCTGGGACCAGAGCCCGATCTTCAAGAAGATGTACGAAGAGGAATACGGCC
>Ga0302175_10000114_pt1 | contig 32177 bp, 26 predicted proteins | sample I_Fen_N3_3_FD_198791 | JGI IMG/M metagenome (GOLD analysis project Ga0302175, IMG submission 198791) | Peat permafrost microbial communities from Stordalen Mire near Abisko, Sweden - I_Fen_N3_3 | ecosystem: Environmental > Terrestrial > Soil > Wetlands > Permafrost | place: Sweden: Abisko... | reverse complement strand
CCATTCCCGCGCTGCTGTTGGCCTTTGCGGTGTGGATGGTCTGGAGCACGGTGATCGTGCGGTTGAACGCCATCGGCTTCAGCTTCACCACCGACCAGTTGTTCTGGCTGGCGGCGTTGCCGGGATTGTCCGGGGCGACCCTGCGCGTCTTCTATTCGTTCATGGTGCCGATCTTCGGTGGCCGGCGCTGGACCGCCGTGAGCACCGCGTCGCTGTTATTGCCGTCGATCTGGATGGGCTTCGCGGTGCAAGACCCGAGCACCTCCTACAGCGTGTTCGTGTTGATCGCCTTGCTCTGCGGTTTTGGTGGCGGCAACTTCGCCTCGAGCATGTCCAACATCAGTTTCTTCTATCCCAAGTCCCAGCAGGGCACGGCCCTTGGCCTGAATGCCGGGCTGGGTAACCTGGGCGTTTCGGTGATGCAGTTCTGTGTGCCGCTGGTGATTACCTTCGGCGTGTTCGGCTTCATCGGCGGCAAGCCACAAGTGCTGGCCGACGGTGGTCAGTTGTGGCTGCAAAACGCCGGGTTCATCTGGGTGCCGTTCATTGTGCTGGTGACGGTGCTGGCGTGGTTCGGCATGAATGACCTGTCCAGCGCCCGCGCATCGTTCAGCGAGCAGGCGGTGATCTTCAAACGCAAGCACAACTGGCTGATGTGCTGGTTGTACCTGGCGACCTTCGGTTCGTTCATCGGCTTTTCCGCAGCGTTTCCGCTGCTGATCAAGACCTCCTTCCCGGACGTCATCGCCTTGAAATTCGCCTTCCTCGGCCCGTTGGTCGGTGCACTGGTGCGCCCATTGGGCGGCTGGCTGGCGGACAAACTCGGCGGCGCGAAAGTGACCTTGTGGAACTTCGTACTGATGATCGTGATGGTATTCGGTGTGCTGCACTTTTTGCCCCGGAACGGTTCGGGCGGCAACTTCTACGGCTTCCTCGGCATGTTCATGCTGCTGTTCATCACCACCGGCGTGGGCAACGGCTCCACCTTCCGCATGATCCCGGTGATCTTCCGCACCCTGCATGAAAAGGGCGCTGCCGGAAAACCACCCGCCGTGCGCGAACAGGCCCTCAAGGATGCCGGCAAGGAATCGGCCGCCGTCCTGGGCTTCAGTTCAGCCATGGGCGCCTTCGGTGCGTTCTTCATTCCCAAATCCTTCGGCACTTCGATGGCCCAGACCGGCGGCCCGGAGATGGCCTTCTACATGTTCGTCGGCTTTTACCTGAGCTGCATCGTGGTGACTTGGTGGTGGTACGCGCGCAAAGGCGCCGCGACACCCTGCTGAGTCGAGCCCGAATCCAACCATTGCGTGGGCGGGGCACAGAACCCCGCAGCAAGCCTGAGAGGTGTACACCGTGAGTCATTTACTGGACCAATTGCGGTTTTTCAATCGCAAGCAAAACGAGTTTTCCGACGGTCACGGAGAGACCCGCAAAGAGTCTCGCGACTGGGAGAACGTCTACCGTTCCCGCTGGCAGTACGACAAGATCGTGCGCTCCACCCACGGGGTGAACTGCACCGGGTCGTGCTCGTGGAAAATCTACGTCAAGAACGGCTTGATCACCTGGGAAACCCAGCAGACCGACTACCCGCGTACCCGCAACGATCTGCCCAACCACGAGCCTCGCGGCTGCCCGCGTGGCGCCAGTTACAGTTGGTACATCTACAGCGCCAACCGGCTCAAGTACCCGAAAATCCGCAAACCGTTGCTCAAACTGTGGCGCGATGCGCGGCAGACTATGGCGCCGGTCGAAGCCTGGGCGAGCATTGTCGAGGACAAGGCCAAGGCCGACTCCTATAAAAGCAAGCGCGGCATGGGTGGCTTCATTCGTTCCAACTGGGAAGAAGTCAACGAGATCATTGCGGCGGCCAACGTCTACACCATCAAGCAATACGGCCCCGACCGCATCGTCGGCTTCTCGCCGATCCCGGCCATGTCGATGGTCAGCTATGCCGCCGGCTCGCGTTACCTGTCGCTGATCGGCGGCGCGTGCCTGAGTTTCTACGACTGGTACTGCGACTTGCCGCCCGCTTCGCCGATGGTCTGGGGCGAACAGACCGACGTGCCGGAATCGGCCGACTGGTACAACTCCAACTACATCATTGCCTGGGGCTCCAACGTTCCGCAGACCCGGACTCCGGACGCGCACTTCTTCACCGAAGTCCGTTACAAGGGCACCAAAACGGTTGCGATCACCCCGGATTACTCGGAAGTCGCCAAGCTCACCGACCTGTGGCTGAACCCTAAACAAGGCACGGACGCGGCGCTGGCCCAAGCGTTCAATCATGTGATCTTCAAAGAATTCCACCTGGACAAGCCGAGCGCCTATTTCACCGAATACGCCAAGCGCTTCACCGATTTGCCGGTGCTGGTGTTGCTCAAGCAAATGGTCGACAAGGCCCCGGGCGCCGGTTATCAGCCGGACCGCTTCTTGCGCGCCAGTGACTTGACCGACAACCTCGGCCAGGAAAACAACCCGGAATGGAAAACCATCGCCCTTGATGTCAATGGTGAGCTGGTGTCCCCTCAGGGCTCCATCGGTTATCGCTGGGGCGAGAAGGGTAAGTGGAACATTCTTGCCCGTGAAGGCGGCGAAGGTCGCGAGATCGATCTGAAGCTGAGCCTGATCGGCGATGACGTTGCCGAAGTGGCGTTCCCGTATTTTGCCGGTGAGTCCCACGAGCACTTCCAGCACGTCGCTGGCGACGCCGTGCAATACCGCCGTGTGCCGGTGCACAGCGTCGTACTGGCGGACGGTAGCGTCGCTAAAGTCGCCACCGTGTTCGACCTGTCGGCGGCCAACCTGGCGATTGATCGTGGCCTGGGCGGCGACAATGTGGCCAAGGATTACGACGACGCCTCGGTGCCCGGCACCCCGGCCTGGCAGGAGAAAATCACCGGCGTCAGCCGCGAAAAAGCCATCCAGATCGCCCGTGAATTTGCCGACAACGCCGACAAGACCAAGGGCCGCTCGATGATCATCGTCGGCGCGGCGATGAACCACTGGTACCACATGGACATGAACTACCGCGGGCTGATCAACATGCTCATGCTCTGCGGGTGTGTCGGCCAGACCGGTGGCGGTTGGGCGCACTACGTCGGCCAGGAAAAACTCCGCCCGCAATGCGGCTGGCTGCCCCTGGCGTTCGGCCTGGACTGGAACCGTCCGCCGCGCCAGATGAACGGCACCAGTTTCTTCTACGCCCACAGTTCGCAGTGGCGCCACGAGAAAATGAGCATGCACGACGTGCTCTCGCCGCTGGCCGATAAATCCCAATTCCCCGAGCATGCCCTGGACTACAACATCCGCGCCGAACGGGCCGGCTGGCTGCCCAGCGCACCGCAACTCAACACCAACCCGCTGCACATCTGCCGCGATGCCGCAGCCGCCGGCATGGACCCGAAAGACTACGTGGTCAAGTCGTTGCAGGACGGTTCGCTGCGCTTCTCCTGCGAGCAGCCGGACAGCCCGGTGAACTTCCCGCGCAACATGTTCATCTGGCGTTCCAACCTGCTGGGCTCCTCGGGCAAGGGCCACGAGTACATGCTCAAGTACCTGCTCGGCACCAAGAACGGCGTGATGAACGAAGACATCGGCCAGGTCGGCGACTGCAAACCCGAAGAAGCCGAATGGGTCGACGAGGGCGCCATCGGCAAGCTCGATCTGGTCACCACGCTGGACTTCCGCATGTCGTCGACCTGCGTCTATTCCGACATCGTCTTGCCGACCGCAACCTGGTACGAAAAAGACGACATGAACACCTCGGACATGCACCCGTTCATTCACCCGTTGTCGGCTGCCATCGACCCGGCGTGGGAATCGCGTTCCGACTGGGAAATCTACAAAGGCATCGCCAAGGCGTTTTCCAGCATGTCCGAAGGGCACCTGGGCGTTGAAAAGGACCTGGTGACCATTCCGTTGATGCACGACAGCGTCGGCGAACTGGCCCAGCCGTTTGGCGGCACCGACTGGAAAAGCGAAGGCGTGGCGCCGGTACCGGGCAAGAACGCACCGAACCTGCACGTGGTCGAGCGCGATTATCCGAACATCTACAAGCAGTTCTCGTCGCTTGGGCCATTGCTGGAAAAACACGGCAACGGCGGCAAGGGCATCAACTGGAACACCGAAGACGAAGTGAAATTCCTCGGTGAACTCAATCACAAAGAAGGCGACGCCGGGATCAGCCACGGTCGGCCGAAAATCGACACGGCCATCGACGCCGCTGAAGTGATTCTGTCCCTGGCCCCGGAAACCAACGGCCAGGTTGCCGTGAAGGCCTGGGCCGCGCTGTCGGAATTCACCGGCATCGACCACAGCCACCTGGCGCTGTCCAAGGCCCACGAGGCGATTCGTTTCCGCGACATTCAGGCGCAGCCGCGCAAGATCATTTCCAGCCCGACCTGGTCAGGCCTTGAAGACGATCACGTCAGCTACAACGCCGGCTACACCAACGTTCACGAGGCGATCCCGTGGCGCACCATCACCGGTCGCCAGCAGTTCTACCAGGATCACCCGTGGATGCAGGCGTTCGGCGAACAACTGATGAGTTATCGCCCGCCGGTCAACACCCGCACCATTGAAGGGGTGAAAGGCAAGCGCAGCAACGGCGAGATCGAAATCGTCCTGAATTGGATCACCCCGCACCAGAAATGGGGCATCCACAGCACCTACAGCGACAACCTGCTGATGCTGACCCTCAGCCGTGGCGGGCCGATTGTCTGGCTCTCGGAGAACGATGCGAAAAGCGCCGGTATCGAGGACAACGACTGGATCGAGTGCTTCAACGTCAACGGCGCGCTGACCGCCCGGGCGGTGGTCAGCCAGCGGGTCAAGGACGGCATGGTGATGATGTATCACGCCCAGGAACGGATCGTGAACGTGCCCGGTTCCGAAACCACCAAGACCCGTGGCGGCCACCACAACTCGGTGACCCGAGTCGTGCTCAAGCCGACCCACATGATCGGTGGCTATGCCCAGCAAGCCTACGGTTTCAACTACTACGGCACCGTCGGTTGCAACCGCGACGAGTTTGTCGTGGTGCGCAAAATGTCCAAAGTCGACTGGCTCGATGGTTCGTCCGGTGATGACCTGCCGCGTCCGCTGCCGACCGATATTGAGGAGAACTGAGATGAAGATTCGCTCACAAATCGGCATGGTGCTGAACCTGGACAAATGCATCGGTTGCCACACTTGTTCGATCACCTGCAAAAACGTCTGGACCAGCCGCGAAGGCATGGAATACGCCTGGTTCAACAACGTTGAATCGAAACCGGGCATCGGCTATCCGAAGGAATGGGAAAACCAGGACAAGTGGAAGGGCGGCTGGATTCGCAACGCCAACGGCACGATCAACCCGCGCATCGGCGGTAAATTCCGGGTGTTGGCGAACATCTTCGCCAACCCGGACCTGCCGAGCCTCGACGACTATTACGAGCCGTTCGATTTCGATTACCAGCACCTGCACACCGCACCCCTGGGCGAGCACCAGCCAACGGCGCGTCCGCGTTCGCTGATCTCCGGCAAACGCATGGAGAAAATCGAGTGGGGCCCAAACTGGGAGGAAATTCTCGGCACCGAATTCGCCAAGCGGCGCAAGGACAAGAACTTCGACAAGATCCAGGCAGACATTTACGGCGAGTACGAAAACACCTTCATGATGTATTTGCCGCGCCTGTGCGAGCACTGCCTCAACCCGACCTGCGCGGCCTCGTGCCCGAGCGGGGCGATCTACAAGCGCGAAGAGGACGGCATCGTCCTGATCGACCAGGAAAAATGCCGTGGCTGGCGGATGTGCATCAGCGGCTGCCCGTACAAGAAGATCTATTTCAACTGGAAAAGCGGCAAGTCCGAGAAATGCATCTTCTGCTACCCGCGTATCGAAGCCGGGATGCCGACCGTGTGCGCTGAAACCTGTGTCGGCCGTATCCGCTACCTCGGGGTGCTGCTGTATGACGCCGATCGCATCAGCGAAGTGGCGAGCACCGCCAACGAGCAGGACCTGTACGAAAAACAACTGGAGATCTTCCTCGACCCGAACGACCCGGCGGTGATCCGTCAGGCCTTGGCCGATGGCGTGCCGCAGTCGGTGATCGACTCGGCGCAACGTTCGCCGGTCTACAAAATGGCCGTGGACTGGAAGCTCGCGCTGCCGCTGCACCCGGAATACCGCACCTTACCGATGGTTTGGTATGTACCGCCGCTGTCGCCGATCCAGAACGCCGCGACCGCTGGCACCGTGGGCATGAACGGGGTGATCCCGGATGTCGACAGCCTGCGCATTCCCCTGAAGTACTTGGCCAACCTGCTGACCGCAGGCGATGAAAAACCGGTCAAGCGTGCGCTGAAACGCTTGCTGGCGATGCGCGCCTACAAGCGTTCGGAGCAAGTCGATGGCGTCCAGGACCTGCAAGTGCTGGCGGATGTCGGTTTGAGCGTGGCTCAGGTTGAAGAGATGTATCGCTACCTGGCGATTGCCAACTATGAGGACCGCTTCGTGGTCCCGAGCGCTCACCGTGAAGACGCCATGAGCGACGCCTTCGCCGAGCGCTCCGGGTGCGGCTTCAGTTTTGGCAGCGGGTGCAGTGGCAGCTCCGACACCAACATGTTTGGTGCGAAGAAAGCCAACCGCCGCGACATCCTCAAAACCGTGCAGTTGTGGGAGGAATGAGCATGCAAATTCTCAAAGTGATTTCGCTGCTGCTCGACTACCCGACCGAGACCCTGACGGGCGGCCGCGACGAACTGGAGCAGGCGATTATCCAGTCCCGGGAAATCAGCCCGAAGCAGCGCGGCGCATTGTTCGAGTTGCTGGAACTGATCTGCGCCAATGACCTGATGGACGGGCAGGAGCACTACGGTGCGCTGTTCGGCCGGGGGCGCTCGCTGTCGCTGTTGTTGTTCGAGCACGTGCACGGCGAATCCCGCGACCGTGGCCAGGCGATGGTCGACATGATGGCGCAGTACGAAGCCGCCGGTTTTGCCATCGGCGTCAAAGAGCTGCCGGACTATATCCCGCTGTACCTGGAGTTCCTTTCAACCCGCGAAGACATCGAGGCCCGCGAGGGCCTGGCGGATGTGTCGCACTTGCTGGCCTTGCTCGCGGCGCGGCTGGAGGAGCGTGAAAGCGCTTACGCCAGTTGCTTCCGGGCGCTGCTGCAAATTGCCGGGGCCGAGCCTCATCAAGCGGTGGCCGACCTGCGCGCGCAGGTCGCCGCAGAACCCCGGGACGACTCCCTCGAAGCCCTCGACAAGATCTGGGAAGAGGAGGCCGTGGACTTTCTCCAGGCCGAACAGCAGGACCGTTGCAGTGGACTGCCAAGCGCACCGGGCAAGGCTCGGGAAGAAAGCGCGGTGCCGCTGCACTGGGTCGATTTTCAGCATGAAGGGCTGGCCGCCGTGCCAGCCAAGGAGGTGGGCAATGTCTAAATGGAATCTGTTGTTGTTCGGGGTTTACCCCTATGTGGCCCTGGCGATTTGCCTGATTGGCAGTTGGGCCCGCTTCGATCTGTCGCAGTACACCTGGAAGGCGGGCTCCAGCCAGATGCTCAACCAGCGCGGCATGCGCGTGGCGAGCAATTTCTTCCACATCGGTGTGTTGTTCGTGCTGGCCGGGCACTTCGTTGGCCTGCTGACTCCGGCGTCGGTTTACCACCATGTGATCAGCACCGAGAACAAGCAGTTGCTGGCGATGGTTTCCGGCGGGATCTTCGGTCTGCTGTGCCTGGTGGGCCTGCTGATGCTGGTCAAACGGCGGCTGACCGACCCTCGGGTTCGCGCCACCTCCAGTCCTTCGGACATCCTGATTCTGCTGGTGTTGCTCGCGCAATTGCTGCTTGGCCTGCTGACGATCGTTGCGTCCACCGAACACATGGACGGCTCGGTCATGGTGATGCTTGCCGATTGGGCACAGAACACCGTGCTGCTGCGGCCGATGGACGCGGCGGCATCGATTGCCCCGGTCGGGCTGACCTACAAGCTGCACGTGTTTCTCGGCTTGACCCTGTTCGTGCTGTTCCCCTTCACCCGTCTCGTACACATGATCAGTGCACCGGTCTGGTACCTGGGGCGTCGTTATCAAATCGTTCGTCAGAAGTTCTGAGGAGACAATCATGTCAGGTGGATGTGGATGTGGTGGCGGTAACGGGGGCAGCGGTGGCTGCGGTTCTTCCAAACAAGCGCAGCCCGAGGTCATGGACATCGCGCCGACCGCTGTGGGGCAGTTTGAGGCCCTCCCGGTTGAGCCGGCGACCGATGACGCCCCGGCGCAGTTGATTGCCAGCAGCGAGCAGGAGTGGCCGATCATCAGCGTCAACGGGGTGTCGATCACCCCGGAAGCGATGGCGCTGGAGCTGCAATATCACCCGGCGGAAAGTCGCGAGGAGGCGGTCTACCTGGCCGCCCGGGCGCTGGTGATCCGCGAGTTGTTGCAGCAGCGTATTGCCGAACTCGGCGTGGCGCTGGAGATCGGCGCCGGTGAGAACGAAGAAGAAGCGGCCACGCGCTTGTTGCTTGAGCGTGAGGTGCATGTGCCGCAGTGCGATGAGGAAACCAGCCTGCGCTACTACGAAAACAATCGCGGGCGCTTTCACAGCGCGCCGTTGCTGGCGGTGCGGCACATCTTGCTCGAATGCGCGCCGGACGATGCCGAAGCCCGCGCACTGGCGCATGCTCAAGCGGAAATCCTGTTGCAGCGGCTGGAAGAATTCCCCGGCAGTTTCGCCGAGCTGGCCGTGAAATATTCGGCCTGCCCGTCGAAGGCGCAGGGCGGTTCTTTGGGGCAGATCAGCAAGGGCCAGACCGTGCCCGAACTGGAACGCCAACTGTTCACCCTGGCGCCGGGCCTGGCCAGCAAACCGTTGGAGAGCCGTTACGGCTGGCATGTGATCAGTGTCGATCAGCGGATCGAAGGCATGCCGTTGCCCTATGACGTGGTGGCGACGGCGATCCGCACGCAGTTGCAGCAAGGCGTCTGGCAAAAAGCCCTGGTGCAGTACCTGCAAACCCTGATCGGCGCGGCGGATATTCGCGGCATCCACTTGCAGGGCGCCGACTCACCGCTGGTGCAGTGAGCCTTGGGGTCAACGGGAGATGTGATGAACGCTGTGATGCAGGATGGCTTTGGACGGCAGATCGACTATCTGCGGATGTCGGTGACGGACCGTTGTGATTTTCGCTGTGTGTATTGCATGGCGAAAAACATGACGTTCCTGCCGCGTCAGCAGGTCCTGACGCTGGAGGAACTGCAACGCCTGGCGACACTGTTCGTCGGCCAGGGTGTGCGCAAAATCCGCCTCACCGGCGGCGAGCCGCTGATCCGTCCCGGCATCGTCGGACTGTGCCGCAACATCGCTGCCTTACCCGGTTTGCGCGAACTGGTCATGACCAGCAACGGCTCGCAACTGGGCCGTTTGGCCCGGCCGTTGGTGGAGGCGGGCGTGAAGCGGATGAACATCAGCCTCGATAGCCTGGACGGGCAGAAGTTTCGCGCAATCACCCGCAACGGCGATCTCGATCAGGTGCTCAACGGCATCGAAGCGGCGCGGGACGCGGGGTTCGAGCGGGTCAAACTCAACTGCGTGGTGATGAAGGGGCGCAACTTCGATGAAGTCCCGGGGTTGGTGCAATACGCCATTGATCAACACATCGACATCAGTTTCATCGAGGAAATGCCCTTGGGCGATGTCGGCCGATCACGGGGTGAATCGTTTTGCTCCAGCGACGACGTGCGGGCGCTGATTGCCAGTCGTCACCGCTTGCTCGACAGCACCGAAAACAGCGGCGGGCCGGCGCGTTATGTGCGGCTGGAGCGCCATCCCGACACCCGCATCGGTTTCATTTCACCCAATAGCCACAACTTCTGTGGCAGTTGCAACCGGGTGCGGATGACCGTTGAGGGCAAGCTGTTGCTGTGTCTGGGGCAAGACGATGCGCTGGATTTGCGTGGCTTGCTGCGCCGCTATCCGCTGGATGATCAACCGCTGATCGACGCCGTGCAAAAAGCCCTGCGCGGCAAGCCATTGCGTCACGACTTCAACCCTGCCGGCGAGGTGCAGATAGTGCGCTTCATGAACATGAGTGGCGGTTGAACGGGATACGCAGATCCACTGTGGGAGCGGGCTTGCTCGCGAAGGCGGCTTATCAGTCAGCATTGATGTCGACTGACACTGCGCCTTCGCGAGCAAGCCCACACACATTAGATGCACGCTGTGTCACGCGGTTTTAATCGTCCGCAAATCTTGATGTCGATCAATTGCAGAACCGCTTATTGCCCGTAGTCTTCACTGCATGTTGTGTTTTTTACTTAGTAAAAATCTATATGTAGTGTTTGGAGGCCTAATGCAGAGCACGCTGATTTCAGTGGGATGTAACCGTTTGCACAAGCGCGACGGCAATCTGGTCGCCTTCGATGCGGACAAAATCCGTCAGGCGTTGATCGCGGCGGGCAAGGCCACCGGAGAGTATGCCGAGGCGGAAGCCGAAGGTTTGCTGCTGGCGGTACTGGCCCGGCTGGAAGGATTGCCCCGGCTGCATGTTGAGCAAATCCAGGACCGCGTTGAAAGGGTGCTGATGGACGCCGGTTATTTCCTCGCCATGCGGGCCTACATCGTCTATCGCGAACAGCACGGGCGTTTGCGCCGTGACCGCCGGACCCTGGTCGAAGTGGCCACGTCGATGAACGAATACCTGGACCGCGAAGACTGGCGGGTCCAGGCCAACGCCAATCAGGGTTATTCCCTGGGTGGGCTGGTGTTGAACGTGTCGGGCAAGGTCACCGCCAACTACTGGCTGGACGAGGTGTACAGCGAGGCCATCGGCCAAGCCCATCGCGAGGCCGATTTGCATGTGCACGACCTGGATATGTTGGCCGGTTACTGCGCCGGCTGGTCGCTGCGGACCTTGTTGCATGAAGGCCTCAATGGTGTGCCGGGGCGTGTCGAAGCGGGGCCGCCGAAGCATTTGAGCAGTGCCCTGGGGCAGATGGTGAATTTCCTCGGCACCCTGCAAAACGAATGGGCCGGCGCCCAGGCGTTCAGCTCGTTCGATACCTACCTGGCGCCGTATGTGCGCAAGGATCAACTGAGCTATCCGGAGGTCCGCCAGGCGCTCCAGGAGTTCATCTACAACCTCAACGTTCCGTCGCGCTGGGGCACCCAGACGCCGTTCACCAACCTGACCTTCGACTGGGTCTGCCCGCAGGATTTACGCGAGCAGATCCCGATCATCGGCGGTGAAGAAATGCCGTTTGCCTACGGCGACCTGCAAGTCGAAATGGATGTGCTCAACCGCGCCTACATCGAGGTGATGCAGGCCGGCGATGCGAAAGGGCGAGTGTTCACCTTTCCGATCCCGACCTACAACATCACCCATGACTTTCCGTGGGACAGCGAGAACGCCGATCGCCTGTTCGAGATGACGGCCCGTTATGGCCTGCCGTACTTCCAGAACTTCCTCAATTCCGATCTGCAACCCAACCAAGTGCGCTCCATGTGCTGCCGGCTGCAACTGGATGTGCGCGAGTTGCTCAAGCGCGGCGGCGGTTTGTTTGGCTCGGCGGAACAGACCGGATCGCTCGGTGTGGTGACCATCAACTGCGCGCGCCTGGGCTATGTGTTCAAGGGCGATACCAGCGGTTTGCTCAAGCGCCTGGACACGCTGATGGAGCTGGCGATGGAAAGCCTGGAGGTCAAGCGCAAGGTCATCCAGCACCATATGGACGCCGGTTTGTACCCTTACACCAAGCGTTACCTGGGCACCTTGCGCAACCATTTCTCCACCATCGGCCTCAATGGCCTGCATGAAATGCTGCGCAATTTCAGCGCCGACAAAGAAGGCATGCACACCGAGAATGGCCGCCAGTTCGCCCTGAAGTTGCTGGACCATGTGCGCGCCACGTTGCTGCGTTTTCAGGAAGAAACCGGGCACCTCTACAACCTGGAAGCGACCCCGGCGGAAGGCACCACCTATCGCTTCGCCAAGGAAGACCTCAAGCGTTACCCCGACATTCTCCAGGCTGGCACGACGCAAGCGCCGTATTACACCAACTCCTCGCAATTGCCGGTGGGTTACACCGATGACCCGTTCGAAGCCCTGGAGCTGCAAGACGAACTGCAATGCAAATACACCGGCGGCACGGTCTTGCATCTGTACATGGCCGAGCGGATTTCCTCGACCCAGGCCTGCAAGCAACTGGTGCGCAAAGCCCTCGGACGCTTCCGCCTGCCGTACCTGACCGTGACCCCGACGTTCTCGATCTGCCCGGTGCACGGCTACCTCGATGGCGAGCATGAGTTCTGCCCCAAATGTGACGAGGTCCTGCTGTTGAAAGAACAGCTACCCGGCACCGTTCACTGATTTCGATCCACTCAATCCCAAGGAGCTTCACCATGACTGCATCGCAAACACTGCCCCAGGCTCAACGTCAACGCTGCGAAGTCTGGACCCGGGTGATGGGCTATCACCGGCCGGTTTCGGCGTTCAACCCAGGCAAACAGTCCGAGCACCGCGAGCGGGTGCACTTCACTGAAAGCGCGGCGCTGGCCGGACGCCAATGAGTCGAACGCTACGGGTTGGGGGCATGGTGCCCCTGACCACTATCGACTATCCGGGGCAGCTCGCCTGCGTGCTGTTTTGCCAGGGTTGCGCCTGGCGTTGTCGTTACTGCCATAACCCGCAGTTGATCCCGCCTCGGGGCACCGATGAAGTGGATTGGCGGCGGGTGCTGGCGTTTCTGCAACGCCGTCAGGACCTGCTCGATGCGGTGGTGTTCAGCGGCGGTGAGCCGACCTTGCAAGACGGTTTGCTCGGCGCGATGGATGAGGTGCGGGCGATGGGTTTTCGCGTCGGCCTGCACAGCGCCGGGATCAAACCGGCGGCGTTTGCCAAGGCCCTGACCGGTGCCGATTGGGTCGGTTTCGATGTCAAGGCATTGCCCGAGGATTGCCAGGCCATCACCCGGGTCGAAGGCAGTGGAGCGGCGAACTGGCGCAGCCTCGAACATCTGTTGGCCAGTGGTGTGGATTACGAATGTCGCACCACCGTGCACTGGCATCTGTTCAAACCGGCACGGCTGTTGATCCTGGCGCAGCGCTTGAATGAGCTGGGCGTCAAACGCTTTGCCGTGCAACTGGCACGCACCGAGCAGATGTTCGATCCGCAACTGCCGAGTGTGTCGGCACAAGCCTTGCTTCCGGATCTTTGGGAGGCCATGCGCGAGTTGTTTCCAGCGTTCGTGTTGCGGGGGTAACCGAGGCTGCGGCTAAACGATTGAACAGTGACACCCACCATGATTTTCAAATGCGCTGCCTATCGGGCAGGTATCAAACGGGGAGCATTTGATATGGCCACATTAAGTACCGCACAACGCATCGTCATCGGTTTTGCAATTGCACCGCTGGCGCTGATGGGCATGGCGTTTTACGCCTTGCACGACTTGTCGACGCTCAAGGATCAGTCCGTGCTTATCGTCCAGCAGGACTGGCCGAAGATCGAACCGATCATGGTCATTGCCACCGGCGTGCGCGATAACGCCAGGAACACCCGGGATTTGCTGATCAATAAAGACAATTCGCAAGTCCAGCAATCCATCGATACCACCAAGAAACGCATCACCCAGGCCCTCGAAACGCTGGAGCCGCTGTTCTATCTGCCCGAAGGCAAAGCCGCTTACGCCGCGCTGAAAAAGAATCGTGAAGCCTATGTGGCTGCGTTCACTCAAGTGCAGGTGTTGATCCGGCAAGGGGCCGTCGATGACGCCATGACCCAGCTCAAACAGAAGGTCGTTCCGGCCGAGGCCGAGGTTTACCGAAGCCTGGATGAGTTGATGGCGCTGCAAGGGAAAATCTTCGCCGACCGCGAACAATCGGCCCAGGCACTGTACAGCGATGCCCGGCGCAACATGCTCGGGTTGTTCCTGCTGTGCCTGGGGCTGGTCGTTACCGCCGCGATCATTGTCACTCGCAGCGTGACCCGGCCACTGGGGGGCGAGCCCGATGAGGCGGCGCGGCTCTTGAGCCAAATCGCCCAGGGCGACCTGACGACGCAGGTGCCGGTGCAGGCCAGTGCCGACGGCAGTGTGATGATGAACATGCACCAGATGCAGCAAAGCTTGAATGCCATGGTCAAGCACATTGCGACCTCGGTGGATCAGGTGGCCAGTTCCTCCGAAGAACTGAGTGCAGTGAGCAGCCAGACCAACAGCAGCCTGCAATTGCAAGGGCTTGAAATCGAGCAGGCGGCCGCTGCGGTGAACCAGATGACGGCGGCGGTCGATGAGGTGGCGCGCAATGCGGTGAGCACTTCCGAGGCTTCGCGACAGTCCGAACAAACCGCGCAACGTGGCCGTGAACAGGTTCAGGAAACCGTGGTTTCCATCGGCGAACTGGCCGATGGCGTCACCGATACGTCACAGCGTATCGAGCAACTGGCCGGCCGGGTGCAGGACATCAGCAAAGTGCTGGATGTGATTCGCAGCATTGCCGATCAAACCAATTTGCTGGCGCTCAACGCGGCGATTGAAGCGGCGCGGGCCGGTGATGCCGGACGCGGCTTTGCCGTGGTTGCCGACGAAGTGCGCGCCCTGGCCCATCGCACTCAGGAGTCCACCCAGGAAATCGAGCAGATGATCGGCAACATTCGCCAGGACACCGGCCATGCCGTGACCGCCATGCAAAGCAGCAGCACCCTGGTGCGCGCGACCCTGGAAGTGGCGCAACGCTCGGGTGATGCGCTGGATGAAATCACCCGGTCCATCTCGCAGATCAACGAACGCAACATGATGATTGCCAGTGCCACGGAGGAGCAGGCGTTGGTCGCGCGCGAAGTCGATCGCAACCTGATGGGCATTCGTAATTTGTCGGAGCAGGTGTTGCAGGGTGCCCGGCATACGCAGGCCGCCGGCCACGATTTGGCGCAGATGGCTGGTGCGCTGCACCAGACTGTGGCGCGGTTTAAAGTTTAGAAGGAGAGTTTTAAGGTGAAGCTGAGCCATGATGATGTGGCTTGGCGCACGTGCTGACTTTTCATCGGCTTTAAGAATGGGGCGCGAGCAGACGTGGCGGCTACCAGCAATCAGGACCTGAGGTGTGGTGTAGGAGCGAGGCTTGCCCGCGAACAGCGACGACGCGCTGTGCCAGATACGACGCCTTCGCGAGCAAGCTTGGCCCCTACGATGCCTGGCGACTACCCGGGCTTGTGGTTATCCAGCACGCGATTGACCGCTAACTCACCCATCAAAATAACCCGTTGCAGCACCAGCATCGTATAACGTCGCGGGCCTTGCGCGAGGTCGACAAGATCGTTGACCATCTCGCGGGCGGATGCCAACGATTCGCTGGCGTCGACGAGCAACGCTTCGTCATCGGCCGCAGGGTTAACGATGAAATGGGTGCTGGGACTGCGGGGCGGTATCGGCTCTTTCTGGGCCCCGGGGTTGAGGTAGAAGTCGAGCGCGCGGTCTGCCGCCAATTTCAGTTTCCTGGGGTCAAGAGCGGCGTCGAACGGTACTGGATCGGAATGCGGGGGGTTGGGTGTGACTTTGAACATAGATAAAACTCCTGATACGAATTTTAAGGAGCCATCACTCTTGCTACCAAACAAAGGGTGGCGGCCATACGTGGGTTGGTAGACCGGTCGTATCAGGAAACCCGGCGCTCACAGAGGAGCCCCACGCATGACCACCATATAAAGAGGCGTTGTCATGCGGCTGATAACGATGCGGGCTACCAAACCCGATCACTGTTTTGCAGTGACCAGCAAACGATATAGCCCGCCCCACAGCCGCACAAGCCGGCGGATTCTGGCGTACCCGTAGGCAACGACGCAAGGTGTTGTAGCCGTTTATGACGTAACACTGGGTGTCACTAAACGCATTCTTCAAGACGTGTTTATGCACATCAAACGCCCAGCGTTTCTTCCCCTGTTGTTGGTGGGTTTTGAGCAAACATAGCGTTTAGCGGGACGTTACGGAGCGGTCGCACCTGCGCTCAACCCCAGAACTGCAACCACCAGCCAACCCCGACCAAGCCGTTAGCCACTAACAGACAAACGCCAGCCGCCAAGCGCCGCCCCATGGCCAGATCTTCGCGCCCCAGCCGTTCCCAGCCCAGCAACAGACTCCAACTGATTGCAGCCAGCAACAGGCAGGCCCGGGCCGGTTGAACCCACGCCAGCAACAGCCCTTCGTAGCGCAGCAATTTCACCGTGGTCGCCGACAAGCCGAGGAACAATCCCGCACCTCCCAGGGGCGTGAGGGTCAGCGCCAGGGGCCAATACAGGGTGCGATCTTGCGCCAGTCGAGCGCTCAGGCGCAGCAGGATCAGCAGCGCGGTGCCGAGCAGTATCGAACTCAGACTCAGGTAAACCACAATGCTGAACCCGTCGAGCCAGGTGAAGCTGTCGTTGAGTTGCGGGTAGTGAGTGAGCAGCCACCACGGGGCGTTGTCCTGCAGGGCCCAGAGCATGTCGTGTTCGATCAGCCATTCGGCCAGGGCTTGTTTGAGGGCGACGAACCAGGGGCTGACGGTCCACTGAAACGCGCCCATGGCCAGGCCGATCACGCCAAACAGCAGCAACCGGGCATCCCAGCGGGAAAGCGTCTGCGCGGTGGCCTGAAGGATTTCCTGGTTGCTGGAGCGGGCGATGAGTTGAACCGCGCCGCGTTGGCCGCTGCAACGTCCACAGGCGTGGCAGTCACTGGCGCCTTGCAGGCGACGGATATCGAGCAGTGGCGCGCAGTTGGGCGGTGGCAGGCGTGGCGCGGCGTTGGCGATCCAGCGTTGTTCATCCACCCGAAAGTGCACCGGGGCCAGCCGGGCGAGCAGGGCGAAAACGCCGCTGACCGGGCATAGATAACGGCACCAGACCCGTTTGCCCCGGGCAAACAACAAGCCGACGCCGACCGCCGCCACGGTCGAGCCGCCGAGAATCAATAACGCCGCTTGGGCGTAGTCGTAAACGCTGATCAGTTGCCCGTAGAGGGTGGTCAGGCAGAACGCCAGGGTGGGCCAGCCGCCCCAGCGCAACCAGCGCGGCACCCCCAGGCCTTTACCGTAGTGGCTTGCCCATTCGCTGAGTGAGCCTTCCGGGCATAAAACCCCGCACCACAGCCGTCCGAACAACACCATCGACAGCAGCACGAATGGCCACCAGATCCCCCAGAACAAAAACTGTGCGAGCAAGGTCAGGTTGTCGACGATCCGCGCCTGGCTGTCCGGCAGCGGCAACATCGCCGGGGTCACCAACAGCAACGCGTAGAACAGCACCACGACCCACTGCACGGCACGGATGACCGGCGCATGACGACGCATCCCGTCACCCAGGCGCTGGAGCCATCGATTGCGCCGGCTCAGGTCGGGCATGGCAGGTTGTCCGCAGTCCGTGGCCGCAGCCAGCCACCGACCACCAGCCAGTAACCGAGCCATACCAACAAGGTCAGGCCACTGGGGGTTGCCCGATAACCGGCGAAACCGGCCAGAAAACTGCCCAGTCCATGGCTATCACTCAACACCGCGCTGCTGTCCCACAGCGCCTCGCCAACGAGGCTGTAGACCTGCTCCGGCACATCGAGGGCGAGCAGTTGGCCGCCGATTCGTTCGGTGCCGCTGACCAATAGCGCTGCGCCCAGCATGAGCAGGACCGCTTCGCTGAGCGCAAAGAATCGCCGCCATGAAATGAACCGGCGACTGCCGTGCAGCAGGGCAAGAGTGAGGGCCGACAGCACCAGGCCCATGACGCTGCCGACTGCAAACAGACCGAGCTGCGGGCCACGCAAGCGAGCGCCGGCGCCGTAGAGAAACACCACGGTTTCGCTGCCTTCGCGGCTGACCGCGAGCATCGCCAGCAGCAACAGCCCCAAACCGCCGCGCCGGGCCAGATGGCGGTCGGCATGTTGGCGCAAATCAAAGGTCAGCGTGCGCCCGTGGCGATGCATCCAGCCGACCATTTGCACCATCAGCAGGCTCGCCACCAGCGCCAGCGCTGCCTGGAACCATTCACTGGCCGAGCCGCTCATGGCCTCGCCGGCAAACAGAATCAGCACCGCGAGCAGGCCTGAGAGCATCAAGCCCAGCAGCACCCCGGCCCAGAGGAATTTGACCAGGCGATTGCCCTGGCCTTGCTGGCTGGCCCAGGCCTGGAGAATGCCGATCACCAGCAGCGCCTCGACGCTTTCGCGCCAGACGATGAACATTGATTGATTCATGGGAACTCCGTGCATGCGCGGTTTACTTCGCGAGGATGCCGCCCTCGGGCAGTTGCGGATTGAACTCGTCGAAAAAGGGATAGTGGCCGGGGCTGAGCGGGTGAATCACGACGAAGGTGGTCACGCCCGGCGACAGCACTTTTTCAACCCGCAACGGTGTGCTCTCGAACTCGGCCGGTCCCTGGCCGTTGTTCTTCAGGACGATCTTGAAGCGCTGTCCGGCCGGTACCTCAAGCACGGCCGGGGTGAAGTGGCCATCGCGCAGGATCAGTTCGTAGGTCGGCAACTCTGCTCGGGCCGTTATCGGCGCAACTGCTCCGGCCAGCATCAGGCAGGCGAGAGGCAGGCGTTTCATTCAATAGCCACCTTTTTTGCCGATGCCGGCGTAGACGAACTCGTAGTGCAGTTCGCAGCGTTCGAACCAGGGCGCTACACCGGTTTCCTTGTCGGTATGGCGCCCGAGGGAGGCGTGACCGCTGGGTGGCAGAACGGTGAAGGTCAGCCGATATTTGCCTGGCCCCAGCAGCTTCACATTGTCGCCATAGTGCGGGCCGTCATTGGCGACCATGGCATGGAAATCACCCTTGATCTCCTCCGGGTTACCCGCTCTGCTCAAACTGAACGAGACATTGAGGTAAGGCACGAAACTGCCTTCCTGAAAGCCTTGGCGGTTGTCAGCGGTGGCCCGGATATCGGCTTCCAGGTGAACATCGGAATCGGCCGTGGCACGCATCATTCCCGCCGGTGCCATCTCGATCGGTTGCAAATACACCGCCCCGACTTCAAGTCCAGGACACAGCTGGGGTTCGCCGATCGGGTATTCCTTGGCTTGAGCCAGCGGTACGAGCAAGAGCAGGGCGAGTGAGAGGTGGGTACGCATGAGGTCTTCCTGGGCGCTGTCGAGTAGGAACCCGAGTCTAGGAAGCTTTGCCGCGAACAATAATGATTGTTATCAAGTTTTGAGTCATTAAATCGCTGGCTCGTCACGCTGGCGAAATCGTCGGGCGCGCTCGACGCTGTGGGTCATTTGTGTGGCGGCGTGAACGGTTAGAGGATGCAGGGTAAAACCGGGTCTGGGGGAAATGTAGTCGGCCATTTCCCGGGCAACGCTGAGCTGGCGTTCAGAGCCTTCTGCCAGCAGCGCGATAACCAGGTTTTCCAGGGCAATTACCCGGACACGCAAGTGAACCAGTTCGGCGTTAGTCAACGTGGGCGGGGCGATAAACGCTTCGCTGGCGATGGACGTTGCGGCGTCTTGATCGTCCCACGTCGACAAGGATGGATGGTCAGGTGTCTCAGGGTTTGGGCAAGGATTTTTATTGAGCATGAGCGACGTCTCCAAGTCTGTTCAGCCGTTAGAAGCTTAGTCCCGGGATCGCGATAGGTGGGCGGTTCTTCGTTCGATACCGGTTCTTGATATCCATCAAGGATGGCGCTGCTCATTGGCGGTAGGTTGGAAAAACGCCTCTCAATGATCGGAGACCGGCATGGCCAAAAACTTCCCCGTCAACCCCAGGCACCCTGAGCGGATCTGTTGGGGCTGCGACCGCTATTGCCCGGCCAAGTCGCTGGCGTGCGGCAACGGCTCCGACCGCACGATGCATCCGGCTGAGCTGTTCGGCGAGGATTGGTGCGTGCCGGGCGAGTGGGGGCTGGAGAAGCTGATCACCACCGACAAGATGCCGGATGAAGGCGTGTGACGCTGATCTGTTTTCCCTGCGTCCGGAAAAATCGGCTACACCGTTCTTACGCACGACAGGTCGGCCTCCTGAGGATGTGATACTGCCGGTGTGCTTCGAGCCTGCACAGAAAAACCATCACGTCGGGCTGAATTCACGATTCGCCGCTGGACTTGGCCCGCACTGAGTAGGGAGAATGGTTTTTTGCGGCGAATATGGAAGCTCACATGACTGACAGTACACAGCGTGCAGCCAGCGACATCGATCTGATGACTGAAGTGGCCATGCTTTATTACCTTGATAACATCACCCAGGAGGCGATCGCCAAGCGCTTTGACTTGTCCCGGGTGAAGGTCAGCCGGCTGCTCAAGCGTGCGCGTGACGAGGGTGTTGTCGAGGTGCGTGTACTGCAGCATCCCGCGATGAACATTGAGTTGGAGCAGGCGCTGGTCGAACGCTTCCAGCTGGATCGGGCGCTGATTGCTGTCGATCATGGTGATCCCGATACCCAGCGTTCGGCGGTGGCCAGCCTGGTGGCCAACTACCTGAACAAGACCTTGAGCGATGGCATGATCGTCGCCGTCGGCATGGGCCGCAACGTCGGGGCCGTGGCGGACAATGTGTTCTTGCCGATCACCCGTAACTGCACGTTTGTCTGCGCCATCGGTGGTTCGCTGAAGGCTGGCGAGTACATGAATCCCGACCATATCTGCCGCCGCCTCGCGTTGCGCTTCGGCGCCGAAAGCGAAACGCTGTATGCGCCGGCCCTGGTGGCGAACCCGGAGTTACGCAGCATTCTGATCAACAACGACACCGTGCGTTCGACCCTGGACCGTGCCCGTCGCGCCGATATCGCGCTGATCGGGATCGGCGACATGAGCGAGAACAGCAACATGGTGCGCATGGGCTGGTTCTCGCCCCAGGAGATTGCCCAGGCACGTCTGTCCGGCACTGTCGGCGACATGATGGGGTATGACTTTATCGACATTCACGGTCAGCCGGCCGTCAACGCCATGCAAGGGCGGGTGATCGGGTTGTCGGTGCAGGAGTTGTTGCGCATTCCCGACGTGGTCGCGATTGCCAGTGAAAACACCAAGGCGGCGGCGACGCTGGGGGCCTTGCGTTCGGGGGTGATCAATACGTTGGCGACGACCGTGTCAAACGCCTACACGATACTCGCGCTGGACGATGCCACCCGCAAACTGGACAGTTGAGCTGAGGAAGGGCCCACGCCATCCGGTCGTTGCCATACGGGCCGGATGGGGGGAGCAGGCGGGATTAATGCTGAAGCTGTGCTTCTACTGATTCGGCGAGATTGGTAAGGATCAGGCAGCAAGAGACCGCGCCGGCATCGAGCACACCCAAAGAGCGCTCGCCGAGGCGGCTGGCGCGACCGATTTTCGCGATCAGGTCCCGGGTGGAATCACGGCCCTGGGAGGCGGCGATTTTCATCCGGCTCAAGGCTTCACTGAACGAAACGCCCTCGGCCTGGGCTTGTTCGAAGGCTTCCACGGACGGAATCAGCGTGTCCATCAGGCACTTGTCGCCGACGCCCGCATCGGTGATGTCTTGCAGCGACGTGAGGCCGCCGCGCAACAATCTGGCGAAGCTCGCCGCATCGATTTCTTCGCGACCGCGCACTTCATCGGCCATGCCGATGAACAGGCTGCCGTAGAGCGGCCCCATTGAGCCACCGATGCCTTCCATCAGGGCCAGGGTCAACTCGTCGAGGGCTTCGGCCAGGGACAGTTGACGCCCCTCAAGGCTCTTGCCGCAACGGGCGAACCCCTTGGCCATGTTGATGCCGTGGTCGCCATCGCCGATGGCGCCGTCCACTTCGCTGAGGTACTCGCGGTTGGCGACGATGATCGAGACCAGGTTGGCCACGATGGCGCTACCGGTGCTGCTCGAAAAATGCTGGCTCATGGTTCACTCCGACTGGGACATGCCGATGGAGCGGCACGGTTGATCGATCAAGGTTGTCAGTTCAGCGTCGAGCCCGAGCAGGGTGAGGGTGACGCCCATCATTTCCAGCGACGTGAAGTAATTGCCGACATAGCAGCGATGCACTCGCAGGCCTTTGGCGGTGAGCAAGCGTTCGACCTCGGCGTAGAAAATGTACAGCTCCATCACCGGGGTGGCGCCCAGGCCGGAGACCAGTACCACGACGCTTTCATCCTGGCTGAAATCGCGATCGGCGAGAATCGGCGCGATCATGCGTTCGGCCATCACGGCGGCGGATTCAACCGGGATCACTTCGATCCCGGGCTCGCCATGGTGGCCGATGCCCAGTTCCATCATGCCATTGGCGATCTGGAAGTTCGGTTTGCCGACGGCGGGAATGATGCACGGGGTCAGGCCGACGCCGATGGAACGGCACTGGTTGACGGCTTTCTGTGCCACGCGAATCACGCCATCCAGGTCGTAGCCCAGGGCTGCGGCGGCGCCGCCGACTTTCCACATGAAGATCTCGCCGGCAACGCCACGGCGTTTGGCAATGTCTGCCGGTGGCGCGGAGGCCACATCGTCGTTGGCGACGACGGTGCGGATGTTCATCTCTTTGCTGGCGGCCATTTTCATTGCCAGCTTGACGTTCATGTTGTCGCCCGCGTAGTTGCCGTACAGGCAGGCAACACCGGCGCCTTGATCGGCGGCGCGGAAGGCATCGAAAAAGCTCTTGGCGGTCGGCGAAGAGAAAATTTCACCAACGGCCACCGCATCCACCAGGCCGGGGCCGACATAGCCGAGAAACGCCGGCTCATGGCCGGAACCGCCCCCGGTGACGATACCCACCTGGCCCGCCGGTGAAGTTTTGCTTTTGCGGATGACTCGCGGATTGGCCTCGTACTGGGCCAGTTCCGGGTGCGCCACGAGGATGCCCTTGAGCATGTCCTCAACCACCTGATCCGGATCGTTTATGACTCGATTCATGAAGTGTTTCCTTATTCTTGTACTTAAGGCTGATTACTGAATGCTGTAGCCGCCGTCGATGACCACGTTTTCACCGGTGATCATCTTGGCTGCGTCGCTAATCAGGTAAAGCACCAGGCCGGCAATTTCCTCAGGCTGGGCAAAGCGGCCGACCGGGATCTGCAATTTGGCCCGTTCACCCAGTTCACCGGCCCAGGCCTTCTTGCCCAGAGCGGTTTCAACAATCGTGGGTGAAACGGCGTTGACGTTGATGCCGTGAGGGGCCCATTCCATTGCCAGGACCTTGGTCATGCCGACCACGGCGGCCTTGCTCGCGCAGTACGCCACATGCCGGTCCAGGCCGATGACGGCGGCCTGGGAGGCGAGGTTGACGATGCGTCCGCTGCCTTGTTCGATCATGTGTCGGGCGCAGGCCTGGGCCACAAAAAAACTGGCTTTGAGGTTGATGTCCAATGTCGTGTCCCAGGCGTTCTCATTGACGTCGAGCGCCTTGTCGAGCAACGCCACACCGGCGCTGTTGACCAGGTAATCAATGCGACCGAGTTGTGCGGCAGCCTGGTCAACCGCGGCTTGCACCTGATCAAGTTGACGCAGGTCGACGGCCAGGCCTATGTGCCCGGCGCCGAGGCTGGCAGCCACCTCGACGACTGCCGGATCGCGGTCCAGCAGGGCCACCTTGGCACCGCGCTCCACCAGCAGGCTGGCGCAGGCCAGACCGATACCGGCGGCACCGCCAGTGATCACGGCGCAGCGGCCGTTGAGGTCGAACGCCTGGTTCCAGAAATTGGACATTTCATTCACTCCGTACGGGCCGCTTCCGGCCCGGGTTTTCTAGTTGGATAGACGCTTACTTGGTGCCGGTGACCTGGGTGTACAAGGCGTCGGCATTGGTACCGGTGACCGGCACCCACGGCAGGATGTAAACCTTGTCCGTACCTTCACCCCATTTCACGTCTTTGGCATAGCGTTCCCAGATGGTCGACTGTGGTTTGTAATCCTTGCCCACCAATGTACGCAAGGCCATGTCGAGCGCTCCTTGGGATTGCGCTTGAGCATCTTGCAGGAACGTGATGACTTCACCTTTTTTCGCGGCCTGGATGGCATCAGGCATGCCGTCGATGGCGGTCACTGGAACATCGTTTGGCGACAGGCCACGGGACTTGATGGCTTGCAGGGCGCCAAGGGCCATGTCGTCGTTCTGCGAAATGATGCCGGAGATGCCGCCATTGGGGTGCGCGTTCAGCCAGTCTTCGGTGAGTGTCAGCGCTTCGGCGCGGGACCAGTTAGCGGTTTTCATCTCAATGATCTTGATCTGCGGGTTTTTCAGCAGGACTTCGATCTCGCCTTTTTGCCGGTCGATCTGTGCCGACTGGCCGATCGGCCCCTGGATGATCGCCACGGTGCCTTTGCCGTGCAGCTTGTCGACCATGGCCTGGGCCTGGAGACGGCCGCCTTCGACGTCGTCGTTACCGATAAAAGGGACGTTGGCGCTGGCCACCTTGGTGTTGGAGGCGATCACCGGAACGCCGCTGATCTGGGCCTGGGTCACGGTCGCGACGCCAGCCTTGGTGTCGATCGGCACGAAAATGATCGCGTCGTAGTGCTGGGTGACCATGGTTTCGATCTGGTTGTTCTGGGTCATGGCGTCGTAGTTGCCATCGAACACGGTCAGTTGCACGGTGCCGTCCTTGACGGCCGGGTGCTCCTTGATCTCGCGGACCCAGTTCTGCATGTACTGACCCTTGAGGCCATACACGGCCGCGCCGATCTTGTAGGTTTTGTCCTGAGCAAACGCGATGCTGCTGCTCAGGAGGGAAATAGCCGCCAACGCCGCGAGAGATTTGCCGACTTTTTTAGTGGAAAGCTTCATGGGTAACTCCTTTATTGTTTTAGTCATTAGGTTGGGTGATACGGCTTAACGTTTTTTCTTGCGCCAGACATCGATGAGCACCGCAAGCACGATGATCAAACCCTTGGCCACTTGTTGGTAATACGAGGACACACCGAGCAGGTTCAAACCGTTGTTGATCACCCCGATCAGCAGGGCGCCGAACAGGGTGCCGACAATGCTGCCGGTGCCGCCGGAGAGGCTGGTGCCACCGATCACTACCGCAGCGATGGCGTCCAGTTCATAAGAGCCACCGGCCTGGGGCAGGGCGGAGGTGGTGCGGGCTGCGAGCACCACACCGGCGAGGCCGGCCAGCAGGCCCGAGACCACGTAGACCGAGAACGTCACCTTGCGCACGCCGATGCCGGAGGTGCGGGCGCTTTTTTCGTTGCCGCCCACGGCGTAGATGTAGCGTCCGTAAGTGGTGTAGCGCAGCACCATCCAGAAAATCAGGGCGACCACGGCGAAGATAATGATGGGGATACCGATCGGACCGAACTTGCCGATGCCCAGGGCCAGGAAGTTTTCAGGCAAGTCGGTGACCGGGCTGCCGTCGTTGAGAATGAAGGTCATGCCGCGGGCCACGCTGAGCATGCCGAGGGTGGCGACGAAGGGCGGGATCGTCAGGTTGGCGACCATGAAACCGTTGATCACACCGAGCATGGCGCCGGCGAACATCCCGGCGCTGACTGCCGCCAGCAAGCCGTAACCCTGAGTCGCCACCAGTGCGCTGCACAGGCCGGAAAAGGCCAGGATCGAGCCGACTGACAGGTCGATGCCCTTGGTCAGAATCACGTAGGTCATGCCGACAGCCAGGATGCCGTTGATCGAGGTCTGGCGCAGGATGTCCATCCAGTTGCGCCAGGTCATGAAGTATTCGCTGGCGAAGGCCATCACCAGGCACAGCAGAATGAAAACCAGCGGCAGGCCGAAGCGGTCCAGGGCGTAGCGCAGGCGGGCGCGGGCGTTGGTGTTCGTGGATACCGGGGCAGGGGCAGGTGTGGCAAGCAGTTTGGTGTTCATGAGGCGAGACTCAACAAGGCTTCCTGGGAGAGGGCGGTATCGGTGCTGACGGTGACCAGTCGGCCACCTTTGAAAACCGCAATTCGATCACTCAGATGCAGCAGTTCCGGGGCTTCGGACGAGACCACGATGGCCGAGCCACCGGCCCGGACGAACTCATCGAGCAGGTGATAGATTTCCTGCTTGGCGCCTTCGTCGATCCCCCGGGTCGGCTCGTCGCAGAGCAGGCAGATCGGTTGCGTCGACAGGCACTTGGCAAGCACGACCTTCTGCTGGTTGCCGCCACTCATGGACGCCACGGGCAGATCGAGGGACGAAATCTTGATCTGCAAGCGCTTGACCATGCTCTGGGCCAGTTCGTTTTCCTTGCGGGCATTGATCACGGACCAATTCGACAACTGCTTATAAGCAGAGAGCGCGATGTTGGTCATGATGCTGCCGCTGAGCACCAGGCCGCTGTCTTTACGGTCCTCGGTCACCAGCGACATGCCGGCGCGAATCGTCGCCGCCGGCACACCGATCGGCAGAGGCACGCCCTGGAGCGTGGCGCTGCCGGCGTCGGGTTCGGTGAGGCCGTAGAGGCAATTGAGGAACTCGCTGCGACCCGAACCCATCAAGCCGTAGATGCCAAGGATCTCCCCTTGGCGCAGTTGCAGGCTGATGTCCTGGAACTCGCCGTCGCGGCTCAGGCCGGTGACGTCCAGGCAGTTGTGGGCGGCGCATTCGCGACCGACCTTGTGGTCTATGCGCTGCAACTCTTGGCCGACGATGCCACGCACCAGGTGGGCGCGGTCGATATCGGCCATGCGCCCGGTTTCGACGAAGGCGCCATCGCGAAAGATGCTGTAGTCGTCGGCGATTTGCGCCAGTTCACTGAGGCGGTGGGACACATAGATGATCCCGGCGCCACGGGCGGTCAAGCGGCGGATGGCTTTGAACAGGGTCTCCGCTTCGCGCTCACCGATGGCCGAGGTCGGCTCATCCATGATCATCACCTGACAGTCATGGCTGAACGCCTTGGCAATCTCCACCAACTGAATCTGCGCCACGCTCAAGCGGTGCATCGGGCTGGTGGCATCCACGTCGAATTCCAGGCTTTGCAGCAACTCCCGGGTGCGCCGGTTCAGTTCCTTGCTGTCGACGATGCAGCCGGCGCGCCGTGGTTCGCGGCCCAGCCAGATGTTCTCGGCGACGGTCATGTAGGGGATGGGTTCCAGTTCCTGCGTGATCATCGCCACGCCGGCGGCCAGCGCTTCACTGGGGCGGTTGAACTGCACCGGTTGGCCGTTCAGCAAAATGCTGCCGGCGTCGCGTTGAGTGATGCCCATGAGGATGCTGAGAAACGTCGATTTGCCTGCACCGTTACCGCCGCACAGGGCGTGCACGCTGCCTGCACGTAGAGAGAGGCGCCCATCTCGCAGGGCGGGGATACCTGCATAGGCTTTGGCGACATGTTCAGCCTGGAGCAGTAATGGCGTAGCCATTGGGGTGTCCTCTTGCTGATTTTCTTGTTAGGTCTAACTGATCATCTGATCGGCCAGTGATCATATGTTTAAATCAAATCGATACATCGTGTCAACGATGCTTACGATTCTTTTGTTTTTTTTTAACCTTTAAGCGGTATTTAAGCCGTTATTGCGCAAAATATCGCTTGACATAAAGGTGTTGGTGGTTGGGTAATGGTTGTGCATTATTTCATTGCGTGATCATTTGATCGCTGTCAGCGCCTTCGTATGGCAGTGGAGGGAAAACTTATGGATGTGAACACATCGTTTTCTGTGGCCATCGGTAGCGATGAAGCAGGCTACGAGCTCAAGGAGCTGCTCAAGCTCCACATTGAAGCGCTGGGTTACCGGCTTCAGGACTTCGGCTGCTATTCGTCCAGTCCGGTGCTTTATCCCGACATCGCGGTGGCGGTCGCGACCGCTGTCAGTGCCGGCGAGCATCGTCTTGGCGTACTGATTTGCGGAACCGGCATCGGCATGGCCATTTCCGCGAACAAGATCAAAGGCGTTCGGGCCGCGCAGGCCCACGACACCTATTCCGCCGAGCGCGCGCGCAAAAGTAACGACGCGCAAATTCTGTCCATCGGTGCACGGGTGATCGGTGCGGAGCTGGCCAAGAGCATCGTCAAAATCTTTCTTGAATCCGAATTCGAAGCCGAGCGCTCCGGGCCGAAGGTCGAGCGGATCACTGCGGTGGAGCAGGCGGACAGAGACTTGCCATCCCGATAAGGTCGGGCGGTCGGGATAAGCACCAGGGACTGAAACACAAACAACAAGAGCCCAGAACATGTCCAACCTGCTTGAACAATTGAGACAACACAGCGTTGTGGTGGCCGATACCGGCGATCTCGACGCGATCCGTCGCTTTGCGCCCCAGGACGCGACCACCAACCCTTCACTGATTTTGAAGGCGGTGCAGTCCGGTCAGTACAACGCGTTGGTCGATCAGATCCTGAGTGATGTGCAGGGCCTGGGCGTCAGCGTCGAAGAGGCCATCGATGAAGCCTGCGACCGCTTGGTGGTCGCCATGGGCAAACAGATTCTTGAGCTCGTGCCGGGACGCGTGTCGACCGAAGTGAATGCCCGGCTTTCCTTCGATAGCGTGGCGAGCATTGCCAAGGCCCGGCGCCTGGTCGAGCTGTATGAAGAGGCCGGCATCGGTCGGGATCGCATCCTGATCAAACTGGCCGCCACCTGGGAAGGCGTGCGGGCGGCCAAAGTGCTGGAGTCGAACGGCGTGCAGTGCAACCTGACGCTGATCTTCAACTTCGTCCAGGCACGGGCCTGCGCTGAAGTCGGAGCCTTTCTGATCTCGCCTTTCGTGGGGCGCATTCTCGATTGGTACAGCAAGGCCAACCCAGGCGTTGTTTATGCGCCGGATGAAGAGCCGGGCGTGCAATCGGTGCGCCGCATCCTGCAGTACTTCCGCCAGCATCGTTATTCCACGGTGGTCATGGGCGCGAGCTTTCGCAATGTCGGTGAGATTCAGGCGCTGGCCGGTTGCGACCGCCTGACCATCAGCCCGGCGTTACTGGAAGCCCTTGAAAGCAGTGATGCCCGACTGGTGCCTGTGCCGATTCAGGGCGCCGGGCTCGATGATGCAGCGCCCAAGCGACTGAGCGAAGGCGAATTCCGCTGGCAAATGAACGAGGACGCCATGGCCACTGAAAAACTGGCCGAAGGCATCCGTGGTTTTGAAGCGGACCAGTTGAAGCTTGAAGTGTTACTGCGCGAAAAACTTGCCGGAGGTGTCGCTTGAATCAGCCTGAACAAATCGTGAATTTGCGCCGTCGTGAGCGTGCCAACGCCATTCGTGCCCTCAGCATGGATGCCGTGCAAAAAGCCAACAGCGGCCATCCCGGTGCCCCTATGGGTATGGCGGATATCGCCGAAGTACTTTGGCGTGACTACCTCAAGCACAACCCGAGCAATCCATCGTTCGCTGACCGTGACCGCTTCGTGCTGTCCAACGGCCACGGCTCGATGTTGATCTACTCGCTGCTGCACCTGACCGGCTACGACCTGTCGATCGATGACCTGAAAAACTTCCGCCAGTTGCACAGCCGCACCCCGGGCCACCCGGAATTCGGCTACACCCCGGGCGTGGAAACCACCACCGGTCCACTGGGCCAGGGCCTGGCCAACGCCGTGGGTTTCGCCCTGGCAGAAAAAGTCCTGGCGGCGCAGTTCAACCGTCCCGGCCACAACATCGTTGATCACCACACCTATGTGTTCCTGGGTGATGGCTGCATGATGGAAGGCATTTCCCACGAAGTCGGCTCCCTGGCCGGTACTTTGGGCCTGGGCAAACTGATTGCCTTCTACGATGACAACGGCATCTCCATCGACGGCGAAGTCGAAGGTTGGTTCACCGATGACACGCCGAAGCGTTTCGAAGCCTACAACTGGCAAGTGATCCGCAACGTTGACGGTCACGACCCGGAAGAAATCAAGACAGCGATCGAGACGGCGCGCAAAAGCGAGCTGCCGACGCTGATCTGCTGCAAGACCACCATCGGTTTCGGTTCGCCAAACAAGCAAGGTAAAGAAGACTGCCACGGCGCCCCACTGGGTGACGCGGAAATCGCCCTGACCCGCAAGGCGCTGAACTGGAATTACGGCCCGTTCGAAATCCCGGCCGACATCTATGCCGAGTGGGATGCCAAGGAAAAAGGTCGCGCTGCCGAAGCCGAGTGGGATCAGCGTTTCGCTGCTTACTCCGCTGCGTTCCCGACCGAAGCCAACGAGCTGATCCGTCGTTTGAGCGGCGAGCTGCCAGCCGACTTCGCTGAACAAGCCTCGGCTTACATCGCTGAAGTCGCGGCCAAGGGCGAAACCATCGCCAGCCGTAAAGCCAGCCAGAACGCCTTGAATGCCTACGGCCCGCTGTTGCCGGAACTGCTGGGCGGTTCTGCTGACCTGGCCGGTTCCAACCTGACCCTGTGGAAAGGTTGCAAAGGTGTCTCGGCGGAAGACGCCAGCGGCAACTACATGTACTACGGCGTTCGCGAATTCGGTATGAGCGCGATCATGAACGGCGTGTCCCTGCACGGCGGTCTGGTGCCTTACGGCGCGACCTTCCTGATGTTCATGGAATACGCCCGCAACGCCGTGCGCATGGCGTCGCTGATGAAGAAGCGTGTGGTGTTCGTCTACACCCACGACTCCATCGGCCTGGGCGAAGACGGCCCGACGCACCAGCCGGTCGAGCAACTGACCAGCCTGCGCAGCACACCGAACCTCGACACCTGGCGTCCAGCCGATGCCGTTGAATCGGCGGTTTGCTGGAAACTGGCCATCGAGCGCAAGGACGGCCCTTCGGCGCTGATCTTCTCCCGTCAGAACCTGCAACATCAGGAGCGTGATGCCGGCCAGATCGCCGACATCGCCCGTGGCGGTTACGTGTTGAAGGACTGCGAAGGCGAGCCTGAGCTGATCCTGATCTCCACCGGTTCGGAAGTGGGCCTGACTGTTCAGGCGTACGACAAACTGACCGAGCAAGGTCGTAAGGTTCGCGTCGTTTCGATGCCGTGCACCAGCGTGTTCGATGCCCAGGACGCCGGTTACAAGCAAGCCGTCCTGCCGTTGCAAGTCAGCGCCCGTATCGCCATCGAAGCCGCGCACGCGGACTACTGGTACAAATACGTTGGCCTGGAAGGTCGCGTGATTGGCATGACCACTTACGGCGAGTCGGCGCCTGCGCCAGCCTTGTTCGAAGAGTTCGGCTTCACCCTGGAAAACATCCTGGGTCAGGCTGAAGAGCTGCTGGAAGACTAAAAGTGCGAATGCGGTGGCCGAGTGTCACCGCAATCCCCCTGTAGGAGCTGCCGAAGGCTGCGATCTTTTGATCTTGATCTTCAAAAGATCAAAAGATCGCAGCCTCGTTTCACTCGACAGCTCCTACAACGGGGTGTTGTACGTAAGAAATTCGTCTGGCTGCGCATTATCGAGAACCCCATGCCTCAACCGCGTCCTTACAAAGTTGCACTCAACGGCTACGGCCGGATTGGTCGTTGCGTCTTGCGTGCGTTGTTTGAGCGAGGCGAGAAGGCCGGGTTTGAAATTGTCGCGATCAACGATCTGGCGGACATGGCCAGCATCGAATACCTGACACGCTTTGACTCCACTCACGGGCGTTTTCCCGGCGAAGTGCGGGTTGAGGGCGATTGTCTGCATATTAATGGCGACTGCGTGAAGGTCCTGCGCAGTGCCACCCCCGAAGGCATCGATTGGGCGTCGCTTGGCGTCGATCTGGTGCTGGAGTGCTCCGGCGCTTACCACACCCGCGCCGATGGCCAGCGGTTTCTCGACGCCGGCGCTCCGCGTGTGCTGTTTTCCCAGCCGATGGCCAGCGAGGCGGATGTCGACGCCACCATCGTCTACGGCGTGAACCAGGATTGCCTGACCGGCGACGAACTGCTGGTGTCCAACGCGTCCTGCACCACCAACTGCGGCGTGCCGCTGTTGCGTCTGCTGGATCAGGCCATTGGTCTGGAATACGTGTCGATCACCACCATTCACTCGGCGATGAACGACCAGCCCGTGATCGACGCCTATCATCACGAAGACCTGCGCCGCACCCGTTCGGCGTTCCAGTCGGTGATCCCGGTGTCCACTGGTCTGGCGCGGGGCATCGAACGCCTGCTGCCGGAACTTGCCGGGCGAATTCAGGCCAAAGCCGTACGGGTGCCGACGGTGAACGTCTCGTGCCTCGATATCACGATGCAAACCGTGAGCGACACCGACGCCACCGAGGTCAACCGGATTTTGCGCGAGGCCGCCACCAGCGGCCCGCTCAAAGGCTTGCTGGCCTACACCGAGCTTCCCCACGCAAGCTGTGATTTTAATCACGACCCACATTCGGCCATCGTCGATGCCAGTCAGACCCGCGTTTCCGGCCCACGGCTGGTGAACATCCTGGCCTGGTTCGACAACGAATGGGGGTTTGCCAACCG
>Ga0302175_10000111_pt1 | contig 32281 bp, 25 predicted proteins | sample I_Fen_N3_3_FD_198791 | JGI IMG/M metagenome (GOLD analysis project Ga0302175, IMG submission 198791) | Peat permafrost microbial communities from Stordalen Mire near Abisko, Sweden - I_Fen_N3_3 | ecosystem: Environmental > Terrestrial > Soil > Wetlands > Permafrost | place: Sweden: Abisko... | reverse complement strand
GTCAGAAACCGTTGTTCTGCAAAGCGGCGACTACCTGGTGGTCTTCACGGATGGTGTGGTGGAAGCGGAAAACGAGCGCGCCGACGAGTACGGCGAGCAGCGGTTGCTGTACGTGGTGCACATGGGAGCACAACTGTCTCCTGCCCAGCTGTTGCAAAGCATTATGACGGACCTGAACCGTTTCGTGGCCGGGGCTCCCCAGCATGACGACGTGACATGCATGCTGGTGAAGGTGCAGTAGCGATGAGCACAAATCACTGGGATGCGGTGATCTTCGACTATGGGGGCGTGCTCTGCTATGCCCCTACCGCGAAAGACGTGACCGCCTACGCCGAGGGGAGCGGGCTGGAGGAAGCCAAGTTCTTCAAGCTGTACTTGGAGACCCGCGATTATTATGGCCGCGCCGCCACGGGATATGCCGCTCATTGGCACCGCGTAGCCAACGCATCGGGGATTTCTATCTCCGAGGATGCGGTGAAGCAGTTCATCGAAAAAGAATCGGACCTTTGGACGCAGCCCAATGCCGATACGTTGGCCCTTGCTCGCGACATCAAGCAAGCCGGAGGCAAGATCGCGATCCTGTCGAACATGACGTTCGAACTGCTCGCGATATTGCACGCCAAATTCGACTGGCTGGACGAGTTTGATGTTCGCGTGTGGTCGTGTGAGCTCGGCTGCGCCAAGCCCGACGAGACCATCTATCGCTCGTGCCTTACGGCGCTGGGCTGCGAGCCTTCACGGGCGCTGTTTTTCGACGATCGTCCGCGAAACGTCGAGGGGGCGAGGCGGCTAGGGATGGAGGCGCAGGTGTTTGAGTCGGCCGTGCAGGCACGCGCGATTGTCGCTAATGGAATCGGGCTGCGGTAGTGACTGAAAGCGTAACGTGGCAATTTTAACCATGTTTGAGACTCCAAGCCGCGCGCGCGAAGCTGCCCCCTGGGCCCGCACTTTGTGGCATCGGTTTGATCGACGGCCCGTCATTTATCTGGATGCAGATAACAGCGGCCGCGATTTTGCTGGGAGCTGAATTGAATGTGGCCTTGGAAAAACGGAAGGCCGCGGAACCACCCCCTGACGGTGCGTTGTCCGAAGCGGGGCGTCTCCATGTTTTCGTTCGCGAGCAATGAACTCCCCGTTACGACAAGTTAGTTTGCCCGCAAGGTGCGGATAGCTGGTAACGATTCAAACGGGCTACCTTTGCAAGATGCAATCCGAGACACAATGGCAACAAGTGATGGCACGCGACGCCCGGCAGGATGGGCGGTTCGTTTTCGCGGTGCGCACGACCGGGATTTATTGCCGGCCGTCGTGCCCGAGTCGGCGTCCGCGGAGGGACTCGGTGGAGTTCTTCCTCGACCCGAGGCAGGCTGAGGGGGCAGGCTATCGAGCTTGCCTGCGGTGCAAGCCAACGGAGATTTCGTCGCAGGCGCAAGCCGTGCTGCAGGCACGCAAGCTGCTTGACGAGGCCGAAGGCGTGCTGACGCTGGCGGAGTTGAGCAAGCAGGTGCGGGTGAGTCCATTTCACTTGCAGCGGCTGTTCAAGCGAGCCACCGGGCTGAGTCCGCGCGAATATCAGTCGGCGCGGCGCATGCAGCAAGTCAAACATGGATTGCGCAAAGGAGACGACGTGACAACAGCACTTTACAATGCGGGCTTCGGCTCGGCCAGCCGTTTGTATGAGAAATCTCACCAACAACTTGGCATGACTCCGGGAGCCTATCGTCGCGGAGGCACGGGCGTCACGGTTCAGTACGCGATCGTTCCGTCGCCGCTGGGGCGGATGCTTGTGGCTGCGACACCACGCGGTATGTGCGCCGTGCGGTTTGGCGATACCGCGAGCGAGCTGGAGAGTGAGTTGCGTGCGGAGTTCCATGCCGCGACGTTGGTTCGTGACGAAGCAGCGTTGCAGCGCTACACCAAGCCGCTGCTGGCAAGTCTGCGCGGGGAAAGCGTCACCATCGAGATTCCGCTCGACGTGCGTGCTACTGCGTTTCAGATGAAGGTCTGGGAGAAACTGCGCGAGATTCCGGCGGGTGAAACCCGCAGCTACAGCGAAGTGGCGCAGGGGATTGGCGATCCGAAGGCGGTGCGGGCGGTCGCGAGAGCGTGCGCGAGCAATCCAGTGGCGTTAGCGGTGCCGTGTCACCGCGTGGTACGGAGCGACGGCGAATTGGCGGGGTATCGCTGGGGAGTGCAGCGCAAGAAGAAGTTGCTGAAGATGGAAGCGCAGTAAGTAAGGAAAATTAAAAATCACAGCATCAGGTTGTCGTGAACAAGCGGTCGGCATTTCCCGAAATGGAAATGCGCGCTCAGGTATCCTTTCGCATTCACGAGCCAGTCATTTATACTCGCCTGTTTCGAGAGAGACAGGCGAGTCGTTGTGTTGCTGAAATGCGACTTCTCTGATTCGTTTCGATTGATTGCGCCGGAGCGCGTTGCGCTGGCGACCTAAGACTTGATGGCCCAATGATCTAGGGCCGAACCGAAGGAGTGCAGGGTGAAAATCCTGGTGTGCATGAAGCAGGTCCCGCAGAAGGACGCTCCGCTGAAGCTGAACGAGAGCGGAACATGGATTCGCGAGGACGTTTCCTACGAAGTCAACGAGCCGGATGCCTACGCGCTGGAAGAGGCCCTGCGCCAGAAGGAGAAGCACGGAGGCGAGGTCGTGGTTATCACCAGCGGTCCCGCGCGCGCGCAGCAGGTGTTGCGCGAGGGGCTCGCTAAGGGCGCGGACCGCGCCATCCACCTGGAAGGCGATGCCTTTGTCGGTCTTGACGCCTTCAATACCGCGAAGGCGTTTGCTGCCACGGTGAAGGATGAGAATTTCGACTTGATCTTTACTGGCTTGCAGTCTGATGACTACGGATTTGCGCAGACGGGCGTGGTGCTGGCCGAACAGCTGGGATGGACGCACGCGACCATCATCATGCAGATCGAGAAGACCGACGCCGGCATTCGGGTGAAGCGCGAGCTGGAGGCGGGTTACTTCCAATTTGTGGACATGCCGTTGCCAGCGGTGCTGACCATTCAGTCGGGCATCAACAAGCTCCGCTATGCGACGCTAATCGGCATCAAGCAGGCGAAGAACAAGCCTATGAAGAAGGTCTCGTTCGACGAGGTGAAATCGGCTCTCGGCGACAACTTGCAAAGGATCGAAAAGCTGTACATTCCGCAGAAGACGAAGAAGACGGAAGTCATCGAAGGGCCTCCGGCAGAAGTTGCCAAGAAGCTGGTGGAAAGACTGCGGAACGAAGTACACGTACTGTAGTCAGATCGGCGAGGGATGGCGAATTGAGCCAGGGGGTCGTGTGTTTTGCCTTGAGGAGGCAGCAATGCCATCACAAGAAGAGAGTCGCGAGAGCGGAAGAGCCTTCATGGTTGTAGGGTGGATTTTGGTGCTCTTTGCGTTGCTTGTGGCATTTTTTCACCCAGCAGCGTTCCGACTAGGACAGATGCGGTTCGGCATTATTGCCGTGGCTATGGTCCTGGTAGGTGTGCTGCTGAATATTTACGGATATCGGTTACGAAGGCGCAGTCTCTAATCGAGAATGGCTTTCGTATCGCATGGCGGGCGAGTTGGTTCGCACTTGAATAGGCACAGGAATGATTTGGGCCGGTGACGCACGGGCCGGCAATCGCGAAAAGGCGCGAAACACGGACTCAAATGGCAGACACAATTCTAGTGGTGGTGGAACAACGGGAAGGCAAGCTGAACCGCGTCTCATGGGAGACTTTGACTGGCGCCCAAGCCGTCGCGGCCCAAACCGGGTGGGCGCTTCAGGCGGCGGTGGTAGGCAGCGGAGTGGGCGAGGTTGCCCGCGAAGTGGCCGCGAAGAAAGTCAGCAAGGTGTATGACATCGAGTCAACGAAACTTGAGCCGTACACTCCCGATGGATTTGTGGCTGCACTGAAAGGCTTCGTCGAACGCACGCAGCCCAAGCTGGTGCTGATGCCGCATACCTACCAGGTGCGCGACTTCGCTCCCAAACTCGCCACCGCGTTAAATCGCGCGCTCGTATGTGACGCGATCGGCTTCAAGTATGAGGGCGGCAAGCTGCTCTTCACCCGGCCGATGTTTCAGGGCAAGTTCGTTGCCGATGTGTCATTTAGTGGCGACGCTCCGTACTTCGCCACGTTCCAGGCGGGCGCATTTCGCGGTGACCAGGTGGAAGAAGGCGGGGCAGCGGCGGCGGTTGAGACCGTCAACGTAGAAATCGCGGACGGTGCCATTCGCAATAAGCCGGAAGCTCCGTTTAAGGAAGCCAAGCAGGCTGTGGATCTTACGCAGGCAGAGATTATTGTCTCGGTCGGACGCGGCATCAAAGAGCAGAAGAACATTGATCTGGCGCAGCAGCTTGCGGCAGCGCTGGGTGGAGAGATTGCAGCGTCGCGTCCGATTTGCGATTCGGGCTGGTTGCCCATGGACCGGCAGGTTGGCTCTTCAGGGCAGACAGTAGCACCGAAGCTCTACCTGGCACTGGGTATAAGCGGGGCGATACAGCACGTGGTTGGCATGAAGGGCTCGCGCAGTATTATCGCCATCAACAAGGATGCTGAAGCGCCAATTTTTGAAATCGCTGACATCGCTGTGGTCGGGAACCTGTTCGACATCGTGCCGCCACTCATCGAGGAAGTGAAGAAGGCCAAGGGCATGTAATTGCCCGGTTCTGTCGACGCATGGAATACTGAGTGGTGCTGAGAGTTAAATTCGTGTCTTTCATCCTTCGTTCCCCGACGTCAGAAAGGCTGCTACATGATCGTATTTCGCAAGCCACTACCCAATGTGGAACGGCCGCAGATGGAAGCGGATGTGGTCATCGTGGGCGGAGGGCCCGCCGGGATGGCGTGCGCCTTGCGGTTGTCGCAACTGATTGACCAGCACAACGAAAAGTATCCCGAGACGCAGCTCACCAAGGAAAACATTTACGTGCTGGAAAAAGCGCGCGAAATCGGCGCGCATTGCCTTTCCGGGGCCTTGCTCGACCCGCGATCCATGCTGGAGCTACTTCCCGATTTTGAAAGCGAAGCACCACTTGATGCGGCGGTCGTGAAGGAGGCCGTTTACTACCTTACCCGCACGGGGTCGTTCAAGCTGCCTATCACTCCGCCACCATTGCGCGATCACGGCAATTACGTTATTTCAATTAACCGCTTCGTGAAGTGGCTTGGCAGCAAGGTGGAAGAGGCGGGCATCACGGTGTTTACCGGTTTTGCCGGCAGCGAACTCCTGATTGAAGAGGGTCGTGTTCTTGGTGTTCGCACGGATGACAAGGGTGTGGACAAGAACGGGGAACGGAAGTCGAACTTCGAGCCCGGGTATGATCTGAAAGCTAAAGTGGTGATTCTTGCGGAAGGAAGCCGGGGGTCGCTGACGAAGCAGCTTGTTGGGCGCTTTCTGCTCGATCACGAGCGCAATCCCCAGACGTATGGGGTTGGCGTGAAAGAACTGTGGGAACTACCGCCGGGACGAATCGCCGCGGGTGAAGTCATCTACACCATGGGTTATCCGCTGACGTTTCATGAGTACGGCGGAGCATGGATCTATGGGTCGAAAGATAACGTGGCATCGCTCGGATTCGTGACCGGACTGGATTATGCCGATCCGCGCATTGATCCGCAGCGCGTTCTGCAGGAATTTAAGAAGCATCCGCTGGTTGCGAAGTTGCTCGAGGGCGGCAAGATGATTCGTTACGGCGCCAAGTCTTTGCCTTATGGAGGATGGTGGTGCATTCCGCCGGTGGCCGGCGATGGTTGGATGGTTCTGGGAGACTCTGCGGGGTTCCTGAATTCGCAACGCCTCAAAGGCATCCATCTGGCGATCAAGAGTGGCATGCTGGCGGCAGAAACCGCGTACGAGGCGATGTCCAAGGATAACTATTCGCTGGAACTGTTGGCCAAGTTCCAGGAGCGCGTGGAAAAGAGTTGGATCAAGGAAGAGTTGTGGCCGGTTCGTAACTTCCACCAGGGTTTTGAAAGAGGATTTCTCCCGGGCATGTTCAATGCCGGCATCCAGCAGGTGACGGGCGGACGCGGGTTGCAAGCGCATTACACCAATCACGCGGGCCATGAGCGCATGAAGCCGCTTTCCCAGATGCCTGCGGACGGTGGCGCGCAAGCGCACATGATCAACGCTGCCAAGGGCGACGGCAAGCTAACGTTCGACAAGCTGACCGACGTCTACTACTCGGGCACTAAGCACGAAGAAGACCAGCCCGCGCACCTGGTGATTCACGACACCACTATCTGCAGCGAACGCTGCGTGATGGAGTTTGGCAACCCCTGCCAGAATTTCTGTCCGGCGAGCGTGTATGAAATGGTGGAAGCAGCGGACACCCCGAGTGGGAAAGAGATTCACCTCAACGCTTCGAATTGTGTGCACTGCAAGACGTGCGACATCATGGATCCGTATCAGATCATCACGTGGGTTCCGCCTGAGGGTGGTGGCGGGCCTAATTACGAGGGAATGTAGCACATTCGAATCTCGCCCTGCTAACGCCGGGTATTAATGCCACTTTAGGGGTACAAGCTCCAGGATTTTTCCACAGCGGCCGGCCGTAATTCCTTCAAACTGAATAAGATCTCGACAGCCCTCCACGCTGTGTCTGTAAACGTGTACCTATAAGAAAAATCTTCACGCGCTATATGCAAAACAGTAATGAAACTGAAAGGCGAGACTGATAGGCTGGAATGTACATAGTCGGGGCATATTCGCCTCATTCAATTCATTGACTTCACCAGACCAATCCTTCAGGAGCTGACTCACATGCTGAATGCATCTGGCCCACTACGCACACGTCTGTCGTACTCGTTGCCGCTGGGTTTATCAATTCTTCTCATTGCAGCCGTATTATTACTTTCTAACGGTGCGTCGTTTGCGCAGTCGACTACCGAAGGCGCGATCTCAGGAACGGTTTACGATCAACAAAGCGCGGTCGTTGCAGGTGCGACCATTACCGTCACCAACAACGGCACCAACCAGGTGCAGACCACGAAGACCGATTCGTCGGGATTCTTCCGGGTCACAAACCTGAATCCAGCAAGCTACACCCTCACCGTAACTGCTCAGGGATTCTCGGGCTACCGCGCTCCGCAAGTCATTGTCGAGGTCGGTCGTACAACTGAACTCTCGGCGAAACTAGGCGTAAGCGGGGGGGCAGAAAACATACAAGTTTCGGCTGAAGCGCCTACGGTGAACACGACTTCTCCGGAGTTCGCGCCGGTAATTGACTCGGTCGCGATCAGCAGCCTGCCGATTAACGGCGGACGCTGGTCGGACTTTGCGCTGCTGACGCCGGGCGTGAACAACAACACGAGCGGCTTCGGCCTGCTGAGTGTGCGCGGCATCAGCCCGCTGATGAACAACAACACCATCGACGGCGCCAACAACAACCAGGCATTTTTCTCGGAGGAACGTGGCCGCACCCGCGCAGGATACTCCACACCCAAAGTAGCGGTTCAGGAGTTTCAGATGAACACCTCAAACTACTCGGCCGAATACGGTCGCGCTGCGGGCGGTGTTATCAACACAGTGACGAAAAGCGGCACCAACGACTTCCACGGTGAGGCTTATTTCTTCTATCGCGACAACGCGTGGGGCTCCATCAACCCATTTTCGACGCTGGCAGTTCAGACCTCACCCGGGGTGTACACACCGGAGCCGTACAAACCGTCGGACATCCGCCGGATCAGCGGCATCGGCGTTGGCGGTGCGATCATTAAAGACAAACTTTTCTTCTACTTTGCTTACGACTGGTTCTACCGGAACTTCCCAGGCAACGCTATTCCGAACAATGCCAACACATTCTACGCGACCAGCGGCAGCGCCTATAACACCGCTGTCGCGACCCTTGCGACCCGGCTGGGTGTGTCGAAGGCTGTAGCCCAGCAGAACTATAACAACGGCCTGGACGGCCTGATCACCATGCTGGGCCCGGTGCCGCGTACTGGCGAACAGTACATCTGGTTTCCCAAGGTGGACTGGGTCATAAACTCCAGGAACCACGCCACGTTTTCCGTGAACCGCATGCGGTGGGCTTCTCCGGCTGGCATTCAGACGCAGGGAACGAACAACTACGGTATAGCCAGTTTTGGGAACGACTTCGTAAAAGACACTTGGGGCATCGCGTCCCTGGACACCGCCTTCAGCACCAATATCTCGAATCAGTTCCGCTTCCAATACGGGCGCGATTTCGAGTACCAGAACAACCAGACGCCGACGCCTTACGAGCAGAGCACGCTAGTGAACCCTCCGGGATACACCAACCCGTTGGGACTCCCGCCCTTTGTTCAATTGGCGAGCACTTCGGTGGGCTTCAATTTCGGCACGGCGAACTTCCTGCAGAGGCCGCAGTACCCGAACGAGTACGTACAGCAGTATGCCGACACGGTCACGTGGGTCAGGGGCCGGCACACCTTTAAGTTCGGTGCCGACATTAACTACACCACCGACAAAACACAGAACTTGCGCAACCAGTACGGTTCCTACAGCTACACCAGCCTGGTGGACTATTTCTCGGATCTGTACGGGACGAATAAGTGTAGCGCTACGGTTTCGGGAAAGCCGGTCAAGGTGCCGTGCTACAGCAACTTTACGCAGGCGTTCGGTCCATTGGGACTGCAGTTCTCAACTACCGATCTCGGATTCTTCGCGGAAGACACATGGAAGGCCACTCCCCGCCTGACTCTGACGCTCGGGCTGCGTTACGACTACGAGGCCATGCCCTCGACCCAACTGGCGAACCCCGATGTGCCAGCCACTTCGCATTTACCCAGCGACAAAAACAACTGGGGACCGCGTGTTGGATTTGCCTACGACGTATTCGGTGACGGTGGCACGTCGTTGCGCGGCGGCTTTGGCATGTACTACGGCCGCATCATCAACTCGACCATCTACAACGCTCTCATCAATACCGGCATATCTGCTGGGCAGTTGAGCTTCAGCTACACCAATACGCAGGGTGGAGCGGTCTTCCCGCAAATCTTTGCAGCGACCCCGACCGGAACCCTCAGGCCGAGCCTGGTGTACTTCAATCAGGGCTTCCAGAATCCGGGCGTGTACCAAACCGACCTCGCCTTGCAGCATGAATTCAAGGGCAATGTGGTGCTGTCTATGAACTACATGGGTAGCTTTGGGCGCTCGTTGCCCAATTTTGTCGATACCAACCTGCCAACCGCAAGTTCTGCTCTGACCTACACGGTGGTAGATCCGACCGGACAAGGGCCGTTGGCCAACGGCTCGAAGATCACGACGCCGCTGTATACGGGCATCCGCCCCAACACCAGCTATGGCGCCATGACCAACGTCTTCAGTGGGGTTAACTCCAGCTATAACGCGCTTGCGGTGATTTTGAACAAACGGTTCAGCAACAATGTTCAGTTCAACGTCAACTACACCTGGGCGCATTCTCTGGACTACGGCCAAAACGAAGCCACGTTTACCGACACTAACGACCTGCTGTTCCCGAATTGTCTGAAGTGCGAATACGGCAATTCCAACTTCGACGTAAGGCAGCGCTTTGTCATCAGCGGCGTGTTTGACGCGCCGTGGAAGGTGACCGGCTGGGCGGGATATCTTGCGAACGGCTGGGAACTTGCGCCTATCTACCAAGCGCAGTCGGGCCTGCCGTATTCGCTGGTTACCAGTGGCAACGCTCCTGGAGCGCTTGCCAGCGGCAGTTACAACGGTTCGGGTGGACCCGCTCGCCTTCTGGAGACGGGACGCAACGCTTATCGTTACCCGCGGACCCAGGTGGTGGACCTGCGTCTCTCCAAGTCGATCCCGATCAAGGAGCGCTATCGACTTCAGATCCTAGGTGAGGTGTTCAACCTGGCGAACCATGTCAACGTGACCGGCGTTGTGAACAGCGCATACACGATCACGGGCAGCACCCTGGTGTTCAATGCGCCTAGCACCAATAACAAGCCGTTCTTGGGAACGGTGAGCAGCGCGAACAGCAACTTCGCGTATTCGACCCGTAACATCCAGATCGGAGCCAAGTTCATCTTTTAAGTCTCGATGTGGGTTCAATGAAGGTCGCGTCCCGGCCACAAGCCGGGACGCATTTTTGTTCGCGCTGAACGGGCCTCTTCGGGCGTCTATAATTGCGAATACTGTTTCCGACCTCCGCGGCCTACCGGACAACCCAGGGCTGCGGCGGCGGTGTCCCGCAGAAGCGGGACCGAGGGTGTGGAGGGAAACGTCCACGCCTCCCGTGCTCGGAAAGGAAACGATCAGGCGTGTTCCCGTGCGTCTGTTTTTCTTTCCTTTCCCGTACTCTGAAGCAGAGCCGACGGACCAATCGGGAAGACCTTTGCCTTTAATCGACAAATACGGCCGCGTCATTCACGACTTGCGGATTTCCGTCACCGATCGCTGCAATTACAAGTGCGTCTATTGCCGGTCAGGGAACGACGGACCGGCATTTCCCGAGATGCCGATTGAGGACTATTTGCGCATGGTGCGAGTATTTGTCGGCGTAGGGATCACGAAAGTCCGGCTGACTGGCGGCGAGCCGTTGCTGCGGCGCGGACTGCTGGAGATGGTGCGTGAACTCGGGCGCATGCGGACTTTGGAGGGAAATCCCCTCGATATCGCTATCACTACAAACGGACATTTATTGGCCGAGTTGGCGCAGCCACTGGCGGACGCAGGTCTCTCCCGCGTGACCGTATCCATGGATGCTGTTGAGCCGCAACATTTCGCGCGGATTACGCGGGTGCCCAACGGGTACGAGCGTGTGCTGGCGGGCATCCGGGCGGCACAGCAAGCAGGACTGAGCCCGGTAAAGGTGAACTGTGTCCTGCTACGGGGCTTCAACGATGACCAGATCATCGGGTTTGGTAAGTTTGCCCGCGAAGAGGGCGTAGTCGTACGCTTCATCGAGTTCATGCCGCTGGAAGAAGACCGCGTGTGGACGCCGGAAATCGTTATTACGCTCGACGAGATTGTTCGCCGCATGGCTGACTTCATGCCATTGCGCGAGATCGAGCATGAACGCAGCGAAACTGCACGTCGATACGTGTTCGAAGACGGGGTTGGCGAGATCGGAATTATAGCTCCGGTGTCGCGACCGTTCTGCGGGGCTTGCAGCCGTATCCGAGTAACCTCGGATGGAAAGATTCGCACATGTTTGTTTTCGGTGCGCGAGCATGATCTGGCTGGATTGATTGCGAAGGGTGCATCCGACGAGCAGATGGCCGAATTCATCAACGAGGCCGTCGAGCAGAAAGAGGCACGCCATCACATCGGCGAGCCGGGTTTTGTGCCGGCTTCGAGGACTATGGTGCACATCGGGGGTTAGGCAGCAATTCCCGCCAATTAGCCATTGCACTTGCAGAATCTTGACGATAGCGTGAAAATAAACGCAGGGTCTTGGCTGCCAAGGGATTAAAACTGTGTGCCGCGTCTGGGTGACGCGGTTCTCGTTTTTGTAACAATCCGGGTAGTTGTGGCATCTATGTAATTGGTAAGAGAAGCGTCAACTGCAGCTTCAACATCCCCGTAGGTCGGGTCCGCTCAGGCAGACAGTGGATCTACTGGAGCCGCAGGCCAGCTTTCAACATCCCCGTTCCGGGGCGCAGTGTTCCGCAACAGCGGAACTTCGTAGGCCGGAACTGAAGGCAGAGACATTACGGTGGCAACAGCAACGGTAACGGAAGCAGTTTCGTGCTCGCTTGAAAACTATCTTGTTCTCCCTGACCATTCGATGGATCAGCGAATCCGGGAGGCGAAAGATGCTTTGGGGAGAGATTGTGTGATCCTCGGGCATCACTACCAGCGCGACGAGGTGGTCCGGTTCGCCGACTATCGTGGCGATTCTTATAACCTCTCGCAGATGGCAGCCAAGGCCGATGGCCGCTACATTGTTTTTTGCGGCGTACACTTCATGGCGGAAAGCGCCGACATCCTGGCGCAAAACGGGCAATCGGTCATCCTTCCCGATCTCAATGCGGGATGCTCGATGGCCGATATGGCCGAGATTTCGCAGGTCGAGGGTGCGTGGGAGCAATTCGTCAGCCTCGGCTTGACCGATGACGAAGGCAACGGGATCACACCGCTCACTTATATGAATTCGACCGCCGCCATCAAAGCGTTTTGTGGTGAACGTGGCGGCATGGTTTGCACTTCGTCGAACGCCAGCGGTGCTTTCGATTGGGCCTTCCGTCGCAACGAGAAGCTCTTCTTCCTGCCTGATCAGCACCTGGGACGCAACACGGGCTTTGCGCGCGGTATACCGTTGGACGAGATGGTGGTGTGGGATCCGTATCAGTTGCAGGGTGGCCTGAGCGCCGACCGGCTGCGCAAGGCGAAGGTCATCCTGTGGAAGGGGCACTGTTCGGTGCACCAGCGTTTTCTGCCGGAGCATGTGGACAACGTCCGTGCGACGTACCCGGACATGCAGGTGATCGTGCATCCTGAATGCCGCTGGGAAGTCTGCCAGAAAGCCGACGGCATCGGTTCCACAGATTACCTGATACGGCAGGTCAAGGAAGCTCCGGCGGGAAGCGCTTTTGCGATCGGTACCGAGATACACCTGATCAACCGCCTAGCCAGGGAGTACCCGGATAAGCACGTCATTACTTTGGATGAGTCCGGCTGCCTTTGTACTACCATGTTTCGCATCTCGCCGCAGCACTTGTGCTGGGCGCTGGAAAACCTGGTCGAAGGCAGGGTGGTGAACCCAATCAAGGTGAAGGACAGCGTCAAGAAGTGGGCACGGGTTGCGCTTGATAGAATGTTAGAAGTCCAGTGATTATAAGAACCCGCCAACGCAGGCGTCCCCGGGAAAAGTTCTTGCGGCGTATTCCGCGCTATTGGTCAGACTTGCGCGAATATCGCCGCCGCATGATTGGCCGTCAAAAACCAGCCAATCAGGAAGCAGCCGACCAGGTAGTGATTGACATGTCGCGCACATTTACCCTCGCTGAAGCCGAATCTCTTCTGCCCATTCTTGAGTCGTTGCTGCGCTCGGCAATGCAGGCCAAGGCTGTGATGGAAGAGGTGGATGCCGAACTCGGAGCACTGAAGAGCCGCGTTTTCATGAATGGCGGCATGTTTGTGGATGCTCTCGCCGTCAGCCGCCGTAAAGGCCAGCGCGAAAAGGCCATCCAGCAGGCGAAGGATGCGGTCGCCGAAATCGACGCGGCTGGCGTGCAGGTGAAGGACCTCGACATCGGGTTGCTCGATTTCCCATGCGTTGTGGCCGACGAAGTGATCCTGCTGTGCTGGAGACTCGGCGAGCAGGGCATTGCCCACTGGCACAGCACTAGCGAAGGCTTTGCCGGACGCAAGCCGATCGACGAGCGCATCATCCGGGATCAAAAGAAGACCAACTAGCCGCGACCATTCGCTCGCGGCGGCCGGGCCATTTGGTCTAAGCCCGAAGTCTCCCGCATAATCGATGTAGCCCCATGATTCAGCTTTCCTCCGCCGGAAAACGCTTCGGCCACAAGCTACTGTTCGAAAACCTGAACTGGCTGATCACGCCCAATGACAAGGTCGGGTTGGTCGGCGCGAACGGCACCGGCAAATCCACACTGTTGAAGATCTTGGGCGGCATTGAGTCGCTCGACTACGGCGCACTTACTTGCGCTAAAAATACGACCTTCGGATATCTCCCTCAGGACGGCCTGCGACTGGAAGGGCGGACCGTCTTCGACGAGTGCATGTCCGTGTTCAGCGACTTGCAATCGATGGAAAGTGAAATGCAGGACCTTGCGCACAAGATGGGCGAGCTCGACCCGTCGTCGCGCGAATATGAACAAGTCGCCGATCGCTACCACGAGATCTCCAGCCACTTCCGAGTGCACGATGGCTACGCGCTGGACGCGCAGGTAGGCACAGTACTCGACGGACTGGGTTTCCGCAAGGAAGACTGGACGCGCTACACCGAAGAGTTCTCCGGCGGATGGCAGATGCGCATTGCGCTCGCCAAGCTGCTGCTCTCGAAGCCGAACCTGCTGCTGCTCGACGAGCCGACGAATCACCTCGATCTCGAAACCCGCAACTGGCTTGAGGAATACCTGCTGCAGTATCCCTTTGCTTATGTGCTGATTTCGCATGACCGTTACTTCCTCGACGTCACAGTCGACCGCATTATCGAGATATGGAACAAGGGTGTGCACTTCTACAGCGGCAACTACGAGAAGTATCTGGCGCAAAAGCAGGAGCGCCGGGATTCGCTGGTTGCCGCCTACAAAAACCAACGCGACCGCATCGAGCAACTTGAAGCGTTCATTAATCGCTTTCGGGCCCAGGCCACTAAAGCCAAGCAAGTTCAGAGCCGCATCAAGGAACTGGAAAAGATCGAGCGCATCGATATACCGCCAGACGAGAGGACCATCCACTTCAGCTTTCCACAGCCGAATCCCAGTGGACGCACGGTGGTGGAGTGTGCAGATGTCGCCAAGAGTTACGGACCGAAGGACGTGTTCCGCAATGTGGATTTCACTATTCAGCGCGGCGACCGTGTTGCTCTGGTAGGCGTCAATGGGGCCGGAAAGTCAACGCTCATCAAATTGCTGGCCGGGACTGAACCGCTCAGCGCAGGGACAATGAAGCTCGGGCACAACGTGGAGCCCGATTATTTCGCGCAAGACCAGTACAAGGAACTCGATGCCTCACGCCGCATGCTCGATGACCTGTCAGACGTAGCGCCGCAGAAGACGATGACCGAACTGCGCGGGTTGCTGGGGAGTTTCCTCTTTTCAGAGGACGATGTTTTCAAGCCAATCGGAGTGCTCTCTGGCGGCGAGCGCAATCGCTATGCGCTGGCGCGAATGCTACTGCATCCGTCGAACTTCCTGCTGCTCGACGAGCCCACCAACCACCTCGATATGCGGGCGAAAGATGTTTTACTCGAAGCGCTGGAAAAGTACAACGGTACGGTGGTCTTCGTCTCGCATGACCGATACTTCATTGACAAGTTAGCAACGCGGATATTCGAAATAGGGGACGGCCGCGTGGAGGTTTTTCCAGGCAATTATGAGGACTACTTGTGGCGTAAACAGCACGCCGCAGACGGGGAAGGTGATTCGGACACCACCAGCAAGAGCGTCCCCACATTGTCAGACGTGCCGGGTTACGTTTCGCCGCTAGGCGAGACGCGCAAGCGCATGAATCCAATCAAACAGAAGCAGATGCAGGACCGCTGCCAGCAGCTTGAGGGGGAGATTGCCAAGCTTGAAGAAGGAATCTCCGATTGTGAACTTCAGTTGCAGTCATTCGTGAGCGCCGAAGAAACCCAACGCCAGGTCGAGCTGCTGGCGCGACGACAGACCGACCACGCCGGGCTAATCAAAGAGTGGGAAGAGCTGTCGAGCGTGTTGGAACCCGAAGCCTGAGCGTTCTTTAGTGGCGGTCTGCAAGTTCTCACCGGCAGACAGCATCCAATTCCTTCATCGGCTTGGGAGGCACGGGCGGGTACTTCAGGTGCTGCGCCTCGACGGTCTGCTCCAGAAGAGTGCCTCCGTATTTCAACGCGGCATTCGGATTGCTCTGGTAGGCCGGGTCGCTTTCCGCCTCATCCAACGTCACGAGGCGGAAGCCCTTCTGTTTGAGCAGATCGATGAGCTGCGGGAGCATCACGGTTTGAAAGCCACCCAGATGCAATAGCATGACGTGCTTCACCTCCCGCCCAAACACCATCTGCGACATTTTCTGGTCGAGCTCGATGTACTGCCGCGCGGTATCGAGGTAACTCGACTTGAGCCACTCGATAGATTTCTGGTCGCTCTTCGCCACGCATCGCGCGTACGGCGCATTCCAGGCATAGTCTTCGAAATCGAGTGTTACCTGCGCCACTCGATAACCGTGGTCCTTCAGATAGGCGCGCACGGCGTCTCGCTTCTCTAGCGTTTCGCCTTCCCACAAGAAGGGATACCGGAACCAGTGCCAATCGTCTTTGCCCATCAGAGAGCGCAGGGCCTGCTCGTTGGCAACTATTTCCTTTTCGAATGCTTCCGCAGTGCTATCGGTGAGGCTCATGTGCGACCAGGTATGGTTGCCGAGCAAATAGCCGGCGGCACGCCATTCTTCCAATACGGCTCGGTCTTCAGGAACCTGTTGCAGCTTCACGGCATTGATGAAGCCGTAAACCTGCGGCGCGTTTGCGGCCTTCAGCGTTGCGATAATGCTCTTTGCCACGTCGATCCGCGTCATGCCAGGTGGCAGTGGACCATGCGAGGGAAGATCATCGAACGTTAGCGCGACTTCCTGCGCCGGTGTCATGACGGGCAGCGCCACGAGTAGCGCTACGAAAACGAGGAATCGCGAGCGGCACACAATAAAACTCTTCACGCGTTTATGCCACCTAAGGTTTCTTGCCTTCCAACCACTCCGGCTTGAAATCGGTACTCGCCAGCCACGTCACCGGCCCGATCATGGATGCTATCGCGCGGTCCATATGCTCGAAATCAATCTTGTCGAGCGTGTCGGTGGGCTGGTGATAGTCCGCGTGCACACCGAAGCTAGACACCGTCTGCGCCACGATGCCCTCTTTGGCGAGGGCGTAATTGTCAGAGCGAGTGAAGAATCTTTCTGACGGATGCGGATCATCGACTAGACTCGCGCCATGTCGCGCCAGCTCGGGCCCAAGATTGGTACGCTCCCATCCCGTAAGCCACAATTCGTCAGGCTTCAGCTTGGGATCGGGGCGTCCAATCATTTCGAACTCCAAGTTGGCAACGATGTCTTTAATCGGGAATGTGGGATTTTGAAGAAAGTAGCGCGCGCCGACCATTCCCATTTCTTCGCTTCCCCAAAGCGCCACGATCACAGTGCGTTTCGGCTTCGGCTCTTTCGCCAGAACGCGGGCCAACTCCATCACTGCCGCCGTGCCCGATGCATCGTCATCGGCACCGTAATACGTCTTGCCGTCTTTGACGCCGAGGTGGTCGAGGTGAGCGCTCAGCAAGATGACTTGGTCTTGTTCATCCGTGCCCTCGATCTTAGCCATGACGTTCCACGTATTCGTCGTTTTCGGCGCGCTAATTTCTGTCTGTAGCTTCGCCGTGGCGCCCTGCGGCATTGCCCATAGCTGGTCGAAGGTTTCCTGCTTCGCTATTACCAGCGTTGCGCGAGGCTTGGGTTCGTCGTTACCAAGGACCGGTGTAATGTGTGGGGGCTCCTTGGCGAGCATGTCGAACATGCGCTGCGCATATGCGGACGAAGGGACGATCACCATCGCGGCGTCACCGGTTCGGTACGGTTCAAGAATCTTGCGAGCGTCTTCCATGCTGGTGCCTGTTTTGAGCTTGACCAGCACGGCGGATCCAGCCGGTACATTTATTTGCGCAGTGCCTTCGTCATTCAGATCGATCTTATGCAGCGGCGCCGACAAGTGGCTTTGCGAGAGACCCAAAATCACAATCTGCGTGCCATGCGTCAACACGAGCGGTTGGGAAGCGCCTTCGCCGTTGGTTTCGACGGTCAGCGTCGGGTTCCCAATTACTTCTCGCGATCGCAGCGTGCCCGTCTGAATGTACTGCCCGTCGCCGGCTGCCGGCTCCAGACCATATAGATTGAGCGTCGCGGCAATAAATACTGCTGCCTGGTGTTCGTCTTCGGTACCGCTGCCGCGTCCGTGGAGCGCAGGGCCGGCTAGGTAGGCCAGATTGCCTCTCACGCAGCTCGCACACAGCGCCGGTAGTGCGGAGGACTGCGCACGACTTGCTGGGCGGTGTGAATGTACCGCCGGATGTGGCGAAGCAGCTGTCGGTGTCTGCGCGAGCGATGTTATTCCGAATCCGAATGCCAGCAGGAATTGGCTTGCAAGAAAAGAGAGGGGCTTTACAAATCTCAAAGACGATCCTTTTCGATGTACTCGAACAAACTTAAATTCTGATCCAGCCGTAGCGAATCGCCAGAAGGCTGAGCGCACCGACCACGAGCCACAGCAATACTCCCTGGATGAGGGGCCTTGGCCCGACTTTGCGCAGCGCCGCTGGTGAAAGCGTTGCCCCAATCAGAAACAGCGTGAAGATCAGCAGCAGCTTGCCAGCCTTACTCAGCAGTTGATAGACGGGCAATCCGGCAAGAAGGTAGGTATTGGCCATCGCCGCGAGACAGAAGAACAGAATGAACCACGGCCATTGAATGCGAGTCTTGCTGCCCTTGGCAACGGCGGTAGCAACGGTAACGGGGACAATCCACAACGCTCTCGCCAGCTTCACGGTTGTGCCCGTCGCCAGCGCTACGGCCCCATATTTGGCGCATGCTCCAACCACGGAACTGGTGTCGTGAATCGCTAGTGCGGCCCACAATCCGAATTGAGTCTGCGAGAACTTCAGCGCAGCTCCAATCACCGGGAACGTCAGCAGAGCGACCGAGTTCAACAGGAAGACTGTGCCCAGGGATACTGACATCTCATCTTCCGTGGCTCCCAGTACTGGGCCGACTGCTGCGATTGCGCTGCCACCACAGATGGCGGTGCCGGTCGAGATGAGGTACGACGCCCGCGACTCCACGGACAGCAACTTGCCAAGTGCCGCCCCGGTAAGCATTGCGAGCGCGATGCCGATGGCCGTGTAAACGAACCCGCCGCGGCCCGCATGCAGCACCTGGTGCAGATTCATTCCGAACCCCAACCCGACCACGGCGGCCTGCAGAAGGTACTTGGAGATCTGGCGTGATTCACCGGGGTAGGGATGAGACGCGATGGCGCCAAAGACCAGACCGGCAACCAGCGCCAGCGGGGGCGAAGCCCACGGTGTGACGCAAAACACCAGGCCGGCCACAAATAATATTTTTGATCGCATGAATGACCGTCTAGAAAGGCAAATCGGATTTCATTTTACAGGCAGGGTAGTTGGGGGCCGACGGAGTGACTGGAGAGAAAATAAAATGGGCCCGATGCCAAAGAGCGGTGACGATTCCTTGGCTCCGGACCCATTCGATCCTGAAACGGATCGGAGGTGATATCTAATCGTAACTCCGGCTGTGGAAATGTCAAGAAGAAATGGCGATAAGCTACTGATTTTAGTGCTCTTTGCGGACATTTTGCCCCACCTCACAAGTCACTGAAAACACGCCACATCCCTTTGCCTGCGAAGGCTCGACTCAAACAATGGCACAACGGGCAAGGTCCGCCTGCTGCCACATACTGAGACCAACACCGGTCGAACAAATGGAATTCCGTCTAAGGGAGCCACTGCTCTGCAGGCATCTTCCAGCTTGCTCGGCTGCACCACGACGACAGTGACGTTCAAAATGCCCTGGTGAGAGTTGGTTTTTCCGTAGTTGTAACCGTAGCTAAGCCCTTTGTCATGTGGCGCGAGGTGAAGTTCATTGACTTTGGATTCGAGCGTCTGATAACTTTTTAAGTTCCACAGTTTTCCTAGCGTCCCCGGCGCCTCCGAAGCCGTGGGAATTCAAGAAACCAGAATGGATCCTCTTCTCAGACAAGTAGGAGATTTACTGCTCGGCGCGGTTCCGACCGCGGTCATCTTCCTGCTGCTCTATGCCATCTACACGACTTTGGTCGGCAATCCGCTCCGCAGGACGCTTGACGAGCGCCGGAAGCGAACCGAAGGGGCAATGCTTAAGGCTAGGGCCGATATCGCCGCCGCGGAAGCCAAAACGCAGGATTACGAGCAACGCTTGCGCGAAGCCCGGCTAGTGATTTTCAAAGCGCAGGAAGTTCGTCGCCAAGCAGCCCAGAAAGCCCGCGCCGAAGCCGTGGCAGCGGCAAGAGAACGCGCCCAGCAGCAGATTCGCGAGGCCCGCGCGGCGATAGGCAACGACATCGCAATCGCGCGTCAAAGCTTGCAGGCAGAATCTGAATCTTTGGCCTCCGAGATTATTCGCACCATCTTGAAACCAGCAGGCGCAGCCTCCGCAGCGGGTGGGCAGGCATGAGCCGGAAGACCTTGCGCCACTTTGCTTTCGCGTTTCTGCTCGCTTGCATAAGCATCGCTTCAGTTTCAGCACAGGAGCATAAGCAGCCGGCAGCCCCGGCTCAGTCTGAGCCTGCCGCGCAGACTCCCCAACAGCAACCAGTCAATCCTGATACTGCAGCTAGCCAGGAGCTCTCGAAGGCGTCTGAAGGCGCCGTTCACGCCGAAGAAGGCGAAGCTCACGAAGAGAATGCCGAGTTCAAGTATTCCTCTATGGTGCAGAAGTTGGGTCGTATGGTGGGGTTGGACGTGCACGGAATGTACTGGCTCTCGATCGCCGTCAACTTTGCGGTGCTGGCTGTTTTCTTCTGGATGCTGCTCAAATCGAAGCTGCCGCACATGTTCCGCGAGCGCACCAACACCATACAGAAGGCCCTGAAAGAGGCGCAGGCCGCCAGCGCGGAGGCGTCCCGTCGCCTGGGTGAAATCGAAGCCCGCTTATCGAAGCTGGATTCCGAAGTGAGCGACATTAAGACAGGCGCCGAGCGTGAGGCGGCCGCCGAAGAAGAGCGTATGCGCGCCGCTGCTGAAGACGACAAGCACAAGGTGGTCGACGCCGCCGAGTCCGAAATTGCCGCCATCGCCCGCAGTGCGCGCCATGATTTGAAGAGTTTTGCAGCGTCGCTGGCAGTAGACCTAGCGTCAAAGAAAATCAAAGTTGACGACAACACCGACCAGGCTCTGGTCCGCCAGTTCGTGGGCCACCTTGGAAAGGATGGTCAATAGCTATGGCCGCTATTGCCAGCCGATACGCCCGAGCCCTTGTCGAAGTCGTCATGCAGCAGAAGATTGATCCCGCCGTCGCACTCCAGCAGGTGCAAGACATGGTTGCCACGGTGCAGGGAAGCGAACAGTTGCGCATGGTTTGGGAGTCGCCGGCGATTCCGGCGGAGCAGAAGCGCGCCGTGCTCGATGCGGTTGCAGGAGCGTCGGGGCTGCTGAAGCCCATTCGAAATTTCTTTGCTGTGCTGATCGATCATGGCCGGATTCCCATGGCGGCGCAGATTGCGCGGCAGTTCGAGAAAGAATTGAATAGCGAACTCGGCTTTATAGAGGCCGACATCACCAGTTCCCGTCAGCTCTCGCCAGATGAAAAGAGCGGTTTAGAGTCGCAGGTCGGGAACCTGACAGGCAAGAAGGTCCGTGCCCGCTATGCGACGAACCCGGAATTGCTGGGCGGAGCGGTCGTCCGCGTGGGCAGCACGATTTACGACGGATCAGTTCGCGGGCAACTGCAAAAGATGAAAGAACAGCTAGCGAATTCTTAGTAAGCGGTATGCAGGTTTTGTTTCGAATTAGAGGCAGGAATGCCAACTCAACGTGTCGGTGACATGGCTGCACAGTTCTAACTGACGACAGCAACCGACAACTGGACTCATATGGCTCAGATCAAGGCAGACGAGATCACTAAGCTCATACGCGAGCAGATCGAGAACTACGAAACCAAGATTGCTGTCGATGAAGTCGGCACGGTCATGTCCGTCGGCGACGGCATTGCCCGCGTGTACGGCCTCGAGAAAGTCATGGCAGGCGAACTCCTGGAGTTTCCGCATAACGTGGCCGGCCTGGCCATGAACTTGGAAGAAGACCAGGTTGGTACTGTTTTGCTTGGTGATTTCACCGAGATTCAGGAAGGCGACGTAGTCAAGCGTACTGGCAAGATCATGAGCGTGCCCGTGGGCGACGCCATGATCGGCCGCGTAGTGAACGGACTCGGCCAGCCCATCGACGATAAGGGTCCCATCGCCACCGACAAGTTCCTCGAAGTCGAGCGCATCGCTCCCGGCGTCATCGCTCGCCAGCCGGTGAAAGAACCGATGGCCACCGGACTGAAGGCCATCGACTCCATGATTCCCATCGGCCGCGGACAGCGCGAGCTGATTATCGGCGACCGCCAGACCGGCAAGACCGCTGTAGCCCTCGACACCATCATCAACAGCCGCGGACGCGACCTGATCTGCATCTACTGCGCCATTGGCCAGAAACGCTCTTCAGTTGCTCAGGTCGTAAAGACGCTCGAAGACTACGGCGCGATGGAGTACACCATTGTTGTCTCCGCTTCAGCCTCTGACCCTGCGCCGATGCAATACATCGCCCCCTATGCGGCCTGCGCTATCGGCGAGTATTTCCGCGACAGCGGCCGCCACGCTCTTTGCGTCTACGACGATCTTTCGAAGCACGCAGTGGCTTACCGCGAAATCTCGCTGCTGCTGCGCCGTCCTCCGGGCCGTGAAGCCTACCCCGGCGACGTGTTCTATCTCCACTCCCGCCTGCTCGAGCGTGCCGCCAAGCTGAACAACGAACTCGGCGGAGGCTCACTCACCGCGCTGCCCATCATTGAGACGCAGGCCGGTGACGTTTCTGCTTACATTCCGACTAATGTAATTTCGATTACTGACGGGCAGATCTATCTGGAGACCGACCTTTTTAACTCCGGCGTCCGTCCCGCTGTGAACGTGGGATTGTCCGTCAGCCGTGTGGGCGGCAGCGCCCAGATCAAGGCCATGCGCCAGGTTGCCGGAACGCTGCGTCTCGACCTCGCGCAGTACCGCGAACTGGCTGCGTTCTCGCAGTTCGGCAGCGATCTCGACAAGGCCACGCAGGCGCAGTTGGCCCGAGGCAAGCGCCTTACGGAGCTTCTGAAGCAGGGTCAGTACTCGCCTCTTCCGTTCTCTAAGCAGATTCTGCTGCTGTTCGCCGGTACTCAGGGCCTGCTAGACGACATGGAAGTCAGCGATCTGCGCGAATTCGAGAAGGGCCTTTACGCCTACGTCGACACGGCAAACCCTGGCGTCCTGCGCGCCATCGACGAGAAAAAGGTTCTTGACGACGATCTTCGCGCTGACCTGACCAAGACAGTGAACGAATACAAAGACCGCTTCGGCGCCGAGCGCGCGGTTGCGGTGAAGGCTAACGCGTAACCGGCCATGGCAAACGTACTCGATCTTCGGCGACGCATCCGCAGCGTCAAGAACACGCGGCAGATCACCAAGGCCATGAAGATGGTCTCGGCGGCCAAGCTGCGGCGCGCCCAGGAACGCGCGTTGCAATCGCGGCCATTCTCGCAGATGCTGACCAACGTTTTGCAGTCGGTCGTGAGCCGCTCTGAGCTGTATGATCCCGACACCGGCGAGCCCTTGCATCCTCTGCTTCGCGAAACCCAGCCCGAAAAAACAGTGCTTATCATCATCGTTACCGGCGATCGTGGACTGGCTGGCGCGTTCAACACCAACGTACTTAAGGCGCCGCTGCGCTTCGTCGAATATCTCCACGATAAGAATGTCGACGTGGTTGCCATCGGACGCAAAGGCCGCGATTTCCTGCGCCGCCGTTTCCCGATAGCCAAGGGGGAAGGTCAAGAACGCGCGGGTCGAGTGCAGATGGTTGGCGAGTACGTGAACATTCTCGCTAAGGTCGACTTCGACGAAGTCGAGGAAATTGCCAAAAAGGCCATCAAGCAGTACTGCGAGGAAGAGATCGACGGCGTTTATCTCATCTTCAACGAGTTCAAATCAGTTATCTCGCAACGCGTCATTGTGCAGCGCATTTTGCCGGTGCAAGAGATTGGACGCCGGGAAGTAACGCAGGTGGAAGAGCTCTCTGTCGAAGCGCGCGAGCGCCTCGGCGAGGCTGCTCGCTCTGCAGGCATCAGTTTGCAGGAGCCGGAGACGGCCGAAATTGACCGCGAAGCAGTGAAGTTCGGGACGGCTCCCGTGGATTACATCTACGAGCAGCCGCCGGCTGAATTGCTCACTGACCTTTTGCCGCGGTACGTTGCAACTCAAATTTATTCGAGCTTGTTGGAATCAGTTGCAGCCGAGCACGCGGCCCGCATGACCGCTATGGATTCGGCCACCAACAATGCCAACGACGTAATTGATTCACTCACGCTGACCTTGAACCGGGTTCGCCAGGCGGCGATCACCAAAGAAATTATTGAGATTGTAAGCGGCGCTGCTGCGCTTTAGAAGCTGTCAGCCATCAGCTGTCAGTACAAAACGTAAAGACCCGGTACTGAACACCGCCGGGGATGGATTTGCGAATTAGGTTTATATAACTGAAAGCTGGCAGCTGAAGGCTGACGGCTGATTGCGAAGAGCTAAATCATGGCAGAGAATGTCGGACACGTTATTCAAATTGCTGGTCCCGCGGTGGACGTGCAGTTCGCCGAGCACGCCTTGCCACCCATCTACGCTGCGCTGCGCGTGGTGAGTGATGGCTTCACCGTTCCCAACCCTGTCAACGTCATCCTCGAAGTGCAGCAGCAGCTCGGCGAAGGCCGCGTGCGCTGCGTTGCCATGGAGCCGACTGACGGCATGGTGCGTGGCATGAAAGCTATCGACCTCAGGGGCCCCATTACCGTTCCTGTAGGCAAGGGAACCTTGGGACGCGTGCTCAACGTAATCGGCGAACCAGTGGACAATCTGGGTCCGGTGCCCTGCGAGAAGCGCATGCCCATCCATCGCGCCGCGCCTCGTTTCGACGAGCAGTCCACCCGCGCCGAGATGTTTGAGACCGGCGTCAAGGTTATCGACCTCATTCAGCCCTTCCTGAAGGGCGGCAAGATCGGCCTGTTTGGTGGCGCTGGTGTGGGCAAGACCGTCGTCATCATGGAGCTCATCAACAACGTCGCGCTGCAGCATGGCGGATTCTCCGTGTTCGCTGGCGTTGGCGAGCGTACCCGCGAAGGCAACGATCTCTGGCTCGAAATGCAGGAGTCTGGTGTCGTCAACATCAAGGAGCCCGAGAAATCCAAGGCCGCGCTAATCTACGGCCAGATGACCGAGCCCCCCGGAGCCCGCCTTCGCGTGGCGCTGACCGGCCTCACTGTTGCTGAGTATTTCCGCGACGAAGAAGGCTCCGACACGCTGCTCTTCATCGACAACATTTTCCGCTTCACCCAGGCCGGTTCTGAAGTGTCCACACTCCTGGGCCGCATGCCTTCCGCCGTGGGATATCAGCCCAACCTTGCCAGCGAAATGGGCGAGTTGCAGGAGCGCATCACCTCCACCAAGAATGGCTCCGTGACCTCGGTGCAGGCCGTGTACGTACCTGCCGACGATTTGACCGATCCTGCTCCGGCCACGACCTTTGCTCACCTCGACGCCACGACAGTCCTCTCGCGCCAGATAGCCGAGTTGGGCATTTACCCCGCGGTCGATCCGCTGGCTTCCACGTCGCGCATTCTCGATCCCCGCATCGTGGGCGAGAAGCACTACAACACCGCGCAGCAAGTGAAGCAGATTCTGCAGAGCTACAAAGACCTGCAGGACATAATCGCCATTCTCGGCATCGACGAACTCAGTGAAGACCAGAAACTGACCGTGACGCGCGCTCGCAAGATTCAGCGCTTTTTCTCGCAGCCGTTCCACGTCGCCGAGCAGTTCACCGGCATCAAGGGCAAGTACGTGAAGGTCGAAGACACGGTGCGCAGCTTCCAGGAGATCGTGGACGGCAAGCACGACGACGTTCCAGAACAGGCGTTCTTCCTCAAGGGCGGCATTGAAGAGGTGCTCGAAGCGGCCGAGAAGATGAAGGCCACGGCATAAACAGTATGGCTGACTTGCTTGAACTCGAGATCGTTACGCCCGATAAGCTGCTGGTAAAAGAACCTGCGGACGAAGTACAGATTCCGGGTAAGGCCGGTGACATGGATGTGCTTCCCGGGCACGCTCCGCTTATCACGGAGCTGACTATCGGTGAGATCGCTTACAAGCATGCTGGCAAGACTGAGCATCTGTCTGTTGCATGGGGATTTGCCGAAGTGTTGCCGGACAAGGTCACAATCCTCGCGCAAACCGCCGAACGCGCGCAGGACATCAACGTCAAGCGTGCTCAAGAAGCCAAATCGCGCGCTGAAGAAGCACTGAAGAATCCAAGTCCTGATCTGGATTACGACGCGACGCTGAACGCTCTCAAGCGCGCCGAGGTGCGGCTGAAGGTCGCGTTGTACGCGAACGAAGGCACGATCCAGCACGCGTAGAATTAATGCCGATATACGAACGCGCCGGATGCCCTCCGGCGCGTTTAGTTTAGTGCCCGCTCTTTCTGACAACTGACAACTGGCTACTGGCAACTCAAAATCTGATTGCCTTCGCCATCTCGACCGCGTCGATCTTTCTGAGGTCCTGCAGCACAGCTTCATTGATTTCACTGTCCACCTGGACCACGGCGACTGCGCCACGCGGCTCCTGGGCCTGTTCGGCGCGTCCCAGAGAGAAGTTAGCGATGTTGACCTTATGCTGGCCTAGCACGGTTCCCACGCGCCCAATGACGCCCGGCACGTCGCGGTTGCGCAGGTAGATGATGTTGCCCTTCAGTGGAGCTTCCACATCGATTTCGTCAATGCGCAGCAATCGTGGAGACGTGCCGTGTAGAACGGTTCCAAGTACTGTACGCGTCTGCTGATGCGTTTTCAGACTTACGGTCAGCGCGTTCACAGCCGCCCCCCGCCCCGACGATTCGATCTTTTGCTCATTCACCCGGATGCCCCGCTCTTCTGCAATGGACCGCGCATTCACCAGGTTGGCCTTCTCGTGCGCCATTTGGTTCAAGACGCCTGCTACGGCAGCATTGCGAATGAGGTCGGTCTTCCACTCCGTGAGCTCGCCACCATAGGCAATGCTGATCTCCTCTACGCCGTTCTCGCCCGATTGCGCCAGGAAGGTTCCCAGCCGCTCTGCCAGTCCGATGTAGGGTAGCATCTCGGTGTACTCGTCAAACGTTACCGAGGGCACGTTAACGGCGTTCTGAATCACGCCCTTCAGCAGGTATTCGCGCACCTGCATCGCAATCTGCACGCCCACTGCGTCCTGCGCCTCGTTGGTCGAGCCCGCGATGTGCGGCGTAAGAATGACGTTCGGTTTGCCGTGATACGCCGATTCCTTCAAGGGTTCATCACGGAACACATCGAGTGCCGCGCCGCCCAATTGGCCCGACGCCAGAGCCGCCACCACGGCCGCGTCATCCAGCAACTCGCCACGCGCGCAATTCACCAGCCGCGCCCCCTTCTTCATCTTGGCCAACGTTGCAGCGCTGATCATTCCCTGCGTTTGCGGTGTCAGCCCCACGTGTAGCGTGATGTAGTCCGACTGCGCGAATAACTCTTCCAGTGAAACCAGCGTGATTTGCAACTGCTGCGCCAAGCTGGCTGCGACGAAAGGATCGTGCGCAATCACCTTCATGCCAAAGGACTGCGCGCGCTTGGCGACCTCCATGCCGACCTTACCCAAGCCCACGATGCCCAGCGTCTTGGCCCGGAGTTCGGTGCCTTGCAGCGACTTCTTCTCCCACTTGCCAGCGTGCGTGGTGGAATCGGCGCGCGTGAGGTGACGAGCTAGCGCCAGCATTAGTGCCAGGGTGTGTTCGGCGACGGCGATGGCATTCCCACCCGGAGTGTTCATCACCGCGATGCCCCGCTTTGTGGCAGCGTCTAGGTCGATGTTGTCCACGCCAACGCCCGCCCGACCGATGACGCGCAGCTTGGGCGCCTTGTCCATCATGGCCGCATCGACGAACACTGCCGACCGTACAAGCAGCGCGTCAGCATCGGCGAGTTCCGCTGCCAGCGTATCCTTCTCTGGCGAAACCACAACCCAATCTGATTGCTCTTTGAACACCGCGAGTGACGAGGGTGCAACCTTTTCAGCAATAACGATTTTCATATGAGGCCTCTGGAATTAAGAACACTCTAACTCAAGAATGGGTAGCGCACCGCGTCAGCAGTGCATAGAAGATTTGCTTAAGAACGGCTGCAACCGCCTAGTGTCAGGGCAAGTCGTCAACCGTGCCGCAAAGCTGTTCTTGAAGAACACGCCGCGCGGGTCTAGTCCGCGCGGCTCTGGTAGCTGACGGCTTTCTAAGCTCTTACCGCCGCGAACTGCTCCGCGTATGTCTCCTGTACCGCGCTTACGCCGGCGCCCAGCTCGAACCGGTGCCCCGGAGCCACCTGCAACAGTACCTGCTCCAGTGCGCCAATAACGCCAATCGCATCGAGGTAGTCGTAATAGCCCAGGTGCGCGATGCGGATCATCTTGCCCTTCATCTCGCCCTGTCCGTTGGCCACTACCATCGCAAAGCGCTCGCGGAACTCCTTCACCAACGCGCTCGAATCCACGCCAGCCGGAGCCAGCGCAGCCGTCACCGCGGCCGCTGGGCACGTCGGCGCGAACAAGTCCAGACCTAGTGCCTTCACACCCGCGCGTACCATTTCCGCTGAGGTCTCTGCATTTTGAATGAGTGCATCACGTCCCGCCGCCAGGTCGCCCTTGCCCGATTTGCGAATGAAGTCCAGCGATGCCAGCAGTCCCGCGATCAACGCTGTAGCAGGCGTAAATGCCGATTCGCCCTTGGCCGCTGACTTCCGTTCTTTGCGCAGATCGAAGTAGAAGCGCGGATTCTTTGTCTCCTCCATCCGCTTCCAAGCACGCTCGCTCACGCTCGCGAAGGCAAGCCCCGGAGGAATCATGAACGCCTTCTGCGAGCCGCCAATCAGGATGTCGATGCCCCAGCCATCGATGTCGAACTTCGTCGTGCCCAGCCCGGTGATGGCGTCCACTACCAGCAGCGTGTCCGTGCCCTTCAGCAGGGAAGCTACGCCCTTCACATCGTGCCGGGCACCGGTCGAGGTCTCCGTGCCCTGCATATACAGGACCTTAGCCCCATCCAGCTTCGACTTCACTTCCGCCAAGTCAAAGGTCTGGCCATAAGGGGCTGACACCAATTCGATCTGGCACCCGTAGGCCTTGGCGATGTCGCGCCACCGCTCGCCGAACTTGCCGGCTGTCAGCACCACGACTTTATCGCCGGGAGAAGTTAGGTTCGACACCGACGCTTCCATCGCGCCGCTGCCCGAAGCCGCCAGGATCAGCACGTCATTTTGGGTATCGAAAAACGTCTTGAGGTCGGCCAACGCGCGGGTGTAAATTTCACGAAACTCTGCCGTACGGTGATGCATGTCCGCGGCGGCGATCGCCTGCTGGGCTGCTGGAAGTAGGGGAGTAGGGCCGGGAGTAAAAAGACGGGTCTTACGTAGCATGGCTGCCACCTTTGCTCGTAGGGATTCCGGCTCGAACAAAGACGCGCCGGATATCTATGATATAGCCCCGGCCTGTGGACAAGCCACTATAATTGACCCATGAGTCTGACCGAACAGGTGCATAAAGATATGATTGCCGCGATGCGCGCCAGGGAAGAATTGCGCCTCTCCACGCTTCGCATGATGAAGTCCTCGTTGAAAAATAAGGAGATCGACAAGCGCGCCCCTCTCGACGAGAAAGAAGAGCTTGCCGTTTTCAGCACCATGATTAAGCAGCGCAAAGACTCGATCGAGGCCTTCGAAAAGGGCAACCGTCCCGAGCTGGCGAAGAGAGAAGCCGACGAGATCGCCATTATCGAGGCCTATATGCCTAAATCACTCGGCCAGGAGGAAATCGTCGCGGCGGTGAAAGCCACGATTGCCGAAATGGGCTCTCCGACCATGAACGACATGGGTACCGTGATGAAGACCGTTATGGCGAAATTCGGCGGCGGCCGCGTCGACGGCAAAGTCGTCAGCGAAACTGTGAAGAAAGAACTGGCGGGGAAGTAGCGTACAAGTCTCGTTGTAATCTGAATATTTTCAATGACTTATCAAGCCACAGTCGAGCAGCTCTACGCCCTTGGACACGAGCTGGCTGCCACCCCGTCGAACAAGTTCGACCTCACCTACGTACGCGAGATGCTGGCGGCTCTGGGCAATCCCGAGCGCCGATTTCCCAGTGTTCTAATCGCTGGGACGAACGGCAAAGGATCGACTGCGGCGACTTTGTCTTCGATTCTCCGCGTCGCCGGATATAAGACGGGTCTCTACACTTCGCCACACTTGGTAAGCATTAATGAGCGTATCCGCGTCAACGGCGAAGCCATTGCAGATGTTGAGTTTAGCGAGATTTACGACCGGGTCGAGCGTACCGCGCAGCAATTGCTGCACGCTGGCAAGCTCCCCTGGCATCCCAGCTTTTTTGAGATGCTCACGGTCATGGCATTCGAGTACTTTGCCAGCGTAAGTGCTGATATTGCGGTACTTGAGGTCGGCATGGGCGGTCGCCTCGACGCCACCAACGTTGTCTATCCGCTCATATCGGTGATTACCGATATTTCGCTGGACCACCAACGGTATCTTGGTCATTCCATTGGAGAAATCGCTCGGGAAAAAGCCGGAATTATTCGTGAAAATGGCTTGGTTGTCACCCTGCCGCAGCATCCGGCAGCCAACGATGTGATTGGAAACACGATACTTGAACGCAATGCTACTGGCATTAGCGCCGTGAAATACACGCCGCCAGTCTCGCCGGGAGCTGCCGAGTATCTTGCTGGAATCGTGGCGCCAGTTCCGGGACGTAACCGCTACCCGCTCAGTGTGTTAGGTGAGGAGATGGTGGTAGATTCGCCACTGGTCGGCCGCCATCAGTTCCGCAACATCGCCCTCGCAATCGCGACAGCTGAAGAACTGGCCAAATTTGGGTTCAAGGTTGCGGCGAGCCAGATCGAACAGGGCATTCGGGAGACTCACTGGCGTGGGCGATTCCAGGTGGTTCCGGGAGCCGAAATATCCCATAGTTATAATGTTCGTAATAATGTGATTTTTGACGTCGCGCATAACCCCGCGGGAGCCTGGGCGCTACGCTCGGCGATATCCGAGACGTTCCCGAATCGGGAAATTACCTTGGTCTTTGCCGCCATGCGAGATAAGGCTGTCCAGGAGATGGCCGACATACTGTTCCCTCTGGCGGCCAAGGTGATCGTGACCCATATCGATAATCCCCGCGCAGCCAGTGTCGAAGAGTTGCAGCAGGCCGGTTCGCGTACGGGTGCCGAGATGGTCTCCGAGCCAAACACTGCCGCCGCGCTGGCGTGTGCTTTCGAACTCTCGCCAGCTGACGGCATCGTGGTGGTGACCGGCTCGATCTTCTTGGTCGGCGAAGCGATGAAGGTGCTGGGGATACCAGCCTGACCATGGCCACCTCCGATCAAAGCGAAGAGCGAAGAGCGAAAGGCGGCTTCCTCAGCCGCCTTCGCTCGTATTTCATCTTCCTTCCTTTGGTTTACCTCTACACCGCGATCATGGGGAGCCTGTCGTTGCTGTCGTCGTTCATCGACCGTGGCGGACGCATGCAGCACTGGTTTGCGGTGCATTGGGCGCGGATGATACTGGCCACCTGTGGCGTTCACGTGCACGTCGAGGGGGCCGAACACATTGATCCCTCGCAGGCTGCGGTTTACACCTCGAACCATCTTTCGGCGCTCGACATCCCTGTGCTCTACTCCTGTCTGCCCACGCAGTTCCGCATCATGGCCAAGCGCGAACTGTTCAGCTATCCGTTCATGGGGTGGCACCTTACGCGCTCCGGCCAGATTCCCATTGACCAGGGCGACGCCCGCGCCTCGCTGCGCAGCCTGAACCGCGCCAGTGAGTCGTTACGTCACGGCATGCCGCTCGCTATCTTTCCCGAGGGTGGCCGCGCCGCCGACGGCCACTTGCAGCCTTTCATGGGAGGCGCGTTCTACATGGCCATCAAGGCGCAAGCGCCGGTGGTGCCGATCGTGCTGGTCGGTAACTACGAGTTGCTGCAAATGAACAGCTTTCACTTGCGACCCGGCCAAGTGCAGATGATCATTGGTGAGCCTATCCAGACCAAGGGAATGGTGCCGCGTGAGATGGACAAGCTCGCCGAACGCGTACGGGAAGTGATGGCGCGCATCTACTACGAGCACGCGAAGATCCCAGCGCCGGAGGCGGCAGTAGGAACAGATGGATCGATGGTGTCATGAAGCCGCGTATCGCTATTCCGATTCCTATCTCGAACGACGCAAAGTACGTGATGCGTGCGCTGCCACAGTATGAGCACGCCGTCCGCGAGGCGGGAGGCGTGCCCGTCATCCTCGACGTAACCTCCGCTTCGAACGAAATCGCGCAAAAAGCCAAGACCTGCGACGGAGTTTTACTTCCCGGTAGTCCGGCTGACGTCGACCCCGAGAAATACGGCGCGGCCCGCCAACCGGAGACGGCCGCCGCGGACGACTTGCGCGACAATGCCGACGAACTTCTCTTGCAAGACGCCTACAACATGGGCAAGCCGATCTTCGGAATCTGTTACGGCCTGCAATCGCTCAATGTGTGGCGTACCGGCTCGCTGGTGCAGCATCTCGCGACGAGCTCGAATCATGATTTCGAACGCACCGTGGTTGCAGCCCACGACGTTTCTCTCGATCCCGAATCGAAGCTGGTGAAGATCCTTACCTCCGCAGGCGCGTTGCCTGCCGTTAGCAAGCCGCACATCACTGTCAACTCGAGCCACCATCAGGCCGTTGACCTAGTCGGGGACGGCCTGCGACTTGCGGCGTGGTG
>Ga0302175_10000109_pt1 | contig 32805 bp, 30 predicted proteins | sample I_Fen_N3_3_FD_198791 | JGI IMG/M metagenome (GOLD analysis project Ga0302175, IMG submission 198791) | Peat permafrost microbial communities from Stordalen Mire near Abisko, Sweden - I_Fen_N3_3 | ecosystem: Environmental > Terrestrial > Soil > Wetlands > Permafrost | place: Sweden: Abisko... | reverse complement strand
CGGTGGTCAGGCCGAACAGGCGGTAGAACTCGCCTTCGCTGGGCAGCAGGCCGCCCTGCATACGCTCGCGTTGCAGGCGCAGCATGATCACCACGTCCACATCCTTCAGGCCTTCGGTCATGTCGGTGTAGACCTTGACCCCGTACTGTTCGATGCCGATCGGCAGCAGGGTCTTGGGCGCGATCACCCGGATGTCCGGGCAGCCGAGGGTCTTCAGGGCCAGCATGTTCGAACGGGCCACCCGCGAGTGCAGGATGTCGCCGACGATGGCCACTGACAGATTCTCGAAACCGCCCTTGTGCCGGCGGATGGTCAGCATATCGAGCATGCCCTGGGTCGGGTGCGCATGCCGGCCGTCGCCGCCATTGATGATCGCCACTTGCGGGCACACGTGTTCGGCGATGAAGTGCGCGGCGCCGGAGTCGCCGTGGCGAACCACAAACATGTCGGCGGCCATGGCTTCAAGGTTGCGCAGGGTGTCGAGCAGGGTTTCACCCTTGCTGGCCGAGGAAGTGGACACGTTCAGCGTGATCACGTCCGCCGACAGGCGCTGGGCTGCCAGTTCGAAGGTGGTGCGGGTGCGGGTGGAGTTTTCGAAGAACACGTTGCACACGGTCTTGCCGCGCAGCAATGGGACTTTTTTCACCGCCCGGGCGCCGACTTCAAGGAACGAGTCGGCGGTGTCGAGAATTTCTGTCAGCAGCTCGCGGCGCAGGCCGTCGAGCGACAGGAAGTGGCGCAGCTGGCCCTGATCATTGAGCTGCAGCGGGCGCTTGGCGTCTGGAGGCGTCATCGCAATGGACTCTTTAAGGGGGCGTGTCAAAGGGCGAGGTCTTGCAGTTCGAGTTGCAGCGGCGCGGGGCCGGACAATTTTACCCGTTCGTGGGCGGCCAGGGACAGGGTCGCACCCACCACGTTCGGGCGGATCGGCAGTTCGCCGGCGTCCAGGTCCAGCAGGCAGACCAGGGTCACGCTGGCCGGGCGGCCATAATCGAACAGTTCGTTGAGGGCGGCGCGAATGGTACGGCCACTCATCAGCACATCATCGATCAGCACCAGGTGCTGGCCTTCAATTTCGAACGGCAGCTCCGAAGGCCGCACTTGCGGGTGCAGGCCGTTCTGGCTGAAGTCATCGCGATAGAACGAAACATCCAGCGTGCCCAGCGGCGAGTCGCTGCCCAGCGCTTCCAGCAGGGCCTGGGCGACCCAGACTCCGCCGGTGCGAATGCCGATAAAACGCGGCTCGCTGATCTTGCGCTTGGCCAGGTGGGCGTTGAGATCAGCGGCCATCTGGCTGATCAGTTCGACGGGATTGGGCAGGCTCATGGTTGCTCCTTCGTGGGCCCGCGCCCGGCTGCGTGGAGCCGGCTGCGGAGTCTTACGGCTGGTGTTGTGGCCAGGAGGCGTGTGGCTGCGTCAGCCACGCATCTTCAGGATCGGGCGGTTCAGTGTTCGAGCAAGGCTGCGTTTTCGTCGAGCCAGCCTTGCAGCAGCAGTGCAGCGGCGATGGCGTCGACCGGGTTGTCGCGGTAGCTGCCTTTTTGACCACCACGGGTCAGGCGTTCGCCCTTGGCCTCGAAGGTGGTCAGGCGTTCATCGTGGGTATAGAAGGGCAGGTTGTAGCGGCCGTTGAGGCGCCTGGCGAACTTCTCGGCGCGCAGGCACATGTCGCTGGGGCTGCCGTCCATATTCAGCGGCAGGCCGACGACTACGGCGTCGGGCTTCCATTCCTTGATCAGGGCTTCGACCTGGTTCCAGTCGGGAATGCCGTTCTGCGCTTTCAGCGTGCACAGCTCGCGGGCCTGGGCGGTGATGGCCTGGCCGACGGCGACGCCGATTTGTTTGGTGCCGTAGTCGAAACCCAGGATCAGTCGCAGGGCCATCAGGCGTGCCCCGCTTGGCTGGTGAGCAGGTTGAGGTTGATCCCCAGGTGCCGCGCGGCGGCTTCCAGGCGTTGTTCGCTGCTGGTGTTGAACAGGATGTCGGCATCGAACGGGCAGGTCAGCCAGGCGTTGTCGGCCAGTTCGGCGTCCAGTTGCCCGGCTTCCCAGCCGGCGTAGCCCAGGGCGATCAGGCTTTTCTGTGGGCCTTCGCCGTCGGCGATGGCGAACAGCACGTCTTGGGAGGTGGACAGCGCCAGGCCTTCGAGCTCGACCGTGGCCTGGAAGGTCAGGCCGCTGGGATGCAGGACAAAACCGCGATCGGTCTGCACCGGGCCGCCGCTGAAAATCGGCACGTGCTCGCACAGTAATGGCGTTTCAACATCGGGGCGCAGTTGCTCGAGAATGTCGGCAAGGCTCAGTTCTTGCGGGCGATTGACCACCAGCCCCATGGCGCCATTGGCGTTGTGCTCGACGATATAGGTCAAGGTGTGCGCAAAGTTCGGGTCGGCCATATGGGGCATGGCGATCAGGAAATGATGCTTGAGGTAGCTGGGGCTGACGTTTTTCATGTGCGCTAGTGTGGCGTTGGAGGGGCAAACTGACAAGCTGGTGATCACGGGTGGTTGGCCCTGAAGCGTGGGGCTTGCAACAGCCTTGTGTTCGACGTGCCGGGTCGAGTGGGCCTGCAGCCGCTGCGCGGCCTCGGGGCAGGGGATCAGTTGCTGGAAAGCTTGTCGCCCCGGGCAAACTTCCAGGTGCGAATGATTTCCAGGCGGTCGATATCCGACAAATCACCGGTAAAAGGAGCAAAAGGCGCGGCCAGGCGCACGATGCGTTGCGCCGCCTGGTCCAGCAGCGGCTGGCCGGACGACTCTAGCACCAGCACTTCATACAGCGAGCCGTCGCGGTTGATCGAGACCATGAGCCGCAGGTTGCCGTAGATCTGCTTGCGCCGGGCTTCCTCGGGGTAGTTGAGGTTGCCGATGCGCTCGACTTTCTTGCGCCATTCGTCCTTATACCAGGCGCCCTTGTCGCGCATGGTCGAGGCCGCACTCAGGCGGTGGATGCGCGGGCGCTTGGCATACAGTTGCTGTTCGTTGGCCAGCTCGGCTTCGAGGCTGGAGATCTCGCTGGACAGCTGCGAGCTGTCGAAGGTCGGCGCCGCAGGCTTGGGTACGGCTTGGGTCTTGACCTCTTCGCGCTGGGTGACGGTTTTCTTCGGTTTCGGCGCGGTGGTGGCAACGGCTGCCTTGGGCGCGGCCTCCTTGACCTCGGGCTTGGCGGCGGGCGGTGGCGTGACCTTGTTCACCTTGTTGTCCTGGAACGGCGCCACCTCGGTGGTCTTGGGGATCGCCTTTTTATCCAGGGTGCCGCTGCCTTGCTGATTGTCCTGGGCCAGGAAGTCGGCCTTCTTCGGCTTGGTCTCGCTTTTGAAAGTGGCGAGGGTGATTTCCAGGGTCTTGCTGATCTGCTTGGGTTCGGCGAACGAAAAGCCCAGGCCGAGAATCAGCGCCAGGTGCAGGAGGGCCGCGAGAAACAGGGTGAAACCGAGACGATCAGCCGCACGCACACCGCGATACGCGAGCTCGGGAGGGAGGTCGAGAGGCAGTTTGGACGGGAGTGTCATCGGTTCAACATCACAGGAGGCATCACAAAACCAACATCGCGCGTTTCACAGGCGGCGCATGATAACGCAATGTTGGTTTCAAGCTGTGAGCTTCACGCTTCAAGCGACAAGCTGCGCATGACACACATCAAGCTTGCTGCTTATTGCTTGCCGTTTGCAGCTTGGCCTCGATGGCATCCATCAGCAACGCGCCGATGTTGGTGCCAAATGCATTGTCGATTTCGCGGATGCAGGTCGGGCTGGTGACGTTGATTTCCGTCAGGTGCTCGCCGATCACGTCCAGGCCGACGAACAGCAGGCCCTTCTCCCGCAAGGTCGGGCCGACCTGGGCGGCGATCCAGCGGTCCTTGTCGGTCAGCGGGCGGGCTTCGCCACGGCCACCGGCTGCCAGGTTGCCCCGGGTTTCACCGGCGGCAGGGATGCGTGCCAGGCAATAAGGCACCGGCTCGCCGTCGATCATCAGGATGCGCTTGTCGCCGTCCTTGATCGCCGGCAGGTAGGCCTGGCCCATGATCTGCTGGGCGCCCAGGGCGGTCAGGGTTTCGAGGATCACCGACAGGTTCGGGTCGCCGGCGCGGTGGCGGAAGATCGAGGTGCCGCCCATGCCGTCCAGGGGCTTGAGGATCACGTCCCCATGCTGTGCGGCAAATTCACGCAGCACGTCTGCGCGGCGGCTGACCACGGTCGGCGGCGTGCACTGCGGGAACAGCGTGGCGAACAGCTTCTCGTTGCAGTCGCGCAGGCTCTGCGGCTTGTTGACCACTAGCACACCGGCGCGTTCGGCCTGCTCCAGCAGGTAGGTGGAGTAGACGAACTCCATGTCGAACGGCGGGTCCTTACGCATCAGGATCACCTCCAGATCGCTCAGCGGGCTGTCGATCTCGTCTTGCAGCTCGAACCATTTTTCCGGGTTGGCAAAGACCTGTAACGGACGCATGCGTGCCCGAGCTTCGCCCGCGCCCTGGTAGAGGTCGCGCTGCTCCATATAGAACAGGGTCCAGCCGCGGGCCTGGGCGGCCAGCAGCATGGCCAGCGAGCTGTCCTTTTTATAGGAGATGCTGGCGATAGGGTCCATGACAATCCCGACGCGAACGCTCATGGGCTGTTTCCTCGAAAATTTAGTGGGCGCAATGGCTTGAAAAAGTGGCGTCAGAGTGGCGCCCGGGCGGTTCCCGGTCAAGGAAAAACCGCCTTGCCGGTCGGCTGATAGATTGCATTCTGAGAGTATGCTAAAAAGGCTCGCATGCCGCGCTCAGGCCTTGAACATCAAGGGTTTGGGGCTTTGCCAGGCGGTGCCGGCATTAAATCGATTCGCTGTGGCGATGGTAGAACAGAATATGGAACAGCATTCCAGCGCCTTGAAGGTGATGGTGATCGATGACTCGAAGACGATTCGCCGCACAGCTGAAACGCTGCTCAAGAACGTGGGCTGTGAAGTCATCACGGCGGTTGACGGTTTCGAGGCCCTGGCCAAGATTGCCGATCATCACCCTGGAATCATTTTTGTCGACATCATGATGCCGCGCCTCGATGGCTATCAGACCTGCGCCCTGATCAAGAACAACAGTGCATTCAAGTCCACGCCGGTGATTATGCTGTCCTCCAAGGACGGTCTGTTCGACAAGGCCAAGGGCCGCATCGTCGGTTCCGACCAGTTTTTGACCAAGCCCTTTAGCAAGGAAGAACTGCTGAATGCGATTAAGGCCCATGTCCCGGGCTTCGCCGCAGTAGAACAAGCACATTGACGTTCAGCCAAGGGGCCGAACGCCTATTCGTATGGGGAAGACCATGGCACGTATTCTGATCGTCGATGATTCGCCGACTGAAATGTACAAACTGACCGGCATGCTGGAAAAGCACGGTCATGAAGTCCTCAAGGCCGAAAACGGCGCGGACGGCGTGGCCCTGGCCCGCCAGGAAAAACCCGACGCGGTGCTGATGGATATCGTCATGCCGGGCCTCAATGGCTTCCAGGCGACCCGCCAGTTGACCAAGGACGCCGAAACCAGCCATATCCCGGTGATCATCATCACCACCAAGGATCAGGAGACCGACAAGGTCTGGGGCACCCGCCAGGGCGCCAAGGACTACCTGACCAAGCCGGTGGATGAAGAAACCCTGATCAAGACCCTGAACAACGTTCTGGCCGGCTGACGGCCAGCGCCATGGCCGAGTCGCAAACCGCGTTCGAGCTGCTGCTCGATATCGATCGGCGCTGCCGCCTGCTGGCGGCGGACCTGCCGTCCCAGGAAACCCGCCAGCACAGCTGGAGCGGGATCGGCTTTCGCATCGCTGAGCAGTGGTACGTGGCGCCCATGGGCGAAGTCAGCGAAGTCCTGCATGAACCGCGCTACACCGTCTTGCCTGGGGTCAAATCCTGGGTCAAGGGCGTAGCCAATCTGCGGGGTCGCCTGCTGCCGGTCATGGACCTGTGCGGTTTCTTCGGGCATGAGCTGTCGGCGCTGCGTAAGCAACGCCGGGTGCTGGTGGTCGAGCACAAAGAGGTGTTTGCCGGGCTGATGGTCGATGAAGTCGTCGGCATGCAGCATTTTGCCCAGGACAGCCTGCAAGCCAACGCGATCGAACGGGCCCAGGGGGCGATCGCGCCCTACCTGCAAGGCCGTTTCGAACGCGACCAAGTCTGGCAGGTGTTCAGCCCCTTTGCCTTGGCCAGCTCCCCGGGATTTATGGATGTAGCGCTGTGAACCGCCAGGCATCGCCGTCGCGGGCCCCTTCATGAGCGCTGTGCACTTACAACGCGGGCGTGCTCGCTCGCCACAGGCCTGATCGATGATAAAAGCCAAAACCGCCAGGCCCGTGGAAGGTTCGCGCAGCCGCTCGCAGATCATTGTGCTGTTTATAGCGCTGATCATTTTCATCATGCTGCTGTTCGCCAACTTCGCTTACCTCAACACCCAGGCCACCTACGACAAGCAGTACATCGGCCACGCCGGCGAATTGCGGGTGCTGTCCCAGCGCATTGCCAAGAACGCCACCGAAGCTGCCGCCGGCAAGGCCGCCGCCTTCAAGCTGCTGAGTGATGCGCGCAACGATTTTGCCCAGCGCTGGGGCTATCTGAAAAAAGGTGACTCGGCCACCGGCCTGCCCGGGGCGCCACTGGCCGTGCGCGATGAGATGCGCGCCGTGCAGCAGGATTGGGAAAAACTGCTGAAGAACACCGATGCCATTCTTGCCAGCGAACAGACCGTGTTGTCCCTGCATCAAGTGGCCGCGACCCTCGCTGAAACCGTGCCGCAATTGCAGGTGGAGTACGAGAAGGTGGTGGAAATCCTCCTTCAGCGTGGCGCGCCGGCCGCCCAGGTGGCTGTGGCCCAGCGTCAGTCGCTGCTGGCGGAACGGATCCTGGGCGCGGTGAACACCGTGCTCGCGGGTGATGAGAATGCGGTCCAGGCTGCCGATGCTTTCGGGCGCGACGCGGCGCGCTTTGGCCAGGTGCTGAACGGCATGTTGCAGGGCAATCCGGTGCTGAAGATCAGCCAGGTCGAAGACCATGATGCCCGCGCCCGGCTGGCCGAAATCGCCGAGCTGTTCGAGTTCGTGTCGGGCTCGGTGGATGAGATCCTCGAAACCTCTCCCGAGCTGTTCCAGGTTCGCGAGTCCGCGAGCAATATCTTCAGCCTCTCGCAAACCCTGCTCGATGAAGCCTCGCGCCTGGCCAACGGTTTCGAGAACCTGGCCGGCGGCCGCTCCCTGGACACCATCGGCGGCTATGTTCTGGGGTTGCTGGCGCTGATGTCGATCATCCTGATCGGCCTGGTGATGGTGCGCGAGACCAATCGCCAACTGCGCGAGACCGCTGAAAAGAACGAGCGCAACCAGAACGCGATCATGCGCCTGCTGGATGAAATCGAAGACCTGGCCGACGGCGACCTGACGGTGACGGCCTCGGTGACCGAGGACTTCACCGGGACCATTGCCGACTCGATCAATTATTCCGTCGACCAGCTGCGTGACCTGGTGGCCACCATCAACCTCACCGCCGGCCAGGTGGCCGCTGCCGTGCAGGAAACCCAGGCCACCGCCATGCAGTTGGCCGAAGCCTCGGAGCACCAGGCTCAGCAGATTTCCGAAGCCTCCACCGCGATCAATGACATGGCGCAGTCTATCGACCAGGTGTCGGCCAACGCTGCCGAATCGTCGGCGGTGGCTGAGCGCTCGGTGGAGATCGCCAACAAGGGCAACGAGGTGGTGCACAACACCATCCACGGCATGGACAACATCCGCGAGCAGATCCAGGACACCGCCAAGCGCATCAAACGCCTGGGTGAGTCTTCCCAGGAGATCGGCGACATTGTCAGCCTGATCGATGACATCGCCGACCAGACCAACATCTTGGCCCTGAACGCGGCGATCCAGGCCTCCATGGCCGGGGATGCCGGGCGCGGTTTTGCGGTGGTGGCCGATGAAGTGCAGCGCCTGGCCGAGCGCTCTTCGGCGGCCACGCGTCAGATCGAGACCCTGGTGCGGGCGATCCAGACCGACACCAACGAGGCGGTGATCTCCATGGAGCAGACCACCTCCGAAGTGGTGCGCGGTGCGCGCCTGGCCCAGGACGCCGGGGTGGCCCTGGAAGAAATCGAAGGCGTGTCCAAGACCCTGGCGGCGCTGATCCAGAGCATTTCCAACGCGGCGCAGCAGCAGACCTCATCGGCCGGGCAGATTTCCCTGACCATGAACGTGATCCAGCAGATCACCTCACAAACGTCGTCCGGTTCTACCGCGACGGCTGAAAGCATCGGCAACCTGGCAAAAATGGCCAGCCAACTGCGGCGTTCGGTGTCCGGCTTCACCTTGCCGACTTCCCGGGAGCAAGTCCCGGGTGACAAGCGCTAGGCTTTGACGGGAGTGGTTATGGTTGATCGGCACGACTATGTGGCCCTTGAATGGGTCAAGGGCGAAATTGCCGAGACCCTGAAGCAGGCTTATCAGGCGCTGGAGCATTTGCTCGATGAGCCGTTGGCCGCCGACGCCATGGGGCAGTGCCTGGAAGGCATCCATCAGGTGCATGGCAGCCTGCAGATGGTCGAGTTCTATGGCGCGGCGTTGCTGGCCGAAGAGATGGAGCAACTGGCGCTGGCCTTGCAGCAGCACCGCGTGGCCCAGCGTGACGAAGCCATCCGCCTGTTATTGCAGGCCATCACCCAACTGCCGCAGTACCTGGACCGGGTGCAAAGTGCGCGGCGCGACCTGCCGCTGGTGGTGTTGCCGCTGCTCAACGATCTGCGCAGCGCCCGGGGCGAGAGCCTGCTCTCGGAAACCAGTCTGTTCAGCCCCTTGCTGCCCAGCCTGGCGCCCCTCGATGCGGCGGCTCTGGCCGAGCTGGACCCCGGCCAATGGCCGGTTTTGCTGCGCAAACTGCGGCATATGCTGCAAACCGCGCTGGTGGACCTGCTGCGGGAACAGGACGTGGAAAACAGCCTGTCCCATATGACCCGCGTGTTCGAGCGCCTTGAAGCCTTGTGCCAGAACGCGCCGCTGGGGCCGTTGTGGCAGATTTCCCTGGCCCTGGTGGACGGCATGCGCCATGAGGTGGTGGCCAACAGCCCGGCGGTGCGCAGCCTGCTCAAGGATGTCGACCGCCAGCTCAAACGGCTGTTCGAGACAGGTATTGCCGGGGTCAACCAACCGGCGCCGGACGAGTTACTCAAGAGCCTGCTGTTTTATATCGCCAAGGCCCGTCATCCCACCCCACAGATGCAGATCATGAAAGAACGCTACGCATTGGACGACGCACTGCCCGACAGCGCCCTGGTCGATGAGGAACGGGCGCGCATGGCCGGCCCGGACCGCGACGCCATGCGCTCGGTCCTGGCCGCGCTGTGCGAGGAGCTGGTGCGGGTCAAGGAACGCCTGGATCTGTTCGTGCGCAGCGACCGGCAGCACACCCATGACCTGGACAGCCTGCTGGCGCCGTTGCGGCAGATCGCCGACACCCTCGCGGTGCTGGGTTTTGGCCAGCCGCGCAAGGTGATCATCGACCAGTTGGCGGTGGTCCAGAGCCTGGCCCAGGGCCAACGCGAACCCAATGACGCGGTGCTGATGGATGTGGCCGGGGCCTTGTTGTATGTCGAGGCGACCCTGGCCGGCATGGTCGGCACGGTGGAGCCTGAAAGCCGCGAAGAAAGCCGCCTGCCCACCACCGACCTGACCCAGATCCACCAACTGGTGATCAAGGAAGCGCGGCTGTGCCTGCAACAAGCCAAGGACCTGATCGTCGAATACATCGATGCCGACTGGGACCGCGAGCACCTGTTGCCCTTGCCCGAGCTGCTGACCCAGGTGCGCGGGGCGCTGGCGATGATTCCCCTGAGCCGCGCCGCGAGCCTGCTCGAAGCCTGCAACCGCTTTATCCGTGAACACCTGCTGCCCGACCCCGGTCACCCCGAGTGGCAACAACTGGACAGCCTGGCCGACGTGATCACCAGCATCGAGTATTACCTGGAGCGCCTGAGCGAAGACCCCGAGGCCCCGGGGGAGAAGATTCTCGATGTGGCCGAGCAGGGCCTGGCCGAGCTGGGTTATGTGCCGGCCGAACAGGTGCCGCTGCTCGACGATGCGCTCAGCCCAGGCGAAGCCCAGGTGATGCAAGACCTGCAAGAACTCGACGACCCGCAAGTGGCGCAGTCACTGGCCGATGTGCTGGCCAGCCCGGTGTCGGCCCTCAACCCGCCGGCCCTCAACACCCCAGGCAGTCTGCTGCCGCCGCCGGCGGGCGAAGAGCCGGTGGACGATGAGCTGCGAGAAGTGTTCCTCGAAGAAACCGACGAGGTGCTGGAGGTGCTGCGCGAGTACCTGCCCCGTTGGGCCGCCGCCCCCCAGAGCAAGGCAGCACTGAGTGAACTGCGCCGCGCCTTTCATACCCTCAAGGGCAGTGGGCGAATGGTCCGCGCGCTGGTCCTGGGCGAGCTGGCCTGGGCCTTGGAAAACCTGCTCAACCGAGTGCTGGAGCGCAGCGTCGAGCCGGGGCCCCAGGTCTGGCAACTGCTGGGTGAGGTGGTGCAACTGTTGCCGGAGCTGATCGCCGAGTTCGCCGCCCAGGCCCAGCGACAGCGTGACGACGTCGATCAACTGGCAGCCCGCGCCCATGCCCTGGCCAAAGGCGATAAGGCCGAGCCTGGGGAGCGCGCCCCGAGCGGTGCCCTCGACCCGCAGTTGCTGGAGATTTTCCGCAATGAAGCGCAAACCCACCTCGACAGCATCAATCGCTTTCTCGATCACGCCGCCGAACATGTGCCGTTGCAGGCCAGCGACGAGTTGCAACGGGCCCTGCACACCCTCAAGGGCAGCGCCTCGATGGCTGGGGTCTGGCCGATCGCCGAACTGGCGGCGCCCCTGGACCAGTTGGCCCGGGAATATCGCGCGCACCTGATCGCCCTCGACTTGGATGAAGTCGAGCTGTTGCTGGAGGCCGAGGGCTTGTTCCGCCGTGGCTTGAAGCAGCTGGGCAGCGATCCCCAGGCACCCATCAGCGGCGCGCCGTCATTGATCGAACGCACCCAGGCCCTCCTGGGCGAGCGCCTGGAAAAACTCCTCAATTCCCCCACCAGCGGGCTGCGCATCAAGCGCGACCCGCAGTTGATCAACAACTTCCTGGCCCAGGGCATGGACATCCTGCTGGATGCCGAAAACCTGTTACGGCGCTGGCAGCAACACCCCGGCGCGCGCCAGGAGCTGAGCGCGCTGCTGGATGAGCTGACGACCCTGGGCGAGGGCGCGCACCTGGCCGACCTGCACCCGATGGATGAGCTGTGCGAAGCCTTGCTTGACCTGTATGGCGCGGTGGAAGAAAGCAGCCTGGCGGTCAGCGAGCGCTTCTTCCTCGAGGCCCAAAGCGCCCATGAAGCGCTGATTGATATGCTCGACGAACTGGCTGCCGGGCAGGTAGTCAGACCGCAGCCGGCGCGGGTCCGTGCGTTGCGCGAGTTGCTCGATGAAGGCCTGGACCCGGCGGCCACCGGGCTGATCCGCAGCGATGGCAGCCGCACCCTGAGCATCAGTGAGCTGGGGGCCGCCACCGCCGAACTGGGGCAGGCGACGGACGCGCCTGAGCAGGACGACGAAATTGTCGCGATCTTCCTCGAAGAGGCAGTGGACATCCTCGAAAGCGCGGGTCAGGCCCTGCAACGCTGGTTGTCCGACCCGGACAATGGCGCGCCGCTGTTGTCCTTGCAGCGGGACCTGCACACCCTCAAGGGTGGGGCGCGCATGGCTGAAATCGGGGCGGTGGGCGACCTGGCCCATGAGCTGGAAAACCTGTACCAGGGCCTGGTGGACCACCGTTACCAGCACAGCCCGGAACTGGTGCAACTGCTGCAACACAGTCACGATCAACTGGCGGTGCTGCTGGAGCAGTTGCAGCGGCAACAGCCGTTGGACGATCCGCAGGAACTGATCGAGGCCATCAGCCGTTTCCGCCAGCAAGCGAGCGTGGCGCCCGAGGTCGTGGAGCCACCGGTCGACAGTGATTCGGCCGCCCATGACCCGGAGTTGCTGGAGATCTTCCTTGAAGAAGGTTTCGACATCATCGACAGCTCCGCCGCGGCCCTGATCCGCTGGCAGGCCGAGCCCCAGGGCCGGCAGGAGGTGGAAACCCTGCTGCGCGACTTGCACACCCTCAAGGGGGGCGCGCGGATGGTGGAAATCGCCCCGATCGGCGACCTGGCCCATGAGCTTGAATTTCTCTTCGAAGGCCTGTCCTCCGGGCTGCTGCACGCGACCCCCGCGTTGTTCAGTCTGCTGCAAAGCAGCCACGATCGGCTGGCGCAAATGCTCGACGCGGCCCGTGCAGGGCAGCCGATCAAGCCCGCCGACAGCCTGATCGAATCGATCCGGGCGTTTACTCACCCCTCCGCGCTTGAGCCCAGCCCGCAGCCCGCACTGCTCAGCCTGCCGCCGCCAAGCAAGCCTGAAGCACCTGTGCCCGTGGTCGAGGCCCCGGCGGGGGACATGGTCAAGGTATCGGCGGAACTGCTGGATGATCTGGTCAACCTGGCCGGGGAAACCTCGATCTTTCGCGGGCGTATCGAACAGCAGGTCAACGACGCGCGGGTGGCCCTGAGCGAGATGGAAACCACCATCGAGCGCATGCGCGACCAACTGCGCCGGCTCGACACCGAAACCCAGGGTCGGATCCTCAGCCGCCAGCAGGTAGAGGCTGAGCGCCTGGGGTATGAAGAATTCGATCCGCTGGAAATGGACCGTCATTCCCAGTTGCAGCAACTGTCGCGGGCCCTGTTCGAGTCGGCCTCCGACTTGCTCGACCTCAAGGAAACCCTCGACCGGCGCAACCATGACGCACAAAACCTGCTGCAGCAGCAGGGGCGCATCAACACCGAATTGCAGGAAGGCTTGATGCGCACGCGCATGGTGCCGTTCGAACGCATGGTGCCGCGCCTCAAGCGCATCGTGCGCCAGGTCGCCAGCGAACTGGGCAAGGAAGTCGAGTTCGTCGTCGGCAATGCCGAGGGCGAGATGGACCGCAACGTGCTGGAACGCATGGTGGCGCCCCTGGAACACATGCTGCGCAACGCCGTCGACCATGGCCTGGAATCGGCCGAGGCGCGGTTGGCGGTAGGCAAGCCGGCCCAGGGCCGGATTACCCTGGACCTGGCGCACGAAGGTGGCGACATCGTTTTCGATATGCGTGACGACGGTGCCGGGGTGCCGCTGGAGGCGGTGCGCAGCAAGGCGATCAAGCGCGGGCTGCTGGACCCGAACCTCGAGATCAGCGACCGCGATGTGCTGCAATTCATCATGCAGCCGGGGTTCTCCACGGCGGAAAAAATCACCCAGATTTCCGGGCGCGGCGTGGGCATGGACGTGGTGCATGAAGAGGTGCGGCAGTTGGGCGGCACCATGAGCATCGACTCGATCCCGGGGCAGGGCGTGCACTTCCGGATTCGCCTGCCGTTTACCGTGTCGGTCAATCGGGCGCTGATGGTGCAGTGTGCCGACGAGCAATACGCGATCCCGTTGAACACCATCGAAGGCATCGTCCGGGTGCTGCCGGTGGAGCTCGACAACTACTACCAGCTCGATCCGCCTCGTTATGAATACGCCGGACAGCGCTACGACCTGTGCTACCTGGGCGAATTGCTGCACACCGTCGGTCGCCCGAAACTGCTGGGCCAGAGCCTGCCGCTGCCGGTGCTGCTGGTGCATTACAACGAGCATCGGATCGCGGTGCAGGTCGATGCCATGGCCGGTAGCCGCGAGATCGTGGTCAAGAGCCTCGGCCCGCAGTTTTCGGCGGTGCAGGGGTTGTCGGGGGCGACCATTCTCGGCGATGGCCGGGTGGTGCTGATTCTTGATGTGCTGGCCCATATCCGCGCCCAGCAGAGCTGGCTGCCGCGCCAGCAGGCGGTGCGCAGCGAGGACACGCCGGTCGAGGTCGAGCCGCAGCGACCGATGCTGGTCATGGTGGTGGACGATTCGGTCACGGTGCGCAAGGTCACCAGCCGCCTGCTGGAGCGGCATGGCATGAACGTGCTGACCGCCAAAGATGGGGTGGACGCCATGCTGCTGCTCGACGAACACCTGCCGGACCTGATGCTGCTGGACATCGAAATGCCGCGCATGGACGGCTTTGAAGTGGCGATGCAGGTGCGCAGCGATCCGCGCCTGCAGCACCTGCCGATCATCATGATCACCTCGCGCACCGGGCAGAAACACCGAGACCGGGCCATGGCCATCGGCGTCAACGACTACCTCGGCAAGCCCTACCAAGAGTCGGTATTGCTCGAAAGCATCGCCCTGTGGAGCAAACCCCATGCTTGATCACCGTGCCAGTACCCTGACCGGGCTGCTGTTGCCCCTGGCCGACCGGACCCTGGTCCTGCCCAATGTCGCGGTCGCCGAACTGATCGACTACCAGCCCGGCTCATTCAACCTGGACTCGCCGCCCTGGTACCTGGGCCTGGTGAGCTGGCGCGACCGGCAGATCCCGCTGCTCAGCTTCGAATCGGCTTGTGGCGGCAAGACCGTGATTGGCGATCGGGCGCGGATCGTCGTGCTCAACGCCCTGGGCGGGCGACCGAACCTTGCGTTCATCGCCTTGCTGGTCCAGGGCATCCCGCGCTCGCACAAGCTGGACAGCCAATTGAGCTACGTCGATGTGCCCTTGTGCGCCCTGGAAAAAGCCGCGGTGCAAGTGGCCGAACACGTGGCCAAGGTCCCCGACCTGCTAGGGCTGGAAGCCTTGCTGGTGCAGTCGGGGCTGGTGCCGGGCGAGGCTTGAGCCTGCTTAACCGGCGCGCAGGGCGCTGCGCACTTCCATCAGGGCAAACCCCAGCAGATTGAGCCCGCGCCATTTCTCTGGCTGCGAGGCTTTCTTGTCCTCGGCGGCCAGGCCGATGCCCCAGATACGATCCACCGGGCTGGCTTCCACCAGAACCTGTTCGCCAGTGGCCAGCAGGAACTCTCTCAGTGCCGGGTGCTGGCTGAACTTGGCCAGGTTGCCGCGTACCACGATATCGAAGCACGCCGCGTCCCATTGCGCGCCGTCAAAACCCTGCACCTCACGCCCCAATTGTTTGGCATCGGCCGGGGTCGTCGCAACGAGGATCCGCGCCAGGGTCTGGGCGTCATCGAACAGACGAGCCTTGCCCGCCATCATGAAATGCTCGGCGCTGGCGTAATTCACCCCGTCGACCTCGAACGGTGTGGGGAACCACTGGCTGAAGCAGCTGTGGGTGACACGGCCATCCCGAGCCGGCTGGTGGCCCCAGAACATCAGGTACTCGGGCTTGAAGCCCTGCTGGAGCTGCCCCAGCAACTGCTCGACCGAGCGGACAGGGGGGAATGCGGTTTTTGCCATGAGAGTTCTCGTCACGTCGGTGCCGGCCATTCAGCGGCCGGGTGATTCGGGATGCGCCTGTGGTGGGGTGGCAGGGTACTCCAACATCCGGTGCGGCGGCACGGCCTCCAAAGCTGCATGGTTGGATCATTACCCTAAGCGTAACGATCCGCCACTGTGCTTGATTGATACCCCGCACGTTGCCTCCTAAGGTGGCTCCACGACAGCGAACCCGTGGAGTGAGCATGACAACAATAATATCCCCCGACTCGCGCTGGACGCGGCGACGCAGCGAGAAGCAGCGGCGCCTCGAGCAGGTGCGGGCCCTGGCCGATGGTGTGGTGTTGCCCACCGACAAGATCGTGGCCGCCCTGGAGGCGTTGATCCTGCCCGGGGACCGAGTGGTGCTGGAGGGCAACAACCAGAAGCAGGCGGACTTTCTGTCGCGCTCCCTGGCCAAGGCCGACCCGGCCAAGCTCCACGACTTGCACATGATCATGCCCAGCGTTGGCCGCTCCGAGCACCTGGACCTGTTTGAGCGCGGCATTGCGCGCAAGCTGGACTTTTCCTTTGCCGGCACCCAGAGCCTGCGTATCAGCCAGTTGCTCGAAGACGGGCTGCTGGAAGTCGGCGCGATCCATACCTACATCGAGCTTTATGCACGGCTGGTGGTGGATTTGATCCCCAACGTGGTGCTCTCGGCCGGCTTCATGGCCGACCGCGCCGGCAATATCTACACCGGCCCGAGCACCGAGGACACCCCGGCGCTGATCGAGCCGGCGGCCTTCAGCGACGGCATCGTGATCGTCCAGGTCAACCAGTTGGTGGATGACGTCAGCGAGTTGCCCCGGGTGGATATCCCGGCGTCCTGGGTCGATTTCGTGGTGGTGGCCGACAAGCCGTTCTACATCGAGCCGCTGTTCACCCGCGACCCACGGCATATCAAGCCGGTGCACGTGCTGATGGCGATGATGGCGATCCGCGGCATCTACGAAAAACACAACGTGCAGTCGCTGAACCACGGCATTGGTTTTAACACCGCGGCCATCGAGCTGATCCTGCCGACCTACGGCGAATCCCTGGGGCTCAAGGGCAAGATCTGCCGCAACTGGACCCTCAACCCCCACCCGACCCTGATCCCGGCCATTGAAAGCGGTTGGGTAGAAAGCGTGCATTGCTTCGGCACCGAACTGGGCATGGAGAACTACATCGCCGCGCGCCCGGACGTGTTCTTTACCGGGCGCGACGGCTCGCTTCGGTCCAACCGGATGTTCTGCCAACTGGCCGGGCAATACGCGGTGGACCTGTTTATCGGCGCCACTTTGCAGGTCGACGGCGACGGCCATTCCTCCACCGTGACCCGGGGCCGCCTGGCCGGTTTCGGCGGGGCACCGAACATGGGCCACGACCCGCGCGGCCGGCGTCATGGCACGCCGGCCTGGCTGGACATGCGCCAGGATCAAAGCGATGCGCCCCAGGCCATGCTCGAACGGGGCAAGAAGCTGGTGGTGCAGATGGTGGAAACCTTCCAGGAAGGCGGCAAACCGACCTTTGTCGAGACCCTCGATGCGGTGGAAGTGGCGCGCAAGAGCGGCATGCCTCTGGCGCCGATCATGATCTACGGCGACGACGTTACCCACCTGCTCACCGAGGAAGGCATCGCTTACCTGTACAAGGCCCGCTCCCTGGAGGAGCGCCAGGCGATGATCGCCGCCGTGGCCGGGGTCACCGTCATCGGCCTGCGGCACAACCCCAAGGACACCGCGCGCATGCGCCGTGAGGGGCTGATCGCGCTGCCGGAAGACCTCGGCATCCGCCGCACCGATGCCAGTCGCGAGCTGTTGGCGGCGAAAAGCGTCGCCGATCTGGTGGAGTGGTCGGGTGGCCTGTACAACCCGCCCGCCAAGTTCAGGAGCTGGTAATGCACGCATTCAATCTGCAAGCGAGACCCCTGAGCCTGGCCGAGCGCCTGGCGGACCTGGCGGTGGACGCGCTGATCGACGAGGCCGACCTGTCGCCCAAACCGGCGCTGGTGGATCGTCGCGGCAACGGCGCCCACAGCGACCTGCACCTGGGGCTGATGCACGCTTCTGCCCTGTCTCTGTGGCCGGCGTTCAAAGCCATGGCCGACGCCGCCATCGAGTTCGGTGCCGTTGGTTTGCCGTTGCGCGAAGCCCTGGGCCGCATCGGCCGTGAAGGCGAAGCGGCGATGCTGGTCACCACCGCTGGGGTCAACACCCATCGCGGCGCGATCTGGGCCCTGGGCCTGTTGGTGGCGGCTGCGGCGCTGGAGCCCCAGGCCAATCGCGCCGGCAGCCTGGCCGTGCGCGCCGCGCGCCTGGCGTTGCTGGACGATCGCCATGCCCCGCGCGCCCTCAGCCACGGCGCCCAGGTCGCGCAGCGCTACGGCGCACTCGGCGCCCGCGAGCAGGCGCAGTTGGGTTTCCCGGCGGTGTTGCAGCACGGCTTGCCCCAGCTTCAGCGCAGCCGCGCCAACGGCCATGGCGAGCAGAACGCCCGGCTCGATGCCTTGCTCGCCATCATGACCACCCTGGCCGACACCTGCGTGCTGTACCGCGCCGGCGAGCAGGGTTTGCAGGCCATGCAGCAGGGCGCGCGGGCGGTGCTCGAGGCCGGTGGCAGTGCGAGCCTGGCCGGACGTCGCCACCTGCATGAGCTGGACCAACAGTTATTGGCCTTGAATGCCTCGCCCGGCGGCGCTGCGGACCTACTCGCGGCCTGCTTGTTGCTCGACCGGATCGAGTCCGGCGGCGCCTTTATCCAGGGAGCAGTGTGATGGAAACTTTGTCTTTTGAATTTCCCGCCGGGCCACCGGCTCGCGGTCGGGCGTTGGTGGGCTGTGTCGGCTCGGGCGACCTGGAAGTACTGCTCGAACCCGGTCCGGCCGGCAAGCTGACGATCCAGGTGCAGACCTCGGTGAATGGCAGCGGGGCGCGCTGGCAGCATCTGTTCGAGCGCCTCTTCGACGGTCAGGTACCGCCGGCGCTGGCCATCGATATTCATGATTTCGGTGCCACGCCGGGCGTGGTGCGCCTGCGCCTGGAACAGGGCTTCGAGGAGATTGGCCATGACTGACAGCGCCCGCCTGTTGCACAAGCACAGCTTCGTCGAACTCGGCGCCCGCCAGCGGGCCAGGGCCTTGCTCGATGCCGGCAGTTTTCGCGAGTTGCTCGACCCTTTCCAACGGGTCATGTCGCCCTGGCTCGCCCGCCAGGGCGTGGTGCCCCAGGCTGACGACGGGGTGGTGATCGCCAAGGGCAGCATCAACGGCCTGCCGGTGGTGATTGCCGCCATCGAAGGTGCGTTCCAGGGCGGCAGCCTGGGTGAAGTGGGCGGGGCGAAGATCGCCGGCGCCCTGGAACTGGCCGCCGAGGACAACCACAACGGCATCGCCACCCGCGCCGTATTGCTCTTGGAAACCGGAGGCGTGCGCCTGCAGGAAGCCAACCTGGGGCTGGCGGCGATTGCCGATATCCACGCGGCGATTGTCGATCTGCGTCAGTACCAGCCGGTGATCGGCGTGGTGGCCGGCAGCGTCGGCTGTTTTGGCGGGATGTCGATTGCTGCCGGGCTGTGCAGTTACCTGCTGGTGACCCAGGAAGCGCGGCTCGGGCTCAACGGCCCGCAAGTGATCGAACAGGAAGCTGGCCTTGAGGAATACGACTCCCGCGACCGGCCGTTTATCTGGAGCCTGACCGGCGGCGAACAGCGCTTTGCCAGTGGTCTGGTGGATCGGTATGTGGCCGACGATGTGGCGCAGGTCCAGCAACAGGTCAGTGAGTTGCTGGCCCTGGGGCTGCCGGCGCAACAGCGCAGCCGCCAGGCCGAACACTACCTGGGCTGCCTGGCCCGGCTGGATACCGCGCCGCAAATCGAGCCGGCGACGGTTCGCGATCTGTATCAAGGAGACCGCTCATGAGTGCTTATTCCCTGCGCGGCTTGCATTGGTTCCAGGCCCTGAGTGCCGGTGCCACGCCCGTCACTGAAGTCCCAGCCTCGTTGAACGTCGCGGACGGCCATCTGGCCGGGCAAGCGGTGCGCTTTATCGCCGTGGTGGCCGACCCGGACAACCGCTTTCCCCGTGCCCGCAACGGTGAAGTCGGGTTGCTCGAAGGCTGGGGCCTGGCACGGGTTGTGGACGAGGTGATTGTGGCCGATGCCGCTAAAACCGAAAAACGCCCGGTGATCGCCATCGTCGATGTGCCGAGCCAGGCCTACGGCCGGCGTGAAGAGGCACTGGGCATCCATCAGGCGCTGGCCGGTGCAGCCGACAGCTATGCCCGGGCGCGCTTGGCCGGGCACCCGGTGATTGCCCTGTTGGTGGGCAAGGCCATGTCCGGGGCCTTTCTGGCCCACGGCTACCAGGCCAACCGCCTGATTGCCCTGCGCGACCCGGGGGTGATGGTGCATGCCATGGGCAAGGCTTCGGCGGCGCGGGTGACCTTGCGCAGCGTCGAGGAACTGGAAGCCCTGGCCGCCAGCGTGCCGCCGATGGCCTATGACATCGACAGCTTTGCCAGCTTGGGCCTGCTCTGGGAAACCCTGTCGGTCAGCCAGATTGAACACCCCACGGCCAATGACCTGGAGCGGGTCAACGAGTGCCTGGTGCAGGCGATAGCCGATGTGCGCGCCAACGGGCATGACCTGAGTGGGCGTTTGGGGGCGAGTAATCGGGCGGCCTCGAGCCGGGTGCGCCACGTGTTGCGAGAACAGTGGTGAGTCGCTTGCCGCCCCAGCCCCACGACCTGCTCTGGGGCCTGACGCCCGAGCAATTGCCGGGCGACGCGCCGGCCTGGGTGGTGGCGGCCATGGCCGACGGCCAGCCGGTGGTGGTGCGCCGGGCGTTGACCGCGCCGGGGCAGGTGGCAGTAGGCGTACGCGGGCGCCTGCGGGAGCAGCGCTATCCGACCCTGATGGCGCTGGCCTCCATCACCCGCTGTGTAACGCCCGAAGCCCTGTGCGCGGTGGCGTCGGATCGGTCATGGCCGGCGTTACAGGCCCTGGCTCGTTTGCGTCCGACGTTGGATGCGAGCGGCCTGGTGTGGGGCGTCAGTGGCGGCGCCGGGTTTGAACTGGCCAGCGGCGTGGCAGCGTTGCACCCGGGCAGCGATCTGGACTTGATTGTGCGCAGCGTCGAACCTTTACCCCGGGCCCAGGCCCGGCACCTGCTGGCGTTGCTCGACAGCGCGCCGTGCCCGGTGGACATGCAAGTGCAAACCCCTAACGGCGCTCTGGCCCTGCGCGAGTGGGCCGCGGGCAGCCGGCGTGTGTTGCTCAAGTGCGCGACGGGTGCACGGCTGGTCGAGAACCCGTGGCAGGCCCTGGAGCAGGTGGCGTGAGCAGCTTGCTGGTGTTTCCGGGCCAGGGCGCGCAACAGCCGGGCATGTTGCAGCGCCTGCCGCCCAACCCGGTGGTGCAGGCCTGCCTGCAAGAGGCGGCGCAGGTGCTGGGTGAGGATCCGCTGACCCTGGATTCTCCCGCCGCCCTGGCCAACACCCGGGCCGTGCAACTGTGTTTGCTGATCGCCGGTGTCGCCAGTGCCCGACTGCTGCTGGAGCAGGCCCCGGTACCGGAGTATGTGGCGGGGCTGTCCATCGGCGCCTATCCGGCGGCGGTGGTGGCCGGGGCCCTGGCGTTTGCCGATGCGTTGCGCCTGGTGAGCCTGCGGGGCGAGTTGATGCAGAGTGCTTACCCCCAGGGTTACGGGATGACGGCGATCATCGGCCTGCAACTGGCCACGGTGGAGACCTTGCTGGCCCAGGTCCACAGCGACCAGACGCCGGTGTACCTGGCCAATATCAACGCCGACAGCCAACTGGTGATTGCCGGCAGCGACGCCGCGATGCTGCGGGTGGCCGAGCTGGCCCGTGGCTGCGGGGTGGGCGTGGCCAAGCGCCTGGCGGTCAGCGTGCCGTCCCATTGCCCTTTGCTGGCGCAACCGGCCCAGGCATTGGCCGAGGCCTTTGCCCAGGTGCCGATGCAGGCGCCACGCCTGGGTTACCTGAGCAGCAGTCGGGCGCGGCCGCTGCGCCAGGTTGAACAACTGCGCGACGACCTGGCGTTCAACATGTGCCGGGTGGTGGATTGGCGCGGCACCGTGCAAGGCGCGTATGAGCGCGGCGTGCGGCTACAGATCGAACTGCCGCCTGGTGCGGTGTTGACCGGGCTGGCGCGCCGAGTGTTCGAGCAGGGCAGCGTGATCGCCTACGACGGTGCGCGCCTGGACACCCTGCAGGCGCTGTTGCATGAGGAGGTACACCGCGACCGATAGAGCACGACTCAAGCTGGCGAAGCACAAAAACAACAACTTCGACGATGCACTTTGAGGACTACAACAATGATTATTTACGGTGTGGCGTTTCTGGCCTTTTGTACCCTGGTGGGTATTTTTATCGGCGAGCTGCTGGGCAAGATGATTGGCGTACCGGCCAACGTCGGCGGTGTCGGTATCGCGATGCTGTTACTGATCGGCCTGGGCAGCTACCTGAATCGACGCGGCTGGCTCAAGGGCAAGTCCGAGCAGGGCGTGGAGTTCTGGAGCGCGGTCTATATCCCGATCGTGGTGGCCATGGCGGCCCAGCAGAACGTGTACGGCGCGCTCAAGGGCGGGCCCATGGCGATTCTCGCGGGAACCCTGGCGGTGGTGGTTGCTTTTGCCTTGGTGCCCGTATTAGTGCGGATCGGCAATAAAGATCCCGAAGTGGTCCTGCCGCCGAAGACAGTAGGGTGATCGCCATGTACGAATCGATGATGAAAGTGATTACCGGTTACGGGCTGATCAGCGGTTTTGCGATTGTCGGCATCACCATGTGGGTCTCGTACTGGATCTCCAATACCTTTACCAAGGGCCGCCTGCATGGTTCGGCCATCGCCATTCTGCTGGGTCTGCTCCTGTCCTACATCGGCGGCGCCTTTACCGGCGGGCAAAAGGGCGTGGTGGATATTCCGTTGCTCTCGGGGATAGGTTTGCTCGGCGGCGCCATGTTGCGCGACTTTGCAATTGTCGCCACGGCCTTTGGGGTCAGTATCGAAGAGCTCAAGCGGGCAGGCTTTGTCGGGGTGCTGGCGCTGTTTGTCGGGGTCGGCTCGTCGTTTATCGCCGGGGTTGGGGTGGCCATGGCGTTTGGCTACACCGACGCGGTCAGCCTGACCACCATTGGCGCAGGGGCGGTGACCTACATCGTCGGGCCCGTAACGGGTGCGGCGATCGGCGCCAGTTCTGAAGTCATGGCGCTGTCGATTGCGGCGGGGCTGATCAAGGCAATTCTGGTGATGGTCATGACCCCCTTCGTGGCGCCGATGATCGGCCTGAACAACCCTCGCAGCGCGGTGATTTTCGGTGGCCTGATGGGCACGTCGAGCGGAGTCGCGGGCGGCCTGGCGGCGACCGACCCCAAGCTGGTGCCTTACGGTTGCCTGACGGCGGCGTTCTATACGGCCCTCGGGTGCCTGCTGGGGCCGTCGCTGTTGTACCTGATCATGCGCGGCTTGCTGGGCTAAACGCTCTTGTCGGGCCGGCTCCTACAGGGGCGCGGCCTGGCGATTGGCGTACATCCGGCACTCGGCCAGCAGCGCCAGCAGGTTCGGATCACGTTCCTTGGCCTTGAGAAACACCACGCCAATATGCTGTTGCAGCCGATAACGCGGCTGCAGCGGGATCAGCTTGACCCGGTTCTCATACACCGCAGCAATCCTCCCCGGCAGCAAGGCATACCCCACCCCTGAACTGACCATGCTCAGCAGGGTGAAGATGTCGTTGACCTGCATCGCGACCTTGGGTTCGAACCCCGCCTGTTTGAACACCCGCACCCCGTCCTGGTGAGTGGCAAAGCCCTGGGTCAGGGTAATGAAGGTGGCATCGCGCACATCACTGAGGTCGACTTGCGCCTGCTGGGCGAAGGGCGAGTCGGCAGGGGTGGCGAGGAAGATATCGTCGGAAAACAGCGGGATTTGCTCGCAGTCCGGGTCGCTGATGCTGTCATCCAACGACACCAGGATCGCGTCGACTTCCATGTTCTTGAGTTTGTACAGCAGGTCGATATTGGACCCCAGGATCAGGTCGATATTGAGTTCGCTGCGGCGGATCTTCAGGCCCATGATCAACTGCGGCACGGTCTTCACCGTCAGCGAATACAGAGAGCCGAGCTTGAAGCGTTCGGCTGAGAACCCGGCGGCTTCGCGGGTCAGACGCACGCTTTCGACCACATCGCCAATCAGCTTCTGCGCCCGTTCCTCAAGGACATAGGCGCTTTCCAGCGGCGTCAGGTTACGCCCCTCGTGCTTGAACAGCGGGCAGCGCAGGGCACTTTCCAGGGAATGGATGGCCCGATGCACGCTGACATTGCTGGTTTGCAATTCGGCCGCAGCACGGGTCAGGTTGCCGGTGCGCATGAAGGCGAGAAACACTTCGAGCTTTTTCAGGGTCAACTCTTCGTCGATCAGCATGACGGCCTCTCTTGTTAGATGGGCAGGATTGTGCCCGACGAACAAGGCCTTGGCTGGAGCTTTTTTTGCCCCATCTACTGTGGGTAATGTTGCGCTTTCAGGCTCCAGGCCTGAGCCTTGCGTCCTGTTGTAACCGCTTGAGGGAAAGTGACACATGTATCACGGGGAAAAATTCAACGCCTGGACCCATTTGCTGGGTGCGGTCGCGGCCTGTATCGGCGGTGTGTGGCTGGTGGTCCTGGCCAGCCTCGACGGCAACCCCTGGAAGATTGTCAGCGTGGCGATCTACGGGTTCACCTTGTTGGTGCTGTACAGCGTCTCCACCGTGTACCACAGCGTGCGCGGGCCGAAGAAAAGTATCATGCAGAAGCTCGATCACTTTTCGATCTACCTGCTGATCGCCGGCAGCTACACGCCGTTCTGCCTGGTGACCCTGCGCGGGCCCTGGGGCTGGACCCTGTTCGGGATTGTCTGGGGCCTGGCGCTGATCGGCATCCTGCAAGAGATCAAGCCGCGTTCCGAGGCGCGGATCCTGTCGATCGTGATCTACGCGGTGATGGGCTGGATCGTGCTGGTGGCGGTCAAGCCGTTGCTGGCGGCCCTGGGGTCGACCGGCTTTGCCTGGCTGGCTTCGGGCGGGGTGCTGTACACCGTGGGCATCATCTTCTTCGCCCTCGACGGCCGCCTGCGCCACGCCCATGGCATCTGGCACCTGTTTGTGATCGGCGGCAGCCTGCTGCATTTCGTGGCGATTCTGTTCTACGTGCTCTAGGGGTGCTGGATGTCGAAGCGCCTTAGCCGCGCTGCAGCAACCGATTCCGCCCAAGGGCTTGAACCTGGAGCCCCCCATGATCCGTAAGCGCCAGGCGCTCATCGCCAAGCTGGTCAGCGACCCGGTGGAGTAGCGCCAGGGCCGGCCAGGGTTCTAGAAATCGCCCCATAGCTGCTGGGCCACGGCCAGGGCCACCACCGGCGCGGTTTCCGTGCGCAGGACCCGTGGTCCCAGGCGTGCCGGCAGAAACCCCGCGCCGTGGGCCTGCTCGACCTCGGCGTCGGACAAGCCGCCTTCAGGGCCGATCAGGAATGCCAGGCTGGCCGGCTTGGCATGGCTCACCAGCGGCTCGGCCACCGGGTGCAGCACCAGTTTCAGCTCGGCCTGGGTCTCTTTGACCCAGTCCGCCAGCAGCAACGGCGGGTGAATCAGCGGCACCCGCGAACGGCCGCATTGCTCACAGGCACTGATCGCCACCTGACGCCAGTGCATCAGGCGTTTGTCGGCGCGCTCGTCCTTGAGCCGTACTTCGCAGCGCTCACTGAAGATTGGGGTGATTTCACTGACCCCAAGCTCGGTGGCTTTCTGGATCGCCCAGTCCATGCGCTCGCCCCGGGACAGGCCCTGGCCAAGGTGAATCTGCAACGGTGATTCAACCTGCCCGGCGAAGCTTTCATCGAGACGCACCGTCACGCGCTTCTTGCCGACTTCCAGCAAGGTGCCGCGAAACTCCATCCCCGAACCGTCGAACACTTGCAGCGCATCGCCCTCGGCCATGCGCAGCACGCGCCCGATGTAATGGGCCTGGGCCTCGGGCAGTGAGTGTTCGCCGAGGCTCAGGGGGGCGTCGATAAAGAAACGGGACAATCTCATGGGGGGTCTCTGTTGAGGGTGAATCGGTGAAAGGCGTTCTAGGGTCTGTCACCACACGGCAACAGCCCCTCCTGAGTGACTCGCTCTAGCCTGGATCGCGAAAGCCCGGGTGGAAGTTTTCCGGCACCGCGACGCTCAAGGTGTCGCGGGTGGCGATATCGATGCCTTCGCTGGCCACTTCGGCGAGGAAGTCGATCTGCTCGGGAGTGATCACATAGGGCGGCAGGAAATACACCACGCTGCCCAGGGGCCGCAACAGCGCGCCGCGCTCCAGGGCGTGCTGGAACACCTTCAGGCCACGGCGCTCCTGCCATGGGTAGGCGGTCTTGCTGGCCTTGTCCTGGACCATCTCGATGGCCAGCACCATGCCGGTCTGGCGGACCTCCGCCACATGGGGGTGATCCACCAGGTGCGCGGTGGCACTGGCCATGCGCTGGGCCAGGGCCTGGTTGTTCTGGATGACGTTGTCTTCCTCGAAGATATCCAGGGTCGCCAGGGCCGCCGCGCACGCCAGCGGATTGCCTGTGTAGCTGTGGGAATGCAGGAAGGCGCGCAGGGTCGGGTAGTCGTCGTAGAAGGCGCTGTAGACCTCGTCGGTGGTCACGCAGGCCGCCAGCGGCAGGTAACCGCCGGTCAGGGCCTTGGACAGGCACAGGAAGTCCGGACGGATCCCGGCCTGTTCGCAGGCGAACATGGTGCCGGTACGGCCGAAGCCGACGGCGATTTCATCGAGGATCAGGTGCACCCCGTAGCGGTCGCAGGCCTCGCGCAGCAAGGTCAGGTACACCGGGTGGTACATGCGCATGCCGCCGGCGCCCTGGATCAGCGGCTCGACGATCACGGCGGCAACGCTGTCGTGATGTTCGGCCAGGGTCTGCTCCATGGCGGCGAACATCGTGCGCGAGTGCTCCTCCCAGCTCACGCCGTAGGGGCGCAGGTAGCAATCGGGGCTCGGCACCTTGATGGTGTCCAGCAACAGGGCCTTGTAGGTTTCGGTGAACAGCGGCACATCGCCCACCGACATCGCGGCCATGGTTTCGCCGTGGTAGCTGTTGGTCAGGGTGACGAAGCGCTTCTTGGCCGGCGCGCCGCGGTTGAGCCAGTAGTGAAAGCTCATCTTCAGCGCCACTTCGATGCACGACGAACCGTTGTCGGCGTAGAAGCAGCGCGTGAGGCCTTCGGGGGTGAGTTTGATCAGGCGCTCGGACAACTCGATCACCGGCTGATGGCTGAAGCCGGCAAGAATCACGTGCTCCAGTTGATCGACCTGATCCTTGATGCGCTGGTTGATGCGCGGGTTGGCATGGCCGAACACGTTGACCCACCAGGAGCTGACCGCGTCCAGGTAACGCTTGCCTTCGAAGTCTTCGAGCCAGACGCCTTCGCCGCGCTTGATCGGGATCAGCGGCAGTTGTTCGTGGTCTTTCATCTGGGTGCAGGGGTGCCACAGGACTGCGAGGTCGCGTTGCATCCACTGGTTGTTCAGGCCCATCGGTTATCTCCTCGAAGCGGTCCTGCGGCGGGCGCAGGCAAAACAGTCGCGCAAGCCTATGCAATGCCGGGCTGTGTCACAACCTATTGAGGTTCGGAAGAATGAATTCGCAGTCAGCATAGGACGGTCCGTCACGTTTTTTGGGGATAGTCCTTAATCCATCGTTAACGTACTGTGCCTACCCTTCAGATCATATTTCTCGATATTTCAAAGCGAAATTTTCCGCTTTAATTCGATAGGTAAATCGATAGTCTTGGGCAGCAGTTCTTACAGGATTCAAGTTATGCAGCTACGTAATTCCGCTTCGCGCTACGGTTGGGTAAGCATTGTTCTGCACTGGGGTGTGGCCCTGGTGGTGTTCGGCTTGTTCGCCCTGGGCCTGTGGATGGTCGGTCTCGACTACTACAGCACCTGGCGCAAAGACGCTCCGGACCTGCACAAAAGCATTGGCCTGATGCTGTTCGCCATCATGCTGCTGCGGGTGCTCTGGCGCTTTATCAGCCCACCGCCGCCGGCGCCGGCCAACCACGGGCGCCTGACTCGCCTGGGGGCCAAGCTCGGTCATGGGTTCCTGTATCTCAGCCTGTTCGCTGTGATGATTGCCGGTTACCTGATTTCCACCGCAGACGGTGTCGGGATCCCGGTGTTCGGCCTGTTTGAAGTCCCCGCACTGCTGTCCGGGCTACCGGACCAGGCGGATGTAGCCGGCGAGGTGCATCTGTACCTGGCCTGGATGGTCGTGATTTTCGCTGGGCTGCATGGCCTGGCCGCTCTGAAACACCACTTTATCGATCGTGATGCGACCCTGGTCCGTATGCTGGGCCGCAAAGCCTGATGTTCAACCTCGACTCAAAAGGAATAGAAGCATGTTGAAAAAGACTCTCGCCGCTCTGGCCATCGGTTCCGCCCTGCTGTCGGCCGGTCAGGTGATGGCTGCTGATTACGTGATCGACAAGGAAGGCCAGCACGCTTTCATCGACTTCAAGATCAGCCACCTGGGCTACAGCTACATCACCGGAACCTTCAAGGACCTGGACGGCAAGTTCAGCTTCGATGCGGCCAAGCCGGAAGACGCCAAGATTGAAGTCAATGTGCGTACCGCCAGCGTGTTCACCAACCACGCCGAGCGCGACAAGCACATCGCCAGCAAAGACTTCCTGGACGTGGGCAAGTTTGCCGATGCCAAGTTCGTCTCCACCAGCGTCAAGCCAACCGGCAAGAACGCCGACGGCAAGCTGACCGCAGACGTCGCGGGCGACCTGACCCTGCATGGCGTGACCAAGCCAGTGGTGATCAAGGCCACTTTCCTGGGTGAAGGCAAGGATCCATGGGGCGGCTACCGTGCTGGCTTTGAAGGCACCACCAGCTTCAACCGCCAGGACTTCGGCAAGATGATGGACCTGGGCCCAGCGTCGAACAACGTTGAGCTGTACATCACCTTCGAAGGCGTGAAAGCGAAGTAATTTTCGCCGCGTGCCACAAAACGCCGACCTTGAGTCGGCGTTTTGCTGTGTGGCGAGTGTCGATTGCCGGCAGGGCTGACCGTAACGGCCCTGGCCGGTAATCCGGCGCCCCATGCAAAACGCCCCCGATCTTGCGATCGGGGGCGTTTTTTATAGCGGGCTCTGCTTAGCGATTACGCGTCAACAAGGCCGGCTTTTCGCCCCGTGGGCGGCTCGGCAGTTGATCGAGCTGCTCAGGTGTCGGGAAGCGATCGCTTTTCGACTCCTTGTGCATGATCTTCGGCTGAGTACCACGTGGGTTCTGCACGGCCGGCTCTTGACGCGGCTGGTCGTCGGAGCGAGCCGGGCGGCGGTTGCGCGACGGCTCTTCGCGACGGGCCTGGCCATCACGAGGGGCGCCGTTGCGTGGGCCATTGCGCTTGGCCGGTGGGGTGCCGGTGGTCGCGCCGTTGCTGCTGCGCGGACCGTTCTGGCGACCTTGTGGCTGGCCACTGCGTGGTGCTGCACCTGCACCTTGTGCCGGGGCGCCTGGGCGGCGGCCGCGACCTTGAGCCGGCTTCTGCTGCGGGACGTAGTCGACGCGGTTACCGAAGTTATCGATATCGTCGTCCAGGAACTCGTCGGGTGCGCGGTCAGCGGCAGCGCGTGGAGTTGGCTGGCGCTGTTCGCGGGCCGGGGTGCCTTCGCGAGGTTTTTGCTCGCGAGCAGGGCGGTCGCCACGAGCGGCAGGTTTGTCCTTGCCGCCCTTGTCCTTGCCCTTGTCTTTACGGCCACCGCCGCCGCCACCGCCGTTCGGGCCATCGCCACGCGGGCCACGGGCATTGCGCGGGTTGCGCACGTCCGGACGTTCACGCACTTCAGGCTTCTCGGCTTCAACGGCACTGGCGTCAAAACCCATCAGGTCGCCATCGGCGATTTTCTGCTTGGTCATGCGCTCGATGCTTTTCAGCAGTTTTTCTTCGTCCGGGGCGACCAGGGAAATCGCTTCGCCCGAACGACCGGCACGGCCAGTACGGCCGATGCGGTGCACGTAATCTTCGTCGACGTTTGGCAGCTCGAAGTTGACCACGTGTGGCAGTTGGTCGATATCCAGGCCGCGCGCGGCGATATCGGTGGCAACCAGGATCCGCACTTCGCCGGCCTTGAAGTCGGCCAGGGCTTTGGTGCGGGCGTTCTGGCTCTTGTTACCGTGGATGGCAACGGCGCTCAGGCCGTGTTTGTCCAGGTATTCGGCCAGGCGGTTGGCGCCGTGCTTGGTACGGGTGAAGACCAGGACCTGTTCCCAGGCACCGGCGGTAATCAGGTGCGCCAGCAGGGCACGTTTGTGGCTGGCGGCGAGGCGGAACACCCGTTGCTCGATGCGCTCGACCGTGGTGTTCGGCGGCGTGACTTCAATGCGCTCGGGGTTGTGCAACAGCTTGCCGGCGAGGTCCGTGATGTCCTTGGAGAAGGTCGCGGAGAACAGCAGGTTCTGGCGTTTGCTGGGCAGGCGCGCGAGGACTTTCTTCACGTCATGCACAAAACCCATGTCGAGCATGCGGTCGGCTTCGTCCAGCACGAGGATTTCCACGTGGGACAAGTCGACGCTGCCTTGACCGCACAGGTCGAGCAGGCGGCCTGGGCAGGCGACCAACACGTCAACCCCGCGGGCCATGGCCTGCACCTGTGGGTTCATGCCGACGCCGCCGAAGATGCAGGCGCTGACGAACTTCAGGTCGCGGGCGTAGAGCTTGAAGCTCTCATGCACCTGGGCGGCGAGTTCGCGGGTTGGGGTCAGGACCAGAACGCGCGGTTGGCGCGGGCCGTGACGCTGGGATTTGTCCGGGTGACCGTTGGGAAACAACCGTTCCAGGATCGGAAGGGCGAAACCGCCGGTTTTACCAGTACCTGTCTGCGCCGCAACCATCAAGTCGCGACCTTGCAACACGGCGGGAATGGCCCGCTGTTGCACCGGAGTAGGCTGGGTATAGCCGGCGGCTTCGATCGCGCCGACTAAAGCCTCGGAGAGACCGAGGGAAGCAAAGGACATGAGTAATCCTGTTTTAGTTAGGGCTTGGCCCAGAGGGATAGTCTTGCCTGGCGCGAATGGCGTTTAAGAGGACGCAATCCCGTCCGGTCCAGCTTCAGTCCTGAAGACGTGCCCGAAAAAGCCCGCGCGGGCCGTATTGGCTGCGCTGTAGCGGTATCGAGATGCCTTGAACAGGAACGAGCGTCCGGGCGTGAGCCTGGCGGAAAGGCCGGAGTATAACAGAGCAATCACTGTGCGCTGCTTTCCTGCTGCTCAACGGTTTTATCGGATTCGGAGTGGAGGATCGCCTTCGCCGGTCCGGGGGTGGGCGTGCCGCCGTAGCGGGCGTTCAGCTCGGCGTAGGCCGGTTCCTGCTTGAAGCGCTTGAGTTCAGCGGCGAAGCGCTGCACCAGCAAGTCCATGCCGACATTGCGGCGCACGGCCAGGAACTGCCCTTCGCGGACCAGCACCCAGGGGTTTTCGGTGATTTGGTCACGTATCTTCAGGGTGTCGAGCAGGTACTGGCCGACCCGGCGATCAGTGATCACCAGGTCGACCCGTCCCAGCAGCAGCTTGCCGAAGTTGGCTTCCTGGGTCGGCGCGGGTTCGCGCTTGAACAGTGGCGAGTCGCTGAATTCGTCGGTGTACAGGTAACCGGGGGAGGTGCCGATGGTCAGGCCGCTCAAGGTGTCCAGGCGGCTGAACGGGTGCGGGCGCTGGTTGGCGTAGAACATCACGAATTCCACTACCGACAGCGGTTCGCTGGGGTAGAGTAGGCTTTTTTCCCGTTCTTCGCGATGAAAGATATCCAGCACCGCGTCGGCCTGGCCCTGTTCCAGCATGGCCAGGCAGCGCTTCCACGGCAGGAACTGCCATTGCACGTCGATCCCCAGGCGCTGGAAGACAATGGCCGTGGTCTCGTAATCCAGGCCCATGGCCTTGCCGTTTTCCTCATAGGCGTAGGGCGGCCAGGGATCCGTGACAATGCGCAGCTTCTCGCCGTGGGCCGCAAGGCTCAGGCAAGTGCAAAGGAGGACGGTCAGCAACCGGAAGATGACAAACATGGCGCGAGATTACGCCGTGACCCGCTGAAATAGCTAGAGGCAGTGCTGGTCGCTCTAGCTCAAGGGCCGGGCATGAAAAAGGGCCCTGGTTTCGCCGGGGCCCTTGGGTGTTCGACCGGCGTCGATTAGCGCGGCAGCTTCAGATTGTTCCACACCGCCAGGCTAGGTTCGGCCTGGTTCAAGGTGTAGAAGTGCAACCCTGGCGCGCCGCCTTGCAGTAGGCGTTCGCACATCTGGGTGATCACCTGCTCGCCGAAACCCTGAATGCTCTGGGTGTCGTCGCCGTAGGCTTCCAGCTGCTTGCGAATCCAGCGTGGAATCTCGGCGCCGCAGGCGTCGGAGAAGCGCGCCAGCTTGCTGTAGTTGGTGATCGGCATGATGCCCGGCACGATCGGAATGTTCACACCCAGCTTGCGCACGCGTTCAACGAAGTAGAAGTAGCTGTCGGCGTTGAAGAAATACTGGGTGATCGCACTGTCGGCACCGGCGTTGGCCTTGCGCACGAAGTTGTTGAGATCGTCTTCGAAATTGCGCGCTTGCGGGTGCATTTCCGGGTAGGCAGCGACTTCGATGTGGAAGTGGTCGCCGCTTTCCTGACGAATGAACTCCACCAGGTCGTTGGCGTGGCGCAGTTCGCCGCTGGCCATGCCCATGCCGGAAGGCAGGTCGCCGCGCAGGGCGACGATGCGCTTGATCCCGGCAGCCTGGTACTGGCTGAGCAGGCCGCGCAGATCGTCCTTGCTGTCGCCGACGCAGGACAAGTGCGGCGCAGCCGGGACTTTCACTTCGCTCTCCAGCTGCAGCACGGTGTTGATCGTACGATCGCGGGTCGAGCCACCAGCACCGTAGGTGCAGGAGAAGAAATCGGGGTTATACGTGGCCAACTGACGAGCAGTGGCGAGCAGCTTTTCATGCCCAGCATCGGTCTTGGTCGGGAAGAACTCGAAGCTGTAGCGACGATCTTGGGACATGGAGGGGGCCTCCAGCTGCAAGCTTCAAGCGCCAAGCTGCAAGAGGGCGGTGTGCCTACTCTTGTTGCTTGCCGCTTGCCGCTTGCGGCTGCAAAAAAACGATGAAGAAGCAAACCTCTAGCCTCAACCAGCAAGCAAGCCAACCGCTCTTACTTGCCGCTTGCAGCTCGAAGCTCGCTGCTGCTTAGTACCGGTAAGCGTGCGGCTTGAACGGGCCTTCGACGGTCACGCCGATATAGTCGGCCTGGGTCTTGGTCAGTTGAGTCACGACGCCACCGAAGCCGCGGACCATTTCCAGGGCCACTTCTTCGTCGAGTTTCTTCGGCAGTACTTCAACGGTCAGGCGCTCGGCTTTCTGGGCTGGCGACAGG
>Ga0302175_10000106_pt1 | contig 33808 bp, 34 predicted proteins | sample I_Fen_N3_3_FD_198791 | JGI IMG/M metagenome (GOLD analysis project Ga0302175, IMG submission 198791) | Peat permafrost microbial communities from Stordalen Mire near Abisko, Sweden - I_Fen_N3_3 | ecosystem: Environmental > Terrestrial > Soil > Wetlands > Permafrost | place: Sweden: Abisko... | reverse complement strand
GTTTGGCGATTAGACATGGTGTATCTCCTTGGACAAAGTTAACTGCGACTCAGGAAAAGCCCTGGCCGAGACTGAGTGCAAAGAGCAGGAAAAATTCTTGGAGATGGTTGGATCGAAATTCAACATCGTGTAGAGATTCTCAGTGACACAAGCAGCACAGTGGCGCCACCTTAACCCTTTTTCCGGAACGTGCCAATGGTCTTTGCGAAGGTTTCTCTGTTTTCGTGACTGACGGTGTCGAATAACTCCGGGATGCCCCAGGGATTACGGGGATTAGCGAGAAAAACGCCCGAGACTTTGAACCCGGCGACCTGCCCCGGTAAGATGCCGGACAGAATTTTTCCACCTCGCTATTCAGGACACCCGCCATGAGCATCAAATCGGACAAGTGGATTCGCCGCATGGCGCAAGAACACGGGATGATCGAACCCTTCGTCGAGCGCCAGATGCGTGGCGAAGGCGCCGACCGGGTGATTTCCTTCGGTGTTTCGAGCTACGGCTACGACGTGCGTTGCGCCGATGAATTCAAGGTGTTCACTAACATCAACTCGGCCACCGTCGACCCGAAGAACTTCGATGAAAAAAGCTTCGTCGATGTTAAAAGCGACGTGTGCATCATTCCGCCGAACTCCTTCGCTCTGGCGCGCACCGTCGAATACTTCCGTATTCCACGCAACGTGCTGACCATTTGCCTGGGCAAAAGCACCTACGCGCGCTGCGGGATCATCGTTAACGTGACCCCCCTTGAGCCTGAGTGGGAAGGCCACGTGACCCTGGAATTCTCCAACACCACCACGCTGCCGGCGAAAATCTACGCCAACGAAGGTGTGGCGCAGATGTTGTTCCTGGAGTCCGATGAAGAATGCGAAGTGTCCTATAAGGACCGTGGCGGTAAGTACCAGGGGCAGCGTGGCGTGACCCTGCCGCGTACTTGAGTCATTGATCTGACGAACTGTGGGAATTCCTGAGCCGGCAGGCACTCTATGAGTGTACTGCCCCGGTTCGCGCAAGGCGGGCCGCGCTTAGCTCAGGAGTGTCCTATGAAGATCGATCCGCGAATAAGCGCCGAATTGGCGAGGCTTGAACCTAATCAAGTCGGTGTACTGGCCTGGTCCCTCCTGGCCCATCCGGCCAGCATGGCAGGCGGTATCCCTGGCCAGCCTGATCCCGATACCCCCCAACCCAACCAGCCTAGTGAACCCGGCGAGCCGACGCTGCCGGACGAACCGCCCCCCGTACCTGTGGCCTGAGGCCGGTCGATGGCCAGTCAGGCGCGTCGCTGGACGCTCAACTGACTGGTCAGCCCCTTTGCTCACCCACCACGAAGATCCGGCTGCCCGGCGTTGCCAGCCCTTGCCCTGCAAGGGATAAACCGGGTCCACGTGGTCGGCGAGTGTAGGCTGGCCGGGGCGTGGGGCCTGCTTATGGCACAGGGCGAACGGCCCGAGCGTGAGGGGCTCGTCCACCACCTCGATAGCGAGGTCGGCCGGCGGGTCGTGGTTTTCGCGGATCAAGGTCCCCGCAGTGCCTGATGACCCTGGGCAAGGTCGAACTGGCATAACGATTAAGCGCGGCCAAATACAGGGCATAGGTTTTACCGGCGCCGGTGTTGGTGTGCAGCCCCCGACTGGCGACGTTTGACCGCCGCCTACACCGCCTTTTGAAAGGCGAACGGCTTCCAGCCTTGGCGGTTGAGCCATTGGTGTGTGTAGTCTCAGGTCTTGGCCATGCAGGCGTGCGCTCTGAACTTCCTGAGCCAGAGACTGCGGCACGGGCGACTGGTTTGATCGGATTGACCGCAGCGCCGCTCTAGGCGGCGCCCCCGGTTACTTGAGGTTGCCGCTGAGGAACTGCTGCAAACGCTCGCTTTTCGGATGGCCCAGCACTTCTTCCGGCGTGCCTTCTTCTTCCACCAGGCCCTTGTGCAGAAACAGCACCTGGCTCGAGACCTTGCGCGCAAAGCTCATTTCATGGGTGACCATGATCATGGTCCGGCCTTCTTCGGCCAGGCCCTGGATCACCTTCAGAACCTCGCCCACCAGCTCCGGGTCCAGGGCCGAGGTCGGTTCGTCGAACAGCATCACCTCTGGCTCCATCGCCAGGGCGCGGGCGATGGCTACCCGCTGTTGTTGGCCGCCGGAGAGAAACGCCGGGTACTGATCGGCCACCCGCGCCGGCAGCCCGACCTTGTCCAGGTAGCGCCGGGCGCGGTCTTCGGCGTCCTTTTTGCTCACCCCCAGCACCCGGCGCGGGGCCATGGTGATGTTTTCCAGCACGGTCATGTGGCTCCACAGGTTGAAGTGCTGGAACACCATCGCCAGCCGGGTGCGGATCCGTTGCAGTTCGTCATCGTCGGCCACGCGCATGCCGTGGCGGTCGCTGACCATGCGGATCTGCTGGCCGTCCAGGCTCATGGCGCCGTCGTCGGGGGTTTCCAGAAAGTTGATGCAGCGCAGGAAAGTGCTTTTGCCCGAGCCGCTGGCGCCGATCAGGCTGATCACGTCGCCGGTCTTGGCCTTGAGCGAAACGCCTTTAAGCACTTCATTGTCGCCGTAGCACTTGTGCAGGCCTTCGATGGTTAGTTTGTACATGGAGCGAACATCCTCAAGGCGAAAGTAGGTAGCCGCTGCGATAGGCTTCGCGGCCGGCGACATGGGCGATGACCATGCCGGCGGTGGCCATGCGCCGCAGCGAACGGGCGTACAACAGCCCGGCGTGGCGACAATGAATTGGGGTTACCCGGTCGTGGATCGGGTCGATGACTTGCGCCACCAGTTGCCCGGCTTCCAGGTATTCCCCCGGCAAGGCGGTGAACACCAGCAGGCCGCCCACCGGGGTCGTCACCGGTTCGACACCGGCCAGGGGCGTGGCCGGGTAGGGCAGTTCGGGCAAGGGCGGCGCCTGGCCGGCAATAGCGCCGTGGTGGGTCAGGTAATCCAGCAGGGCCTGGCTGTCGAGGCTGGCCAGGCCGTGATTGACGTCGCCCTGACCGCGCAGTTCGAGGGTCACGGCAAAGCAGCCCTGGGGGATCGCGAAACGTTGGCCGAAGCGCTGTTGCAACTGCCACCAGAGCAGGGTGAAGCATTCATCGAACGACTGCCCGCCAGAGTCGGTGGCCAGCAGGCTGGCCTCGGCGCCGATGTAGCGCGCCAGGGGTTCGACCTGCTCCCAGGCTTCGGGGGTGGTGTACAGGTGGGCCACGGCTTCGAAGTCGCAATGCAGGTCGAGCACCATATCGGCGTCGCAGGCCAGGCGTTGCAAGGTCAGGCGCTGGGATTGCAGCTGAGTGGTCGCGCTGTGCAGGTCCAGGGCTTGGCGCAGGCTGGCGCGGATCAACTCCAGGTTGAGCTGCGGATCAGCGCCCAACTGCCCCTCAAGGGCATCACCCACCTGCTCGCCAAGGTCGACGAACCCGCGATTGAAGTTCAGCCCGCTTTCCAGCTCGTAACGCCCCAGGGGCACGTCCATCAGCACCTGTTCCAGGCCCACCGGGTTGGCCACCGGCACCAGGACGATTTCGCTGAGCAACTGGCCGGCCGCTTCAAGCTCCGCCAGGCGCAGTTTCAGGTGCCAGGCCACCAGCATGCCGGGCAGTTCATCGGCATGCAGGGACGCCTGGATATAGATTTTGCCGGCAGCGTGCTGCGGCCCGAAGTGGAAACTATGGATCTGTCGCGCGGTGCCCGGCAACGGGGCGAGCAGGTCGTGGATCTGGTGGCGCATGTGCAAGTCCTAGTGGGTCGGCCCGAGGAAGGCCAGCCAGCGACGTTCGGCCAGGCGGAACAGGCCGACCAGGGCGAAGGTCACGCAGAGGTAGATCAGCGCGGCAATCCCGAATGACTGGAAGGTCAGGAAGGTGGCCGAGTTGGCATCGCGCGCGACTTTCAGCACGTCCGGGATGGTCGCGGTAAAGGCCACGGTGGTGGAGTGCAGCATCAGGATCACTTCGTTGCTGTAGTAGGGCAACGAGCGGCGCAGGGCCGAGGGCATGATCACATAGGCGTACAGCTTCCAGCCGCTGAGGCCGTAGGCCTTGGCCGCCTCAACCTCGCCATGGGCCATGCTGCGGATCGCTCCAGCGAAAATCTCCGTGGTGTAGGCGCAGGTGTTGAGGGCGAAGGCGAGGACGGTGCAGTTCATGGCATCGCGAAAAAACGCATCCAGCACCGGCTGCGCGCGGATCGCGGCGATGCTGTAGATCCCGGTGTAGCAGATCAGCAGCTGGATATAGAGCGGGGTGCCGCGAAACAGGTAGGTGTAGAACTGCACCGGCCAGCGGATGTAACGCTTGGGCGAGACTCGGGCGATGGACAGCGGGATCGACACCAGAAAGCCGATGCAGATCGAGGCGCTGAGCAGCCACATGGTCATGGCCAGCCCGGTGATGTTGTAGCCGTCGCTGTAGAGGAACGGCCGCCAGTATTCCTGCAGGAGTTCGATCATCGTACGGCCTCCCGGGAACCGGCGGCGTAGCGACGTTCAAGCCAGCGCAGGACGACGTTCGAGGCGCTGGTGATCAACAGGTAGATCAGCGCCGCGATGACCAGGAAGTAAAACAGCTGGTAGGTGCTCTTGCCCGCATCCTGGGCGGCCTTGACCAAGTCGGCCAGGCCGATGATCGAGACCAGGGCGGTGGCCTTGAGCATCACCATCCAGTTATTGCCGATACCCGGCAGGGCGAAACGCATCATTTGCGGAAACACCACGAAGCGAAAGCGCTGGCCGCGCTTGAGGCCATAGGCGGTGGCGGCTTCGACCTGGCCCCGTGGCACGGCGAGGATCGCCCCGCGAAAGGTTTCTGTGAAGTAGGCACCATAGATAAAGCCCAGGGTGATGACCCCGGCGCTGAATGGGTTTATTTCGATGTATTCCCATTCCATCAAGTCGGTGAAGGAGGTCAGCCAGGTTTGCAGGCTGTAGAAAATCAGCAGCATCAGCACCAGGTCTGGTACCCCGCGAATCAGCGTGGTGTAGAGCTGTGCCGGGATCCGCAGCAGGGCCAGGCTGGAAAGTTTGGCGCTGGCGCCGATCAGGCCGAGCAGCACGGCGACCAACAGCGACAACACCGACAGCTTGATGGTCATCCAGGTGCCTTCCAGCAGCAGGGGGCCGAACCCTTTCAGGCTGAAGGCGGAAAGCCCTAGGGTTTGCAAGAGTTCTTCGAACATAAATCAGGGACCTGTGGCGATAAAAAAGCGCCCATCGAAGATGGGCGCCAGAGCATTACTTACCGCTGTAGAGATTCAGGTCGCCGAAGTGTTTTTTCTGGATGGTGGCGTAGGTGCCATCATCGTGTAACGCTTTGATACCTTTATCGAGGAGGGCCTTGAGGTCTTTGTTACCTTTTGAGATGCCGACGGCGGTCTTGGCCGGCAGCAATGGGCTGTCCACCGGCTTGCTGACTTCGTAATCCGCACCCTGTGGCGACTTGAGGAAGCCCAGTTCGGCTTGCAGCATGTCCTGGATCGACGCATCGAGGCGCCCGGAGATCAGGTCGGCGTAGACCTGATCCTGGTTCTGGTAGGCCTGGGTCTTGACCCCAGCCTTGTCCAGCACGGCCTTGGCGTAGGCTTCCTGGATGGTGCCTTGCTCGTAGCCGACGGTCTTGCCCTTGAGGGAAGCGAGGTCTTCGCTCAGGCCTGCGCCTTTTTTGAACACGAAGGAGGTTGGGCCGGAAAACAGCTCATTGGAGAAGTCGATGACCTTTTCACGGGCCGGGGTGACGGTCATGGAAGAGATCACACCGTCGAATTTGTTGGCTTTGAGGCCAGGGATCATGCCGTCGAAGTCACTTTCTACCCATTTGCACTTGACCTTGAGTTCGGCGCAGATCGCGTTCCCCAGATCGATATCGAAGCCCACCAGGCTGCCGTCGGCGGCTTTGGATTCAAAAGGTGCATAGGAGGGGTCGACGCCAAAACGCAGTTCTTTGTATTCCTTGGCCAGCGCGGAGCCGGCGGCCATGCAGAGAGCCAGTGCAGAAAGGGTCAGCAATGCTTTTTTCATTATTCAATCCCTAAAAACCAATATGAGCGCTTGTGGCGCATGGGTACTGTTACTGGAATGCAGCAGACTCATTGAAAGTAGCAATTTCCGAACCAGAGTCCCGAACAAGTGTTTTAAAAGGTGGCACGAGGGTTTTCGCGGTGCAGTCCACGCCCCGAAATCGGGCATCGAACAGGCGCCGCCTCAATAAGGTGCAGTTCGGGGCTGACAGGGGTTCAGCCCAATAGATCCTGGAGGGTGGCGAGGCCGCCGGCGTCCCCGACGCGCTTGTCCTGGCGCCAGCGCCGCATGCGTGGAAAGCGCACGGCAATCCCTCTTTTATGCTGCTTGGACAGGGCGATGCCCTCGATCCCCAGCTCGAACACCAGGCTTGGGGTAACACTGCTCACCGGGCCGAACTTCTCGACGGTGGTCTTGCGCACGATGTTGTCGACTTTGCGCATCTCTTCATCGGTCAGCCGGGAGTCGACCGGGCGCCAGTGATCGATATAGAAATCCCCGACCGTGCCGTACAAACCTTCAGGGCGTGCAATCACAAGGTCCATGGAAAGTGCCTGGAGCAGTGGGCTTGCTAAGGAGGAGGCGGGCTGCGCGGGAGAAGTTCGAACGGGTGTTGGGGGAGGGGGCTCGGCTCAGGGCCGGATGCCCGCCCGGCGCTGGAGGGCCGGGCGGGGAGGAGGGCTTACTTCCCGGGGACCAGGGTCAGGCGGGCTTTGCCATAGCTGCGCTCGAAGTTCTGCGGTTGCAGCGGCAGGCTCAGGTACTGGCCCTTGAGCCACGGGTCGATGGCGTTGGCGTAGTTCGGGCTGGTCGGGTTGCCGGACTGGCCGCTGCTGTTGACGCCCATCAGCGGCTCGCTCTGGCCGAAGTCGACGATAAAGCGCAGAGCGGGCGTGTCGGTGACCGCGAAGTCCTGGCCCCAGCGGTAGGCGCCGCCGTTCAGGGTGCTGTAGTCGCCACCCATTTGCAGCGGGCCACGGATGGTTTGGCCACTGCTGTTGGTCCAGCTGTAGCTGTGCAACTTGCCCCACTGCCAGGCTTTGCGGTCGGCGCCGAGCTGGGTTTCGCCGGCACTGATGGCGGCGGCCAGGCTGCGGGCGAGGATCGCCGGCTTGTCTTCTTTTGGCGCGGTCCGCGAGTCATCCCAGAACGGGCTGTCTTCTTCGCCAAGCAGGTGCGCGGCCTGGGCCGAGTAGGACAGCGCGCCGTTGGCGACAAAGGCCTTCCAGGTGGCACTGGTGGATGGGCCGAGTTTGTCGAGGAAGATTTGCTTGGCGCTTTCCTGGAGGAACAGCTCGTAGATCGCCGCATCTGCCGAGCCGGCGCTGAGCTTGCCATCAAACGCCAGCAAGCGGCTGTAGGCTTCGCGCGCTTTGCTGCGGTCGGCTTCAGGCAGGGCGTCGATGGCTTTTTTCAGCGGCTGGGACATACCCGGCGCTTCGAACATTTTCTTCAGTTTGGCGGCAAAGGTGGTGCCCTGGTCGTATTGCAGGGCGATCAGGCTGCGGCTGTCCTGCTTGCCGCTGGAGGCCAGTTGCGCCATGCGCTCGCCGCGCTCCGGGGCGTGCCAGGAATTGGACAGTTGCATGCCGTAGCCCTGGGTGATAATTCGCTGGTTGGCGGTGCCGAGCCAGCCCTGGGCCGGGTCCTGGTCGTAAGGGTGGAGCATCGGGTCGGCGTAACCGTCCCAGTCGTAGCGCCCGTCCCAGCCTGGCGAAGGCAGCAGGCCCTGGCCTTCACGGCGGTTGGGGAAGCGTCCGGTGACTTGCCAGCCGATATTGCTGGCATCGGCGAACACCATGTTCAGCGCGATGGCGCGGATCTCGCGGCTGGCATCCGAGGCCTTCTCGACGTTTTGCGCCCGGGACAGGTCGAAGAACGCGTCCAGGCTCTTGTCGTCCTTGAGGTCCGGCATTTGCAGGGCCAAACCGTAGCCGCTGGCGAGGGTTGTGCCCTGGCCGCTGTTGAGCAGGGGCCCGTGGCGGGTTTCGTACACGGCTTCGCGAATCGGCCGTTGGCCTTTGACGAAAAAGGTCTCGTTGCGCACGCCGGCCGGCTGCCATTTGCCGCCCGCCAGGTAGTACAGGGCGTTGCCCTGGAGCTTGAGTTTTTCCAGGAACAGGTCCTGGTTGTCGCCGTTGACGGCGCTCAGGCTCCAGGCCACCTTGCCGTTGAAGCCCTGGATAATCGCCGGCAGGCCGGCAATCGAAGCGCCGGCCGCCTGGTACTTCGGTGCACGGATCTGCACGAGGTTCCAGGCCTGCATGTGGCTGTCGGCGGCCAGCAGGCTGCGGCCACTGCGGCTGCGCTGCGGGGCGATGGCCAGGTTGCTGGCGCTGGTGATGCCTAGCGGGTTGAGCGCGCTCAGGCGCTCGGCGGCCCCGCTGACTTGCGCCAGGCCCGGCACGTTGAGGGCGATGCCCTTGAGTTTTTCTGCCTCGGCAAATGGCAGCGGCTCGTCCGGGTAGCTTGGGGTCAGCCAGGCCAGCTTGTCGGCGCCGACTTTCTGCGCCAGTACCAGGGCGTTGATTTCTTCTTGCAGGTTGGCCGACTGGCCGAAATTCAGCAGGCAAAAGATCAGCGCCGAATCTTCGGGTTTCCAGTACTCCGGCTTGTAGCCGGTGGCGGCCAGGTCCGGCGGCAGCTTGTCGCGGTAGCGGAACAGGTAGGCGTTGACGCCACGGGCATAGACCTCGAAAAAGCGTTTGATGCGCGGCGAGGAGGCTTTGTACAACTCGTCGGCGCTCTTTTTCAAGTTGACGCTGCGCATCAGGCGGTCGACGTCCAGCACCTCAGCCCCGGACATTTCTGCCAGGCGACCCTGGGCCAGCAGGCGCATGGTCACCATCTGATTGATACGGTCGCTGGCGTGCACGTAACCCAGGGTGAACAGCGCATCGTGGAAGCTGTTGCTCTCGATCAGCGGCATGCCCATTGCATTGCGCCGTACCGAAACGTTCTGCGCCAGGCCCTTGAGCGGCTGCACGCCGGAGGCCGGGGGGACGGTGTCCTGGGTGTTCCATGACTGGCAACCGGCCAGGCTGAGAACGCCGGCCACTGCCGCGGCAACGCCGAACCGGGGAAGAAAATGTGTGAGGGCTGGCGAGGCCATGGCAAAGCTCCTGCGGGGGGTAGCGTCAATAAAGGCGCTACGTTAGTGAGCAGGCGAGTGCCGCGCAAGCCGGGGCAGCGGGTATTTGTGCTTTGCCGGGCAAATAGCGATGGCTTGCCTGGAATCGGAGACGATGTTGAAGTGCGGGCTATTCAATGGCCTTGCACGGAGAAACATCAGCATGGAGCTCGATGCCAACGCGGCACTTATTCTGATCGACCAGCAACAGGGGATCCTTGAGCCCAGGCTCGGCCCGCGCAACAACCCCCAGGCCGAGGAACGCATGGCCGAGCTTCTGGCCAGATGGCGCCAGGCGGCGCGCCCGGTGATCCATGTGCAGCATGTGTCCCGTTCGCCGGATTCGGTGTTCTGGCCCGAGCAGTCGGGGGTGGAGTTCCAGCCGCAGTTCGTGCCGGGTGTTGGCGAGGATTTGATCCAGAAGCAGGTGCCGGATGCGTTCTCTGGCACCGGGCTGGAAGGCTTTTTACGCAAGGCGGGGATCGAGCAATTGGTCATCGTCGGCGTGGCCACCCATAACTCGGTGGAGGCGACGGCGCGTACGGCGGGCAATCTGGGATTTGCAACCTGGGTGGTCGAGGATGCCTGCTACACCTTCGACAAGGCCGACTTCTTCGGCCGGCTGCGCTCGGCGCAAGAGGTGCACGGGATGTCCCTGGGCAACCTGCACGGCGAATATGCCACCGTGATCAATAGCGCTGAACTGCTGTAAACGCCTGGGTCGGCGTGACAACGCGGTGCAGGTCGCACCGGGTTGTCATGGCACTGCACGAGTATCAGTGCATCAAGCGCCGTGGCACTTCTTGAACTTCTTGCTGCTGCCGCAGGGGCAGGGGTCATTGCGACCGACGTCTTTCAGGGTATTGCGCACCGGTTCCTGGGGCGTGTGGTTGCAATGCGGACCGTGTACATGGCCATGGTCGTGATCATGGGCGTGGTGGTCATGATCGTGATCGTGGTTGCAGTCAGGGCCATGGACATGGGGTTGCTGGGTCATCGGTGTCACTCCGGAATAAAATCGTCGGGAATTATCTCGCCATTGCGCTTCAGGTGCACGTCATAGCCGATGAATAATCCGGTTTCCAATTCGCCTTCGAGGCGATAGGGGATGGGTTGCCGCGGGTTGCGCAGCAATTTCACTACGTCGCGCACCTGGGGCCAGAGGTTGGTGCGCACCGCGACCTTGAAGTAACCGCTGCTTTTGGGGCCTACGGTAAACCAGTGTTCATGCTCGCCTTCGGCCAGCAGCAGGTGGTCGAGGTGGATCCGGTACGACAGGTGGCGCACCGTGAGGTCGGAGTCGTTGGGGTTGTCGACGCGAAACAGCAGGCGGAAGCGTTGCTCCAGCATATTGGCGCGAATCACTTCGACCTTGACCAGGTGCACCTGGGGATCGACGGTGTCATCGACAAACCAGGACGTGCAGCCCGAGAGGCCTAGCACCCAAAGCAGGCTGATTGTCCTTAATACGCGCAGCTCAGAAACCATGCCATTACTCCGATTGATCTCCCAGTCTAGCAACCGTGGGCGCGGGGTAAGGGGTGGGTCACAGCCAGGGGTTCAAGGGGTGAGGTAGCTGGCGCAGCATTTTTTGTATTTCTGCCCGCTGGCGCAGGGGCAGGGGTCGTTACGGCCGGCCTTGAACCCGACTGTCGGGTCGATGAAATACCAGTGGCCGTTGTTCTGCACGAACGAGGAGCGCTCGCGGTGACTGTGCTCGCCGTTGCGGTCGTGCCAGCGCGCGGTGAAGGTGACGAAGGCGTGTTCGGGCTGGCCGCCAAAGACTTCGGAGCTTTCCACTTCCAGCCCGAGCCAGGTGCTTTGAGCACTCCACTCACTCATGGCCTGGCGGTCCAGGCCGGCTTGCTGCGCCGGCAGGGTCGTGGCCACCAGGTAGTCCACCAGGCCCAGGACATAGGCGCTGTAGCGCGAGCGCATCAGTGCTTCGGCGCAGGGGGCGGGATGGCCGGCGTGATAATGGCCGCAGCAGGCGTCCAGCAGGGTGCCGCTACCACAAGGACAAATCGACATGCTCATTGCATTACCACCAGTACTTTCCGAAGTTTTCCGGGTTGGCCCAGAACCGTGAGTTGAGCCAGTCCGGCACTTGCTTGTATTCAAGCAGATCGTAGGTAAACAGGGTCAGCACCTGCTCTTCACGCTGGAAGCGCTCGCTTGCCTGCAACGCCAGGGAGAAGAAATCCGTCTCTTGCCAGCCGCAGGCCGCCAGGTCGGCCAGCACCGCGATGCGGCTGGCATTGAGGTTGCGGATCCCACCGAGCAGGTTCAGCCCATCGCGTTTGGGCAGGTGTTCCAGGCAATCGATCACCACCGCCAGGTCGAAGCGGCGTGCTGCCAGTTCCTCCGGCAAGGGGCCTGGTGCGGCCTGGGCCACCTGGCAGTTTGGGTGCGCCAGCTTGAAGGCGGCCAGGGCCGGGAAGTCGCTGGCGCCGATCAGCAGCAGTTGTTGTGGGGCATAGCGGTCTAGCAGTGCCGCCAGGGCTTGCTGCGGCGTGCGCGAAGAAATACCTGCAGTCATCAAAGATCCTCAATCAGAACTGCAGAGACTAGCGCGCCCGAACGCCCGGGCCTAGAGCGCTTGTCTCGAAATAGCCGAAGCCCCCAGCAAATACAGGACCCCAACCCTCATGGCCCATGGCTGGCGCAGATTAAAAGCGCCGTCTTTACTCCCTGAATCGGCTGCGGGCCGATCCCCTACGGAGAACAACTTGATGAGCATAGTTCGCACAGCACTACCCTTGGTTCTGCTAACCAGTGTGTTGACTGGTTGCGCAGGTTTGCAGAAAACCGACTGGCCGACCTGTGCCGCCGTCGGGGGCGTCACCGGTGCGGCGCTCGGTGCGACCGAAAGCTCATCCTGGGCCGGCGGTGGCGCCTTGGTGGTGGGCGGCCTGGCCGGTGCCTATTGCTGGGTGCACGGCGATGGTGACGAAGACGGCGACGGCGTGCCGGACAGCCGTGACAAGTGCCCGCACACGCCTAAAGGCGTACCGGTCGATGCCAATGGCTGCCCACCGGTTCCGGTGGCGGTGGTTGAAGAAGTGGTGGTGGTCAAGGAAGAAACCATTGTCATCCGCGATGTGCACTTCGAATTCGACTCGGCCAAGCTGACCGGCGCCGATAAAACCAAGCTCGACACCATCGCTACGCGCCTGAAACAGGAAGCCGCGTCGGCGCAACTGCGCGTGACCGGGCACACCGACAGTGTCGGCAGTGATGCCTATAACCTGCGGCTCTCGGAGAAACGTGCGCATTCGGTGACCGATTACCTGATCAACGCCGGCGTGCCACGCAGCGCCTTCGTGTCGGTGTCCGGTGCCGGTGAAAGCCAGCCCGTGGCCGACAACAAAACCGCTGAGGGCCGTGCCCTGAACCGGCGCACGGAAATCAAGATCAACCGCTGATCCTTCTATATAAGCAGCCTTGCCCCTGGTTGGCCGTGAATGCGGCTATCCAGGGGCTCACCCGTGTTTTTGCCCCCCGCAGCGGTTTGCCATTCGTCGTTGTAGCTAATGTCGAAGATTTTTTTCCTGGCGCTGGCTAATTCCCGGGATTAGTCGTTACTGTGCTCGCAAAGAAAAATTCACATAGGGGGAGCGTATGAAGGTCTTTTGGGGGTTGGGGAAAGTCTTGACCTTGGTGTTCTGGCTGGTGGTATTGATCAACCTGGCCAAGCCGTTGATCAATCCGCTGCACGTGTTGGTCAATCTGGCGGGCAGCCTGCTGCTGCTCACCCATTTGCTGGAGCTGGTGCTATTCAACGGCAGCCTCAAAGGTCGCAGCAACCCCTGGCGGGATCGCCTGCAGATCCTGTTGGTGGGGATTTTTCATCTGCAAGGCATTCCTCATGCGTCCCGCCTGGAGGCCGAACATGCGTAAATTCTGCCTGCTGGCGCTGTTGTGCAGCCCCCTGGCCGTGGCCCAAGTGGTGACGGTGGAAACCAATTCCCTGATGCGCCTTCCCAACACCACCAGCACCCTGCAACTGGAGCGTCTGGAGGTGTCTGACTACGGCACTTTGTTGATCCCGTCCAATGTCACCGAGCTCCAGGTCGGTGAGCTGCACCTGGGCCGTGAGGCGCGGATTGCCATTGTTCCCGCCCAACAGGGGCTGCAACTGAAGGTGCGGCATGCCGAGCTGGCACCAGGCAGCCAGATCACCTCGCGCGGTGCGCCGGGCACTTATCAAAAACCAGCCAAGGCCGGGCGCGATCTTGCGTTGCGCATCGAATCGTTGAATGCCCCCGAGTTGTCGGTGGATGCCCGTGGCGGTGCCGGGGCTCCGGGTTTTGTCGGGCTGGATGGGGCCAATGGCCAGGAACCGGGCTGCACCTGGGGCCAGGCCGGGCGCGGTGCCGATGGCGACAACGGCGGCGATGGCCGCCCGGGCGCACCAGGAGCACAGGTTCGGGTGGAATTGCCGCGTGACTATCCGGCCGAGCAGATCAAAGTTGTGGTCGATGGCGGCGCCGGTGGTCTGGCGGGGCCTGCGGGCAAGCCGGGCGCGGGTGGCAAATCCAAGGGCTGCTACGTCTATCGTGCCGACGGTGGCAAGAGTGGTCGCCCGGGAGCGGAAGGCCAGCCTGGGCCCGCAGGGCCAGCAGGTTCGGTGACACTCCAGCGTTTATAAGGCAGGCGGGCGCCTGCCAAGGCGTCGATGCGGGCCGACACCTTTACTTCAAGGGTGCCGGCCCGTTTTCGTACAGCCCCTAGAACATCGGCCGCGCTGCAGCCACGGCCACCAGCACCAGGCCGATAATCAGGTTGCAGCCCACCAGCCGCCGGATCTTGCCCAGGGCCGCAGCGCCTGCTGGCCAGTCCTCGGCCACCACCGCGTTACGCAGCTCCGGCAACTGCAACGACTGGATGCGGATGAACAGCGCGGTCATCACCAGGTACAGGCCGATCATCACCTGCACATAACGCGGCGCGGTCTCGAAGCCGTTGAAGCGCAGCTGGATCAGGCCGACGCCGCTGATCGGCAAAACCGCCACCGCGACCCAGACCCAGACAAAAAAACGCTGAAACACTTCTACCCAGAGCTTCAGGCGCGCCGGCCCTGCAAGTGCCGCCCCAGCCGCCGGGCGCAAGACCATCCAGGCGAAAAACATGCCGCCGACCCAGACCAGGGCCGCCAGGACATGCAGGGTGTAAGCAAGGGCAAAGGCTGTCATTCGGGTACTCCGTTCTGCGCGGGATGAATTAGCGGGTTATGATAGCGGCCGATCCGAACCACTGAAAATTTATCCAGCGTTTTTCGCGCCCAAAGACCATGATCAGCAACGAACTCAAAACCACGATCCAGGGCGCTTACTCGCGTTTTCTCGAAGCCAAGAGCCTCAAGCCGCGTTACGGCCAGCGTTTGATGATCGCCGAAGTGGCCAAAGTCCTAGGCGACATCGATACCGACGAAGAAGGTCGGCGCAGTGGCGACCCGGCCGTAGTGGCCGTGGAAGCCGGTACCGGTACCGGGAAAACCGTGGCCTACAGCCTGGCCGCCATCCCCACCGCCAAGGCCGCCGGCAAGCGCCTGGTGATCGCCACCGCCACCGTCGCCCTGCAAGAGCAGATCGTCTACAAAGATCTGCCTGACCTGATGCGCAACAGCGGGCTGAATTTCACCTTCTCCCTGGCCAAGGGCCGCGGGCGCTATATGTGCCTGTCCAAGCTCGACATGCTGCTGCAGGAAGGCCACGCGCAAACCGCCACTGCCCAGTTATTTGAGGAAGAAGGCTTCAAGATCGAAGTCGATGAAGCCAGCCAGAAACTGTTCACCAGCATGATCGAGAAACTCGCCGGCAATAAATGGGACGGCGACCGCGACAGCTGGCCCACGGCCCTCGAAGATTCCGACTGGGCTCGTCTGACCACGGACCACAGCCAGTGCACCAATCGCCATTGCCCGAACTTCGGTCAATGCGCCTTCTATAAGGCTCGCGAAGGCATGGGCAAGGTCGACGTGATTGTCACCAACCACGACATGGTCCTGGCCGACCTGGCCCTGGGTGGCGGCGCCGTGCTGCCCGACCCGCGTGACACGCTGTACGTGTTCGACGAAGGCCATCACCTGCCGGACAAAGCCATCGGCCACTTCGCCCACTACACCCGCCTGCGTTCCACCGCCGACTGGCTGGAGCAGACCGCGAAGAACCTGACCAAGCTGCTGGCCCAGCATCCGCTGCCGGGCGACCTCGGTAAGCTGATCGAGCAAGTGCCGGAGCTGGCGCGGGAGATCAAGACCCAGCAGCAATTCATGTTCACCGCCTGCGAACAACTGGCCGACTTCAAGACCGGCGAAGACATGGAAGGCCGTGAGCGGCCGCGCCATCGTTTTGTCGGCGGGGTGATTCCCGAGCACATGCGCGAGATGGGCATTGAGCTGAAGAAGGGCTTCTCACGCCTGACCGATCTGTTCACCCGCCTCACCGACCTGCTCAAGGAAGGCATGGATGGTGAGGTCAATATCGGCATCGCCAGCAACCAGGCCGAGGAATGGTACCCGCTGTTCGGCAGCCTGCTGTCCCGGGCCCAGGGCAATTGGGAACTGTGGACCGCCTTCACCACTGAAGACCCGGAAGACAACCCGCCCATGGCCCGTTGGTTGACCCTGGCTGAAAGTGGTTCGCTGTTCGATATCGAGGTCAACGCCAGCCCGATCCTGGCCGCGGAAATGCTCCGACGTAACCTGTGGAACGTGGCCTACGGTGCCCTGGTGACCTCGGCCACCCTGACGGCCCTCGGTACGTTCGATCGCTTCCGCATGCGCGCCGGCCTGCCGAAAAAAGCCGTGACCGCCGTGGTTCCTAGCCCCTTCCATCATGCCGATGCCGGTGTGCTGCGGGTCCCGGACCTCAAGGCCGATCCACGGGACGCGCCGGCCCATACCGCGGCGATCATCCGCGACCTGCCGGAGCTGGTGGAAGGCTCGCGCGGCACCCTGGTGCTGTTCTCCTCGCGCAAGCAGATGCAGGACGTGTTCGACGGCCTGGACCGCGACTGGCGCAAGCAAGTGTTCATTCAGGGCAATCTGTCGAAACAGGAAACCCTGAACAAGCACAAGGCGCGGGTCGATGGCGGTGACTCCAGCGTGCTGTTCGGCCTGGCCAGCTTCGCCGAAGGCGTGGACTTGCCCGGTGCCTATTGCGAACACGTGGTGATCGCCAAGATCCCGTTCTCGGTGCCGGATGATCCGGTCGAGGCGGCGCTGGCCGAATGGATTGAGGCCCGGGGCGGCAACCCGTTCATGGAAATCTCCGTGCCCGATGCCTCGCTCAAGCTGGTCCAGGCCTGCGGGCGCCTGCTGCGTACCGAGCAGGATCGCGGCACCATTACCCTGTTGGACCGGCGCCTGGTCACCCAGCGCTATGGCAAGGCTATCCTTAATGCCTTGCCGCCGTTCCGTCGGGAAATTTCTTGAGCGCGGTCTGCAGATTCGCTTCCCGCGCTGTCTATTTCATGTCACCGATTCAACACAGGCCGTTTATCGGTCGTTAGGGAGAACCTGGTTCATATGATTCGCCGTTCGTTGCCCGCCGTTTTTGCTCTGATGTTCTCCGCGCCGCTGCTTGCCGCGCCTGCCGGACAGCAGACGCTGTTCAACTTTGTCCGGCCCGCGGCTGTGGTCCAGGTGGCGACACAGGATGCCAGCCTGCCGCAATCCAATGCGGAGCAAACGGCCGAAGGTGAAGTGCTGCGGCGGGTGACCTTCAACCCGTCGGCGCAGCCGAGCCTGCGCCTGAGCCCGCAGAGCGGTGCTTGGGACTGGTCGCAATCGGGAATGATGAGCCTGCGCATTCAGAGTGCGATGAACTGGGCCCTGACCCTCTACGTGAAAATCCAGAGCAATGACGGCAAGACCCTGGTCAGCCGCATCGACCTGCCAGCGGGCCCGGCGCAAACCTTGCTGATACCGCTGGTGGCCAGTTCGCCGTTGAGCCTGGGCATGAAAGCCGGGCCGCCGATGCCGGCGACCGTAGACGGGCAGCGCATCCTGCTGGCCAGCAGCCAAGGCGACCTGGATCGCAGCCAGGTGGTGTCGGTCACCCTGTCGATGGAACAACCCAAGGCCGCCCAGAGCATTCTGCTCGAGCGTTTCGGCGTTCAGGACGGCGAAGGTGTGGTCAAGGCGGTCTACGGTTCGCTGGTGGATGGCTACGGCCAGTCGACCCGCGCCCGCTGGCCGGAAAAAATCAGCAGTGACGATCAACTGAAAGCGGCGGCAAGCAAGGAACAGCAACAGCTCAAGACCTGGCTGGCCGAGCGCGAACGCAGTGCCCTGGACAAATTCGGCGGCTGGGACAAGGGCGCACCGTTCAAAGCCAGCGGTTTTTTCCGTACCGAGAAGCGTGACGGGCGCTGGTACCTGGTCACCCCCGAAGGCCATCCGTTTTATTCCCTGGGGGTCAATGCGGTCACCGCCGAGAACAGCCAGACCTACGTTGCCGGCCGCGAGTGGATGTTCCCGACCCTGCCCAAACCCGGTGAGCCACTGGCCGGTTTTTACGGCGAGGGCGATAACCGTGGCGGCAATGGCGCCGACCAGGGCCGCGCTTACAACAGCGGCCAGTGGTACGATTTTTATGCGGCCAACTTGCAACGCACCTACGGCGTGCCCTGCGCAGCCGGCAGCGAGACCCGCCCCGGGATAGCCGACGCGGTCAAGGCCGATGCCCAGCAGGCGCAACAGACTGCTGCGCCTGGTACTGCGGCGACCGCGCCGTGCGCTCCACAAGCCCTGGATACAAAACGCTGGGTCAGCCACACCCAGGATCGCTTGCAGGCCTGGGGCTTCAACACCGTCGGCAACTGGAGTGCCTCGGCGCTTGAAGACAATGCGCGGGTGCCTTACACCTTGCCGCTGTCGATTGTCGGCGACTACGCCAGCATCAGCACTGGCAGCGACTGGTGGGGCGGCATGCCCGACCCGTTCGACCCGCGTTTCGCCATGGCCACCGAGCGTGCGGTGGCGATTGCCGCCCGCGACCATCGGGATGACCCCTGGCTGATCGGCTACTTTGCTGACAACGAACTGGCCTGGGCCGGTCCGGGCGATGGCCCCAAGGCCCGTTACGCCCTGGCCTACGGCACCCTGCGCATGACCACCGACGTGCCGGCCAAGCGTGCGTTTCTCAAGCAGTTGCGCGACAAATACCGCAACCAGGCCGGCCTGTCGAAGGCCTGGGGCATTGATCTGCCCGCCTGGGAGTTGATGGAAGACCCGGGCTTCGAGCCACCGCTGCCAAACCCCGAGCACCCGGAAATCGAGGCCGACTTCAAATACTTCCAGAAGGTGTTTGCCGATACCTACTTCAAAACCATCTCCGATTCGCTGAAGTGGCATGCGCCGAACCACCTGCTGCTGGGCGGTCGTTTCGCCATCAGCACCCCGGAGGCCGTGGCCTCATGTGCCCAGTACTGCGACGTGTTGAGCTTCAACATGTACACCCTCAAGCCCCAGGACGGTTATGACTTCGCCCAACTACGCAGCCTGGACAAGCCGGTCCTGATCACCGAATTCAACTTCGGCTCCCGTGACCGTGGCCCGTTCTGGGGCGGTGTGACCGAGCTGGCCCGTGAAGAAGATCGCGCGCCGGCCTACGCCAACTTCCTCAAACAGGCGATCAGCGAGCCGTCGATTGTCGGTGTGCACTGGTTCCAATACCTCGACCAGCCGGTGACCGGTCGCCTGCTGGATGGCGAGAACGGTCACTTCGGCCTGGTGGGCATCACCGACCTGCCGTTCCAGGGCTTCGTCGACAGTGTGCGCAAGAGCAACTTGCTGACCGTTGATCAGTTGGGCGCTGAGGTCGAAAAGGCCAAGGCTGAGGCCGACAAGGCGGCCGCCGCCGAAAGCCGTGGGGGTGACGGCGGTAAAAAGGGTCACGACAGCAAGGGTGGCGCCGCCGGCCACGCAGGCGGGCATTCCGGAAACGGTCATTGATTTCCTTGGGGCAGCTTGCAGGCTGCCCCTTTCGTATCCGCTGGGGTGCCGGGCAAAACACTCGGGCTTCCCAGGTTCGCGCGAGTTTCATCACCGGCCGGCATCTGTTCCCAAAAGCGCGTGGGGCTGAAACAATGCGGGCCACTTTGTAGAGCATGGGTTCGGAGGAGTTCACGGGTGCAGATTCAAGGTCATTACGAGCTTAAATTCGAGGCCGTGCGTGAAGCCTTCGCGGCCCTTTTTGAAGATCCTCAGGAGCGCGGCGCGGCGTTGTGCATCCAGGTCGGCGGTGAAACCGTGATCGACCTGTGGGCCGGTACTGCCGACAAAGATGGTGCCGAAGCCTGGCACAGCGACACCATTGCTAACCTGTTTTCTTGCACCAAGACCTTTACCGCAGTGACCGCGCTGCAACTGGTGGCCGAAGGCAAACTCAAGCTGGACGCACCGGTGGCGCAGTACTGGCCGGAGTTCGCCGCTGCCGGCAAACAGGCCATTACCTTACGTCAACTGCTGTGCCATCAGGCCGGCCTGCCGGCCCTGCGCGAGCTGCTCGCGCCTGAGGCGCTGTACGAATGGCAGACCATGGTCGACGCCCTGGCCGCCGAGCAACCCTGGTGGACGCCGGGTGACGGCCATGGGTATGCCGCCATCACTTACGGCTGGCTGGTCGGCGAATTGCTGCGCCGAGCTGACGGCCGGGGGCCGGGGGAGTCGATCGTGGCTCGCGTGGCCAAGCCGCTGGGCCTGGATTTTCACGTCGGCCTGGCGGATTCGGAGTTCTACCGGGTGGCGCATATCGCCCGGGGCAAGGGCAATGTCGGCGATGCCGCGGCCCAGCGCCTGCTGCAAGTGACCCTGCGCGAGCCTACGGCCATGACCACCCGGGCGTTTACCAATCCGCCATCGATCATGACCAGCACCAACAAGCCGCAATGGCGGCGTATGCAACAGCCCGCGGCCAACGGTCACGGCAATGCCCGCAGCCTGGCCGGTTTCTACAGTGGTCTGCTCGATGGTCGCCTGCTGGAGGCGGACATGCTCGATGAATTGACCCGCGAGCACAGTGTCGGCATGGACAAGACCCTGCTGACCCAGACCCGTTTCGGCCTGGGTTGCATGCTGGATCAACCGGATGTGCCGAACGCGACCTTTGGCCTGGGGCGTCGCGCGTTTGGTCACCCGGGGGCGGGCGGTTCCAGCGGTTTTGCTGACCCGGAGCATGATGTGGCCTTCGGTTTTGTGACAAATACCCTGGGGCCTTACGTATTGATGGATCCACGGGCGCAGAAGCTGGCGAGGGTTCTGTCGGATTGTCTGTAAAAAGGTTGCTGTTAAGAACTTTTTTGCTTAAACATGCAGGAATAGCTGCAAGGTTGAACCTTGTGGCTTTTATAATTTCCAAGCGTCTGTTTACGGGTCGTTCAGACCGTAATTATTTATCTCATTTTGTGGATATCCCATGTCGTCGAACAAGTCTTTAGCCCTGGCCATTTGCCTCACAGTTACCGGTTGTGCTCAAACGCCACAAAATGACGCAGAAGGTGGCCATTGGTGGTCGTTCGGTTCCGATAAGGCGACCAACAACAGCGCTGCGCAACCTGCACAAAAAGCGCCAGTGGCTGCGGCTCCCGCTCCAGCTCCGGCAGCCAAACCTGCCGCTGCCGCCCCTGCCGGCAAAGCCACGGCCGCTGCCAAGCCTGCTGCTCCGGCCGCCAAGACCGCCGCCGCGCCAGCCCCTGTTGCCAAGCCAGCCGCGATTGCTGCTGCCGAGCCGGCACCGGTTGTAGCTGCTCCAGCAGCCAAGAGCGAAAGTGGTAGTGGGTGGTGGCCGTTTTCCTCCAAGGATGACGCTGGCGACAAGCCGGTAGCCGAAGCCAAGAAAGCTGAACCGGTGCCCGCTCCAAGCGTTGCCAAGGCTGACACCGGCAAGAACTGGTGGTGGCCATTTGGCCCAAGCGAGCCAAAGCCGCTGAGCAAGGTCGATGTAACCGATATCCCGATGCCTGATCCGAAAATCACCCAAGCCTGGCTGGATGACTACGAGCCGCGCCTGCGTGAAGCGATCAAGGACAGCAAGCTGCAACTGGAACGTCGCGAAAACGTACTGGTGGTAACCGCTCTGGTCGACGCCTCGTTCAACCCGGACCGTCCCGCCATGTTGCTGCCGGTCACCCTGGGCCCGTTCACCCGCGTTGCCAAAGCGGTTGAAGGTGACTCCAAGACAGCAGTGCTGGTCCTGGGTCACGCCGATACCGTCGGCGCAACTGCCCTGAACCAGAAAATCAGCCGTGACCGTGCGCAATCAGTAGCGGCGATCTTCAGCCTCAGCGGCTTGAAACAAGACCGCCTGATGCTGCGCGGCATGGGTTCGGTCATGCCACGTGCGGCCAACGACAGCCCGCAGGGCCGTGCCTTGAACCGTCGCGTGGAAATCATGCTGACCCAGCGCAGCACCATGCTCGGCCTGTTGAGCAAGTACAACCAGCCAACCCCTTCGGAAACTGAAATGGTGGCCGTGCAGGACGTGAAGCCTGCTGTACCGGCGATTGCCTCGAAAAAGGCCGCGCCCGCCAAGAAAGCCGCTCCAGCGAAAAAGGCCGCCACTGTTGCGAAGAAGCCGGCGGCCAAAAAAGAGCCAGCGAAGAAGGTGACCCCGGCCAAGGCAGCCGCTCCGGCAAAAGCGTCGGCGACTACCGCGCAGAACTGATTCTTTAGCGAAAGGAAGCTGCCATGACCCAGTCCCTGGCTGATATGCGCCGCGACTACACGCGTGATGGATTGTCCGAAGCCCAGGCTCCGGCCGAGCCCTTCGCCTTGTTCCACCAGTGGTTCGCCGACGCAGTGAAAACCGAGCAGCCGCCGGTGGAGGCCAATGCCATGACGCTGGCGACCGTCGACTCCGACGGTCGCCCTCATTGCCGCATTCTGTTGCTCAAGGGTTTGGATGAGCAGGGTTTTACCTTCTTCACCAACTACCAGAGCGCCAAGGGCGAACAGCTTGCTACTCGTCCGTTTGCGGCCATGACGTTCTTCTGGCCGACCCTCGAGCGCCAGGTGCGTATCGAGGGCCGAGTGGTCAAGGTCAGCCCGCAGGAGTCCGACGATTATTACCAGGTGCGTCCGCTGGGCAGCCGCCTGGGGGCCTGGGCATCGCCTCAGAGTCAGGTGATCGATGGGCGTGGGGAGCTGGAGCAGTTACTCAGGGAGACCGAGGCGCGCTTCAGCGACAGCCAGCCCGATTGCCCGGAGCATTGGGGCGGTTATCGCCTGCTGCCCGAGCGCATCGAGTTCTGGCAGGGTCGTCCAAGCCGCCTGCATGACCGTTTGAACTATCGTGTACAGGGAGTTGACTGGGTGCGTGAGCGCCTGGCACCTTAAGGTTTCAGGTCAGGCGCCGGGGTAACCGGTCGCGGCGGCTGCCAGCCACTGCGGCAGGTCCCGGCGTTTTACTTTCTGCTGATGGGCATTAGCCAGTTGTTGCAGCATGAAGGCTTTTTTCTGCTCATCTGCACCGGCCAGGGAAAGCGCCAGGTCGCGGTCCATCCAGCGTTTGATCCGCACATACAGCCACCAGTGGAAATACAAGCCGGCGACGGTGGTGGCGATGATGATGAAATAATCCATGAGATGTCCTGTAATGGGGTTGCGCGTTAATTGCAGCTGCGCTTTTTTGAGCGTTTTGGCGGGTTGCGCAGCCTGTACTGAGACTGAATGAAAGCAATTTTATCCGGGCGATGCCGTGACAGGTATCAAGCTGCGGAGTTTAATGACGATCTGTCCTTTGGAGTTGATCCTATGCGTAAGTCTGTTCTGCTGGTTGCTTCCTTCACCACGATGGCGATGTTGCTCGGTGGCTGTGCCTCGAACCTGACCGGTGACTCTTACTCCCGTGATGAAGCGCGTCGTGTGCAGACCGTTCGCATGGGCACCATTGAATCGCTGCGTCCGGTGAAAATCGAAGGCACCAAGACCCCGATCGGTGGCGCTGCTGGCGCGGTGATCGGCGGTGTCGGCGGCAGCGCCATCGGCGGCGGTCGTGGCAGCATCGTTACCGCAGTGATCGGCGCAGTCGCCGGCGGCCTGCTGGGCTCGGCCACTGAAGAAGGCCTGACCCGTACCCAGGGCGTGGAAATCACCGTGCGTGAAGACGACGGCAGCATGCGTGCCTATGTGCAGCAGGTGCAGGAAAACGAAGTGTTCCGCATCGGCGATCGCGTGCGCATCATGACGGTCAATGGCACGAGCCGCGTTACTCGTTAATCGCACGCGGCAAAACAAAACCCCGGTCAGTTGCCTGACCGGGGTTTTTTGTTTTCTGCCTGGGCAACCACTGGCTCAGGAGGGCAGGGCGTTGCTCTTGCGGCTGGCGGCGGCAGTCACCGCGTAGCCGATCAGGGCAGCGAAGAGCGAGCCGGTGAGGATGCCCATGCGGTCCATGCCGGCGTATTCACTGCTGCCCGGAACGAAGGCCAGGGAACCGACGAACAGGCTCATGGTGAAGCCGATCCCGCATAGGATCGCCACGCCAAACACTTGCCCCCAATTGGCGCCACTGGGCAGTGCCGCCAGGCCGGTCTTGACCGCCAGCCAGGTCAGGCCGAACACCCCGACGGTCTTGCCCAGCAGCAGGCCGACGGCGATGCCCAGAGGCACGAAGTGGGTGAAGCTCTCGGCGGTGACCCCGGTCAGGGAGAGCCCGGCATTGGCGAAGGCAAACAGCGGCAGAATGCCGTAGGCCACCCAAGGGTGCAGGGCATGCTCCAGGTTGCGCAGCGGTGACGGTTCGGCGTTGCGGGTGCGCAGCGGGATGCATAGGGCCAGGGTCACACCGGCCAGCGTGGCGTGGACGCCGCTTTTGAGGACGCAGACCCAGAGGATCAGGCCGATGATCATATAAGGCCCGAGCTTGACCACCCCCAGCCGGTTCATCGCCACCAGCGCCGCGATACAGGCTGCCGCCAGCATCAGGGACAGGGTCGACAGCGCTCCGGAATAGAACACCGCGATGATAATGATCGCGCCCAAGTCGTCGATGATCGCCAGGGTCATCAGGAACAGCTTCAGCGACACCGGCACCCGCTTGCCCAGCAGCGCCAGTACACCCAGGGCGAAAGCAATGTCGGTGGCGGTCGGGATCGCCCAGCCGTTCAGCGCCGGCGGGTTGTCCTTGTTGAGGAACCAATAGATCAGCGCCGGCACCAGCATGCCGCCGATCGCCGCAGCGCCCGGAAGTACGATCTGCGATGGTTTGGACAGGTGGCCTTCGAGGACTTCACGCTTGACCTCAAGGCCGATCAGCAGGAAAAACAGCGCCATCAGGCCGTCGTTGATCCACAGCAGCAGGGGTTTGGCGATTTTCAGGGCGCCGATCTGGGCCACCACGGGGGTGTCCAGCAAGCCGTTGTACAGCCAGGACAGCGGTGAATTATTGATGATCAGGGCCAGAACTGCAGCGGCGATCAATAACAGACCGCTGGCAGCTTCCAACTGAAAGAAACGGGTGAAAGTGCTACGCAGAGGCAAGGTCGCTCTCCATAAAAACGCTAAAGGTGGCACACCCTAACCCGTACGGTTAGTTGTTAAAACAAAAGTTATATTCTTTTTTGTTATAAGTAGGAAGAAAGCGCGCTGCTGAAAATACAGCCTGTCAGTTGTGTATCCAATTGCTTCATAGCTGTACCTGTGAGGCACCCAGAATTTTTCCTACCATGGCGCCCCATCGCCTTTTGAACAGTGTTCGTTGCCGCCGTTTTGCCGCCTGTTTCAAGGGAGCACCGAGCTCCGGCTGTGGGCCACTATCCTTCTCTTGCGCCGCCGTGGCGTTCGACCCAGCGAGAACCGACCATGAGCGACAACCGACAATGGGCCCGCGAGGCCATCCGCATCATCGAAGCCGATTTCCAGCGCAGCGCCGATACCCATCTGATCCCCTTGCCGCTGCCCGGCCTGCCCGGAATCGAGCTGTATTTCAAGGATGAATCCAGCCATCCCACGGGCAGCCTCAAGCATCGCCTGGCGCGTTCGCTGTTCCTCTATGCGTTGTGTAATGGCTGGCTCAAGCCAGGCGCACCGGTGATCGAGGCCTCCAGCGGCTCGACGGCGATTTCCGAAGCCTATTTCGCGCGCCTGCTGGGGTTGTCGTTTATTGCGGTGATGCCTGCCAGCACCTCCCAGGAGAAGATCGCGCAGATCGCCTTTTACGGCGGCAAGAGCCATCTGGTGCAGGACCCGACGCAGATCTACGCCGAGTCCGAGCGCCTGGCCCGGGAAAGCGGCGGGCACTTCATGGACCAGTTCACCTACGCCGAGCGCGCCACCGACTGGCGCGCCAACAACAACATCGCCGAGTCGATCTTCCAGCAACTGCGCTGCGAACGTTACCCGGAGCCAAGCTGGCTGATTTCCAGCCCCGGCACCGGCGGCACCACCGCGACCCTGGGGCGCTACGTACGTTATCGCCAGCATTGCACCCGGGTCCTGTGCGCCGATGCCGAACGTTCGGTGTTTTTCGATTACTACCAGAGCGGCGATGCCAGCCTGCGCCTGGAATGCGGTTCGCGGATCGAAGGCATCGGTCGGCCACGGGTCGAGGCCTCGTTCCTGCCTAAAGTGATCGATGCCATGGTCAAGGTGCCGGATGCGTTGTCGCTCGCGGCCATGCATTACCTGGCTCAGCGCCTGGGACGGCGGGTAGGGGGCTCCAGTGGCACCAACCTGATTGGCGCCTTGGTCGCCGCGCAGCAGATGAAGGAGGCAGGGGAGTCGGGTTCGATCGTGGCGATTCTGTGCGACGGTGGCGAGCGCTATGCGACCACCTACTACGATCAGTCGTGGCTGGCCGCCCAGGGGTATGAGTTGAGTGGTTTGATCGACGTGGTAGCCGCCAGCGTGGAGCAGGGCGTTGCGCTACCGGCCAGCGTATTGCGCGCTGGCATCTGATCGACCCGGCGCCACGGTCCTGGCTCAGGACTGTGGCTCGGGCAATGCAGGCTCGTGACTTAAGCGTCGAGCCCGAGCATGTTGCGTGCTACGGCTTCTGCAATGCGAATCCCATCGACGCCCGCCGAGAGGATGCCGCCGGCGTAGCCCGCGCCTTCCCCGGCTGGGTACAGGCCTTTGACGTTCAGGCTTTGCATGGCTTCGTTGCGGGTGATGCGCAGCGGCGATGAGGTGCGGGTCTCGATCCCGGTCAACACCGCGTCGTGCAGCGAGTACCCCTTGATCTGGCGTTCAAAGGCCGGCAGCGCTTCACGAATGGCTTCGATGGCGAAGTCCGGCAGGGCCAGGGCCAGGTCGCCCAGGGCCACGCCCGGCTTGTAGGACGGCTCGACGCTGCCCAGGGCCGTGGACGGTTTGCCGGCAATGAAGTCGCCCACCAGTTGCGCCGGTGCTGCGTAGTTGTTGCCACCGAGCTCGAAGGCCAGGGATTCCAGGCGCTCCTGCAATTCGATACCGGCCAGTGGGCCACCCGGGTAGTCCACTTCCGGGGTGATACCGACCACGATCCCGGAGTTGGCGTTGCGCTCGTTGCGCGAGTATTGGCTCATGCCATTGGTCACGACCCGGTTCGGCTCGGAGGTTGCGGCAACCACGGTGCCGCCGGGGCACATGCAGAAGCTGTAGACCGTGCGGCCGTTCTTGGCGTGGTGCACCAGCTTGTAATCGGCGGCGCCGAGTTTTGGGTGGCCGGCGTATTTGCCCAGGCGCGCGCTGTCGATCAGCGACTGCGGGTGTTCGATGCGAAAGCCCACCGAGAACGGCTTGGCTTCCATGAACACGCCACGGCCGTGGAGCATGCGGAAGGTGTCACGGGCACTGTGGCCCAAGGCCAGGATCACGTGCTCGGAGTGCAGTTGTTCGCCGCTGTTGAGCTCGACACCGGTCAATTGCCCGTCTTCGATCAGTACGTCGGTCACCCGTTGCCCAAAGCGCACTTCACCGCCCAGGGCAATGATCTGCTGGCGGATATTCTCCACCACGCCGGTCAGGCGGAAGGTACCGATATGCGGCTTGCTGACGTAGAGGATCTCTTCCGGCGCACCGGCCTTGACGAACTCGTGCAGGACCTTGCGGCCCTGGTGTTTCGGGTCCTTGATCTGACTGTAGAGCTTGCCGTCGGAAAAGGTCCCGGCGCCACCTTCACCGAACTGCACGTTGGACTCGGGGTTGAGCACGCTTTTGCGCCACAGGCCCCAGGTGTCCTTGGTGCGCTCGCGCACTTCCTTGCCGCGTTCGAGGATGATCGGCTTGAAGCCCATTTGCGCCAGCAGCAGGCCGGCGAAGATGCCGCACGGGCCGAAACCGACCACGATCGGCCGCTGGCTCAAATCGGCCGGGGCCTGGCCTACCACCTTGTAGCTGACATCCGGCGCCAGGTTGACGTTACGGTCATCGGCGAACTTGCCCAGCACCTTGGCCTCGTCGCGCACCTGGGCGTCGATGGTGTAGATGAAGCAGAGTTCGGAAGACTTCTTGCGCGCATCGTAGCTGCGCTTGAACAGGGTGAAGTCGAGCAGGTCATCGCTGGCGACGCCCAGGCGCTGCACGATGGCAGGCCGCAGGTCTTCTTCAGGATGGTCGATCGGCAACTTGAGTTCAGTGATTCGTAACATGACGGGATCCGATTCGCGGGACGCACAAATGCGTCAGGGCGGTTTTACAAACCGGTGATTATAAGCCGCAAAGCCCGGATCCCGTGAGGTTAAAACGGTTGCTGGTCGAATCAGTCGTTGCGCGAGCCGCCGAAATTGGCGCAACCGCGCTGCACTTCACCGTTGATCCGCAGCTCGGCCGTCAGGTGCTGGACGCTGCCGGTCTGGCTGTCGACGCAGCGCTGGGGGGCGACCCAAAGCTCGACGTGCTGGTTGTTGGCTTCACTGGTGAGGTTGAAGCGGCCGTCACCCAGTTGCTCTTCCAAGTAGGGCAGGGCCAGGGCCGGCTGGCCGGCGCGCTCGAGCATCATGCCCTTGGCGCTGACGTCCAGGCTCCAGACCGGCGCCTTGCCGCTGGCGCGCAGGATCAGGCGCTGGAAGTTGGGATCGTTGCAGGCGTTGCCCGAGCGTTCGACGCGGTACAGCTGGCGCAGCTCCACCTGGCCATCACCGCTGGCCTTGTTCGAAGAGAAGCTGCCGCGCAGGTCGGCGAACAGCTTGCCCTGCTGGTCGGCCAGGGTCGCGGCTTCTTGCAGCACGCTGGTGCCGCCGCTGTCCTTGACCCCATACCGGCGCTGTTCATTGCATGGTTTGAACAGCAGTTGCCCGTCGGCGGCGGTGAGTTCGCCTTGCATCCGGGTCAGGCCCGCCATGGACGGGGCCTGGGGTTGGCCATTGAGCATCGGCAGCATCTGGCAGCCGGCAAACAGAGGGAGCAGGGCGAAGCAAAGCAGTGAACGGGCGGCGCGCATTATCGGGTCTCCAGACAAGTGCCGCCACGTTACGCAGGCTGGCCGCGCATCACAACCCTAGCCGACGTGGTAGACCTGGCCAGTTTGCAGGCCTTCCACGCTCTTGGCGTAGGCCAGGGCGACTTCGGCGGCATTCACCGGCTTGAAGCCACGGAAGTAAGGGGCATAGCTGCCCATCGCTTCCTGGACCACGGTGGGGCTGATGGCGTTGATTCGCAGGCCACGGGGCAGCTCGAGTGCGGCAGAGCGCACGAAGCCGTCGATGGCGCCGTTGACCAGGGCCGCCGAAGCGCCGGTACGGATCGGGTCGCGGTTGAGGATGCCGGAGGTCAGGGTGAAGGACGCACCGTCATTGGCGAACTCACGGCCGATCAGCAGCAGGTTGACCTGGCCCATCAGTTTGTTGTCCAGGCCCAGGGTGAAGTCATCGGCGCTCATGTCCCCCAGAGGGGCGAAGGTCACTCTGCCAGTGGCGCTGATCAGGGCGTCGAATGGGCCGGTTTGTTCGAACAGGCGGCGGATCGAGGCGCTGTCGCTGATGTCCACCTGCAACTCGCCACGGGTGCGGCCGATACGGATCACTTCATGACGTTGCGAGAGTTCATGGTCAACGGCCGAACCGATGGTGCCGTGGGCGCCAATCAAGAGGATTTTCATGCTGAGGTTCCTGAGGGTGGGTGAACGAAGTTGCAGTCTAAGGTGGTTTTTTCTGTTGATTAACGCGCTAATAGGCAACCTTTGGTTTTCAAATGGAAACAATCCATGAGCGAGATGGATGACTTGGCGGCGTTTGCCGTACTGATTGAAGCCGGCAGCTTTACCCTGGCCGCCCAGCAACTGGGCTGTAGCAAGGGGCAGTTGTCCAAGCGCATCAGTCAGCTGGAGGCCAAGTTCGCCGTGGTGCTGTTGCAGCGCACCACCCGCAAGCTGAGCCTGACCGCCGCCGGCGCGGCCTTGTTGCCCCAGGCCCAGGCACTGGTGGTGCAGGTGGAGCGTGCGCGCCAAGCCCTGGCGCGGCTCAAGGACGACATGGCCGGGCCGGTGCGGATCACGGTGCCGGTGTCGTTGGGGGAGACGTTTTTCGATGGCCTGCTGCTGGAGTTTTCCCGGCGCTACCCCCAGGTGCAGATCGAACTGGAGCTCAATAACCTCTACCGCGACCTGTCACGGGACGGTTTCGACCTGGCGATCCGCTCCGAGGTGGCCAATGACCAGCGCCTGGTGGCCAAGCCGCTGCTGGCCTGGCGTGAGCTGACCTGCGCCAGCCCGGCCTATCTGCAGGCGTTCGGCGAGCCCCTGGCGCCGCGGGACCTGGCCGAGCATCGTTGCCTGCTCAACAGCCACTACAGCGGCCGCGAAGAGTGGCTTTATCACCAACAGCATGAGCTGCTTCGGGTGCGTGTTTCCGGGCCGTTTGCCAGCAATCACTACAACCTGTTGAAGAAGGCCGCACTGGCTGGCGCTGGTGTTGCGCGACTGCCGTCCTACCTGTTGCAGGCCGAACTGGCCGATGGCCGCCTGCGCTGGCTGCTGCGCGATTACCAGACTCGGAGCATGCCGATGTACCTGGTGCACCCCTACCAGGGCGGCCTGCCCAAGCGCACCCAGGTCCTGGCCGATTACCTGATCGGCTGGTTCAAGCGCAGCGGCGAAGCGCTCGACCGCCTGTAGTTGCTGCCGCAGGTGGCGTGCCTTGATCTGCCAGGGCGTATGCGGCGGCGCCGGCGCAATAAAAAAAACGGCCCCGAAGGGCCGTTTTTTGGTTGGCGCAGGGCGCTAGCCGCCCAGGTACGCTTCGCGCACTTTGGGGTCGGTCAGCAAGTCTTCACCGGAGCCTTGCATCACCACCCGGCCGTTTTCCAGCACGTAGGCGCGGTCGGCGATTTTCAGCGCCTGGTTGGCGTTCTGCTCCACCAGGAACACCGTCACCCCATCACGTCGCAGCTGTTCGATGATGTCGAAAATCTGCTGGATGATGATCGGTGCCAGGCCCAGCGACGGTTCGTCGAGCAGCAGCAGCTTGGGCTTGCTCATCAGCGCGCGGCCGATGGCAAGCATTTGCTGTTCGCCGCCGGACATGGTGCCGCCGCGCTGAGTGAAGCGTTCCTTGAGCCGGGGGAACAGGTGCAAGACCTTGTCCATCTGCTCCTGGTAGTCGCCCTTGTCGGTGAAAAAGCCACCCATGGCGAGGTTTTCTTCCACGGTCAGCCGGGCGAACACCCGACGACCTTCCGGCACCACGGCAATGCTCTTGCGCATGATCTGCGCCGACGTCTGCCCCACCAGTTCCTCACCCATGTAGCGGATGCTGCCGCTGTGGGCCTGTGGCGAGCCGCAGAGGGTCATCAGCAGGGTGGATTTACCCGCGCCGTTGGCCCCGATCAGGGTCACGATTTCACCCTGGCGGATCTCCACATTGACGCTGTGCAGGGCCTGGATCTTGCCGTAGAAGGTGGAAACGTTTTCGAATTGCAGCATTTACGCTTCCCCCAGGTAGGCTTTGATCACTTCAGGATTGTCGCGGATCTGCTCCGGCGTGCCATCGGCCAGGGGCGTGCCCTGGTTGATCACGACGATGTGGTCGGAAATGCTCATGACCAGTTTCATGTCGTGTTCGATCAGCAGCACGGTGACGTTGTGCTCCTCGCGCAGCATGCTGATCAGCGCCTTGAGGTCCTCGGTTTCCTTGGGGTTGAGGCCGGCAGCAGGTTCGTCGAGCATCAGGATCCGCGGACGGGTCATCATGCAGCGGGCGATTTCCAGGCGCCGTTGCTGACCGTAGGCCAGGGTCCCGGCAGTACGGTTGGCAAACTCCGTGAGGTTGACCTTGTCCAGCCAGTACGCGGCGAACTCCATGGCTTCCTGTTCGCTCTTGCGAAACGCCGGGGTCTTGAAAAGCCCCGCCAGGAAGTTGGTGTTCAGGTGCCGGTGCTGGGCGATCAACAGGTTCTCGACCGCGGTCATGTCCTTGAACAGACGCACGTTCTGGAAGGTGCGCACCACGCCCTTGCGGGCGATCTCGTGGCCGGGCAGACCTTCGATGGCCTGGCCGTCGAGCTGGATGCTGCCACCGCTGGGCTTGTAGAAACCGGTCAGGCAGTTGAAGACCGTGGTCTTGCCGGCGCCGTTGGGGCCGATCAGGGCCACGACCTGTTTTTCCTTGACGGTCAGGGCCACGCCGTTGACCGCGAGCAGGCCGCCGAAGCGCATGCTCAAGTTTTCGACTTTAAGGATCTCGCGGCTCATTTTCGCAACTCCATGTGTGGGCGTTGCATCGGCAGCAGACCTTGTGGACGCCAGATCATCATCAGCACCATCAAGGCGCCGAACATCAACATGCGGTATTCACTGAACTCGCGCATCATTTCCGGCAGCAGGATCATCACCACGGCAGCGAGGATGACCCCCAGCTGCGAGCCCATGCCACCCAGGACCACGATGGCGAGAATGATCGCCGACTCGATGAAGGTGAAGGACTCGGGCGTGACCAGGCCTTGGCGCGCGGCAAAGAAGCTGCCGGCGAAACCGGCGAAGCTGGCGCCCAGGGTAAAGGCCGAGAGTTTGATGACCGTCGGGTTCAGGCCCAGGGCACGGCAGGCGATTTCGTCTTCACGCAGCGCTTCCCAGGCACGCCCGATCGGCATGCGCAGCAGGCGGTTGATGACGAACAGCGCAGCCAATGCCAGCAACAGCGCAACCAGGTAGAGAAAGATCACCTTGTTGATCGAGTTGTATTGCAGGCCGAAGTACTCGTGGAAGGTCTGCATGCCTTCAGCGGCTTTACGTTCGAACGTCAGGCCGAAGAAGGTGGGTTTCTCGATGTTGCTGATGCCGTTCGGGCCGCCGGTGAGGTCGGTCATGTTGCGCAGCAACAGACGGATGATCTCACCAAAGCCCAGGGTCACGATCGCCAGGTAGTCGCCACGCAGCCGCAGTACCGGGAAACCCAGCAGGAAGCCAAAGGTGGCGGCCATCATCCCGGCAATGGGCAGGCAGATCCAGAAGCTCAGGCCGAAGTAGTGCGACAGCAGCGCGTAGCTGTAGGCGCCCACGGCGTAGAAGCCGACATAACCCAGGTCCAGCAGGCCAGCGAGCCCGACCACGATGTTCAGGCCCAGGCCCAGCATCACGTAGATCAGGATCAGCGTGGCGATATCCACCGCGCCGCGCGAGCCGAAGAACGGCCACACCAAAGCCACGACGATCAGCGCCAGAATGATCCAGCGCTGGGTCGTTGGCAGGGTCAGGAAGTTACTGGCCTTGGCCGGGATCAACGGCATGTTGGGCGAGGATTTCCACGCCGCGCTGATCTGGTGGTTGAACAGCACCCGCAGGAACATCAGCACCGAGCAGATCGCAATGATTGCCAGGGTGGTGTTGCTGGTGTTGTGGACTTCCAGGTTGATGCCGACGATGGTCAGTTTCAGGCCGAGTACCGGATACGCCACGGCCCAAACCAAGAGCGCGCTGAAGAGCGCCGATTTAAGATTCCTAGTCATACTTTCTCAACCTCCGGACGGCCCAGAATGCCGGTCGGCCGGAACAACAGCACCAGAACCAACAAGCCGAAAGCCACGACGTCCTTGTACTGGTCGCCGAATAAATCGGCGCCAAAGGCTTCAGCCACCCCCAGCACCAGCCCGCCGAGCATGGCTCCCGGGATGCTGCCGATACCGCCCAGAACCGCGGCGGTGAAGGCCTTGAGGCCGACCAGGAAGCCGGCGTTCGGGTTGATCACGCCGTATTGCATACTCAGCAACACCGCAGCCACTGCCGCCAGTGCTGCACCGATGACAAAGGTCAGGGCGATGATGTTGTTGGTATTGATCCCCAGCAGGTTGGCCATCTTGATGTCTTCGGCACAGGCACGGCAGGCGCGACCCAGGCGAGAACGGGAGATGAACAGCGTGAGGCCGAGCATGGCGACCAGGGTCACCACGAACACCACGATCTGCATGTAGGAGATCAGCACTTCATGTGCGCCGCCTGGCCCGATGGAGAAGTTGCCCGGGATCAGGTTGGGGATGGATTTGTCCTTGGAGTCTTGCGCCAGCAGAACCGTGTTCTGCAGGAAGATCGACATGCCGATGGCCGAGATCAGCGGGATCAGGCGGTTACTGCCACGCAAGGGGCGGTAGGCGATCCGTTCGATACTGTAGCCGTAGGCACTGGTGACGACGATGCTCGCGATAAAGGCTGCGGTCATCAACAACGGGACACTGTCGAGCCCCATCATGGCCAGCCCAGCGATGGCGATGAACGCCACGTAGGAGCCGATCATGTATACCTCGCCGTGGGCGAAGTT
>Ga0302175_10000104_pt1 | contig 34258 bp, 26 predicted proteins | sample I_Fen_N3_3_FD_198791 | JGI IMG/M metagenome (GOLD analysis project Ga0302175, IMG submission 198791) | Peat permafrost microbial communities from Stordalen Mire near Abisko, Sweden - I_Fen_N3_3 | ecosystem: Environmental > Terrestrial > Soil > Wetlands > Permafrost | place: Sweden: Abisko... | reverse complement strand
AGCGACGCTCGCGTTGAGAAAGTGACCGATATCCTGAAAGAAGGCCAGGAAGTGGAAGTACTGGTACTGGACGTGGACAACCGCGGCCGTATCAAGCTGTCCATCAAAGACGTGGCAGCGGCCAAGGCTTCGGGCGTTTAATCGCACCCACGCCTGACGCTTCACCGTTATGAAAATGCCCCGCAGTGAACGCTGCGGGGCATTTTTTTGTCCGCCAGATACCGAGTCGGTGACGGCGGTGGACGCGGATCAAAGCTGTGCTAGGTTTAGCTCACTGCCCGTGTAGCTCAGTCGGTAGAGCAGCGCACTCGTAACGCGAAGGTCGCAGGTTCGATTCCTGTCTCGGGCACCAGCGCTTCCTGTCATTTCACTTTTCTGCTCAACTCTTCGACCGTGCGCTTGAGCTGGCCTAGGGAGCGGTCCTGGTCGCTGACTTCACGCTTGAGGCAGGACACGTCACTGGCGCTCGAACTGGAGCCCGCGCTGCGCTTGAGCTCTTCGATAAGGCGCGCCTGGTCCTTGATGATTTTCTTCAGGTTTTCGATTTCAACCGAGTTGTTCTTGACCGTGCTCTGTAACTTTTCCATCTCATCGATACTGAAGTCGCTTCGGACCACGACATCTTTGCCGAACGAGTTGTGAACGGCAGCCAGTTTGTCGGAATACGAAGGCTTGTCGGAGCTGAGCTCAACCCCCGCTTGAGCCGTATTGGGCAGCACCATACAGCCGAGCAGCAGGGCCGCCATGCCGGTTGCAAACAGGGTGGCCGGGACCTTCGAAACATTGCGCATTACCTGAGTCCCTTGTGAAGTGCCTAGATGGCACGTCGCTATGACTTTGTTATTTGGAACTTGTTCCTGGGCCCCTGTACAAATGGTCGGCGCCTGATGGCATCGGATTATTTGTAGATTTGATGTAACGACTCGTATAAATCGTCAGCCAAAGGTCCTATATTCGGACTTTGCACGAACACCCCGTAGCAGTTTTCAGATGATCCCCGAATGGTTCTGAAGGCCAGACAAACCGGGCTTGTCACGGTTTTTTGCGTCAGAGAGATCCTTGATGATCCAGATCCATCTTCCATTCCCCAGATCAACGAGAACGACATGACCGCTAAAGAATTGACCCAAGAAGCCAGACACGAAGCAGCACTCAAGCAGTACCTGCTGGACTCGCCGCAGTTGGCGGAAGAGATCAAGGACCTGAGTGCCGACGATCAGAAAGACCAGATCCAGTGGGCGTTCGAGGATGAGGCAGAAGCCCAGGGCTTGCAGCCGTGGGAGCTGACGCTGAAGTACACCTCGACCCCGGAAGAGTTCGAGGTGGCGCGCCTGGTGCTGCACAAGGAGGCCGCAGAGGTATTGGGCGTGGACTGGGAAGAGTACTGCGAGATGAATAATCTGGTGGTTTAAAAGCAGCTACAAGCTGCAAGCCAAAGCAGATCAGCTTGCGGCTTGCAGCTTGTGCCTTGCCGCTTAGATGCTGAGGCGCATCGACAGGTCCACGGCTTTCACATCCTTGGTCATTGCACCAATCGAAATGTAATCCACCCCCGTCTCGGCGATCGTGCGCAAGGTGCTTTCGTTGATTCCGCCGCTGGCTTCGAGCTTGGCCTTGCCGGCATTCAGACGCACCGCTTCACGCATGTCATCCAGGCTCAACTCATCGAGCATGATGATGTCCGCCCCGGCTGCCAGTGCTTCCTGCAGTTCCGCCAGGCTTTCCACTTCGATCTCGACCGGCTTGCCCGGGGCGATCTTGTGGGCGGCCTTGATGGCTTCAGGGATGCCCCCGCAAGCGGCGATATGGTTTTCCTTGATCAGGAAGGCGTCGTACAGGCCAATGCGGTGGTTATGGCAGCTGCCGCAGGTCACGGCGTACTTTTGGGCCAGTCGCAGCCCTGGAAGGGTTTTGCGCGTGTCCAGTAGCTTGACCTGGGTGTCGGTGACGAAGTCGGCATAGTACTGCGCGCGGGTGGCGACGCCGGACAACAGCTGCAGGAAGTTCAGGGCACTGCGCTCGCCGCTGAGCAGGGAGCGCGCCGGGCCTTCGAGGTGGAACAGCGCCTGGTTGGGGCTGGCCCGATCGCCATCGCGGACCTGCCAGTGCACAGCAACTCGCGGATCCAGCTGCCGGAACACCGCGTCGACCCAGGCTGTGCCGCTGATGACCGCTGCCTCACGGGTGATGATGGTGGCTTTGGCCAGGCGTTCGGCCGGGATCAGTTGCGCGGTGATGTCGCCGCTGCCGATGTCTTCGAGCAACGCACGGCGCACGTTGGCTTCGATTTCGGCGGTCAAATCGGCGAGGCGTAGATTCGGCATAACGGGCTCCACTAACAAAGTGGGGCCGATTATAGGGCCATGCCGCGAGTGAACCCAAGGCGCGAGCGCGGCACTTATCGCTTGCCTCCCCGCCTTTTGTCGCAGCAATCGAGTCATTTGCCATTGTTGAGGGTCATAAGTTGCGGGCTATTTCAAAGGATCAGCAGAGTCTGCTGGCACTCGGAACGCTTTTTGCCAGATAATCCGCCTTGTAATTGGCGTCATGGCTTTGACGTCCCCTTGATTCCCCTGAAACCCCCCATGCAGTGAGTGCCTGCTGGTACTCAACTGTGAGCGGTCGACACCCGCCATTTCACCCTGAAGCACAGCGACACCTTTCTGGAGGCTTGGATGCACAACGACGGGAATGTAGTGCCTTTGCACAAGGCGGCTACCGATCAGACGACCACGTCGCCGCTCGCCCGCCTGCCTGTGATTTTGCTCCAGGTGCGTGACAAGGCCACACAGCAACTGCGCCACGGCTTGCAGGAGTTGTTCGATAACGCCGACGACACGCTGTTTGAAATGGCTGACAGGGCGCAAACCAATGCCGACCAGAACACCTTCTTCGAGGCCATGCGCGACCTGCGCCTCAAGCGCAAAAGTATCGAGCGCGGTTTTCTTGAGATGTTCTCCGAGGCCTTTGTCGGTCTTGCACAGTACGACCCCGCTACGGCGGCACGCCAGGCCGTGAGCTACGACCCTGCTTCACACTCGAGCCGCGACGATCTTGAGCGGACCGTGGCGGTGGACGCCATGGTGGCCAAGGTGCTCAATCGCGACGGCCTGGCCCTGGGCCAGTTGAATGCGCGCCTGGTGGCACTGATGGGTAAACACCTGGATCAGAGTTGCAACCCCCTGGGGCCGACGCTGCTCTGTGCGTTCTTTATGCAAGCCGGGCGCAACCTGGGGGTGGAGATCAAGGTCAAGCTGATCATCCTCAAGCTGTTCGAGCGTTATGTGCTCAGCGAAGTCCACCAGCTGTACGCCGAAGCCAACCAACTGTTGATCGCCACCGGGGTCCTGCCTGAGCTGATGCCGACGCCGGCCCGTCGCAGCACCGATCGCGCGGCCACCGATGCCCCTGCCAGTGCCAGCGAGGCGGCGACCCAGTCGGGCGGGCCGCAGATTGACGAAAGTGTCCAGGAAGTGTTCGCGGCCTTGCAGGAACTGTTGTTCCACGTGCGTGGCAGTGTTGCCCCCACTCTTGAGCCCAGTGCCGAAACCCAGCCGATCTCGACCCGCGACTTGCTGCGCCTGCTTTCGCACTTGCAACACTATGTGCCGACCGGCGCCCAGGATGACTTCGACCTGCGTAATCAGCTTGAGCAGTTGCTCACCCGGGTCAGCGTCAAAAGCGGCAAGTCGCGGGTAGTCGCAGTGGCCGATGAGGACGTGATCAACCTGATCGCCATGCTCTTCGAGTTCATTCTCGATGACCGCACCGTGCCGGACTCGCTCAAGGCGTTGATCGGCCGTCTGCAGATACCGATGCTCAAGGTCGCGGTGCTGGATAAAAGCTTCTTCAGCCGCGGCTCCCATCCGGCCCGGCGCCTGCTCAATGAAATTGCCGCGGCCGCCCTGGGCTGGGGCGCCTGTGACGATCACCAGCGCGACAGCCTGTACCTGCGGATCGAGCAGGTGGTGCAGCGGCTGCTAAATGATTTTGGCGATGATCCGGCGATTTTCTCCGAGTTGCTGGCGGACTTCCTGGCCTTTACCGCCGATGAGCGGCGCCGCAGCGAATTGCTCGAACAGCGTACCCGCGACGCTGAGGAAGGGCGGGCCAGGGCCGAGCTGGCGCGGCGCCGGGTCGAGCAGGTGCTGAATCACGGGTTGCTGGGCAAGGTATTGCCTCAGGTGGTGGTGGAGTTTGTGCAGGAGGCCTGGAGCAAGGTGCTGTTGCTGACCTGCCTCAAGCACGGCGAGCAGTCGGTCGAGTGGCGAGCGGCTGTACAGACCATGGACGAGTTGGTGTGGAGCGTCGAGCGCCACGACGAGCCGGATGCCGCCATGCAACTGCTGAACCTGGTGCCGGGGTTGCTCAAGGGCCTGCGCGAGGGCTTGAGCAGCGCCGCGTTCGATCCTTTCGCCACCAGTGAGTTTTTCAGCCAACTGGAAGTCTTGCACCTGCAGGTTTTCGAGCGTCTGGCCCAAGACCCCGAGCCCCGAGTTGTCGCCCTCGAAACCCGGGCGCCTGCGATGATTGCGGTGGAGCGGGAGATAGTCCTGGCCTCGGCCGAAGAGGGGCCTCTGGAAGCCGCGCCCCTGGCCCTGGCCGCCAACGACCCCAACCTGCTGCTGGTGGAGCAACTGCGCCTGGGCGCCTGGGTCGAGTTTCAGGAGGATGAGGAAAACACTGTGCGCTGCAAGCTGGCGGCCATCGTCCAGCCCGGCGCCAAGTATATCTTCGTCAATCGCACCGGGATGAAGGTCCTGGAGCGTACCCGCATGGGCCTGGCCCTGGAGTTTCACCGCGCCGCCGTGCGCATCCTCGACGATACCTTGCTGTTCGATCGGGCCTTGGAGTCGGTGATCGACAACCTGCAGCGACTCAATCGCGGCAAGTGATCGCAACCGGGGCCTGGATCGCGGCATACTGGGCCACCCAAGGCTCTAGTTGAAGGAATCTGTATGCAGTTGGACCCTGCCAGTGGTTGGTGTCACGGCGTGCGCCATTGCCCGTCGCCCAACTTCAATCTGCGCCCTTGCGACGAAATTTCCTTGCTGGTGATTCACAACATCAGCCTGCCACCTGGGCAGTTTGCTACCGGCAAAGTGCAGGAATTCTTTCAAAACCGTCTGGATGTAACCGAACACCCTTATTTTTCCGGGATCGCCGAGCTGCGGGTGTCTGCGCATTTTCTGATCGAGCGTGACGGCAGCGTGACCCAGTTTGTCTCGTGCCTGGATCGGGCCTGGCACGCTGGGGTGTCCTGTTTCGAGGGGCGCGAGACCTGCAATGACTTTTCCCTGGGCATTGAACTGGAGGGCACCGACGAGTTGCCGTTCACCGATGCCCAGTACCGCTCGCTGATTGCCCTGACCCGGCAGTTGCAGGCGGTATTCAGCGCTATCACCGTGCAGCGGATTTGCGGTCATAGCGATATCGCTCCGGGACGCAAGACTGACCCGGGACCAGGTTTTGACTGGGCGCGCTATCGCGCAGCCTTGGAAAGGGGAGACGCACAATGAGTTTTCTGGTGTTGCTGCTGGCTGTCTGGGTCGAAAAGTTTTCCGCCCTGCGTCATCGCGTGCAGCGCGACGGTGCCTGGCTCGCGGAGCTGACGCGCTTGCAAGCCAGTCCGCGGCTGGGCAACCGGCCCTGGTTGATCCTGACGCTGCTGGTGCTGTTGCCGGCCATCTTGCTGGGCATGCTGCTGTGGGTACTGGAGCCGGTGGCCTATGGCTTGCTGGCGCTGCCGGTGCACTTGCTGGTGGTGATCTACAGCCTGGGGCGTGGCGATCTGCTGGGTGGGCTTGGGCCGTTTCGCGATGCCTGGCGCCGCGCAGACCTGCAGGCCGCGGCCCATGTCGCCCAGCGTGACCTGGGGATCTGCGCCGACAGCGGTGAACAGCTGCTGGAGCGGGTGCAAGGGCATTTGCTGTGGCAGGCCTATCAAAGCTTCTTCGCGGTGATTTTCTGGTACTTCCTGCTGGGGCCGGTGGCGGCCTTGAGTTATCGCCTGTTGGCCCTGGCCGCCGAGCACGGCACCGCACCGGCCCTGGTGGAGCGCGCCGGGCAACTGCGGCATGCCTTCGACTGGCTTCCGGTGCGATTGCTGGCGGCGAGCTTTGCCCTGGTCGGCAACTTTGTCGCGGTCAGCCGAGTGATGCTGCATGAGCTGCTGAACTGGAACATCAGCGCCGCACAGTTGGTGGAAAAGGTCGGCCTGGTGGCCGGCGAAATTCCCGCGCCGGTGGCGGGCGCTGATGGCATCAACAGCCTCGATCAGCTCTGGGAGTTGCTGCTGCGCGCGGCATTGCTGTGGTACGCAGGCTTTGCCCTGTGGACCGTGCTGGGCTGATTGACCCGGATCAGGGCTGCCCGCCAGCCCCGACCTCAGCCCTGGCTCAAACCTGTCTAACGCCCCCGCACGTTCCCCGCGTGCGGTTAACTTTAAGTTACAAACCCTGTCCCGGATTTGAGCTATACAGACGTCACGCTCACTAGTGGCACTCTGACCCTTTTGCGCGGCTGCCCATAACAATAAAAAGCCCGAAGGGAGACTACTTTTGAAGAGTTTGCTCTATCCCGCCGTCGCACTGATGAACCGCCTGAGCTTCGGCATGAAGTTCAGCCTGATCAGCGTGTTGTTTTTCCTGCCGATGCTGGTCACCAACTTTTACCTGGTGCGCGATTCCTATCGAGAGTTCCAGGGCACCCAGGTCGAGCTGCAAAGCCTCGACCTGCTGGGTAGCAGCCTGGCCCTGCGCCGCGACCTGGAAACCCTTAACAACCTGGTGCAGATCAACGCGACCCTCGGCCAGTCCGCCAAGGGCGGCGATACCGAAAGCAAGATCAGCGCCCTGGAGCGCACCGTGCTCGAACGCCTGCAAGGCCTGCACGCGGTGACGGTCGACCCGGAGCAGATCGGCGTATTCGAGGCCAAGCGCGATGAAATGATCGCTGCCTTCAAGGTCCAGCAAAGCGAGAGCTCTCTGCTCAGCAAAAGTGCGTTGATCGGCAAGCTGCTGGGCAGCGCGCAGATCTTCAGCCAGATCATCGCCAGCCAGTCGGGCCTGAGCCGCGATGGTCAGAGTGATATCCGCCAATTGAGCGAACTGGTGACCAGCGTCACCCCGCAGATCACCCAGACCCTCGGCGAAGGCCGGGCGATGGGCGCTTACTCCCTGGGCCAGGGCTTTCTCAACTCCTCGGCCAGCACCCGCTTTGACGAGTTGCTGGTGCAGATTGAAAAACTCCAGGCCGAGTACGGCCTCAAGCTGCAAGACGCCTTGGGGTCGAGCAAGGCCGCCCACAGCGCGCTGGACGCCCTGGCCAGCGCCAGTAAAGGCAGCTTGAAACTGGCCAGCGAACTGTTCGAAGAAAAAGTGGTGATGGCTGACACCCTCGACACGCCCTGGCAGGGGTTTTACGACCAGGTCAGTGGCCTGATGGACCAGACCTACCAGTTCAATGAGGCGACCCTGAAGTTTCTCGGCGTCGAACTGCAACAGCGCCTGGGGCAGAACCGTAGCCACATGGTGCTGCTGGTGGTGGCCCTGGCCGGGGTGTTTTTGCTGATCGTCTACCTGTACAGCGGCTTCTACGCCTCCACCCGTACCACCCTCAGTCGCCTGGGGGCGGTAATGGACAAGGTGGCGGCGGGGGACATGACGGTCAGTTTCACCGCCCACAGCCGCGATGAGCTGGGGGAACTGGGCAACGTGTTCAACGGCACCGTGGCCAAGATCCACGACCTGATCGAATTGGTGGGCCAAACCGTGGGTGAAGTCGAGCGCCAGGCCGGGCAAGTCGAGACGGTGTCGGCGCAAAGCAACCAGGCGGTGGCCGGGCAGCGCAGCCAGATCGAACAGGTGGCCACGGCGATGAACCAGATGTCGGCCACCGCCCAGGAAGTGGCGCGCAGTGCGGCGGCGGCGGTCAGCAGTGCCCACAGCGTCAATGACGAGACCATCAACGGTCGTGGCCTGGTGGAATCGCAGCAGGACAGCATCGCCCTGCTCGCGGGGGAGATCGACCAGTCAGTGCGGGTGATCAACCAGCTGGCCAGCGATAGCCAGTCCATCAGCCGGGTGCTGGAAGTGATCAAGAGCATCGCCGAACAGACCAACCTGCTGGCGCTCAATGCCGCCATCGAGGCGGCCCGGGCCGGCGAACAAGGGCGCGGTTTTGCGGTGGTGGCCGACGAGGTGCGGACCCTGGCCAAGCGTACCCAGCAATCCACCGAGGAAATCGACCAGATGATCGCCAAGCTGCATAGCGGCGTGGGCGCGGCGGTCAAGGCCATGGGCATCAGTCATGAAATGGCCAGCGGCACCGTGGGGCAGTCGGAAAAGGTCCAGCAAGCCCTGGAGAACATTCTTGGCGCAGTGGGCATGATCGTCGACCAGAACCAGCAGATTGCCGCAGCGGTGGAGCAACAGACTGCGGTGGCCCACGACATCGATCAGAACATTGTCGAGATCAACCGGGCCGGGGAGCGCGCCGCCGAGGGCGCATACCAGACCGAAGATGCCAGCCGCCAGTTGTCGGCGCAGGTGGTGCAGTTGAAGCAGTTGATCAGCGCCTTTCGCGTCTGAAGGCCGTTACCGGCGGCCGCTTCAGGCGCTCGGCCAGTTGAACAGTTCGCAGGCGTTGGCCGTGCTGGCAGCGGCCAATTGTTCGGCGCTCAGGCCCATGATCTGGGCCAGGGCCGCGCAAATGGCCGGCAGGTGCTGCGGGCTGTTGCGCTGGCCTGGGTACATGGCGGGTGCCATGTCCGGTGAGTCGGTTTCCAGCACCACCGCCTCCAGTGGCAACTCGGCCAGCACTTTGTGCATGCGCAGGGCCTGAGGCCAGGTCGCGGCGCCGCCGAGGCCCAGTTTGAACCCCAGCTTGATGTATTCCCGGGCTTCCTCGCGGCTGCCGGCGAACGCGTGGATGATCCCCGCGCGCTTGAGCTTGAAGCGCTTGAGCGTGGCGATCACCGCGGCATGGCTGCGCCGAACATGGAGCAGGGCCGGGAGCTGGAAGTCGGCCGCCAGTTGCAACTGGGCCTCGAACAACTGCTGCTGACGCGGGCGGTCCAGGTGTTCAAGAAAGTAGTCGAGGCCGATCTCACCCACCGCACACAACTGCCGATGGCCGGCCAGGCGTGCCAGCCAGTCGCCGAGGTGCGTGAGGTCGGTGGGCTGGTGCTGATCGAGGTACACCGGGTGCAGGCCAAAGGCGGCGTACAGCTCGCTGTCGCTTTGCACCAGGTCCCAGATCCGCTGCCAGTTGTCCCGATACACCCCCAGCAGCACCATGCGCCGCACCCCGAGGGCGCGGCTGTCGCGCAGCAATGCCGTACGGTCGGGGTCGAAATCCGGGAAGTCTAGGTGGGTGTGGGTATCGGTCAGCTCCACGTTCAGGCCTCGTGAATACGCTGCTTGAAGGTCCGAGGGATGGCGTGCACGCCGGGCTGGTAATGAGCGTCTTCGACGGCGGCCAAGGCCAGTTGCAAGGCCTGGTCGGCAATCAACTGATGCTGCTGGGCCATGGCATTGACCGGCAGCGGCAGGAAGTCCAGCAACTGGGTGTCACCGAAGGTCCCCAGGCGCAGCGGTCGCGACTTGAGCGGGAAGTCATGCAGGGCATCGAACACCCCCTGCAACAGCACATAAGAGGTGGTCACCAGCGCATCCGGCAGATGCCCCAGGCGCTGCAACAGTTCTTGCATCAACTGCCGGCCGCACTCGCGGCTGAAGGCTTCGCCATGTTCCACCAGCACCTCGCCGTCGAAGCCCGCCAGCGCCTGCTGGAAGCCCGCCGCGCGCTCCTGGCTGATGCTCAACTCGGGGCGCGCGCCGATCAGCACAATCTGCTTGGGCTGGGGCTGCAACAGGCTGCGGGTCAATTGCAGGCTGGCCTGCTGGTCGTCGCTGATGACCGAGCAGAACAGCTCGGGCTGCATCACCCGGTCGATGGCGATGATCGGCAGGCCCTGGGCTTGCAGGGTGCGGTAGCTGTCATCGTCGGCGGGCAGGCAACTGGCGACGAACAGGGCGTCGCAACGCCGTGCGCGAAACAGTTGCAGCAGTTGCCGCTCGCTGTCCGGGGCGTCGTCGGAGCTGGCGATCAGCAATTGATAGCCACGGGCGCGGGCGCCTTGTTCCAGCAGTTTGGCGATCCGGGCGTAACTGGGGTTTTCCAGGTCCGGCAGGATAAAACCGAGGGTCCGCGTGTGTCGGCTGCGCAGCCCGGCGGCTTGGGGGTTGGGGGTAAAACCGTGCTCCTCGACCACCGCGCGCACCCGCTCGACGGTGGCGTTGCTGATGCGTTGCTGTTCGGCTTTGCCGTTGATGACGTAGCTGGCGGTAGTCACCGACACACCGGCCAGCCTGGCTATATCACTGAGTTTCAACCCGGGATTTCCTTGTTTTTTTGGTGCTTGCCGGACATTTTCGCCAATCCTACCCGATAAGGGCAGGCGACCATTGTCGCAACATGCATTCGACCGGTAGGGCTTCAAGGATGAGAGATTATCGAGTAACGTGCCAAACATTCTAGATTAAACGTTTCAGCAGGCGTATTTTCTAGGCTTTAAGAAAACCGCTGGAGGGCTTGCCAAGCATCCTCAGCCGTTTGCGACAGTAAACACGCCTAAGCTGTGATTCATTCAAAACAATACCTAGCGCCGCCCCCCCGCGCTAAATAGGAGAAAGCATGCTCGAGCTCACCATAGAGCAGATATCCATGGGCCAGACGGCTGTGGATAAGTCCGCGGCGCTGCAGCTGCTCGCCGATAAACTGGTTGCCGACGGCCTGGTGGCCGAGGGTTACCTGGCCGGCCTCAATGCGCGCGAGGCCCAGGGCTCGACCTTTCTGGGCCAGGGCATTGCCATTCCCCACGGCACGCCGCAGACCCGCGACCAGGTGTTTGCCACTGGCGTGCGCCTGCTGCAATTTCCCGAGGGCGTGGACTGGGGCGATGGCCAGATCGTCTACCTGGCGATCGGTATTGCCGCCAAGTCCGATGAACACCTGCGCCTGCTGCAACTGCTGACCCGGGCCCTGGGCGAGACCGACCTGGGCCAGGCCCTGCGTCGCGCCAGCTCGGCCGAAGCCCTGCTGAAACTGCTGCAGGGTGCGCCGCAAGAGCTGGCGCTGGATGCACAGATGATTGGCCTGGGCGTGGCCGCAGAAGATTTCGAAGAACTGGTGTGGCGCGGTGCGCGCTTGTTGCGCCAGGCCGACTGCGTGAGCAACGGCTTTGCCGCAGTGCTGCAACAGGTCGACGCGCTTCCCCTGGGCGATGGCCTGTGGTGGCTGCACAGTGAACAGACGGTCAAGCGCCCGGGGCTGGCCTTCGTCACGCCGGACAAACCCATCCGCTACCTCGGCCAACCGCTGAGCGGGCTGTTCTGCCTGGCCAGCCTCGGTGAGGCCCACCAGGCACTGCTCGAACGCCTCTGCGCATTGCTGATCGAAGGTCGGGGCCACGAACTGGGGCGCGCCACCAGCAGCCGCGCGGTATTGGAAGTGCTCGGCGGTGAACTGCCGGCCGACTGGCCCAGCGCCCGGATCGCCCTGGCCAACGCCCACGGCTTGCACGCGCGCCCGGCCAAAGTCCTGGCGCAACTGGCCAAGAGTTTTGAGGGCGAGATCCGCATCCGCATCCTCGACAGCCAGGGCGCCTCGGTGTCGATGAAAAGCCTGAGCAAGCTGCTCAGTCTCGGTGCCCGGCGCGGCCAGGTCCTGGAGCTGATCGCTGAGCCGAGCATTGCCGCCGATGCGTTGCCGGCGTTGCTGGCGGCCATTGAGCAAGGCCTGGGTGAAGAGGTCGAGCCACTGCCAGCGGTCAGCGAAACCCCGGCCGCCGTCGAAGAAATCGCGGTGCCCCTCAGCGCCCCGGCCTCCGGCAGCCTGATCCAGGCAATTGCCGCCGCCCCGGGGATCGCCATCGGCCCGGCGCATATCCAGGTGCAACAGGCCATCGATTACCCGTTGCGTGGCGAGTCCACCGCGACCGAGCGCCAGCGCCTGCAACAGGCGCTGGCGCAGGTGCGCGGCGACATCGAAGGGCTGATCCAGCGCAGCCAGGCCAAGGCCATTCGCGAGATTTTCATCACCCACCAGGAAATGCTCGACGACCCGGAACTGACCGATGAAGTCGACACCCGCCTCAAACAGGGCGAAAGCGCCGAAGCCGGCTGGATGACCGTGATCGAAGCCGCCGCCCGCCAACAGGAGTCGTTGCAGGACGCCCTGCTCGCCGAGCGCGCCGCCGATCTGCGGGACATTGGCCGCCGGGTGCTGGCCCAGTTGTGTGGCATCGAGACCCCGGCCGAGCCGGAGCAACCCTACATTCTGGTGATGGACGAAGTCGGTCCTTCGGACGTGGCGCGCCTGGACCCGGCACGGGTGGCCGGGATTCTCACCGCCCGTGGCGGCGCCACCGCCCACAGCGCCATCGTCGCCCGGGCCCTGGGTATTCCGGCCCTGGTCGGCGCGGGCGCGGCGGTGTTGCTGATCAAGCCCGGCACACCGCTGCTGCTCGACGGCCAACGCGGGCGACTGCATGTGGATGCCGACAGCAGCACCCTGCAACGGGCCGGCGAAGAGCGTGACACCCGCGAGCAACGGCTCAAGGCCGCCGCCGAGCAGCGCCATCAACTGGCCCACACCACCGACGGCCACCACGTTGAGGTGTTTGCCAATATCGGCGAAAGCGCCGGCGTGATCAGCGCCGTGGAAAACGGCGCCGAAGGCATCGGCCTGCTGCGCACCGAACTGATTTTCATGGCCCACCCGCAAGCGCCGGATGAAGCCACCCAGGAAGCCGAATACCGCCGCGTGCTCGACGGCCTGGCCGGGCGCCCACTGGTGGTGCGGACCCTGGATGTGGGCGGCGACAAACCGCTGCCTTACTGGCCGATCGCCAAGGAAGAAAACCCCTTTCTCGGCGTGCGCGGCATCCGCCTGACCCTGCAACGCCCGCTCATCATGGAAGCCCAGCTGCGGGCCTTGCTGCGCTCGGCCGACAACCGTCCGCTGCGGATCATGTTCCCCATGGTCGGCAGCGTCGATGAATGGCGCCAGGCCCGGGACATGACCGAGCGCCTGCGCCTGGAAATCCCTGTTGCCGACCTGCAACTGGGGATCATGATCGAAGTGCCTTCCGCCGCCTTGCTGGCGCCGGTCTTGGCCAAGGAAGTGGACTTCTTCAGCGTCGGCACCAACGACCTGACCCAGTACACCCTGGCCATCGACCGTGGCCACCCGACGCTGTCGGCCCAGGCCGATGGGCTGCACCCGGCGGTGCTGCAACTGATCGACATCACCGTGCGCGCTGCCCATGCCCATGGCAAATGGGTCGGGGTCTGCGGCGAGCTGGCGGCCGATCCGCTGGCGGTGCCGGTGCTGGTCGGGCTCGGGGTGGATGAACTCAGCGTCTCCGGGCGCAGCATTGCCGAGGTCAAGGCGCGCATCCGTGAGCTGAGCCTGAGCCAGGTCCAAATCCTGGCGCAGCAGGCCCTGGCGGTCGGCAGTGCGGATGACGTGCGCGCGCTCGTGGAGGCCCTGTAATGGCCAAGATTCTGACCCTGACCCTGAACCCGGCGCTGGACCTCACCGTGCAACTGGCACGCCTGGAACCAGGGGCCGTCAACCGCAGCCAGGCCATGTACACCCATGCCGCTGGCAAGGGCGTGAACGTCGCCCAGGTACTGGCGGACCTCGGGCATCAACTGACCGTCAGCGGCTTTCTCGGCGCCGACAACCCGCAAGCTTTCGAAGCGCTGTTTGCCCAGCGGGGGTTTGTCGACGCTTTTATCCGCGTGCCGGGGCAGACCCGCAGCAACATCAAACTGGCCGAAAGCGACGGCCGCGTGACCGACGTCAACGGCCCGGGGCCGGAGGTCGACGAGGCGGCGCAACACGCGTTGCTTGCGCGTCTGGAGCAGATCGCCCCAGGCCATGATGCGGTGGTTGTTGCCGGCAGCTTGCCCCGAGGCGTCAGCCCGCAATGGTTGCAGGCGCTACTGGTGCGGCTCAAGGGCCTGGGCTTGAAAGTCGCCCTGGACACCAGCGGCGAAGCCCTGCGCGCCGGCTTGGCGGCGGGCCCCTGGCTGATCAAGCCGAACACTGAAGAGTTGACCGAGGCCCTGCTCAGCCCGGTGCTGTCCGTGGCTGAACAGGCGGCTGCGGCCCAGCGTCTGCACGCCCAGGGCGTGGAGCACGTGGTGATTTCCCATGGCGCCGACGGGGTCAATTGGTTCAGCTCGGCCCCGGCGTTACAGGCTGTGCCGCCCAAGGTCAGCGTCGCCAGCACCGTGGGCGCCGGCGACTCGCTGCTGGCCGGCGTACTGCATGGTCTGCTCAGCGGCCACAGCGCCGAACAGACACTGCGCCGCGCCACGGCGATCGCCGCCATGGCGGTCTCGCAAATCGGTTTTGGAATCAACGATGCGGCGCAACTGGCGCAGCTCGAACAGGGCGTGCGCGTGCGCCCCCTGACAGAACAATAAGAGGGTTGGACATGAAGTTAGCCATTGTTACTGCCTGCCCCAACGGCATGGTCACCAGTGTGCTGTGCGCCCGTCTGCTCGACGCTGCGGCGCAGCGCCAGGGCTGGAGCACCAGCGTCGAAGTGCACGACGAGGCGCACCCGGAACGCCAACTCTCGGCGGCCACCCTGGAAGCGGCCGAGTGGGTGCTGGTGGTCAGCACCGGACCGCTGGATATGGCGCGTTTTGTCGGCAAGCGGGTCTACCGCAGCACCCCGTCCCAGGCCTTGCAGGATGTGGACGCGGTGCTGCGCCGTGGCGCCGAAGAGGCCCAGCTGTACCGTGAGGCCGAGGCCAGCGTCGAGCCGGTTGCGACAGCCGCCGCCAGCGCGCCGCGCATCGTCGCGGTCACCGCTTGCCCGACTGGGGTGGCCCACACCTTTATGGCCGCTGAGGCCTTGCAACAGACGGCCAAGCGCCTGGGCTACGAGTTGCAGGTCGAAACCCAGGGCTCGGTCGGGGCCCGCACCCCGTTGAGTGCCGAAGCCATTGCCCAGGCCGACGTGGTGCTGTTAGCGGCGGATATCGAAGTTGCCACCGAACGTTTTGCCGGCAAGAAAATCTACCGCTGCGGCACCGGCGTCGCCCTCAAGCAGTCGGAAGCGACGCTGAACAAAGCCTTGGCCGAAGGCCAGGTGGAGTCGGCCGCAGGCGGGGCCCAGGCACCAGTTCGGCAAGAGAAGACCGGGGTCTACAAACACCTGCTGACCGGGGTCTCGTTCATGCTGCCGATGGTGGTGGCGGGCGGCTTGATGATCGCCCTGTCCTTTGTCTTCGGCATTACCGCGTTCAAGGAGCCGGGCACCTTGGCGGCGGCCCTGATGCAGATCGGCGGCGAGACCGCCTTCAAACTGATGGTGCCGCTGCTGGCGGGTTACATCGCCTACTCGATTGCCGACCGTCCGGGCCTGGCGCCGGGGATGATCGGCGGCCTGCTGGCCAGCACCCTGGGCGCGGGTTTTATCGGTGGCATCGTCGCCGGTTTCCTCGCCGGCTATGCGGCCAAGGCCCTCAGCCAATACGTGCGCTTGCCCCAGAGCCTGGAAGCGCTGAAACCGATTTTGATCATCCCGTTGTTCGCCAGCCTGTTTACCGGCCTGGTGATGATTTACGTGGTCGGCAAACCGGTGGCGGGCATGCTTTCGGCCCTGACCCAGTTCCTCGACAGCATGGGCACCACCAACGCCATCCTGCTGGGCGTGGTGCTGGGGGCGATGATGTGCGTCGACCTTGGCGGGCCGATCAACAAGGCGGCCTACGCGTTTTCGGTGGGGCTGCTGGCGTCCCAGAGTTATGCGCCGATGGCGGCGGCAATGGCCGCGGGCATGGTGCCGCCGATTGGCCTGGGAATCGCGACCTTTATTGCGCGGCGCAAGTTTGCCCAAAGCGAGCGTGAGGCGGGCAAGGCGGCGTTTGTGCTGGGGTTGTGCTTTATCTCCGAGGGGGCGATTCCGTTTGCGGCCAAGGACCCGCTGCGGGTGATTCCGGCGAGTATCGCCGGGGGCGCGTTGACCGGGGCGTTGTCGATGTATTTCGGCTGCAAGCTGATGGCGCCCCATGGCGGGTTGTTTGTGATGCTGATTCCGAATGCGATCAATCATGCGTTGTTGTATTTGCTGGCGATTGTGGCGGGGAGTTTGGTTACGGCGGTGGTGTATGCGGTGGTGAAGCGGCCCGAGGCGGTGGAGCTGGCCCTGCAACCCGCCTCTTCGTAGGAGCCGGCTTGCCGGCGAAGGCGGCCTTGAAGCCTGCCTGGTGCATCGGTACGGAGTGCATATCCGTTGCTGCGGTAACGTCGGCTGGCGGTTTCGCCCTTACGGCGAGTCCCTTTTGTCAAACGCCCGGGGTGCCGGCCCAGCCAAAAGGAACCAAAAGGTCTTGCCCCCGCGTACGGCCTTCGCTGCGCTCAGGTTCCCTCCCTCCGGTGCTTATCAGGGGGCATCGCTTCCAGCGATGTCCTCGACTACGTCGAGGGGCGCTGCGCGCCAATCCCCTGATAAACACCTCCACTCGGCCTGCCGAAGGGGCGGGTGGATCAAAATCGGGCTGCCGCCAGCTGGTGCTGGGCGGGCATGTCTTCCCGCTACACCGTATAGGTATCAGGCCATCCCATCTTTCCCCCCTGTAGCCGCTGCCGATAGGCTCGGGCCGCGGCGGGGCGGTTGTGGGGTTTTGTGGTGTAAGTGCAGCCTTGGTTAGCCCTAAAAGAAGGGCATTTCTCTTTCTTTTGTAAGGGGTTTCCTTGACCCAGTCTGCTAGCCTGCGTGCAGCTGCCACCTTATATATCGTCTAGCAGCGTGGGTGGTGGCCTCATGTCGAGGAGTGACCCATGAAAAAATCGTCCCCGATCCACCTATTTCCCGTCGCAACGCCGATCACGATCACGCCAATGAAGTCGTGCGCAAAGCCCTGGCCCATCACCCGGTAAACGTGTCGTTGATCGCTGCGCTTGCGCCCACCGCGGCCGGTCCTGCCGGGCCGGATTCGCTGTTTGCGGTGCGCCCCGGTATCAGTGCCGAGGAGGCGTTGGTGCCTGTGTCTATGTTGCTCAAGGCGGCCGAGGAGGTGTCCGATGAGATCACCGAGCACGCCAGTGGTATCGAGCGTGGGTTGATCTGGTCGTTGGTGCATTCGGTGGAGATGGCGCGCGGTGTGGTGGAGGCGTTGTTGGATGGCAATCGCCGTTCGCCGAGCTGAAGTGAGACCCTGCGCGCAGCGAGCGGTTGTGGTGAGGGTGTTTGCTTTCGCTCGGGCTGCCAGCCTCCCAAATACTCAGTACCCGCAACCTGGCCAATGCGGTGTGGCAGGTGTTTCGCGTTGGCTGGGTTGGGGCCGCTATGCGGCCCAGCGGGAGCAAGCTCCCTCGCCACTAGGGGCCAGTTGCCAAGCAAAGTGCTTCAGGGCCCCGCGCTGCTTTTATAGCGAGCGAGCTTGCTCGCGTTGGGGGGTGTAGCCGCCCTAATGGCTGCACTGCCATTCCTTCCAGTCAATGGGCGCTGGCTCGCGACCGTGCTCCCTCGCCCCTGGTGCGCTTGCTCAGTACACATCCCGCCGATAGCGCCCTTGCTCGATCAGGCGTTCCACGGCTTCAGCCCCCAGTACCTCGTTGAGCACGTGGTCGACGCCTGAGGCCATGCCTTGCAGGCTGCCGCAGATGTAGATTGCGGCGCCGTCGGCCAGCCATTTTTTCAGCTCCGGCGCGGCGTCGCGCAGGCGGTCCTGGACGTAGATTTTTTGCGCCTGGTCGCGGGAGAAGGCCAGGTCGAGGCGCGTCAGGTCGCCGGCGGTCAGCCACTCCTGGAGTTCATCCTTGCAGTAGAAGTCGTGCTCGGCATTGCGCTCGCCGAAGAGCAGCCAGTTGCGTTGCTGGCCGTCGGCGATTCGCGCTTTGAGCAGGCTGCGCAAGCCGGCGAGGCCGGTGCCGTTGCCCAGCAGGATCAACGGGCAGGGTTCGGCCGGCAGGTGGAAGCCGCTGTTGCGCCGCACCCGCAGGCTGATGGCCGAGTCCACGGCCGCGTGTTCGGTGAGCCAGCCGGAGCCCAGGCCCAGACTGCCGTCGGCGTGGCGCTCCTGGCGCACCAGCAGTTCCAGCACGCCGTCGCTGGCGATCGAGGCGATGGAGTATTCGCGCAGGGTTACCGGCACCAGGGCATCCACCAGGGCCTGGGCATGCAGGCCCACCAAGTGGGTGCGGTTTTGCGCCAGTTGGCGGTTGGCCAGGGCCTGGGATAGGGGCTCCTGCAAGCCGTCGATCGTTACGGTGCTCGCGCCATCCAGGCCCAGGCCGCTGAGGAACACCTCCACGGCCCGCGGGCTGTTGCGTGGCATCACTTCCACCAGGTCGCCGGCCAGCCAACTGCTGGCGCTCGGTGCCGTGAGCCCCAGCAGGTATACGCCTGCGCCGCTGCTTTCGGGGTTGAGCAGCTCGCGCCGGCTCAGGGTCCAGTTGCCGAAGGCCGGGGCCTGCCACAGGTCCACCGGCGCTTGTCCGATCAGTTGCCCAAGCTGTTGCTGCCAGTGGCGCAGGGCGTAGGTGTCGCCGCTGTCGACTTCGATCGGGGCGAACAGACTGCTGCCGCCGTGCTTCATCAGCCAGCCATGCAGGCGTCGGGCGAAGCCGCAGAAGTGTGGGTACTGGCGGTCGCCCAGGCCCAGTACCGCGTAGTTGAGGGTGTCCAGCGACAGGCTGCGGCCCAGCACCTTGCGTTCGAAGCCGCGAGCGCTGTCCGGTGCTTCGCCGTCGCCAAAGGTGCTGACCACAAACAGCGCGTTGCTTGCGCCTTGCAGGTCGTGTTCGCTGATGCTGGCCAGGGGCTGGACCTTCACCGGCAGCCCGGCGGCCTGCAATTGCCCGGCTGTCTGCCAGGCCAGTTGTTCGGCAAAACCGCTCTGGCTGGCAAAGCCGATCAGCCACGCGTCGCTGTCGTCACTGCGGCTGGCCAGGCCTTTGCGGGCGTCCTTGATCAGGCGTTTTTTGCGTCGACGGTCCAGGTACAGCAGCCAGCCAGTAATAAAGAACAACGGCATCAGCACCGAGGCCACGGCGAGGATGATGCGCCCGGCCAGGCCGAAATAGCTGCCGACGTGCAGGGCATAGATGCTGGTCAGCAGCTGCGCTTTAAAGCTCTTGTCGGCGTAGCGCTCATGCAGGCTGACCGCGCCGGTGGCCGGGTCGATCTGCAACTGGTTCAGCGCGCGCTCGTGGGGTGAGGTCTTGAGCAGGTAGTAGACCGTGGCCGGTTGCCCGGCCACTGGCGGCATGCGGATGTTGTAGGCGCTGAGGTCTTTGCCGGCATTGCTGTAGATGCTGCTCCACAGGGCGTTGTAGTCGGCCACCGGGGCTTCGCCTTTGGGCGGCGGCGCGCCACGGCCGCCGCGCTTGCGCTCGCTGTGGGGCGAGTCGGAGAGCAGTTTGTTCAGGCCGTTGCTGTACCACTCGTAGGACCAGGACAACCCGGTCAGCGCCGCCAGCAGGTACACCGCCAGGCACCAGGTGCCGGCCACGGCGTGCAGGTCCCAGTGGAAGCCCCGGCCTTTCTTGGCCCAGTCCAGGGTCAGCCAGGCACGCCAGTTGCCGACTTGGCGCGGCCAGCGCAGGTACAGGCCGGACAGGCAGAAGAAAATCAGGATCAGGGTGCAGGCACCGGTGATTTGCCGGCCGGTATCGCCCATGGCCAGGAATCGGTGCAGCTGCATCATCAGGCCGAAGAAGTCCTGGCCCACGGCGTCGCCCAGGAACTCGCCGGTGTAGGGGTCGAAGTAGCGCATCTGGCCACGGCGTTCACCCGGCGGCGGGGTGAAAAACACCCGCGCGGCATTGCCGCTGTCGCTTTCGACCCAAAGTATGGACACGGTCTTACCTTCGCTGGCTTCGACCTTGGCCACCAGCTCGGCCGGTGGCAGCACGCCGGCAGGAAGTTTCTCGACCTGCAGCACCGAGGGGTTCATGACCCGCAGGATCTCATCCTGAAACGACAGGCTCGCGCCAGTGATGCCCATCAGGGCCAGAACCAGACCCGCGCTGATACCGAAGAACCAGTGCAGCTGGAACAGGGTTTTCTTCAACACATCGACCTGCCTTGTTGCTCAAAAGTAAGAAACACGGCGCGCATTATGCCGTGAGTTGTCGAGAAGCATTCTTTTTTGCACGCAAAAACCCCACGCATTTCTCGGCGTGGGGTTGGGGGCCTGTGGCGCTGGCCACAGGGGGGGGGCGCGGTGTCAGAAGTGGAAGTTGGCACTCATCAGCGCGGTACGGCCTGCGGCGACGTGGGCATAGTGCGTCTGGAACACCTGGTCGAAGTAACGCTTATCGGTCAGGTTTTGGACGTTGAGTTGCAGGTCGACGTTTTTGCTCACCTTGTAGGTAGCCATCGCGTCGTAGCGCCAGTAGGACGGGATTTCCACCGAGTTGGCGATGTTGCCGAACTGCGAGTCGACGAAGGTGGCACCGGCACCGACGGTGAGTCTTTCCGGAATCAGGTCGTAGGTCGACCACAGGGTGAAGTTGTTCCGTGGCGTGCTGGGTGTGTGGTTGCCCTCGTCAACGGCCAGGGTGGTTTTCACCACTTCGCTTTCCATGTAGGTGTAGCCGCCGTAGACCTTCCAGTTGCGGGTGAGCTTGCCGGAGTAGCTCAGTTCCAGGCCGTTGATGCGTTGTTCACCGTCCAGTAGCTGGGTGGCGCCGCCATCAGGATCGTTGATCCGGGCGTTGGTCTTTTCGGTACGGAAGAGGGCGGCGGTCAGCGACAGGTTGTCGTCGAACAGGTCCCACTTGGTCCCCACTTCATAGTTACGGTTCTTTTCCGGGTCCAGGCTGCTGTTGTTCGCTGCCAGGTCCAGGCCGCCGTTGCCGCTGGTTTCACCTGCCGGGTTGCTGGACGTGGAGTAGGCGGCGTAGACGCTGCCATTGGGCAGTGGTTTGTAGACCACGCCGACCTGGTAGTTCCACAGCTGCGAGTTGTTCTCGCGGTCGAAATTACCCGCCGGGGCGCGGGTGGCGTAGCCGCTGGAGCGAGTCTGGTAGTCGTCAAAGCGCAGGCCGAGGTTCAGCGACCATTGTTCATTGAACTTGAGAGTGTCGAATACATAGGCCGCTGCGGTCTTGGTGTCGGTGTCGGTGTAGGCCGCGCTGTCCTTGATGGTGCCGTTCCAGCCCGCGCTCGGTGATGGGTTGTTCAGGCTGGTGCAATCGCCGTTGGCGATCAGCGCTGGGTTACAGGTGCTGCCGCTGACTGCTGAGGTCACGTCGTAGGCGCGGTTGTGGGTGTCCAGATAAGAGAACTCGATGCCGGTGACCAGGTTGTGCTCAATGAAGCCGGTGTCGAACTTGGCGCTCAGGTCGGTCTGGTTGGTCCAGCCCTTGGACGTTGAGTTGCGGCTTTTCGGGCTGCGGTAGACCGTGCCGTTGGCCACGTTGCCGCGGCTGTCGTCCGGGTTGGTGACGATATAGTCCAGGGTCGAGCGCGACAGGCGGAAGCTGTTGGACAGGGTCAGGTTATCGTTCAGATCGTGTTCGATTTTGATCGTGCCGCTGTCGTCGCTGGACTTGCGGTAGTCACGACCGGTCAGGCCGTAGAAGTTGTCGCGATTGACGTTGACCGGCTTGTCGACGTTGTACTTGCTGCGCAGCGTGCCGCTGCTGGTCAACGGGATGCCGTAGTCGGGGATGTCGTCAGTGCTCAGGTGGTAGTAGCCCACGGTCACCCGGGTATCCGTGCCCAGGCCGAAAGCGAAGGACGGCGCCACGCCCCAGCGGCTGACCTCCACGGCGTCGCGCCCGGCGACGTTGGCTTCGTGCTTCATCAGGTTCAAGCGCAAGGCCGAGGTGTCGGTCATCTGCTGGTTGAGGTCCAGGGTGGTGCGCTTGGTCTGGTCCGAGCCCCAGGTGAAACCGCCGTTGTAGGCGTTGCCCAGTTTTGGGGCCTTGGACACCAGGTTGAGGCTGCCACCCGTGGAGCCGGCCCCTGTAAACGCCGAGCCTGGGCCTTTGCTGACCTCGATGGAGTCGACGTTGAAGATCTCCCGACTCTGCGAGGCAGGGTCGCGCATGCCGTCGATGAACACGTCGCTTTCGGCGTTGAAACCGCGAATGATCGGGCGGTCGCCGGCCGGATTGCCGCCTTCGCCGGCGCCAAAGGTGATGCCTGGGGTGGTGCGCAGAGCGTCCACCAGACTGGTGGCGGCCGTGTCACGCATGACCTGCTGGGGAATCACGGTGACGCTTTTAGGGGTTTCCCGTAGCGGCGCGGTGTATTTCTTCGAGGAGGAGTTGTTGACCTGATAGGACGTGGGCTCCTGGGCTTCGCCGGTGATGGCGGTAGCGTCCAGGGAAATGGCATTGCCCGAGGTCTTCTTGTGGGTGTCTTCAGCCGCCTGGGCCAGGTGGGCCGCAGAGCCGGCGCTGAGCGCCACGCCAATTGCAGAGGCAAGCAGACGCGGTGAACTGACAGCAGAAAGTGGTAGTTGGCGTGACATTTGATTCCCCTCCCCAAGGATTTGAGGACGCGAAATATAGGAGAAACAAGTATCTGTATCAATTGCGAAATGTTTCCATTCGCACTAAATTTACATTCTTTACAATTTTCCCTTACGGTTTTTGCCTTCTCATCCGTCATGCCGGTTTTACAGCGTCAATAAGAATCAATATCATCGACGACCCTTAACCTTCAGGTACCTCGCCCATGCTGCTGCACATTCCCGGCTTGTTCACTCGCGAAGAAGTGCTGCGCATCCGCCAGGCCCTGGAGCAGGCCGACTGGGCAGACGGCAAGATCACCGCCGGTTACCAGTCGGCCAAGGCCAAGCACAACCTGCAATTGCCCGAAGGCCATCCCCTGGCCAAAGAGATCGGCGCGGCGATGCTGGAGCGGCTGTGGAGCAACCCGTTGTTTATGTCGGCCGCATTGCCGCACAAGGTGTTCCCGCCGTTGCTCAACTGCTATAGCGCCGGTGGCAGTTTCGATTTTCATATCGACAACGCGGTGCGCCAGCCCAAGGGCAGCCCTGAGCGGGTGCGCACCGACCTGTCGTCGACCCTGTTTTTCAGCGACCCCGAGGATTACGACGGCGGTGAACTGGTGATCCAGGACACCTTTGGCACCCAGCAGGTGAAGCTGCCGGCCGGCGATATGGTGCTGTACCCCGGCACCAGCCTGCACAAGGTCAACCCGGTGACCCGGGGTGCCCGCTACGCCTCATTCTTCTGGACCCAGAGCCTGGTGCGCGAAGACAGCCAGCGTGCGCTGCTGTTCGAGATGGACGGGGCGATCCAGGCGTTGACCCAGGACATGCCCGATCATCCGTCGCTGATTCGCCTGACCGGCACTTATCACAATCTGTTGCGGCGTTGGGTCGAGGTGTAAGCCGTGAGCTATCAACTGCGGCGTGAAGAAGTGCTCGACGGCGAGCAACTGCGCGCCATGCTCGAGCACAGCCCGGCCCGTGCCGCCCAGGCGGTGCTGATCGCGGCCAAGGCCGAGGTGCTCGAGGCCCAGGCCTTGCTGGGGCAGATCCTGCTCGATGGCTTGGGCATCGAGCAGGATCAGGCGCTTGCCGTGCGCTGGTTTGAAATCGCGGCCCGGCGTGGGCACCTGATGGCGCGCAATATGCTCGGGCGTTGCTGGGAGCATGGCTGGGGTTGTGGGGCCGACCTGTTGACGGCGGCCGGTCATTATCGACGGGCTGCCGAAGGTGGACTGGATTGGGGTCTGTACAACTACGCCAATCTGCTGGCCACCGGGCGCGGGGTCGCGCAGGACCAGGCGCAGGCCCTGGCCTGTTATCGCCGGGCGGCGGAGCTGGGGCATGCCAAATCCATGAACCTGCTGGGGCGTTACCTGGAAGAGGGGATTGTCTGCCCGGCCGACCCGGGGTTGGCCCGGGACTGGTATCGCTGCTCGGCCGAGGGCGGCGATTTTCGCGGGCAGTTCAGCTACGCGGCGGTGCTGGCTGACGCCGGCCGTATCGACGATGCCCTGCATTGGCTACGCCAGGCCCTGGCCGGCGGCAACCTGAAGTTCCTCACCGTCGCCCACCGTGCCTTGCTCTGCGCCCCCCACCCGCAAATCCGCGCTCTGGCCCCCGAGTACCAACAGCGCGCCGCACACTTAAACCTGTAGCCGCTGCCGCCAGGCTGCGCTGGAGGTGTTCCAGGCGAAAAAAAGCCCATGTCGATGCATGGGCTCTTCTCTTGCAGCTTGTCGCTTAAGACTTGCCGCTACCTTCAGACATAAAACGATTTCAGCGGCGGGAAGCCATTGAATTCCACCGCGCTGTAGCTGGTGGTGTAGGCGCCGGTGGACAGCCAGTACAGGCGGTCGCCGATGGCTAGGTTCAGGGGCAGGCCGTATTTGTAGTTCTCGTACATGATGTCGGCGCTGTCGCAGGTCGGGCCGGCGATGACCACTTCTTCCATCTCACCTTTCTTCTCGGTCCAGATCGGGAACTTGATGGCTTCGTCCATGGTTTCGATCAGGCCGGAGAACTTGCCCACATCCGTGTACACCCAGCGCTCGACGGCGGTACGCGATTTACGCGCCACCAATACCACTTCACTGACCAGGATCCCGGCGTTGGCGATCAGCGAACGGCCTGGCTCGAGGATGATTTCCGGCAGTTCGTCACCGAAGTCTTCCTTGAGGAAGCGGATGATTTCTTCGGCGTAGGTTTCCAGGCTGTTGGTACGGGTGATGTAGTTGGCCGGGAAGCCACCGCCCATGTTGATCAGCTTGAGGTGGATGCCGTCTTCTTCCTTCAGGCGCTCGAAGATGACTTTGACCTTGGCGATCGCCGCGTCCCAGACGCTGATATCACGCTGTTGCGAACCGACGTGGAACGAGATGCCGTAAGGCACCAGGCCCAGGTCGCGGGCCAGGATCAGCAGGTCCATGGCCATGTCGGTCTGGCAGCCGAATTTGCGCGACAGTGGCCAGTCAGCCGTGGTCGAGCCTTCGGTCAGGATGCGCACATAGATTTTCGAGCCCGGCGCAGCCTTCGCGATGTTGCGCAGATCGGCTTCGGAGTCGGTGGAGAACAGACGCACGCCTTTCTCGTAGAAATAGCGGATGTCCTTGGATTTCTTGATGGTGTTGCCGTAGCTGATACGGTCGGCGCTGACGCCACGGTCCATGACCTTGTCCAGCTCGTAGATCGAGGCGATGTCGAAGCTCGAGCCCTTGTCCTTGAGCAGGTCAATGATCTCGACCGCCGGGTTGGCCTTGACTGCGTAATAGACCTTGGCGAATTCGAAACCGGCGCGCAGGTCATCGTAGGCCTGGCTGATCATCGCGGTGTCGATCACCACGAACGGGGTTTCTTGCTTGTCGGCGAATGCCTTCATTTTGTCGAATGTAGCGCGCGCGAAATAGTCTTCGACCTGGATCGACATACTTGGGACTCCTAGTGGCAAACGTCGTTAATCAATGGGTGCAAATGAACGTCCTCCGTATCCCCACTTTGGTTCGCCTACTTCCCAAGGCATGTCGCCGAAAGCAAAAAGGCCATGGGGCGCTGCCCTTGGCCTTGCTGTCTCGTCGTCAGTACTTGAGCCGGATGGATCGTTTCCAGCATGGACGTTCGGCGCGAACTTTAGGGCGTGAGGGGCCTGAGATCAACTAAAAATGTCGCGTTTTTGCACGCTTCTGACATGCGTAACCGATATCACTCTTTGTAGCCGACCGAGATGACGGACAGATGTTCCCCGGGATTTTTCCAGTGTTAAAAATACCTGCACGTTCGAAGCTTTTGTGCGCTAAGTCGCAGACAAGTGTGATGGCGTCAACATCGGCGACGTTGGCGGCGAGAGGGTGGCGTGAGGCGTATTTTGGCTGTTTTGCAAGGTGAGGAAGGACAGCTTTTACGGGGGGGCACTGTTGATATTTTTTTCCGGCAGCGAGTGCCGATGAAATTGCACGGGGCCTGGGGCAGGGGGCTTGTTCGCGAAGGCATTTTTACAGTCACATCATTGCTGAATGACATTTCGCTTTCGCGAGCAAGCCCGCTCCCACAGATTTTGTATTTTTACGCGACTACAGCCTCAGCCGGCGAGACGATATTGGTCTTCATCCCGCGTGATCGCCCCGAACTCAGATAAGCGGCAATCGACTCCTGCGTCACCTCGCCCAAGAACACACGCTCGGCGTCCATCACGGGTAGCCATGACCGGTTGAACTCGTACATCCGCGACAACAGGATGCGCAGGTGTTCGTCGTAGGCCGCCGTGGCGTTGAACTCGCGCAGGAACTGCGCGCAGGTGCCGGTCTGGCGGTGCAGGTCACGGCGACGCACATAACCCAGCGCCTTGTTCTCGGCGCAGGTCACCACGACGTAACGACGGTCATGCTCGTCCATCAATTCCAGGGCATCGGCCACCGGGGTTTCCGGGCTGACTGACGGGGCGTTGTCCGCCGCGTCTTCGGCCTTGACCAGCAGTAGGCGCTTGAGGGTGCTGTCCTGGCCGACGAAGTTGCTCACGAACTCGTCCGCCGGGTGTGCCAGCAGGGTGTCCGGGTGGTCGATCTGCAGCAGCTTGCCGGCGCGGAAGATCGCAATCTTGTCACCCAGCTTGATGGCTTCGTCGATGTCGTGGCTGACCATGATCACGGTCTTGTTCAGCGCGCGCTGCATCTCGAAGAACTCGTTCTGGATCATCTCGCGGTTGATCGGGTCGACCGCACCGAACGGCTCATCCATCAGCAGCAGCGGCGCATCGGCCGCCAGGGCGCGGATCACGCCGATCCGCTGCTGCTGGCCACCCGAGAGTTCACGCGGGTAGCGGTGCAGGTACTGCTTGGGTTCAAGCTTGATCATGCTCATCAGCTCGCGGGCGCGGTCGTGGCATTTCTGCTTGTCCCAGCCCAGCAGCTTGGGCACGACCACGATGTTTTCCTCGATGGTCATGTTGGGGAACAGGCCGATCTGCTGGATCACATAGCCGATGTTGCGACGCAGGGTTACTTCATCGAGGTCAGTGGTGTCTTCGCCGTTGATCAGGATCTTGCCCGAGGTCGGCTTGATCAGGCGGTTGATCATTTTCAAGGTGGTGCTTTTACCGCAGCCCGACGGGCCGAGGAATACGCAAATCTCGCCTTCATTGACGGTCAGGCTCACGGAATCAACGGCAGTGATGGTCTTGCCGTTGCTTTGGAAGGTCTTGGTCAGGTTTTGAAGTTCGATCATTTGAGCAGTCCTTTTGGAGTCAGCGTGCGTTGCAGCCATTGCAGAAGCAGGTCGGCGAAGATGGCCAGGAGACTGACCAGCACGGCGCCAACGATCAGCATCGACATATCGCTGCGGCTGATAGAAGCCAGAATAAGTACACCCAGGCCGCCGGCGCCGATGGTGGCGGCGATGGTCATCACGCCGATGTTCATCACCACGGCGGTGCGCACCCCGGCGAGGATCACGGGGACGGCGATGGGCAGTTCGACCATGCGCAGGCGCTGGCCGAAGGTCATGCCGATACCCTTGGCCGCTTCGCGGATGCCGGGTTCGACCCCGGTCAGGGCCAGGTAGGTGTTACGCATGATGGGCAGCAGGGAATAGAGGAACACCGCAGTGATCGCGGGCATCGGTCCCAGGCCCTGGCCGAACTTGGAGTAGAACGGCAGCAGCAGGCCGAACAGGGCGATGGACGGCACCGTCAGCAACACCGTGGCGCTGGCTTGCAGCGGGCCGGCCAGGGTTGGGAAGCGGGTCATCAGCACGCCCAGGGGCACACCGACCACGATGGCCAGGACCACGGCGATGCCTACCAGGGTGATGTGCTGCCAGGTCAGGTGCAGGACCTGTGTCCAGTCCAGATGGGAAAAGGCGTTTAAAAATTCCATGTCTTCTCCTCTTTATGGGGTGATCGGGTGTTGGCGCAGGAAATCTGCTGCCACGGCGGACGGGCTTTCATGGTCGACGTCGACCCGTGCATTGAGCTGGCGCATGGTTTCGTTGTCGAACAGGGCCGCCAGTGGCTTGAGCTCAGCGGCCAGTTGCGGGTGGGCGTCGAGATAAACCTGACGCACCACGGGCGCTGCGGTGTAGTCGGGGAAGTAATGCTTGTCGTCGTCCAGCAGTTTCAGCTTGAAGGCGTTGAGGCGCCCGTCGGTGGTGTAGACCAGACCGGCAAACACCTGGCCATTGCGCAGGGCGGTGTAGACCAGGCCGGCGTCCATCTGCCGGGTGTTTTTGCGGGTCAGGTTCATCTCATACAGCTTGACCATGCCGGTCATACCGTCGGAGCGATTGGCGAACTCGGTGTCCAGGGCCACCAGGCGGTTTTCTCGGGTGTTCTGCGCCAGGGCTTCGGTCAGGTCGCTGATGCTGTTGATCTGCGGATGTTCCTTGGCCACCTGCTCCGGCAGGGCCAGGGCGTAGGTGTTGCTGAACTTGGACGGCGACAACCAGACCAGGCCTTTTTTCGCATCGAGTTCCTTGACCCGGGCGTAGGACTGTTCGCTGTCGAGTTTTTCGTCGACGTGGTTGTAGGCCACCAGCGACACACCGGTGTATTCCCAGATCAGGTCCAACTGGCCACTTTCCTGGGCACTGCGTGCCAGGTTACTGCCCAGGCCACCGGTGACACGGGTGTCATAACCCTTGGTGCGCAGGTACTGCGAGGTGATTTCCGCCAGCAGCGTCTGCTCGGTGAATACCCGGGCGCCGATGCGGATCACCGGCTTTTCAGCCGCTTGGGCAATGCCTGCGAACAGCAGGACGCAGCCCAGTATCAAACTTAGCTTTTTCATAAGAATTCCTTTGCTCGGCCTGGCGATTAAGACGGGCGCAGACCGCGTTCCAGCCAGAGGCGGCTGGCCATGGTCACGATGCCGTCAAGCAGCAGTGCCAGCAGTGCGGTACAGGCCGCCCCCAGTAGCAGTTGCGGCTGATTGTTCAGGGCGATGCCCGGGAAAATCAGGCTGCCCAGGCTGTTGGCGCCAATCAGGAAGGCCAGTGGAGCGGTACCGACGTTGATCGCCAGGGCCACGCGCACGCCGCCGATGATGATCGGCACGGCGTTGGGCAATTCGACTTTCCACAGCACTTGGCCCGGAGTCATGCCGATGCCGACGGCGGCTTCCTTGAGCGAGCCCTGGACGTTTTTCAGGCCTTCGTAGGTGTTGCGCACGATCGGCAGCAGGGAGGCGAGGAACAGGGCAAAGATAGCGGGGCCGCTGCCGATGCCGAGAATCCCCAGGGCGATGGCCAGTACGGCCAGAGGAGGGATGGTGTTGCCGATGTTGAAGATCTGCATGAAGCGTTCAGCGCGTCCCACCATGTGCGGGCGGCTGAGGAAAATGCCGGCCGGGATGCCTACCACGAGGGCGGCGAGCATCGACACCAGGACCAGAATCAAATGAGCTTGCAGGTAGAACAACAAATCGTCGCGGTACATTTCGATGGTATTGATGCCGATCCAGTGGACCAGCAGGGCCAGGAGAGCGACGACAACCGCTCCTCCTATCAGCCCTTTGCCATAGCGAATAGCCACAGGCGGACTCCTTTATTTCAGTCGGCGCACACATTTCCGGGCGGCATTGCCATTCCTGGCTGCCGGCGAATGTGGTCGCGAAAAGCAGCTCGCCAATGCCGGCAAAACGGCATGAGGTCGAGCCATGAGCGCAGCCTCGTCAGGCTAACTTGCTGATATTTCAGCCCCTGATGAAAGCGTGTAGCAGGGGAGTGGACGTCTGCACCTTTTAAAAGGTTCCATAGTTGACAGCATTTAGCCATCGCCAATAGCCCAACGGTGCCCCCCAATCCTCCCCTGTAGCCGCTGGCGCAGGCCGTGCTGTCCCTCGAAACCGCACCCCGCTGCCTCGAATGTACGTTGGCGCCTGGTCCGGGCAGCGCAGCCTGCGGCAGTGGCTACAGGGGCTTCGGCGATGGGCCGAGCGGTGGCCTGGAGGGCTTGCTTTACGCTATACTCGCCGCCCTTTTTTGAATCACCGCCAGGCGATTTCCCATGACCAAACAGGCCGCCGAAGTCGCGAAACGCCGCACTTTCGCCATTATTTCCCACCCGGATGCGGGTAAAACCACCATCACCGAGAAGCTGTTGCTGATGGGCAAGGCGATTGCGATCGCCGGTACCGTGAAGTCGCGTAAGTCCGACCGTCATGCCACTTCCGACTGGATGGAGATGGAGAAACAGCGCGGGATTTCCATCACGACCTCGGTCATGCAGTTCCCGTATCGCGAACACATGATCAACCTGCTCGACACCCCGGGCCACGAAGACTTCTCTGAAGACACCTACCGCACCCTGACCGCGGTCGACTCGGCACTGATGGTGCTCGACGGCGGTAAGGGCGTTGAGCCACGGACCATCGCCCTGATGGACGTCTGCCGCCTGCGCGATACGCCGATTGTCAGCTTTATCAACAAACTCGACCGCGACATCCGCGACCCGATCGAGCTGCTCGATGAAATCGAGGCGGTCCTGAAGATCAAGGCTGCGCCGATCACCTGGCCGATTGGTTGCTACCGCGACTTCAAGGGCGTGTACCACCTGGCCGACGACTACATCATTGTCTACACCGCCGGCCACGGTCACGAACGCACCGAAGTGAAAATCATCGAGAAGCTCGATTCCGATGAAGCGCGGGCTCATTTGGGCGACGAGTACGATCGTTTCGTCGAGCAGTTGGAGCTGGTGCAGGGCGCCTGCCACGAGTTCAATCAGCAGGAGTTCCTCGATGGCCAGCTGACCCCGGTGTTCTTCGGCACCGCCCTGGGCAACTTCGGGGTCGACCACGTGCTCGACGCCGTGGTCAATTGGGCGCCCAAGCCTCTGGCCCGGGTTGCCAACGAACGCACCGTGGAGCCGGTTGAAGAGAAGTTTGCCGGTTTCGTGTTCAAGATCCAGGCGAACATGGACCCCAAACACCGCGACCGTATCGCCTTTATGCGTATCTGCTCCGGCAAATACGAAAAAGGCATGAAGATGCGCCATGTGCGCACCGGCAAGGACGTGCGCATCGGCGACGCCCTGACCTTCTTCTCCTCCGAGCGTGAGCAACTGGAAGAAGCCTTCGCCGGCGACATCATCGGCCTGCACAACCACGGCACGATCCAGATCGGTGACACCTTCACCGAAGGCGAGGCGCTGGGCTTCACCGGTATCCCGCACTTTGCCCCGGAACTGTTCCGTCGCGTGCGCTTGAAGGACCCGCTCAAGTCCAAGCAACTGCGTCAGGGCCTGCAACAGTTGGCCGAGGAAGGCGCGACCCAGGTGTTCTTCCCCGAGCGCAGCAACGACATCATCCTCGGCGCCGTCGGTGTGCTGCAGTTCGATGTGGTCGCCAGCCGCTTGAAAGAGGAATACAAGGTCGAGTGCTCCTACGAGGCGATCACCGTGTACTCCGCGCGCTGGATCGAGTGCAGCGACAAGAAAAAACTGGAGGAATTCTCCAACAAGGCCGTGGAAAACCTGGCCATCGACGGCGGCGGTCACCTGACTTACCTGGCCCCGACCCGGGTCAACCTGGCGCTGATGGAAGAGCGCTGGCCGGATGTGAAATTCCGCGCCACCCGTGAGCATCACTAAGGTTTGAACCGCTAGCCCCCAAAGCCCCGCTGCATAAACAGCGGGGCTTTTTTATTGGCGCTCTGCCGCTCTGCCAGCCATTGGTGCACATAACCCTTTGTTGTAATGGTTATTCGAAAGCACTTTGTCCGTGTGGCGGATCGCCCGCGGGCCATCTGGAAAACCACGCGCACTGCGACTAGGTTTCACAGCAGTACCCCAGGTGGCCGATCGCGTGGCCTGGGGCCTTCAACGATGAATCTACAAAAGGATGGGCTCGGTCATGAGCGTTCTTCAGCGCATGGTGTTGTTGATCAAGGTGCTGGTGCTGTTAACGGTGGGCGCGTCGACGGCCTGGGCCAATCAAGGGCCGACGCATGAGGCTGGGCTGTGGTCCAGCGCCAGCGTCGTCAACGCGGGGTTGATCCTGGCCCAGGACGATGGGCAAGACCAGAGCGGTGCGGATGGCCAGAACGGTGACGACGGCAGCTACGGCGACGATGGAGCGGACGGCGGCAATGGTGCCGACGGTTCCGGCGCTAACGATCCAGCGATGGACGACGATAGCGACAGCTGACCGGCTAGCCCCGGGGGGCTGGGCTCGCAGGGAGTCCGGCTCTGTCGTGGAACCAGATGTAGCGCCCCCGGATTGATTCCGGGGGCTTTTTTTGCGGCTCAGCCGATGAACTGTTCGGCGTAGTGGCAGGCGACCTGCCGGTTGTCGAGGGTGCGCAGGGCCGGCTCTTGCGTGCTGCACAGTTCAGAGGCGTACGGGCAGCGCTTGTGGAAGGCGCAGCCGGAGGGCGGGTTCAGCGGGTTGGGCAACTCGCCGACGATCTTGATTTTGGGTTTGTCCGGGTCCGGGTGAATGGTCGGCGTCGCCGAGAGCAGGGCCTGGGTATAAGGGTGCAGGGGCCTGCTGTAGATCTCTTCCTTGGGGCCCATTTCCACCGGTCGGCCGAGGTACATCACCATCACCTGGTCCGCGACATGCCGCACCACCGCCAGGTTGTGGGAGATAAACACGTAGGCGGTGTTGAATTCCTGCTGCAGGTCCATGAACAGGTTGAGCACCTGGGCCTGGATCGACACGTCGAGGGCCGAGGTCGGCTCGTCCGCCACCAGCACCTTGGGTTGCAGCATCATGGCCCGGGCCAGGGCGATGCGCTGGCGCTGGCCGCCGGAAAACATGTGGGGGTAGCGCTGGTAATGCTCGGGGCGCAACCCGACTTGTTTCATCATCGCCTGGACTTTTTCACGGCGCTCGGCGGCGGACAGCTTGGTGTTGATCAGCAGCGGTTCGGCCAGTTGATCACCGACCTTTTGCCGTGGGTTGAGCGACGCGTACGGGCTTTGGAACACCATCTGCACGTCTTTGCGCAACTGCTTGCGTTGCGCCTTGTCGGCTCCGGCCACTTCCTGCCCGGCGATTTTCAGCGAGCCGGAAGAGGGCTCTTCGATCAGGGTCAGGGCACGGGCCAGGGTCGACTTGCCGCAACCGGACTCGCCCACCACGGCCAGGGTCTTGCCGGCTTCGAGTTCGAACGACACTCCGTTGAGGGCGCGCACCAGGGCGCTGCCCTTGAACAGGCCTCGGGACACTTCGTAGTGACGGGTCAGGTCGCGGGCGGTAAGAACGACGGCCATTACGCCACCTCCTGATTCAGCGGATAGAAGCAGCGGACGAGGCTGGCGGCTTTCGGGTCCAGGCCCGGGCGTTGCTGCCGGCAGTGGTCTTGCACGTACGGGCAGCGCGGCGAAAGCAGGCAGCCTTGGGGGCGGTCATAACGCCCGGGGACGATGCCCGGCAGGGTCGAGAGGCGCGCCGCGCCCATGCTGTGTTCGGGGATCGCCGCCAGCAGGGCTTCGCTGTAGGGGTGGGCGGGAATGTCGAACAGCTGCGGCACCTGGCCGACTTCCACCGCTTGGCCGGCGTACATCACGCACACCCGCTGGGCGGTTTCGGCCACCACCGCGAGGTCGTGGGTGATCAGCACCAGGCCCATGTTCTGTTCCCGTTGCAGGTTGAGCAGCAGGTCCATGATCTGCGCCTGGATGGTCACGTCCAGGGCGGTGGTGGGTTCGTCGGCAATCAGCAGCTTGGGCTCGCCGGCAATGGCCATGGCGATTGCCACGCGCTGGCTCATGCCACCGGACAGCTGGTGCGGGTAGGCGTTCATACGGCTGGCGGCGCCGGGGATTTCGACTTTTTCCAGCAGTTCGATGGCGCGCTTGCGGGCTGCCTTGCTCGACATTTTCAGGTGCAGGCGCAGCACTTCTTCGATCTGAAAGCCCACGGTGTAGCTCGGGTTCAGCGCGGTCATCGGGTCCTGGAACACCATGGCCAGGTCCTTGCCGACGATCTGCCGGCGTTGCCGGGCGCTGAGTTTGAGCATGTCCTTGCCATCGAAGTGCAAGGCGTCGGCGGTGACGATGCCCGGGTGCTCGATCAGCCCCATCAGCGCCATCATGGTCACCGATTTTCCGGAACCCGATTCGCCGACGATGGCCAAGACTTCGCCCTTGTCCACGCTCAGGTCGAGGCCATCGACCACGGGGACGGCTTTGGCGTCGCCGAAGCGCACGTTGAGATTCTTGATTTCTAGCAGTGACATGGGAATCTCCTCAGGCGGCGTTCTTGAGTTTCGGGTCCAGCGCATCGCGCAGTCCGTCGCCCATCAGGTTGATTGCCAGCACGCTG